>JABAOG010014538.1_pt2 | contig 11375 bp, 10 predicted proteins | sample 7062131 | NCBI WGS metagenome assembly JABAOG01 (sample SAMN14538629, study PRJNA623070) | marine sediment metagenome | biome: marine biome [ENVO:00000428]; feature: marine pelagic biome [ENVO:01000023]; material: deep marine sediment [ENVO:00002113] | place: India: Arabian Sea | collected... | reverse complement strand
GCGGGCCATCGAGCTACTCAAGCTGGTGCGGGTACCCGACCCGGAACGCCGGGTACACGAATATCCCCACCAGTTCTCCGGCGGCATGGCACAGCGGGTCGGCATCGCGCTGGCTCTTGCCTGCGACCCGGTGCTGCTGATCGCAGACGAGCCGACCACCGCGCTCGACGTNNGTGATGTACGCCGGCCAGGTGGTCGAGACCGGAACCGCGGCCGAGGTGTTCGGTGCGCCGCAACACCCCTACACGCAGGCACTGCTCGCGACCATGCCGCAGCACCACCAGGGTCACGATGGCGAGCTGACGGTGATTCCCGGCGTCGTGCCCTCACCGGCATCGTGGCCGGCCGGGTGCCGTTTCCACCCACGGTGCTCCGAGGCGATAGACGCGTGTCAGACCACGCACCCGCCGACCGGTGACGATCCGGAACGGCTGGTGCGCTGCCTGCGCGTCCACGAGATCAATCCCCGGCGTCCCGCCGAACGTGGCGCTGCGGACCGAAGCGTCGTCGAGGAGCCGTCGTGAGCCCTCCCCTTCTCGAGGTCGACGACCTGCACGTGGTCTACCCCGGCCGCAAGCGTCTCCTCCGGCCGGCACCGCCGCCGATCCGCGCCGTCAACGCGGTGTCGCTGACCGTCGGCCGGCGGCGGACCTTCGGCCTGGTCGGCGAATCGGGCTCGGGCAAGTCGACGCTCGCCCGCGCCTTGCTTCAGCTCGCTCCGATCGCCGCCGGAACCGTCCGCCTCGACGGCGCCGACGTGACCCGGGTCGCTGCCAGCGAGCTGCGCGAGTACCGGCGGCGGGTGCAGGCGGTGCTGCAAGACCCGTATTCGTCGCTCAACCAGGCCCACGACACCGCAGTGATCGTCGGCGACCCGATCACGGTCCACCGTGCTGTCCGGCGCGGTCGCGAGCGCGACGAGATGGTTGTCGAACTGCTTGCCCAGGTCGGTCTCTCCGCCGACTTCCTGCATCGCTACCCGGCACAGATGTCGGGTGGTCAGCGCCAGCGGGTGTCGCTCGCCCGCGCGCTCGCCGTCCATCCCGATCTGATCATCGCCGACGAGGCGACGAGTGCGCTCGACGTGTCGATCCAGAGCCAGGTGATCAACCTGCTCCGCCGGGTGCAGCGCGAACAACACGTGGCACTGCTCGTCATCGCACACGACCTCGAGGTCGTCCGGCACATCAGCGACGAGGTCGGCGTGATGTACCTGGGCAGCCTCGTCGAGCGGGGTGGCACCGACGACCTGTACCGGGCGCCGACGCATCCGTACACGGCGATGCTGATCGCGTCGATCCCGGTGCCCGATCCGGCCGAGCAGGCCGAGCGGCGGGCCGTCCGGCGGCGCGTGGCGATCGACGCCGAACCACCCAGCCCGGCCGACCTGCCACCCGGCTGCCCGTTCGCGAATCGCTGTCCGTTGGCGATGGACGTCTGTCATACCGAGCCGCCGCCCGAAGTACGGGCGTGGCACGGGGGCACCGTGCGGTGTCACGCACACACGACCGGCCCGGCGCTCGGCGGCGCCGATATCTCCGATCAGCTGACCCAGTCGACGAGGAGCACTACATGACACGCGCGACCGGACTCCTCGGCGATGAGCGATGGTTCACCAGCCGCGGGACCGGCCGACCGGCCAGCCGGCCAGACCTGATCTTCATCCTCGCCGACGATCTGGGATGGGCCGACCTCGGCTGCTTCGGATCGAACGAGATCAACACGCCCAACCTCGACCGGCTGGCCCGCGAGGGGGTCCGCTTCACCCACGCGTACTCCGCGTCCCCCACGTGCTCGCCGACCCGGATCGGGCTGTACACCGGACGCTATCCCGGCCGCCTCGCCGCCGGTCTCGAGGAGCCGATGCGCACCCGCGCCGAGTTCAACGGCATCCCCCACGATCATCCGACGTTGCCCAAGCTCCTGGTCGAAGCCGGCTATTCGACGGCGATGTTCGGCAAGTGGCATTGCGGCTGGCTGCCCTGGTACAGCCCGATCCGGGCCGGATTCGAACGCTTCTACGGGTGCCTCGACGGGGCGATCGACTACTTCGAGCACATCGGCACCCTCGGCGAGCACGACCTGTGGGAGGGCGAGACCGAGATCGACGACACCGGCTATTTCACTGAGATGATCACACGCGAGGCATGTGCGCACATCGCCGCCGCCGGTGACGAGCCGCTCTACCTCCAGCTCAACTACACCGCACCCCACTGGCCGTGGGAAGGTCCCGGCGACGCACACGTCGGCGCCCGCATCCGCGACGAATACGCCCAGCAGGAGTCGCCCGACTCCTACCCGCTGCTCGACCTCCACAGCGGATCGCTCGCCAAGTACGGCGAGATGGTCGAGGCGATGGATGCCGGCATCGGCGACGTGCTCGACGCGATCGACGCGCGCGGCCGGGCCGACGACACGCTGATCGTATTCAGCTCCGACAACGGCGGCGAACGATGGGCCAATATGTGGCCCTTCGTGGGCGAGAAAGGCGACCTCACCGAAGGCGGCATCCGCGTACCGGGCCTGATCCGGTGGCCCGCGGCGATCGACGGCGGCCAGGCGTGCGACCGGCCGAACATCACCATGGACTGGACCGCGACGATGCTCGACGCCGCCGGTGCGCAGCCCGATCCGAGCTACCCGCTCGATGGGGTGAGTCTCCTGCCGTACCTCGTCGATGACGCACCGTTCCCCGACCACGACCTGTACTGGCGGACCAGAAGCCAACTGGCGGTGCGCCGCGGCAGCATGAAATACCTCCACGACCGCCGGCTCCGCCCGCAGAAGCTCGGCCAATGGCCGCTCGCCGACGGCGACTACCACCTGCTCTACGACGTGACCGTCGACGGCCGCGAGCGAGCCGACATCGCGGTACACCATCGCGACCAGGTCGACGAACTGCGTACCGCGGCCGAGCAATTCGAGGCCGAAATGCTCCCGTACCCTCCCGAACCCGGCCAACCCCATCAGGCGACCGAGACCGACCCGGCCGTCGGCCATTTCGACTAGACACCGGCACTGCGCATCTCGCCGTCCGCGCTCGCTGGGCGCAGGCCTACGCGCTGGACGGGCCCTTCAGCCGAACGACCCGGCTCAGGCCAGCCCGAGGAAGAGCTTCTCCATCATCTTGATGTCGGCGCTGCCGGATTCGTCACCTGACCTGATGCACTGCTCGAGACCGGTGGCGACGAGGGTGAATCCGGTTCGCTCGAGCGCCTTGACGACGGCCGACAGCTGGGTCAGCACATCCTCGCATTCGGCGCCCTCTTCCATCATCGCGACGACCTTGCCGAGGTGGCCGTGAGCGCGTTTGGTGCGATTGATGATCGCCCTCATCGAATCGGGCTCGAGCTGCACCGGTCACTCCCTTCGAGCAGCAGCGGGCTCCGCGGTCAGCGCGCTCAGCACGCCTTCGAGCAGCTCGCTCACCTGACTGGCGACGTCGGCGATCTCGGGCTGATCGCTCAGTTGCGACATGGTCGCCGGGTCGATGGTCTCGACCAGCGTCGTGCCGTCACCGAGGTCCCGCACGACGACGTTGCAGGGCAACAGCGTCGAGATGGACGGATCGGCGTCCATCGCCTGATGCGCGAGCTGCGGGCGGCAGGCCCCGAGGATCACCTGCGCCGGCACATCGAGGTCGAGCTTGTTCTTCATCGTCGCCCGTACATCGATCTCGGTCAGCACACCGAACCCGGCGTCGGCGAGGGCATCCCTTACCGCCGACACCGAGTCGTCATAACCTCGATCGAGCGTGGCGCTCATGGTGTAGCTACTCATCAGTTGCCTTTCGCCTCGGCAGCGGCCAGCGCCGCGTCGACGTCGAGGTCGACGACCGCGTCGATGACCTGCTGGAGAGCCGGCGCAGGCAGTGCGCCGGGCTGCGAGAACACGAGATGGCCCTTCTTGAACGCCATCAGCGTCGGGATCGAGGTGATGCCGGCTGCACCGGCGAGCTCGCGCTCGGCCTCGGTGTCGACCTTGCCGAACACGATGTCGGGGTGCTCCTTCGACGCCTTCTCGTAGATCGGAGCGAACATGCGGCACGGGCCGCACCACGCAGCCCAGAAGTCCACGAGAACGATGTCGTTGTCGGTCACCGTGGTGTTGAAGTTGTCCTTGCCTAGCGTGACGGTCGCCATAAGTCAACGTCCTTTCGTCTCGTCTCACGCTCGACGGCGTCACCTTCGGCGATGAAGCCGTCGAAGGCATAACCCCCTAGGGGGATACGGTATTCCTCGGAACCAGATTCGGCTTTGGACCATCTCCGCGTCGAGCCATCCCCTAGTCTGAGCATGATCGCGCGTTGCCAAGGGGGAGCCATGGATCGCCTGGAGGCCTTTCGCCATATCGATCGTGATCGGGATCTGAAGGACGAGATCCTCACCAAGATCAATGAGGATCCCGGCATCGGCGAAAGGCTGGCCGCCACCAAGCCCGACGGACGCCGGCCGGCGCCGCCGCCGGAGATATCGGCGGACCGCGCCCGTGATGTCTTGGAGCACCCTCCTGAGGTGCCCGTCGATATGCCCCTCGAGGCGATCGTGCTACGGATGGGCCGCCCGGTGCTGTTGGTGCGCGACGACGACATCAATCTCGACGATCTCGGCACCGACACCTGGCGGGAGCGGCTCGAGCCGGTGCGAAACAACCTCCGAGCGGCGATTCGATCCGTCGGGCGAATCGAGATAGACCGCAATCCACAGTTCGACTGGGCGGGCACCGGGTGGATCGTGGCCGACGATGTGATCGTCACGAACCGGCACGTGGCGGAGTTGTTCGCCCGTCGAACCGGTGAGCGGTTCCACTTCCGCTCCTCGTTCCTCGGCCAGATGGAAGCAAGGGTGGACTTCCGGGAGGAGCACCAGCGCGACTCGGCCGCCGAGTTCCGGCTCATCGATGTGCTGCATATCGAAGACGATCCCGGCCCGGACATGGCATTCCTGCGGATCGATTGGGCCGGCAACACCGCAGGTGAGCAGCGCCCCCCGATCTCACTGGCGGCACGTCTCGAGCCGACCCAGGGGATCGCCGTCATCGGCTACCCGGCCAAGGACACGCGGACGCGCATCCCCGATGACATGGACCGGATCTTCGGCAACGTCTACGACGTCAAGCGGCTGGCACCGGGAGAGGTCACTGAGTTCCTGGAGCGTGAACGCCTGGTGACGCACGACTGCACGACTCTCGGAGGCAACTCCGGCTCGGTGGTTCTGGACATGGAACGCGGAACCGCGGTCGCCTTGCACTTCGCCGGAAAGGAACGGGTGCAAAACTACGCGGTCAGCGCACCGGTGGTCCTCGCCCGGCTACAGCAGGTGCTGGCTTCGGCATCCGTGCCGGGGATCGCCGTGACGCCGCTCGACCTGCCGCGCACTGAACGAGCGGACCGACTCGCCGACCGGACCGGCTATGACCCCGACTTCCTCGAAGCACGGGTCGATCATCCAGCGATCTCGCCTGACCTCGGCGATGTGCTCGTCCCGGTGGCCGGTCGGGAGGACGGCATCCTGGACTACGCCAACTTCTCGGTCCGTATGCACCGGCATCGACGGCTCGCGCTCTATGCGGCGGTGAACATCGACGGGGCGAAGGCCCGGAACGTGCGCCGCTCCGGCGATCCCTGGGCGCTCGACCCGCGCATCGATCGCGAGTTCCAGGTCGGCAATGAGCTGTACGTCCGGAACAAGCTCGATCGCGGCCATCTCGTCCGGCGGCTCGATCCGGCATGGGGTGACACGTTCGAGGACGCCGAGGACGCCGCGTTGGACACCTTCTTCTACACCAATTGCGCGCCGCAGCACAAAGTGCTCAACCAGCAGCTTTGGCTCGGGCTGGAGGATCACATCCTCGGCAACGCCAACGTCCACGATCTGCGCGTCAGTGTCTTCACCGGGCCGGTATTCCGGAGCGACGATCGCCGGTACCGCGAGTTCCTGGTCCCCGAGGACTTCTGGAAGGTGGTGGCGATGGTGGACGACGACAGCGGGCAACTCTCCGTCACGGCCTACCTGCTGAGTCAGCGGGATTTCATGAATGATCTCGAGTTCACCTTCGGCCCCTACCTGACNNCGGCGACCTCAAGCAACACGACCCGCTGGCCGGCCTGGAGACCTTCGACGTCCGACCGCTGTCGGTACTCGACGACATCAGGCTGTAGGCATGCGGTACGACCTTTGAGGGCGAAAGGCCCTACCGCAGACCTTGCGCACAGTTACCCTCGGCCCAAGAGCGTCGTTCGGTGTCCCGAGACCAGAGCCGTAGTGACCTTCGACCGACAACAGATTGACGATGAAGTGCCGACGCGGCGCGATCGTAGATGCTCGATGGATCCGGGGGGAGCCATGAGTGCGCTGCAGGACGAGACCCGAAGGGCTCTGGAAGAACAGGTCGACAGCGCTGCGCAGCGCTACGACGAAACCGAGGCCGAACGACAGGAGCACCTCGCTCAGCGCGAAGCCGGCGCCGGGATCAAGGATTCCATGGAGCAGCTGGAGGCGCGCGCGGAGCGACTCGTCCAGCTGGGCAAGACGCCGCTGGACGCGGTCGTCGGCGCCCTCGCCGGTACGCCCGACCGGATGGCGGCGTACGAGCGGATCATCGGCGCCACCAAGGATCTGCAGGCGGCCAGCTTCCTTCCGCGCGGGGCTCGCGCGGCACGGAGCATCGGGCGGATCTCCGAGGTGGAAGGCGGTCGTCAGATGCCGCTCGGCACCGGATTTCTGGTCGCAGCGCGCCTGCTCATGACCAACAACCACGTCTTGCCGGATGTGGCAGCGGCCAAGCGGGTCGTTGTCGAGTTCGGCGCCGAGGTCGATGTCGACAACGTTCCCTCGACGCCGGCGCGATATCTGCTCGACCCGGACGGCTTCTTCGTGACCGACGAGCACCTCGACATGAGCCTGGTGCTGGTTCAGCCGGACGCCGACGGCAACCCGGTCGGGCAGCACTTCGGCTGGCTTCCGCTGATCCGGCAGCAGGGCAAGATCGTCATCGGGGAATCGATCAACGTGATCGGGCATCCGATGGGCCGGTTCAAGGAGATCGCGATCCGCAACAACTCTTTGGACCTGCAGCTTGACCACTTCCTGCACTACTCGACGGACACCGAACCGGGAAACTCCGGTTCGCCGGTGTTCAACGACGACTGGGAGGTCGTGGCGCTGCACCATGCCGGCGTGCCGAAGAAGAACGATCAGGGCAACGTGCTGCGCAAAGACGGTCGAGTGTGGCAGCGCGGCGACGGCGACGACGCGATCGACTGGGTAGGCAACGAGGGCGCCCGGGTCAGCGTCATCCTCGACTTCCTGGGCCGCCTGAACCTCGACAAGCCACGGCGCCGAATCCTGGATGAACTCGGGCCGAGCGCCCAGATCCCAGCACCGTCGCCGCTCGTCCCGGAAACGGTGGTTCGACCGCGCGCTTCAGGGACGGTAGGCGATCGACCGAAGATCCCTCCCCAGCGGCCTGGCGAGTCGAGGGTCTCGCAAGGAGTCGCCGGCACAGCGACTGGAGACGGGCCACGTCTGGTCTTCCTGCACGGCCGCAGCCAGCAGGGCAAGGATCCGCAACGCCTTCGGGGCCAATGGGCCGCCGGACTCAACGCCGGGTTGACCCGGGCCAGCCTGCCGGCCATCGAACCAGCATCGGTGTGGTTCCCTTACTACGGCGACCGGCTGGCCCNNGTGGAGGACACCGCCGCGGGCCTGGACCCTGCCGAGGCTCTCGCACCGGCGGCTGCAGATCCGGTCCGCGCCGTGTATGAGGAGCTACTGTCAGCCGCGGCCACCCAGGCCGGAATGCCCGCAGAGTTGGACACGGGGCCGACCGATACGCCCGCCGAGGAGGGCCTGGCCGGCGTCGGTGCCACGGTCGTGAGCCGCCTGCAGCGCCAGCTCAGCTGGCTGGCGGCGCGAAGCCGCCTCGACGATGCGGCGATCGCATTGCTTTTCCGTGACGTTGCCGCCTACCTGGGACGTCCGGGAGTCCGCGATGAAGTACTGGCGGCGGTGGCCGATACGCTGCCGGACGGCGGACCGATCGTGCTGGTCAGCCACAGCCTCGGCACGGTCGTGGCGATGGACCTCGTCGCAAGCGACAAGGACCTGGACGTGTCGCTGCTGATAACTGCCGGCAGTCCGCTGGGCCTGGACGCCGTTCACGACCGGCTCACCGTCCAGGAACTACGTCGCCCGGCCACCGTCCGGCGCTGGGTCAATGCCTGGTGCGCCGGCGATGCCGTTGCCCTCGGCTGCCCGCTGCGACCCACGTGGGGCGACGACTTGACCGAGATCGTCACCGACAACGCCATCGACCGCGCCCACGACATCACCGAATACCTCGGCGACCCGGTCGTCGCGGCCATCATCGGCGCGGCCCTCACCGCGACCACAGCCCCGGCATAACCCCGCAAGATCCGTCGGCCGCGCTGCCGAATCGGCGTCGCCGACCAGCAAAAGGAGCAGGAACATGTCCAGTCAGCTCGAGAACCTGCAAGCCGAAGACTTCGTCCTGGAGTCCTTGCCGGACGATGTGGTCGCGACCATGGAGAGCCGCGATCGATGGATGGCGAGTCTCCAATACTCCGAAGGCGGCCTCGAGTTCTTGGTGGCCGACCTTCAGGCGTGGACGCCCNNTTCCTCGGCGGCTCGGCTGAACTCCATGCGAAGATCGAACAGGCCACGCAGCAGATCGTCGAGTCGGCCAACCTCACGCTCGACTTCCAGGAGAACGGCACCTACCGCACGTGGACGCCGAACGATACGGACTACGCGGCCGACATCCGAGTCAGCTTCGACCTGGGCGGATACTTCTCACTCGTGGGGACCGACAGCGTCAACCCCAACATCGGACTGCCTCAACAGCCGGTGGGCGGCCGTCCGCACCAGCGGAGCCTCAACCTCTCCGGCTTCGACGTGGCGCTGCCCCAGACATGGCAAGGAACCGTTCGTCACGAGTTCCTCCATGCGCTCGCGTTCCATCACGAGCATCAGAACATGCGCGGACCGTGCGAGGCTGCGTTCCGCTGGGACGACGACCCTGGCTACCAGCCCACGCAGGATGCCCGCGGTGCCTTCGTACCTGACGCCGCCGGCCGCCGGCCCGGGATCTACACGTATCTTTCGGGCTTCCCCAACGGCTGGTCGAAAGCGAAAGTCGACCACAATCTGCGCACACGGGAGACCACGGCTGTAACGGCTGGAGCGTTCGACGCCGGCTCGGTCATGCTGTACCGCTTTCCTCCACTCTTCTACCGGACGCAGCCGAGTCCCTGTGCGCCGATCGGCGACGGACAGGTGCTCTCGGACAACGACAAGCGGGGACTAGGCTTGCTGTATCCGGAGCAGGCCGAGGCGCTCGAGTCCATCGGCAAACGCCGCGAAGCGCTGCTCACCACCATCGAGAGCGGGTCGTCCGGCGGAGCGGATGTAGAACTCGAGGCGATCCGCGGCGAGCTTCCAGCTCTGGCGCTACACGCGGCGCGAAGCCTCCGCACCGGGGTTGAGCGGCTACGCGGGTAGGACGCTGAAGAGCCCGGCCTCGCGCGACCCGGAACACCCCACACGCGCTGCCGGTTGCACTGATCGTGCACGGTGAATACAAGGCACCCGGCGGCAAGCTGGTGGTCGCCGACCTTGACGTCGTCGGTGGCCGGATCGCGAACGTCCAGGTGAGCGGTGACTTCTTCCTCGAGCCCGACGATGCGCTGGATCGAATCAACATGGCGATCACCGGGCTCCCCGCGGATGCGAACGTCCCGGCGATCGCCCTCGCGGTCGAGGGTGTGCTGGACGACGACACCGTGCTGCTCGGCTTCTCGGTGAACGCGGTGGCGGTCGCGATCCGGCGGGCGATCGGTCAGGCGAGCGACTGGCGCGATCATGACTGGCATCTGATCCACGACGGGCCGCAGCCGCCCGCCGTGCACATGGCACTNNTGGCACTCGACGAGGTACTGGCCGACGAGGTCGGGGACGGTCGCCGTCCCCCGACGCTGCGCTTCTGGGAGTGGGCTTCGCCCGCCGTCGTCATCGGCAGTTTCCAGTCGCTGCGCAACGAGGTGGATCCCGACGGTGCGGCCCGCCACGGCATCGATGTGGTGCGCCGGATAAGCGGCGGCGGAGCGATGTTCATCGAGCCGGGCAATACGATCACATACTCGCTGTACGCGCCGGCGTCACTGGTCGCGGGCATGTCGTTCGCGGACTCGTACGCGTTCCTGGACGACTGGGTGCTCGGCGCGCTGCGCGAGCTCGGAATCGACGCCTGGTATCAACCGCTCAACGACATCACGTCGCCGGACGGCAAGATCGCCGGCGCAGCGCAGAAGCGGTTCGCGTCGAACACGGTCCTGCACCACGTCACCATGGCGTACGACATCGACGCGGCGAAGATGATGGAGGTGCTGCGGATCGGCCGCGAGAAGCTCTCCGACAAGGGGACGGCCAGCGCCGCGAAGCGCGTGGATCCGCTGCGCCGGCAGACCGGCCTCGCCCGCGGAGACGTCATCGACTCGATGATCAGCCACTTCCGGAAGCGCTACGGGCTGGTGGACGACGCTGTGACGGCCGCCGAACTGGGCCGTGCGGAGCATCTGGCCGCGATGAAGTTCAGAACTCCGGAGTGGACCGCCCGCATCCCGTGAGTACCGCGACCGGAGATCTCGCCGGCCGCACCGCGCATCCGCGCTGACGACCCGGCTAGCATTCACCGATTTCGAGCGTCATGGTGTCCGGCGTCAGGGCACGTAGGAACTCCTCGGCATCGAACAACTCGCCCGGTGCGAGAGCGCCGTTTCGCCGCCGGTTGCCGGCAAGGATGCGCTGCAGGGCTTCGCCGACCAGCGGCGCGGTGAACGCGTAGATGTCGCGGCCGAACGCGCCGGCCCGCCGTGTCGTCGAGCCGCGCCGGACCCGCGCCTCGACCAAGAAGGTCTGCGCGGAACGNNCGCGCCGGACTACCCGCGCCTCGACCAGGAAGGTCTGCGCGGAACGCCCGGTCTCATCCGCCGGCGTTGGTTCCGGCGTCGCCGGATCCCGGAGATCTCGTAGCGGCGCGTGGTTGAGATAGGTGCGCAGGTTCCGCGTCCGGATGTGCCGGGTGATGAGCACGATCTCCGAGAAGGAAATCTCGGTGACGCGCTGGTAGCCGAACGGATCGGAGAACTGCCATGACGCTTCCCGCGAAGGCTGCGGCAACGTCGTCAGCTTCCCGTCGATGATCGCTCGTCGTGGGGCGGTGTTCCGGGCACCGGTTATTCGCGTGCCCGCTGTCGGATGCCAACTGTCCAAGGCAATTCCGATGCGGATCTCGTCGGCCTCATCCCAGTCGCCGGCAGCCGTGGTCGCCAGGAGATCTCCGAGACCTCCGAAAAA
>JABAOG010003025.1_pt1 | contig 11376 bp, 15 predicted proteins | sample 7062131 | NCBI WGS metagenome assembly JABAOG01 (sample SAMN14538629, study PRJNA623070) | marine sediment metagenome | biome: marine biome [ENVO:00000428]; feature: marine pelagic biome [ENVO:01000023]; material: deep marine sediment [ENVO:00002113] | place: India: Arabian Sea | collected... | reverse complement strand
CGAGGTCGCGGCGATGGACGAGCGGACGCTCCGCACAATCAAGCGGTTCCTCGCCGACACCGAGGGCATGGACCCCCGGGACGCGCCGGCCTACGGGGTGTCGCTGTTCGCCAACGAGATGGTCGACCGGGCGATCGCCGCCGAACGAGGTACCGAACGAGAAGGGAAGGGGACGTAGCGCAATGGCCGAGCTGGAGATCCGGGAAGGTGCGGGTCGTCACCGACGAGGCCCGCCACGTGCTGGGCCGCACCGACGGCGGCGGGCCGCTGCGCAAGGTCGCGGCGTGCGCCGTGGTCCGCAACCCGTTCGCCGGGCAGGGTTACGTCGAGGACCTGCAGCCGATCGTGGACGGGTCCGAGGCCGTCGGGGACGAGCTCGGCCGGCTGTGCGCGGATGCGCTCGGCGACGAGGCCGACAGCTACGGCAAGGCCGGCCTGGTCGGGACGGCCGGCGAGCAGGAGCACGTGCACGCCGCGCTGACCTCGGTGTTCGGCAACGCGTTCCGCAAGGCCATCGGCGGGGCGACGGCCTGGATCTCCTCGACCAAGAAGGTGGCGGCGCCGGGCACCAGCATCGACGTCCCGCTCGCGTACAAGGACGAGGTCTGGGTGCGCAGCCACTACGACGCGATCACGGTCGCGGTGCCCGACGCCCCGCTGCCCGAGGAGTTCGTCGTCATCGCGGCCGTGGCCAACCGAGGCCGGATCAACGCGCGCGTGGGCGGGCTCACCAAGGAGGAGGCGATCGCCCGGAGGTCCGCCGAGTGAGCTCGCTGGCGGTCCGCAACGCGGGCACCGTGCTTACCGGCCGGCTGTCCGACCCGGTGGCCGAGGCCGACGCCGTGCTCGTCGAGGACGGCGCGATCGCTGCGGTCGGCAGCGCTGCCGAGCTCGGCGACCGGCTGGACGCCGCCGAGGTCCAGGTGGACGCCGTCGGCGCGACCGTGGCGCCGGGGCTGATCGACTCGCACTGCCACGTGGTGCTCGGCGACTACACGCCGCGGCAGAAGACGGTGGACTTCCTGGAGTCCTACGTCCACGGCGGCATCACCTCGGTCGTGTCGCCGGGGGAGCTGCACGCGCCCGGCCGGCCGCACTCGGCCGTCGGCGTCACCGCGCTGGCCATCGCGGCGAAGGCGTGCTTCGACAACTTCCACCCCGGCGGCATGACCGTGCACGCCGGCAGCGTCGTGCTCGAGCCCACGCTCGAGCCCGAGCACTTCGCGCAGCTGCAGCAGGCCGGCGTGCGGCTGGCCAAGTTCGGGTTCGGCGCGTACGAGCGCCCGGTGGACGGCGTGCCGCAGGTGCGCTGGGCCCAGCAGCACGGCATCACGGTGATGTGCCACTCCGGCGGCGCGAGCGTGCCCGGCTCCAAGCCGATCGGCCCCGACGACCTGCTGGAGCTCGCGCCCGACGTCTGCGGCCACATCAACGGTGGCCCGACCTCGCTGGCCGAGGACGGCGTCGACCGGATCATCGCCGACACCGGGATGGCGCTGCAGCTCGTGCAGGCGGGCAACCTGCGCGCATCGCTGCGGATCGCCGAGGTGGCCGCGGAGAGTGGCGCGCTGGACCGGGTGGTGATCGGCAGCGACACGCCGACCGGAACCGGCGTGATGCCCCTCGGCGTGCTCAAGACGGTCGCGGAGCTCTCGTCGCTGTCGGGCCTCGCGCCCGAGACGGTGTGGTGCCTGGCCACCGGCAACAACGCGGCGGTCTGGGACCTGCCGGCAGGCGGGCTGGCCGTGGGGAAGCCCGCGGACCTCGTCGTGCTGGACGCGCCGTGGGGATCGCTGGCCACCGACGCGCTCGGCGCGCTGGCCCGCGGCGACATACCCGGGATCTCGGCCGTCGTCACCGGCGGCGAGGTCCGGGCGGGCCGCAGCAGGAACACGCCCGCCGCGGCCCGCATGGCCGACATCCGACGAGGAGGAAGCTGACGATGAAGGTCACGGTTGACCTGGACACCTGCCAGGGGTACGTGTGCTGTGTCGTCGCGGCCCCCGAGGTCTTCGACGTCGATGACGACAGCGGGCTGGCGCTGGTGAAGAACGAGGCGCCCGGCGAGGAGCTGCGCGCGAAGGTGGAGCAGGCTGTCCGCGACTGCCCGACCAAGGCGATCACGCTGCACGAGGACTGAGCATGGCCCCACCGGTGGTGGTGGTCGGCGCGTCGGTCGCCGGCGTGTCCGCCGTCGACGAGCTGCGGGAGGCCGGCTTCGACGGCGAGGTTGTGCTGGTCGGGGCGGAGCCGCACCTGCCGTACGACCGGCCGCCACTGTCCAAGGAGTTGCTGCAGGGCGCCAGGAGCCCGGCCGAGCTGTGGCTGCGGCCGCCCTCCTGGTACGAGGACCACGGCGTGACCCTCGAGCTGGGCGTCCGGGCGGTGGCCCTCGACCCTGGGGCCGCGGAGATCGCCCTGGACGACGGCCGGGCCCTGCGGTACCGGGCCGCGCTGGTCGCCACGGGTGCGAGCCCGCGCGAGATCCCGGGGCTCGCGGGCATCGAGGGCGTGCATCTGCTCCGGACGCTCGACGACGCCACCCGGCTCGCCGAGGTCCTCGAGCGGGGCGGCCGGGTCACCGTCGTCGGGGGTGGGTTCATCGGGCTCGAGGTGGCCGCGAGCGCCCGTGCGCGCGGCTGCGCGGTGACCGTGCTGGAGGCGCGCGAGTCGGTGCTCGCGGACGCGGTCGGCCCGGCCGTGGGCGACGTGGTCGCGGAGCTGCACGCAGCCGCGGGCGTCGAGGTCGTCACCGGTGCCGCGGTGAAGTCGCCGGTGGTGGAGGACGGCCGCGTCGCCGGCCTGGAGCTGGCGAGCGTCCGGGTCGTGCGGACGGACACCGTGGTCGTCGGCGTCGGGGTCGAACCGGCCACGAGCTGGCTGGACGGCTCCGGCGTGGAGCTGCGCGACGGCGTGCTGGTCGACCGGCGGCTGGGGTCCAGCGCGCCGGGTGTGTTCGCGGCGGGCGATGTGGCCCGGCTGCTCGGCGACGGCGGGACGTCGACCCGGATCGAGCACTGGACGAACGCGGTCGAACAGGGCCGGCTCGCGGGCCGCAACCTCGTCGCGGCTGACCCGTCCGCCCTCGGTGGCCCGGGTGGTGGCCCGGGTGGTGGCCCGGATGGTGGCCCGGATGGTGGCATGGAGGAGTTCGACGCCGTCCCGAACTTCTGGTCGGACCAGCACGGGGCCAGGATCCGGATGATGGGCACGGTGGCGGATCCGTCGGCGGTGGTCGTCGCCCGGCACGAGCCCGACCCGCTCCGCGTGGTGGCCCTCGCCGTCGGCGACGGCGACGTGCTCACCGGGGTCGTCACGATCGGTGCGGCCAGCGCGCTGGCCAAGTGCCGCCCGTTGCTGGGCGAGCCGGGCAGTGCGTCCGAGGCGCGGCGGCTGGTGGCCGGGTGACCGTGCCGGTCAGGCGCGTCGGGTGATGTGACTGCGGATTTGTACCCCATCGGGTGACTGTGCTGTGCCGGCCGGCCTGCCTACCGTCGCAGTGTTGACTAGGTTCCCCGCGTTGGACGGTGTGATGTACGACGTCGAGAAGCTGCTCTGGCAGCTGCGCAAGCACCCGGACCTCGCGCAGCGGTTCCGCGACGACCCGGACAGCGTGCTGGACGAGTTCGGGATCGACGGGAAGTACCGCACGATGCTGAAGGAGGGCGACTTCCGCGGAATTCTCGAGGCGGGTGCGAACCCGTACCTGCTGTACTTCTTCGCCCTGCAGGTCGGGGTGGACCGAGCGGACTACTACGCCGCGGTGCGCGGCGCGGAGGTGGGCTGAATGGGCAGTGTGGTAGGAGTTTTCGCGGCCTCCCACTCGCCCGGGATCTCTGGCTTTCCCGAGCGGGCCGCCGACGACAAGCGGCAGGCGGTGGAGGGAGCCTTCGCGGAAGTGCGCGACCGGATCGCGGCGCTGCGGCCGGATGCGATCGTGGGCATCTCGGTGGAGCACTTCACCAACTTCTTCATGGACAACCTCCCCGTGTTCGCCATCGCCACGGCGGACGCGTTCGAGGCCCCCGTGACCGACCAGATGGCGGGGTTCCTGCGCGTCGAGCGCCACCGGCACCCCGGGCATCCGACGCTCGCCAAGGCGGTCCGGGAGCACGCGCTGCAGGAGGAGTTCGACCCGTCGCTGGTGGGCGGCGACTTCGCCTGGGACGAGAACTTCTGCGTGCCGCTGAAGCACCTCGACCCGGACAGCCGGATCCCCGTGGTCCCGATCATCGTCAACGCCGTGGCGCCGCCGATGCCGACGCTGCGGCGGTGCTACCGGTTCGGCGAGATGCTGCGCCGGGCGATCGAGCGCCAGGACGAGGCCGAGCGGGTCGTCGTGCTCGGCACCGGCGGGCTGTCCCACTGGGTGGGCTTGCCGGACGCCGGGCAGATCAACACCGACTTCGATCGCGCCTTCCTGGACGCCCTGGCCGGCGGGGACACCGAGTCGATCCTCGGGCTCACCGAGGACCAGATCGACGAGGCCGGCAACGGCGCGCACGAGATCCGGTCCTGGGTCGTCGCCGCCGGAGCGGCGGGGGGTGCGCCGTTCGACGTGCTCGTCTACGAGCCGGTGCCCGAATGGCTGACCGGCACGTCCGTCGCGTCCGCCCGCATCTGACCATGCCTACCCTTCCCGACGCTTCCCGACCCGTCCCGACGAAGGAGACGAACACTCGATGACCACCCTGCCGAAGATCAGCGCGGAGGACCTCACGGGCGTCATGGCCTACCCGCCGACGCCCGCGCTGCCCGGGGCGGAGCGGCCGGACGCGCGCGACACCGTCGACCTCGAGGAGACCGAGCGGATGATCCGCGCGCTCGTCGCCGACGGGGTCGACTCGATCGCGCTCAACGGGACGCTCGGGGAGATGCACACGCTGACCCTCGACGAGTGGACGGCCTACGCCGCGTGCGTGGCGGATACGATCCGCGACATCGACCCGGACTTCCCGGTTTTCATCGGGTCCACGACGCTGTCGACCCGGGACACCATCGACCGGATGCGCTACCTGCGCGACGTCGGCATCAAAGGCACCCTGCTCGGCCGGCCGATGTGGGGCGAGATGGTCGACGACCTCATGGCGCGGTTCTACACCGACGTGGCCGAGGCCGTACCCGACATGGCGATCTGCGTCTACGACAACACCGCGGCGTTCCGCGGCGTGATCCCGCGCAGCGTGTACCGGGTGCTCGCGGACCTGCCGCAAGCGCTGTGCGTGAAGTACGCGGGCGGCGCGTCCGTCGGCTTCCGGTTCCACAACGACCTCGCCGTCGTGGGCGACCGGCTCAGGCTCATGGTGATCGAGACGGACTGGTTCCCGGCGGTGCAGATGTATGGGCTGGAGACGCAGCCGATGACCTGGAGTTCCACGACGGCGTGCGGCCCGGCGCCGGTGCTGGCGCTGCGGGACGCGCTGCGGGACGGCCGCACCGAGGACGCGCGCTGGCTCAACGAGCGGCTGCGCTGGGCGCACGAGCCGTTCCTGGTGGGGCAGAACTTCCCCGAGTTCGCCAAGTACAACGTGCCGCTGGAGAAGATCCGGGTGAACGAGGCCGGCTACATCAGCGTCGGGCCGTCGCGTCCGCCGTACACCGTGGACCTCGTACCCGAGCACCACGTCCGGGACACCAAGGACCACATAGCCCGCTACAAGCAGGTCATCGGGGAGGTCGAGCAGCGCTTCGGATCAGGCGGTGCTCGGCGCTAGGCGAGGATGCCCGGCGAGGGGGTCCAGCTAGGAGGTTGCGATGCTGCAGTACGACGACAGCGCAGAGGGCGCGCTCTCCCGTCTCGGATCGGCGGGTGACCGCATCGCCGAAGGCCGGCTGCCCGCGTGGATTCTCAACAGCTCCGGCGTGTGGGAGCTCGAACGGGACCGGCTGTTCAGCCGGACGTGGCAGTTCCTGGGGCACGAGACCGAGATCCCGAGCCCCGGCGACTACGTGACACGCCACATCGCGGACAACTCGATCATCCTGGCGCGGGACGAGGAGGGCGAGATCCACGCCCATCTCAACATGTGCCGCCACCGGGGCAACCAGATGTGCAAGGCCGAGATGGGCAACGCCTCGCACTTCCGCTGCTCGTACCACGGCTGGACGTACAAGAACTCCGGCGAGCTGATCGGCGTCCCGTACTTCAACGAGGCGTACCACAAGAAGATCAACCGCAAGGAGTGGGGCCTGGTCCGGGTGCCCATCGAGACCTACGAAGGGCTGATCTTCGGCACGCTCAACCCGGACCCGCCGGCGCTGCAGGACTACCTCGGCGGGTTCACGTGGTACCTGGACTTCTACCTCAAGCCCGGCCCCGGCGGGACCGAGGTGTACGCCCCGCCGGACCACTGGGAGGCCGACACCGACTGGAAGATCTGCGCGGAGAACTTCGCCGGCGACGGCTACCACACTCCCGTGGCCCACCAGTTCGGCTTCGAGCTCGGCTACTTCCCGTCCAGCGGCTCGTCGCACTTCGAGGGGTACGCGGCGCACATCCCGGAGCGCGGGCACGCGATCGGGCTCGGCCGCACGCCGGGCATGTCGCCGTTCGCGGCGTTCCCGGACGCCGTGATCGACGGGTTCAAGCAGACCCTGTCGCCGGAGCAGGTGCAGGTGTTCAGCGAGGTCCGCACGGCGGTCGGGACCGTGTTCCCGAACCTTTCGTTCCTGGTGCAGCCGTTCAGCCGGATCCCCGGCGAGGCGGGCGTGCGGTTCTGCACGATGCGGCTGTGGCACCCCGTCGGCCCCGGGCGGATGCGGATGTACTCGTGGTGCCTGGTGCCCAAGGACGCCCCGCAGGAGTACAAGGACGAGTCCTACCGGGCCTACACCCTGGCGTTCGGCCAGGCGGGCACCTTCGAGCAGGACGACTTCGAGAACTGGATCAACGTGACCCGGCAGGCGGGCTCCTCGCTGGTGCGCGACCTCGACTTCCCGTACCTGATGGGCCTGGACCGCGAGCCGGTCACCGACTTTCCCGGCCCCGGCGTGGTGCACCGGCCCTACGTCACCGAGGCCGGGTTCCGCGCGATGTGGCGGAAGTGGTTCGAATACGTGTCCACGCCGGAAAATGGAGGTGCGGCACGATGACCATGTCGTACGTGGTGCCGCCGGTCGACCGCCACGGGGTCACGCCGGCCGACCTCGCGACCGTCGACTCGGAGACGCACCGCCGCATCGAGGACTTCCTGTTCCTCGAGGCCGAGTTGCTCGACGACCGGCGGTTCAACGACTGGGTGCAGCTGTTCGCCGACGACCTGCACTACGTCATGCCGCTGCGGGTCACCCGGGAGGCCCAGGCGGAGTGGGAGCTGTCGCCGACCGGCCGGATCTTCGACGACACCCGTGAGACGATGGGGATCCGGGTAGCCCGGCTGAACACGGAGTACGCCTGGTCGGAGCAGCCGCCGTCGCGTACCCGCCGGCACGTCTCGAACGTCCGGGCACGCCCCGGCGAGGGGAAAGGCGAGTACATCGTCCGCTCCAACGTGCTGGTGTACCGCAGCCGCGGCGAGCTCACGTCCTACGACCTGTTCAGCGTCGTCCGCCAGGACCTGCTCCGGGAGGCGGGGGACCGGTTCGAGATCGCGCGCCGGCACATCGTCCTGGACCAGAGCGCCGTCGGCGCGCACAACCTGTCGATCTTCTTCTAGGCGGCGTCCCTGTGAGCGAGCACGATCAGCCAACGCAGGCAACCCAGCCGACCCGGCCGACCCAGCCGACCCGGTCCAGCCCGGTGATCTCCATTGCCAACGAGTTCGCCGAGGTCTTCGTCCAGCGGGTGGAGACGCGCAACGGCGTCCGGCTGCAGATCCACTCCCCGCGGATGGGCACCGCGATCCGGCTCGACGCGCTGGAACTGGAGAGCCTGACGTTCCAGGACACCGAGGTGTTCNNAACCCGTACGGTTCGCCGTGAACCGCTTGGCCGGTGTCCGGGCGATGGTCGTCGGAGGCGCGTCGGGCATCGGGCGGGCCGTGGCCGAGGCCGCGTCCCGTGAGGGCGCGGCGGTGGCGGTGGTCGACCGCGACAAGGAGGCGCTTGCGGGGCTGCCCGACGCGGTGGCCGCGCGCCCCGCGGACGCCACGGACCCGGAGGCGCTGCGCGCGGCGACCGACGATCTCGCCGGTGAGCTGGGCGGGCTCGACGCGCTCGTGCACACCGCCGGCGTGCATGACGGCTTCGCGACCGTGGACTCGTACGAGCCCTCCGGGCTCGCGGCGGCCGCGTCGGGGCTGTTCGCGGTGAACGTGACCAGCGCGCTGCTCGCGGTGCGCGCGGCGCTGCCGGCGCTGCGCCGCTCCCGGGCCGCGTCGGTGACGCTGACGAGTTCCGAGGCGGGGTTCGGCGCGGCCGGCGGCGGAGCGCTCTACAGCGCGTCGAAGTGGGCGGTGCGCGGGCTGGTGGCGTCGCTGTCCGCGGAGCTGGCCCCGGCCGTGCGGGTCAACGCGGTCGCGCCGGGCGGGACGACCGGCACCCGGCTGCGGCGCGTCGGCGCGGAGGCGGAGGTCGTGGGCGCGCGTCCCGGCCGCGACGAGGCCATCCGGGACGGCACCCGGTTGCAGGTGCTGATCGAGCCCTCGGACGTGGCCGCGGCCTACTGCTACCTGCTGGCGCCGCAGGAGGCCCGTGCGGTGACGGGAACGGTCATCAACGTGGACGGCGGGAGGAGCACCGCATGAGCGTGGCCGGCCGGATGCCAATCCACCACGACCGACGTCGTGGACCGGCACCCGAACCCGCGGCGGAGCGGGCGCAGGTGTCCGCGCCGCTCGGCAGCGCGTTCGGCGCTCCGCTGCGGCGGCGGGAGGACCCGCGCCTGCTCACCGGCCGCGGCGAGTTCCTCGACGACGTCCGGCTGCCCGGGATGCTGTACGGCCGGTTCGTGCGCAGCGAGCACGCCCACGCCCGGGTGCTCGAGGTGGACGCCGGGCTCGCCCGCCGGCAGCACGACGTGGTGGCCGTGTTCACCGCCGAGGACGTCGCCGGCCGCGCCGCGACGATCCCCCTGATCCGCAAGCCGCCTGCCGAGTCGGGGGAGCCGCCGGTGATCCCGCTGCTGGCATCCGGTACCGTGCGGTTCGTCGGCGAGCCGCTGGCGATGGTGGTGGCGACGTCCCCGGACTCCGCCCGCGACGGCGCCGACCTGGTAAGGGTCGAGTACGAGCCGCTGGAGGCCGTGCCCGAGTTGGAGACCGCGGTCGGGGAGGGCGCGGCCGCGGTCCACGACGCCTTCCCCGACAACGTCGCGTTCCGGGTGCGCATCGGCGAGGGGGCCGACGCGCTGTTCGACCAGGCCGACGTCGTCGTCCCCGCCCGGCTGCGCAACACCAGGGTCGTTCCCACGCCGCTGGAGCCGCGCGGGATGGTCGCCCGGTGGGACGTCGTGCGCGAGCACCTCGACGTCTGGATCACGACCCAGCGGCCGCACCACACCCGGTGGTTCGTCAGCGAGGTCCTCGGCATTCCCGAGCACCGGATCCGTGTCCGGGCGGGGGACGTCGGCGGCGCGTTCGGGGCGAAGGAGCCGATGTACCCGGACGAGGGCGCGGTGGCGTTCGCCGCCCGGGAGCTCGGCCGCCCGGTCAAGTGGATGGAGGACCGCTCGGAGAGCTTCCTCGCGACGACGCACGGCCGCGACCAGGTCGCGNNCTCGCCGTGCGGGGGCGCATCGACGCGAACATGGGCGCCTACCTGTACCCGAACTCGCCGGGGACGGTGATCGGGCGGACCGGCCCGCTGCTGCCGCAGTCATACGACATCCAGGGCGTCGACCTGGAGATCCGCGGCATCTACACGACCACCACGCCGGTGGGCCCCTACCGCGGGGCCGGCCGGCCGGAGGCGACGTACTACATGGAGCGGCTTGTCGACCTGCTCGCCGCCCAGCTCGGCGACGACCCCGCGGAGCTGCGGCGGCGCAACTTCATCCAGCCGGACCAGTTCCCGTACGACACGGCGATCGGGCTGACCTACGACAGCGGCGACTACGCGGCCGCGCTCGACGTGGCGCTGCGCGAGGTCGGGTACGAGCGGCTGAAGGCGGACCGGGGGAGCGACGAGCGGACGANNGAAGGCGGACCGAGGGAGCGACGAGCGGACGATCGTGGGTGTCGGCGTCGCCTCGTATGTCGAGATCGGCGGGGTGACGCCGTCGTCGGTCGCCCGCCGCCTGGAGGGCTCGCCCGGGCTGTGGGAGACCGCGGAGCTGCGCGTCCACCCGTCCGGCCGGGTCGAGGTCGGCGTCGGTACCTGCGCCCACGGGCAGGGCCACGAGACCGCGTTCGCGCAGGTGGCCGCCGACGTGCTGGACGTGCCGTACGACGACGTCGTGGTCCGGTTCGGCGACACGGCGACCGGACCGTTCGGGTTCGGGACGTTCGGGTCCCGGAGCGGCGCCGTGGGGGGTGCCGCGGTCCGGGAGGCCGCGTCCCGGGTGCGCGACAAGGCGCACGGGATCGCGGCGCGGATGCTCGGCCGCGACCCTGGCGAGGTCGAGCACCGGGACGGGGCGTTCCAGGACCGCGACGGCGAGGGACGGAAGATCACGTTCGCCGAGGTCGCCGCGGCCGCGGTCTTCGACCACACGGTGCTCGGCGAGGGGGAGGAGCCGGGGCTGGACGCGACGGCCCGCTTCGACCCGCCGGACTACACGTTCTCGTCGGGGACCCACGCCTGCGTCGTCGAGGTCGACCGCGAGAGCGGCCGGGTCCGCATCCGGCGGTACGTGGCGGTCGACGACTGCGGCACGGTCATCAACCCGATGATCGTGGACGGCCAGGTCCACGGCGGCGTCGCGCAGGGCATCGGGCAGGCGCTGTTCGAGCACGNNCGCTGACCGGCACGCTGATGGACTACGCCGTGCCCGGCGCGACGCAACTGCCGCGCATCGAGACCCACCGGGTGGAGACGCCGTCGCCGGTGAACCCGCTCGGCGTCAAGGGTGCGGGGGAGAGCGGCAGCATCGTGGCGACGCCGGCGGTGGCCAACGCCGTCAACGACGCGCTGGCCCAGGCGGGCGCCGGCCCCCTCGACCTGCCCCTCACAGCACCCCGCGTCTGGCACGCGCTCACCGACTGAGTCATCGACAAGGAGATCTCCCGTGCAGCTCGACCACCGGTTCGCCGTTCCCCTTCCGCCCGAGCAGGCCTGGTCCGCCCTGCTCGACCTCGAGCTGGTCGCCGGATGCTTTCCCGGTGCGCAGCTCGAGAGCGTCGACGGCGACACGTTCGAGGGGCGGGTGCGCGTCAAGCTCGGTCCGGTCTCGTTCACCTACCGCGGGCAGGGACGCTTCGTGGAGCGGGACGACGACGGCCGCCGCGTCGTCATCGAGGCGCGCGGGCGCGACATCCGCGGGGCGAGCACCGCGGGCGC
>JABAOG010003623.1_pt1 | contig 11383 bp, 17 predicted proteins | sample 7062131 | NCBI WGS metagenome assembly JABAOG01 (sample SAMN14538629, study PRJNA623070) | marine sediment metagenome | biome: marine biome [ENVO:00000428]; feature: marine pelagic biome [ENVO:01000023]; material: deep marine sediment [ENVO:00002113] | place: India: Arabian Sea | collected... | reverse complement strand
GGTGTGTGCAGCCCAGATAGTGGGTGCTCTCAACCTCGCCGCCGGTCTCCGAGATGCCCATCTCGCCCACTCCCCCGTCATCGCTCTCACCGGGGGACGCGACCCGCAGACCAAGTTTCGCCAGCCATACCAGGAGGTGGACGACGTCCCTTCCTTCGCGCCGGTTACCAAGATGAACGCCACCATCGACGTAGTGGAGCGGATTCCCGACATGCTCCGCCAGGCCTTCCGGGTGGNNCTGACCTGGACACGACGGTGGAGTCTCAGTTCGCATCGGTCCCGCCTTTCCGGCCGGGGGCCCCCGACGGGGTGCTCGAGACTGCTCTTGGCCACCTGGCCTCCGCCAATCGCCCGGTGATCGTCGCCGGAGGAGGGGTGCGTGCCTCAGGGGCGGGACCGGAGTTGGTGAACATTGCGGAGCGCCTCGACATTCCGGTGGCGACCTCGCTCAACGCCAAGGACATCATCGCCGGGGATCATCCCCTGTCGGTGGGCGTGGTAGGGACCTATTCGCGCGCCTCGGCCAACGAGGTGGTGCTCCAGTCCGACCTGGTCTTCTTCGTGGGCACGTCCACCAACGGGATGACAACCCATTTCTGGAAGGTCCCCTCGCTGGGAGCGAGAACGATTCACCTAGATATCGATCCTGCGGCCATCNNTGGCGTCCTGGCGTGATGACTATGCCTCATTGCTCGGCTCCGACGACGTACCCATCCGCCCCGAGCGGCTCTGTGCAGAGCTCACAGACCTGGTCCCTGACGACGGGATCGTGGTGGTCGACACGGGCCATGCCGGCATGTGGATGGGGGGAATGTACGACGTCAGGACCACAGAGCAGTCATATCTGCGCAGCGCCGGTCATCTCGGCTGGGCGTTCCCGGCATCGCTCGGGGCGAAGTGTGGCCAGCCGGACCGGCCCGTGGTCTGTTTCACCGGCGATTCCGGGCTCTGGTATCACGTCGGCGAGATCGAGACCGCGGTGCGCTGGGGGATCAACACGGTGACGGTGGTGAACGACAACCATTCCGGCAACCAGTCGATCCGCGGCTTCGACCGGGTGTACGGGGGTACCCAGACGGAGAAGGCCCGTGAGATGTGGGAGTTCACCGAAGTCGACTTCGCCGCCCTGGCCAACGGGATCGGTGCCTTGGGGATCCGTGTCGAGAAGCCCTCACAGTTCGCCCCAGCGTTCGAGCGAGCGCTATCTGAGAGTCGACCCGTCGTCATCGACGTGGTTACCGACATCGACGCTCTGGCGCCCCTGGCAGTGGAGTGAGCCGGCCGTAGCCGGACTAGTCGACGATCGCTACGCGGGTGGGGCCTCCGTGTGCCCCCACCACCTTGAGAGGGAACCCGACGAAGGTGAACCGCGTTCCCGCCACTTCGGTCAGCACCAGGTTCTCGTAATGAGTCTTCCTCTCGTGCCGACACATGAGGTGCACGGGGTATGTCGTCGACGCCGGGTTGTCGGGGGTCGGTGAGTCCACACCGAACGTCGATATGCCCTTGTCGAGGATCCACTGGCACGCCTCCTCGCCGAGACCCGGGAAGGTCGTCAGATACTCATCGGTGTCGGCGTACCGGTCGTAGGTGGCGGTGTAGAAGAAGCAGTGATCTCCCTCCTCGACCGTCAGATCCGCCGACTCCAGGGCGGCGTCAAGATCTCCGGGGGTGATGTCGGTACGTGGATCCACCCCGGATACATCGAGGCACACCGCCGGGCCATAGAAGAGGCCGAGATCCATCTGATCGATGGTCGGGGCAGCCGGGTCCGGGTCGAGATGACTGAACGAGTCGACGTGGGTGGGTCCGTTGTCGTTGAGCATGAATCCGAGGGTCTGGAATGAGAAGTCGGAGGTGAAGCGGGGTCCCGTCTCCTCGTGGGTGGCGTGTTGGAAGGTCACCGTCTTCAGGTGACCCGGATACACCTTCATCCCCTCGTATATGGGTTGGGACAGGTCGATCAATCGCGGCATCTCGGCTCCTTGGTCGTGGTCGGTGACGGATCACTCGATGGGGCGGGGCGGGTCAGGCTGGGGGTCACTAGTACATCACCACGCCGGAATTCACGTTGAGATCGGCCCCGGTGACTCCGGCCGCCTCCGGGGACGCCAGAAAGACGACCGCCCTGGCGACGTCCTCTGCCTCTGTGAGTCGGGACATGGGGGACTGTCTCTCGAACTCCGCCCTCACCTCGGCTGCGTCCACCCCGCGCGCTTCGGCCTGAGCCTCGATCACCCAGTCGAGTCTCGGACCGGCCACGAAACCGGGTGACACCAGGTTCACCCTGATCCCCCACTCACCGGCCTCCGCTGCCAGGGTGCGGGTGAGGCCGATCAGCGCGGCCTTGCTCGTGTTGTACGACGACCGTCCGTACAGGGGGCGTTTGCCGCTGATCGAGCCGATGACGATGACCGACCCCGATTCCTGCTCGACCATGACCGGCAGGACGGCCCGGCTCACCAAGAAGACACCGAAGAGGTTCACCTCGAACGTCGATCTCCACTCCTCGGGCTCGATCTCCNNCGGCCACTGGGACCGCCGATTCCGCTGTTGTTGACCACGACATCGATCCGGGAATGGGCGTCCAGGACCGTGCGGACCATGGCCTCGACCGAGGCCAGGTCGGCGACGTCCGTCTCCACTATGAGGGGCTCCCCGCCTGCCGAGGACACCTGAGCTGCGGTCTGCTCGAGCCGATCCCGGCTCCGCGCCGCCAGAGCCACGGTGTCGCCTCGTTCCCCGAATGCCACGGCGATGGCCCGTCCTATTCCCTGANNCGGTGACGACCACCACACGGGACTCAGCCATCGCCGAGCCCGATCACATCGGGGAAGTACTCGGCGTTGAGTCGCAGCCTGGCGGAGACGGCGTGCCCGTACATCATCTCGGCGTCAGCCACCACCGCGGCGTGCTCCGCGGTGGCCATCGAGCCTTCGGGATCACAGCGCTGGGTGGTGACGGTCTTGAGGAACTTCCCCACCCAGAGCCCGCCCGTATAGCGGGCAGCCTTCTTGGTCGGGAGGGTGTGGTTGGTCCCGATGGCCTTGTCCGAATAGGCGACGGTGGCGTGCGTTCCTATGAACAGGCTCCCGTAGTTGGTGAGACGGTCCACGAACCAGTCAGGATCCCTGGTTTGCACCTCGAGGTGCTCGGGGGCGATCTCGTCCGCCACGCGAGCCATCTCGTCGTCGTCCTCACACAGGATGACCGTCCCCTGGTCGCGCCATGCGACACCGGCGACGTCGGCCGTGGGCCAGCGCTCGAGCCACCAACCGACCTCGCGCACGGTCGCCGCGGCCACATCCTCCGAAGTCGTGGCGAGGATGGCCGGCGAGGTGGGACCATGCTCGGCCTGTCCCAGGAGGTCGCAGGCCAGGACCGAGGGATCGGCCGTGTCGTCGGCGATGATCAGGATCTCGGTGGGGCCGGCGAGGAGATCGATGCCGACGCGGCCGAACAGCTGTCGCTTGGCCTCGGCGACGTAGGCGTTGCCCGGCCCCACGATCATGTCGACGGGGTCGGAGCCCTCGAGCCCGAACGCCATCCCGGCCAGGGCCTGGACTCCGCCCACGCAGAAGATCTCATCGGCGCCCGATTCGACCATCGCCCAGAGTTGCGGCCGGTGCATGCCCAGCTCGTCGCGGGGAGGGGCCGCCGCCACCACCCGGGGGACACCGGCCACCTTGGCGGTGGCCACGGTCATCACGGCCGAGGCGATCAACGGGTAGCGGCCACCTGGTGAGTAGGCACCGACTGACGAGACGGGAATGTGTCTCTGGCCGAGATGGACCCCGGGGAGCGTCTCGGTCTCAAAGTCGACCAGCGTGTCCCTCTGGAGACGGGCGAAGTTGGTCACCTGGTCGATGAGGAACCTCGAGCTCGTCTCGACGTCGGCTTCCATTTCTTCGTACGCACGCTCGATCTCGTCCTGGGTCACCCGGAATGAGGGTGGGTCCCAACCATCGAGCCGGCGGGAGTAGCCACGAACCGCCTCGTCCCCGCGGCTCTCCACGTCGGAGATGATCTCGCTGACAGTCTCCCTGACCTCCCGCGTCACCTCTGCCGAAGTCTCTACTGGCCGTTTCAGGTATCTCATATGTGCCGCGCCATCCTGAAGGCATCCTATATGTTGCAGGATCAGGCGCGCCGAGATCAGAAGAGGCTCTTGGTGGCCCCACCGTCGACGGAGATGGCCACACCGTGGATGTGACGCGCTTGCGGCGTGGACAGGAACACGGCGAGCTCGGCGACGTCCTCGGGCATGCCGAGACGTCTGATCCCGTGTCGCCGCACAGTCTTCTCCAACACCTCCTCGGGGGTCTCCCCGGTTCGCGCCGCCTGGTCGGCCATCATCTCGTCCAACCTCTCGGTGCGGGTCTGGCCAGGGTGGATCATGTTGACATTGACGTCGTCTTCCAACCCGAGACCAGCCAGGGCCTTCCCGAAGTTGGCCAGGGCCGCGTTCACCGCTCCCCCGATGGCGAAGTTGGGGTTCGGGGTCCGGGCCATACCCCCGACGATGTGGACGACGCACCCGTGGCTGTCAGCCAGCTGCGGCCAGAACAGACGCGACAGCCGCACCGCGCCGAAGAACTTGAGGTCGAAACCCTCCTGCCACAACTCGTCCGGGAGATCGAGGAAGGGACCGCTCTTCGTGGCCCCGGCACAGTTGACGAGGATGTCGATCCGGTCGAACTCTTCGGTCGCCCGTTGATGGAGTGTCTCACAGCCCTCGAGCGTCGCCAGGTCGGCCGACACCGGGACGATGCGGCGCCCGGTGGCCTCCGAGATCTCCCCGGCAGTTGAGTCGAGCACATCCCGCGCCCTGGCCCCGATGACCACATCGGCACCCTCCTCGGCAAGACGGCGGGTGATCGCCTTGCCTATCCCACGACTGCCACCTGACACGACCGCCACCTTGTCTTCGAGCCTCATTCTTCCTCCTGGGTTCACTGCGGAATCTCACTGCGGAATCTAACGTCACCCGACGGGACGGCTACGTGGCGAAGTCGGGATAGCCATGGGGCAGTACTGCCTCCCGGAAGTTGGCCATCAGCTCTTCGTGGCCGGCCAGCTCCGGAACCGAGACCGATCGGGCGAACTGCCACAGGATGTACGGATTCGCCCCCATCGCATACAGAGCAGCGAAGTCGAGAGCCTCCAGCGCCCGCCGCTCCTCGGTCGTGAGCGTTCCGCCGAACGGGTAGGGCGGATCCGGCCGTCGAGCGGCTGACTCCCACCTGTCGAGGAAGCCTGGGCGGTCGGCCTTGAACGCGGCCAGGTTGGCATGGGTCATGTCGATCTCCCACATCGCCTTGTTGATCATGTAACGGCTCAAGGGGCCTCCCACCAGAAGAAGGGAAGGGCACCGAAGCGGGACTCGGGCCCCTCGGCAACGCTGGCCGGGCGGGACCCTGCCAGAGCCGCACAGGCTACGAAGTTGAGGAACTGGTAGGTCTCGTTCCCGGCCGACGTCAGCTGCTCGAATCCCGACCCGGACACCGCACCGTCCAGATCTCCTTCGCGCATCCACGCCACCGCGCGCGCGTCGAACTCACGGTCGGGGCTCTTCCCGAGGAACTGACGGGGACCGCCGAGCTCGAAGGCGAGATGTCCGCTGCCCACCACGAGGACCCGGTCATCCCCGGGGGCCGAGGCGATGGCCTCCGCGAGATAGACGCCGAGCTCCGCGAAACGGCTCGCGGTGGGGATGGGCGGGGAGTTGGCGTTGGTGAATACCGGGACCACAGGGACGTCGAGCTCCGGGGTCAGACACAGCAGCGGGACCACGAAGGAATGGTCCAGCCAGGGCTCATCGGAGAAGGCGAAGTCGAACCCGGTGCTCAGGTCGTTACCACCGAGGAGGTGCCTGGCGAGCCCCGGATGACCCTCCACGGTGGTGTGCTCGAGCCCGAACGAGCGCTCCTCGGTCGGGAACACGGCGCGACTGTGCGGTGCCTTGCCGATCATGAACGCCGGCATGTTTGAGGTGACGAGCATGTGCAGGTGGTCCGATCCCACCATGACGATGACATCGGGATCGACCGCAGCCACCCTCTGGCGGAAGTCATCGAGATGGCGGGCAGTGGTCTCGAGGTCGTCCGGCACCGCCCCTGTGCCGAGTGTTGACCACATGAGCGGGTTGTGGGTGATCCCGGCTATCCCTGCCAAACGTGCCATTCCCGCTGGAACCTACCTGAGCGACCATGCGGCAGCACTTAACATTGCGCCGGCAATCCCGGTTGGAGGCAAGGTTGCGCATCAGGTCGATGGATGTCTATCCGATCCGGCTCACCCTGAAAGACCCGATTCCGATGGCTAGCGGGATCATCCGGGGAACGGGCAACGTCTTGGTGAGACTCAGGAGCGACGACGGGATCGTCGGGTGGGGCGAGGGCGTCGAGGCCCCGGCGCTCACCGGCCATACCCAGTCGGACATCGTGGACGACCTCGAATCGCTTCGCGACTCGATCGTGGGCTCGGATGCGTCGCGCATCACCGAGCTCTGGTCACGTCTGCGCGCCAGGCGTCCCGACGCGTCCACTGCCCTTGGGGCAGTGGACATCGCCGTTCACGACCTCATGGGCAAGGCGCTCGGCGTCCCCGTTCATGCCCTGCTCGGCGGGGCGACGCGAGGCAGCATCCCCGCCCTGACCTTGGTGGGAAGTGGAAGTGAGCAAGCCGACGCCGAGAAGCTGGTGGAGCGTCGGGAAGCGGGTCACACGTGGTTCAAGATCAAGCTCGGCATGGGCTCGCGTGAGATCGAGTGGAGAACCCTCGCCAGGGCGATCGAACTGGCCGGAGAAACGGGAGTGGTCTGTGGGGACGCCAACGAGGCCTGGGAGACGGCGGGCGCCATCGCCTTTCTCTCGGGGATCGACGGCTTGCCCGTGCGGTTCGTTGAGCAACCGGTTCCTCGCGACGATCCCGCGGTGCTGCTTCGAGTGGCTGCGGAGTCACCGGTGCCCATCTGTGCGGACGAGAGCGCCGGGAGCCTCGCCGCCGTGCTCGAGTTCGCCGGCAGCAGTCTCGGAGGCGTGAGCCTGAAGCTGATCAAACACGGTGGGATAACCGGGGTGATGCGGGGCGCGGCCATCTGTTCCGAGGGTGGGCTGGCAGTCAATCTCGCCGGCAAAGTGATCGAGTCGAGTATCTCGGCAGCCGCCAACCTGCATTGTGCGGCCGCGATGGACGCGGTCGACTATGGATGCTCCCCGGCCAATCAAGGGGTTCGACAGGACGTTACGCAGGATCCCCTCGTCGTCAGTGAGGGCAGCTTCACGGTTCCTACAGGGGCCGGCCTCGGAGTGGAAGTGGACGAGGACCTGGTAGGGCGGCTGTCCGGCTGAGCCCTGCGCCGCGCGTCGATCAGACCATCTCGGCGATACCGATGGTCGCCACGACGAGGACGATGGCGACAATCAGGCCGGTGCGAACCGTTCGGTTGGCGACCTCGGGATGGCCCTTGCGGGCCCGCCCCACGGCAGCGTGGAGCACTCCAAGCGCCGCCAGACCGAGAATCGGGTGCAGCCAACCCTGCATGAAGCCGAGAGACCAGCCGGAGTTGGCCAGCCAGATCACGATGCCGAGGGCGACCTGTATGTCCACGATGACCGTGGTCACCCGGTAGACGGTCTCAGCCGTCGAGTCCATCATCGCGGTACGGAAGGCGAAGACCAGAGAGACCAGGACGGCCAGCAACACAACGTACTGCCACCACATGTGAGCGCTGACGAAGAAATCAGTCATGTCGCCACGCTATTCGACGGGCCTGCGCCGATCCCAATCCTCACCCGCGCAGGTCCCGTGCCTTGAACATCGGGATCGACGCCGCGACCAGCACCACGAATGTCCCCGCGAGGAGCGCCGCCCCGAGCCAGTCCATGCCGTTGACCATTGGGTCGCTGCCCAGGAACCACTCGAAAGGCGAAAGCTCCGCGAGGAAGTCGACCGACTCCGTGAGGGAGAGGAATGTGAACATGAACCAGGTCGCCAGAGCGACCCCGGTGGTGGCCCAGACCGCCACCCGCTTGCGCCCGGTGGCCGCGCTGACGAGAAGTGCCACTCCACCGAACACCAGGCCAAAGAGAGTGAGCAGGCCGGATGTCGAGGCTATCCCCGCGAGCGTGATGTCGTCCTGATTGCCCAGGAGAGTGCCGATCCAGACTCCGATGGCGGTCATGAGCCCGAAGGCCACCGCATAGCCGACCATCGCCGCCACCTTCTTGACCAAGACCTCGGTGTGGGAGACCGGGTTGGCCAGGAGGAGCCCCATGGTGTGGGCCTCCTCCTCACCGGCGAGCGCACGCGCCCCCATGCTGGCGAGCAGCACGATGATGGCGATGGGGCCGGTGAGGGAGAAGATCTCCCCCGTGACGAACCCGGCCGGAGTGGACATGTCGACCCCGCCGATCATGGCGATGAGGGCGTCAGGGAACGTCGCGAAGATGTTGACGAAGTCCTCGGGGATGAAGTTGTAGAGGATGGGGATGAAGACGCCCATGTAGAACATGATCCCACCGGTCACGGTCAGCAACCCCTGGAACTCAGATGCGCTCTTGGCAGTGATGCCAGAGACCCGGGCGGACCCGGCCAGGCGCTCGATCATCCGCCGTGTCATCCGGTTGGAGCGCAACCGGTCGACCAGCGTGGCGCCGGCACCCTTCTCCCGGAGATCGCGTCGCTGAATTCCCACCCAGGCGAGGAGGAAGCACAGGACCGAGAGAGCGGCGATAACCGCGATGTCGCCCCCGTTGAGACCGTTGTTGAGTGCCGAGTTCGAGCTGTAGTAGTACCAGGGGAAGAACCGAGCCACCCCCTCGAGATNNGGAGGAGGTTCGCTCCCAGGTATCCGATGACCATCACCGCGGCGGCGACTCCTGACGCCAACCCGCGTCTGCCGGTCCACGACCCAATGGCCAGAGCGAGCAGCCCGTAGAAGAGCCCATTGATGGCGAGCGCCACCGAGATCGCACCCAGGTAGATCCCGCCGGTGTCGACGTCGAGAAGCTCTGCCGAGAGCACGGCCGAAGCCCACAGCAACACACCCATGATCGTGAGGATCACGATCAGTGAGAGCGTCTTGGAGACCAAGGCTCGGTGGCGGCTGACCGGATTGCCGAGAAGCAGGCCGAAAGTGCCCGCCTGCTCCTCTCCGGCGATCGCTGCCGCGCCGATGCTGATGGCGACCCCGCCGACGATGAAGGCACCCATGAAGTCGTACATCGCCCCAAAGGCCATCGAGCCAACTCCGAAGTTCTCCGGATCGATGCCCATCAGCTCGAGCACCCCGGCCGGAAGCTCGTAATAGAAGCCGATGTCGACGTCTTGGTAGGCCCACAGGCCGAACAGGACCAGGGCACCGAGGCTGATCGCCCCGATCAGACCGCTCCCGACACGGTCGCGCAGCGACTTGGTAAAGACGTTCGCGAACATCAGACGCCGGCCTCCTCCCGGTAGTACTCGAGAAATATCTCCTCGAGGTCCGCCTCCTGGGTGTTGACGTCTACGAGCGTGTAGTGCTGCGTTGNNTCCGTTGCAGCCCGGAGCAGCGAGTCCATCTTCCCGTCGAAAGACATCGTGGCATGGTGGCTGGCCACGTTCACGTCGCGCACCCCCGGCACGGCTTCGAAGACCGAGGCCTCCACGGGCCCGTCGAACTGGAGCTCGACTGTGCGGATCGCCTTCGACCTCAGGTCATCCACGAACTCGACGTCGACGAGATGCCCGTGACGGATTATCCCGACACGATCGGCTACACGCTGCACCTCGGAGAGCGTGTGGCTGGAGAGGAAGACGGTGCGGCCCTCGGCAGCCACCTCGCGCATCATGGCCTGGAACTCGCGCTGGACGAGCGGGTCGAGCCCGGTGCTGGGCTCGTCCATGATGATCAGCCTGGGCCGATTCATGAATGTGAGGATGAGGCCGACTTTCTGGCGATTACCCGAGGAGAGATCGCCGACCTTCTTACCCAGGTCGGCCTGGAGACGGTCGGCCAGGGCGGACACATAGGCCTGGTCCACTCCTCCGCGCAGGTTGGCGAAGTAGGTGATCATGTCTTTGCCCGTCAGGTCCGGGTACATGGACAAATCCGACGGCAGATAGCCGATATGTCTCCTGATCTCGACAGAGTCCTCGCGGGAATCGAGGCCGACGACGGTGGCCCGACCCCTTGTCGGGTGGATCAAGTTGAGCACCNNGTGGTCTTCCCGGCGCCATTGGGGCCGAGGAACCCGAAGACCTCGCCGCTCCGCACTTCCAGGTCGAGGTCGACGAGCGCCTTGACGTCGCCGTAGTGCTTGGTCAGACCCTCGGTGCGGATGGCCGCTTCGCTATTCATTTCGTTCTCTCTTTCTCGAGCTCCACGACGAGTTCGTCCATGAGTGAAGGCCACCGATCCAGCAAGAAACGGGCGATGAAGCCCATGTCGGTGACTCGGTCGGGTCGCACCTCGGGGATGACGTCGGAGGCAGCCTCGGACAACTCCATCATTCGCTTGATGTGCTCCGGCTCCGACATCATGACGCCTATCCAAACATCGGGTTTCAGCTGGTAGTAGGAGACCCGATCGCCGGGGAACGTGATGCGCTCCACGAAGAGAATCCTCTCCAACACCCTGACCTGTGTCGACACCGTCCCGGTGCTCAGGTCGAGCTTGTCGACGAGGTCACTGGAGGACTGGTGGGGCGGATCACAGATCATGAGCCAACCGAGGATTCGGCCTGCCGCCCGGCCGCCGGTAGTGGATTCCCACCAACGTCCCATCAGCTCGATGAATTCATGTTGTTCTGGAGTCGGCTTGTCTGATTTCAACGGGTTCAGTATTCACTGAAGTATATGAAATGTCAAAGCCGTGGAAACGAAAGAGGGAGAGGCCAGCGCGGCCTCTCCCTCTCGACCCCGGACTGCTCAAACAGGACTCCGCCCGTCTTCCAGACGGGTAGAGCTGCTCACGCAGACTCCGCCCGCGGCCTCTACGCGGCTATTGCCGCTCCGAGGACGTCTTGCCCGAAGTAGATCAGGAAAGAGATCGCCACCACCCACATCAGAGGGTGAACCTCACGACTCTTCCCCTTGACCACCTTGACGAGGGTGTACATGACGAACCCGGCACCGATACCCACCGTGATGCTGAAGGTGAGAGGCATCAGGACGATGGCGAGGAGCGCGGGGAAGCCCTCCTCGAAGTCGTCGAAGTCGATTCCCTTGATCAGGCCCGCCATCAGGAAGCCGACCAGGATCAGCACCGGGGCCGTGGCCTGAGGTGGCACGATCCCGGCCAGAGGCGAGAGGAAGATCGCCAGCAGAAATAGCACACCGACCACGACGGACGTGAGCCCGGTCCGACCTCCTTCGGCGACGCCCGCCGAGCTCTCGATGT
>JABAOG010000060.1_pt1 | contig 11385 bp, 10 predicted proteins | sample 7062131 | NCBI WGS metagenome assembly JABAOG01 (sample SAMN14538629, study PRJNA623070) | marine sediment metagenome | biome: marine biome [ENVO:00000428]; feature: marine pelagic biome [ENVO:01000023]; material: deep marine sediment [ENVO:00002113] | place: India: Arabian Sea | collected... | reverse complement strand
CCCGCGCCAGAACGCCTGCACCTCGTCCCGGCTCTCCAGGAAGCGGATGACCGGCTCGTCGAGCCCGGACTGGTCGCTGAACTCCAGCTGGCGGCCCGGATTGGGCAGGGCCCGGCAGTCGAAGACGAACCCGCCCCCGTGGGGGCTCTGGTCCTGGGGGTAGCCACCCTTGTAGCTGAAGCTGGTGATGTGCACCGTGAGGCCCGGCTCGTCCTCGCCGGGATACTCGTGCGCCCAGCGGTCCACGATCCGGTGGAAGACCGTGGTCAGCTCCGGAAGCTCGACGGGGAGCCCCCGGTCCAGGAGCGTCGAGAGGTTGCGCGCCGCCGGCGGCACGCTCTGGAGGAAACGAGGCTTCCGCTCGTAGAAGCCCCGGTAGCCGAACGCGCCCAGCGCCTGGAGCACTCGCACCACCACGTAGCCGCGGTAGTAGCGGCGGAAGCGGTTCCGGTCCACGTCCACGTACCGCCCCAGGGCCGCCAGGTAGCTCTCGAGCAGCTCGTCCCGGACCCCTTCCGGGATGGCCGCCTTGGCGTCGTAGAGCAGGGAAGCCACGTCGTACTGCAACGCTCCCCGGCGACCGCCCTGGTAGTCGATGAACCACGGGTCGCCCTCCCGGAGCATGATGTTCCGGGACTGGAAGTCCCGGTAGAGGAAGTGCTCCGGGCTCTCCTGCAGCAGGAACCAGATCAGGGTCCCGAAATCGTGCTCCAGCCGCTGCTCGTTGAACGGGACGTGCGCCAGCTTGAGGAAGTGGTACTTGAAGTAGTTCAGGTCCCAGCGGATCGACTGCTTGTCGAAGGCCGCCCGGGGGTAGGCGACGCTGTAGTCGATTCGGGCGCCGCCTTCCACCTGGATCCGGGGCAGCTCTTCCAGCACCCGTCGATACACGGGGATCATGGACTCCGGGAACTCGCCTTCCTCGCGCTGCCGGGCCTGCACCAGGGCGTCGAACAGCGTCGTGTCCCCCAGGTCCTCCTCCAGCCACACGCCCCGATGCTCGTCGTAGTCGTACAGCTCCGGCACCGGCAGCCCCGCCGACCGGAGCAGCCGGGTGAAGGTGAAGAACGCCCGGTTCTCCTCCGGGTCGGGGCCCACGCCGCCCATGGCCGTCTCCATGGCCGGCCCCACCAGCCGGAAATAGGTCCGGTTCGAGCCGTCCGCCCCGATCTGGTAGACCGCGGCCGGCTCGGTGNNCTCAGGATCGCGTCGTGCATGGGACCGTGAGTCTCGGTGACCGCTTCTATTTATACATCCGGCACAGCCCGTGCCGCGCCGATGGCCGGTCGCGCCGCCGGCGTCGGCGCCCGCCCCGGCGGCGGCGCCCGGCGTCGAAGCGCTGCCGCGAGACGCCGCCGCCAGCCGGCCCCGCGAGCCGGTCCCGCGGCGTTCGTTGAAACTACCGCGCGCCCGGGTCGTAGGGATACCCGGAGTCCAACGACAGGAGGGGACCGATGGGTGAGAAGAAGTCAATGCTGCGCCGGGTGGTCACCTGGACGATCCTCGGGGTCCTGGCCGTACTCGCGATCCGGATCGCCCTGAAGCTGCTCGGGGTCCTCGTCGGCGTGGTGGGGATGGCCTTCGGGCTGGCCATGTTCCTGCTGTTCACCGTCGCCCCCGTCGTGATCCTGGGCTGGCTGGCCGTGAAGGCCTGGCAGGCGTTCTCGAAGAAGAACGATACGGCATGACCCGGGCGCGGGGCCGGACCTCGCGCATCGGCGGACCTGGATGCGGTGCAGACAGAATCGGCGGGCGCCGGAGCGTCCGCCGATTCCCGTTCAGGAGGATCTATGTCCTGCACGGAGGTCCGGCCCTGCGGCTCGACCTCCGACCGTCGGCCACCGCGGACCCTCGTGGTCCCTTCTCACGCGCGCTCGAGACGCGCCCCGTTGCGCGGCAGCCATCGCCGCGTCCCTCGGTGGGCCGTTGTCGTCCAGCGCCTCCAATATGCACGGCCGGCCCGGGGCGCGGCTGTCGGGAATATGCTGAAACCGGGCCGGGGCGGCCGTAGGGCAACGCCCCACGGCCGGGGCGGCTAGTAGCGCGTTTCCAGGCCCAGGACGAGGCGCACGGTGTCGCGGGCGATGAGCAGCTCCTCGTCCGTCGGCACGACCCACGCCTCCAGCCGGGACCCGTCTTTCGAGATCCGGCCCGCGGCCTGCCCGGTGGTCCGGGCATTGGCGGCGTCGTCCAGCTCCAGCCCCCACCATTCCAGCCCCTCCAGCACGCCCGCCCGGACCAGGGGCGAGTTCTGACCGATGCCCCCGGTGAACACGATGGCGTCCGCGCCGCCCATGGCCGCCAGGTAGGAGCCGACGTACTTGCGGGTCCGGTAGCAGAAGATCTCGATGGCCAGGCGGGCCCGCCGGTCGTAGTTCTCCTCGGCCTCCTCCAGGAGCTCCCGCATGTCGTTGGTCAGCCCCGAGATCCCCAGGAGCCCGGACTGCTTGTTCAGCAGGTTCTCGACGCCGTGCAGGTCGAGCCCCTCCTTCACGGAGATGTAGTCCAGGATCGCCGGGTCGACGTCTCCGCTGCGGGTCCCCATCACCAGGCCCTCCAGGGGGGTGAATCCCATGGAGGTGTCCACGCTGTTCCCCGCCCGGATCGCGCACGCCGAGCAGCCGTTGCCCAGGTGCAGCGTCACCACGTTGGTGTCCTCCCGGGACTTGTCCGTCATCTGGCGGTACCGGTAGGCGACGTACCGGTGCGAGGTCCCGTGGAACCCGTAGCGGCGGATCTTGTGCCGGCGGTAGAGGGAGTACGGGATGGCGTACAGGTACGAGGTCTCCGGCAGCGTGCTGTGGAACGCGGTGTCGAACACCGCCGCCTGCGGGACCGCGCCCAGCGAGTCCCGCACCGCCCGGACCCCGGCCAGGTTGTAGGGCATGTGGAGGGGCGCCAGCTCGATGTGGTCNNTCCTCGATCAGGACCGAGTGGGCGAAGGCCTCCCCGCCGTGGACGACCCGGTGACCCACGGCCTCGATCTCGCTCAGGCTCGCGATGTCCGCCCCGCTCTCGTCCGACGCGAGCCATTTCAGGATCCAGTCGATGGCCCCCCGGATGTCCCGGATGGACGCCGTGGTCCGGGAGTCGCCCGCCGCTTCCGTCCACAGCGACAGCACCGCCTCCCCGCCGATCCGCTCCACCATCCCCTGGGCCAGCTTCTCGTCGCGGTCCTCCTCGATCCGCTCCTCGTCGGTTCGGATCAGCTGGAATTTCACCGTCGACGAGCCGACGTTCAGCACCAGCACGTTCATCTATGCCCCCTTCCCGGTCCGGAGACCCCCGGTGGGGCCCGGACCCGGGATACGGTTCGCCCTCGTCCCGCCGCGGGGAAGATGGATCGGGCCCCGACCGGCGGCAACCCGGCTGCAGACCCGCCGGCCGGCGCTTGCCCGGGCTATTTGCGCCTCCTATCATCACCCGGCCCCTGCTCCCGGCGCTCCGGAGGAATCCCCGAGAACCGTCCCGCCATGCTCGTACGCGGCCGCATGACACGCGACGTCGTCACGGTGAGCCTCGAGGCCACCGTGGCGAACGCGCTGGAGACGATCCGATCGAACAACATCCGCCACCTCCCGGTGGTGGACGGCGGGCGGCTGCTGGGCGTGGTCACCGATCGGGATCTGCGCATGGCGCTGGATGCCGAGGGCCGCGCGGCGCGGGATTCGACGGTGTCGGATGTCATGTCCGCACCGCCGGTCACCGTGGACCCCGGCACGCCCATCGAGACGGCGGCCGGGATCCTGGCGGAGCGCCGCATCGGTTGCCTGCCCGTCCTCGAGGATGGCGAGCTGGTGGGGATCCTCACGGAATCGGACCTCCTGCGGGCCTTCGTGGAGCTCATGGCGGGACGGGAACGGCACAGCCGCCTCGAGATCCTCGCCCCGGACCGGCCCGGCGAGCTCGCCCGAGTGGTCCGCGTGATCGGGATCGACCACGGCATCAACATCACCGGCGTCGTGGTCCCCCCGCCGCACGGCGACCGCGCGCTGGTGATCCTCCACTTGGAGAGCGACGACGTGGGCGGGCTGGTCGAGACGCTCCGTCGACTGGGCTACGAGGCGGGGTCTCCCGCCCTCGGGACGCGCCCCGAGTAGGAGCGCCCGGCTTGCCCTGCGCGCTGGTCTGGACCGACGAGCTGGCCCGATACCGGTTCCGGCCCGACCATCCCCTGGACCCCCTGCGCCTCGAGCTGACCGTGGAGCTGCTGCGGGCCATGGCGCTGGTGGGAGGGGAGGAGTGCCCGGTCGTCGAGCCCGAGCCCGCGACGGACGAGGACCTCCTGACCGTTCACGAGCCGGACTACGTCGAGGCCGTCAGGATCGTGTCCCACGACCCGTGGCGCCGCGTCGATCCCCGCTTCGGCCTCGGCACCGAGGACGTGCCCATCGTGGCCCGGATGCACGAGATGGCCCGGGCCGTGGTCGGCTCCACCCTGACCGCCGCCCGGCTCGTCGCCTCGGGTCGGGCCGCCCGGGCCTTCAGTCTCGCCGGCGGGCTCCACCACGCCCACGCCGCGGCCGCCTCCGGGTTCTGCGTCTACAACGACCTCGCCGTCGCCATCGACTGGCTCCGGCGAGAGGCGGGGTACCGGGTCATGTACATCGACATCGACGCCCACCACGGCGACGGCGTCCAGTCCATCTTCTATCGCGACCCGGACGTCTTCACGGTCTCCCTCCACGAGAGCGGACTCTACCTGTTCCCGGCCACGGGGTTCGTGGACGAGGTGGGCGAGGGGGATGGCCACGGCTCCGCCGCGAACGTGCCCCTCGAGGCCCAGACCGAGGACGATTCTTTCGTCGCCGCGTTCGACGGCATCGTCCCGGACCTCGCCGGGGCGTTCCAGCCGGACGTCATCGTGCTCCAGGCCGGCTGCGATGCCCACGCCTTCGACCCCCTCACGCACCTCCGCTGCACCACGAACCTGTACGAGCGCCTGACCCGGCGCGTCGTCAACCTCGCCGAGCGCCACTGCGAAGGGCGGCTCGTGGTCACGGGCGGCGGCGGATACGCCATCCGGGACGTAGTGCCCCGGGCGTGGACGCTCACCTGGGCCGCCATGTGCGGCGTCGAGGCGCCCGACGCCATCCCGGCGAGCTGGCTCGAACGGATCCGAGCCGACGACCCGACCTCCCGCTCACCGGACACCCTGCGCGATCCCCCCGACCTGGTCGCCCCCTCGCCCCGAAGGGAGGAGGTGGCCCGGGCCAACGAGCTCACCGTGCGGGCCCTGAAGCGGCGACTCATGCCGCTCGTCACCGGCTGGGGCCTCGGGTTCTGAAGGCCATGGCCGCGCTCCCGGTGACCTGGACGGACAAGACCGGCCGGCCGTTCACCCTGCGAGCGCTCCGCCCCAACGACCGGAGCGAGCTGGAGGAGATGTACGCCGACTTCGAGCCGAAGCGGGTCGCCCAGGGCCTGCCGCCCGCGGACCCGGCACAGCGCCGCCGATGGCTCGACTCGGTCCTGGCGGACGGCCACCACGTCGTGGTCGAGATCGACGGGCACGTCCGGGGGCACGGCATGCTCCTCCCCTTCGACCGCACCGCAGCCGAGCTCGCCAACTTCCTCCACCAGTCGGTGCGGGACCGCGGCATCGGCACGGCGCTCAACGAAGCGCTCCTGGGGATCGGTCGGAGCCACGGCATCCGCCGGGTCTGGCTGTCCGTCGAGCCGTCCAACCGGCCCGCCATCCGGTCCTACGAGAAAGTCGGCTTCCGCCGTCGCGCGGTGGCCGCCTGGTCGCCCGAGGTGGAGATGGAGGTCACCCTCGAGGAGGAGTGACCTCCTGTACGGAGCCCGCCGCCCGCCGTACCTTGAGGCCCTCCCTAACCCGAGTCACGGAGCTGCACATGCCCCCCGAGAAGAGCGACGAGGCCGCGACCGCGAAGAAGTCGACCGCGAAGAAGTCGGCCGCGAAGAAGGACGAGGCCAAGAAGTCGACGGCCAAGAAGTCGACCGCGAAGAAGTCCGGCGCCGGGAAGGCGGAGGCCAAGAAGTCGACGGCGAAGAAGAGCTCAACCCGGAAGTCGGCCGCGCGGGAGGAGAGCCCGGCGAAGGCGGGGGCGGCGCAGCCGGCAGCGGCCGCGGGCGAGGAGTCCCGGCCGAGGACCCGGGAGGCGCACCAGGAGCGGATGGGCGAGCGGAAGCTGCGGATGTCGCGGAACCGCTGAGCCGCCGCGTCGAGGCCGTCGGATCAGGTGTCGGGGGAGACCGCGCCGAAGATCCCGGCCTCGACGTGGTCCGTTTCCACGGCCTGGTTCAGCAGCAGGTGCATGATGGAGGTCTCGATGGTCCGCTCCCGGGGGCGGGCGTCGGGCTGCACGGTGAAGCGGCCCTTCCTCCACTGGAGCATCCGCCGGAGCGCGTCCTCCCCCTTGATCCCGCCCCGGATCTGGGCGTGCACCGCGTCCCCGTTCTCGAGGTAGATGGCGCCGTGCTCGGTGTCGGTCCGGATCCCGATCGCGGCGGTGCGGGAGTCGTATTTCATGACCTGGAGAAGCCAGCTCAGGGGGAAGTCCTCCACGTCCCCCTGGAGGGCGAGCCACGGCGCTTCGTCGGCCACGGACGCCGGGGTCGTGGTCGCCCGGGAGCGGATCGTACGCCGGACCAGCGCCCCCAGGGTACCTTCGAGCTCGCCGTAGCTCACGCCGGGCGGGAAGCACACGTCCGCCCCGCTCTCCAGCAGGCGCACGCGGAGCGCCACGCTCTCGGCCTCCGTCACGACGATGGGCAGCGCCGAGAACGACGGGTCCGCCCGCAGCCCCCGCACCAGCCCCACCGCGTCCTCTTCGCCGACCCGGGCCGACATCACGAGGGCGGCGACGGGGACGCGCCGCAGCCGCTCACGGGCGGCGCGCGGCCTAGATGCCACCTCCGCCAGGTACCCCGCGGAGCACAGCTTCGTCCCGGTCACCAGCGCGCCCGGCTGGTCCGGGTTCACCAGCAGGACGTGGTGCCGCTGGACGAAGCCCAGGTGGGGCTGGTCCCGCCGCTTCAGCACCCGCTGCAGCGCCGCCACCGGCTCGGGGTCGAATTGGGAGCCCGCCGCGTCCCGCAGCTCCCGCTCCGCCTCCGGCACCTTGCGGGGCAGGCGATAGGGCCGGGGCGAGACCATGGCCGCGAAGGAATCCACCACGGCCAGGATCCGGGCCAGCAGCGGGATCTGCTTCCCCGCCAGGCCGTCCGGATAGCCGCCGCCGTCCCAGCGCTCGTGGTGGTGCCGGACCGCCGCCCGGACCTCGTCCGGCAGCTCGATCCCTTCCATGAGCTGCAGGGCCAGGTCCACGTGCCGCTCGATCTTGCGCCGGTCCTCCGACGTCGGGCCGAACCGTCGGGCCGACACCAGCCGCCCCCCCATGGCCAGGCGGCCCAGGTCGCGGAGCACGGCGGCCAGCGCCAGGTTGACCCGCTCCGCCCGGGACAGGCCCATCTCCTCGGCAACGTACGTGGCCAGGAGACGCGTGAGGCTGCTGCCGCCCCGGAAGAACGGATCCCGGTACTCCAGCAGTCCGACGAGCAGGTCCGTCAGGGCGATCAGCGAGCGGGCCTGCGCGTCCGCGATCTCCATCGCCCCCGACGCCTGCCCCTCCTCGCGCTCGCCCGGCAGCGCCACGGGCGCCCTCCTCGGCGTGAGCCGGTCCCGGGGTGGGGTAGCCCCCTGGCCCATCCCCGCGGCCCCGCCCGGGAGCCCGTGGCCCGCCGGCGGGGCCGCCGGTTCGCTGACCGCGGCCTCCGCCCAGGGCTCGGCCACGTGATCGTGCGACCGGCGCGCGACCGGGGCGGCCGCGGGGTCCGGTCGAGGTCGCCACGCCAGCAGCGTCCGGAGCCCTTCCCGGATCGTCGCCGGTTCACCCACCGCCGGGGAAGTCGACCGGCCCGTGACGGGTCGCTCCACCGGGGCCGGGCCCACGTCGCCGGCCCGCTCGTCGGGCTCCCGCCGCGCCTCCGCGGCCTCCAGCTTGGCCCTCAGCCGCGTATCCCCGGGCTTCCGCTCCAAGAGCTGCCGGTAGACCGCCACCGCCCGGCCGTACAGGCCCTGGCGAGCGTACAGCTCCGCCATCGTCTCCGTGACCACCTCGCCGGGCTCCGGCGACCCACCCCGCCGGTCGGACGGATCCCCGCTCCCGCCGTTGCCGCCGGCCTCCGGGCCCTCGGGCCGCCCGGTGGGCGCGGCGTCGGAACGCAGATTCCGCTCGAGGCCCCGGATCTGCTCGGCGATCCGCTCCTTGGGCTTCAGCTCGTAGAGTCGACGGAAGTACTGGAGCGCGTCGGCCGGCCGATCGTCCTCGGCCGCGATCCGGCCCAGGAACTCGAGCGCCACCATGTTCCTGGGGTCCAGCTGGAGCACCCGGCGGAACGCCGTCGCGGCCTCCTCCCGCTTGCCCTGGTCCAGGCGTAGCCGCGCGAGAACCAGGTGGGCGCTGGAGAAGTCGGCGTGGCGGCGGAGCCCCGCCGTGAGGAGGCTCTCGGCCTGGGCGTACCGGCCGGCGCGACGGTAGGCGTCGGCGAGGTGGGGGAAGACGAGGCCGTCCGGGTGAGCCGCGTGCAGCAACTCCAGCCGGCTGATCTCATCGCGGTTTGTTGACGCCATGGACCGGCCTCGTTAGGCGAACGCAGGTATGGTTCGCTCCGCAATATGCGGCGTTTTCGCACGGGCGCACAAGAGCGCGCCGGCCCGCGTGTGCGGGTGGCCGCGGGCGAGCGCTCGCCTCCCGCGACCCTGCCCCGCGGCTCGGGTCCCTGCAGGACCGGACGGGCGGCCCGGGCCCCCGCTCCGGGGCACTAGGACTAGTAGATGTGGACCGGCGTCCCGACCTGTACCAGGGCTGAGAGGCGGATGACGTCGTCGTTGTGCATCCGGATGCAGCCGTGGCTCGCCGCGCTACCGATGCTCGACCGGTTGTAGCGGTGCGTGCCGTGGATCAGGTACCCGCCACCCAGGGAAAGCTTGACGGGACCGAGGGCATCGGGGACCATGCGCTGGGGGCTGCCCAGGGGCGGGATATAGATCATCCCGTCGAAGATGATCTCGCTCCCCGGAGTGAAGGGAAACCAGTTCCCCCAACGGTTTATGCGCCCGACCTCCTTGTTCCGGACCTCGATGAACGTGCCGTCGGAAAGCTCGACCAGGTCGCCTTCCTCCAGGTGTACGGGCTCGAGACTCCGATTCACCGCCTTCTCGTAGTAGTGCCAGTCCGGCGGGATCCAGTTCGGGTCCTCGTGCTTCGCCTCGATCACCCGATGACCGGTCGGCGTGCTGAAATGGTAGGTGCGCCCGGCGTAGCGGAACACGCCGCCCTTCCCGATGGCGATCGGTGCCGAGAAGAGGGTGTCGCCATCCTCGACAAGCCAGAGCCGGCGCTGCTGTAGCGACACCATGATCTTGCGGCCGGGGTCCGCGGCCGCGTCGGACGACCGGGCGTCCGCCGTCGCCGCGGCGGTCGAGGCCGCGTCCAGCGCCGCCGCCGGTGGCGTGGACAGCGCCACCAGGGCCACGAGTCCGGCCGCCGCCACCAGGGCGATCGAACTCCTGTGAGATTCGCCGATTCTATTCATCATGCGTCCTTCGACCGCGGGTAGATCGTCGCCGGTTTCGGCTTCCCTCGCCCCCTAATCGTTGCACGAACCGGACCAGTATTCAAGCCTGTTCGAATCCACGGCAAAGGCACTGGCCCCAACCATTTGCACCGACGCCTGCGGAAGAGCTCGCCGCCCGGTCCGGCGCGAGGGTCCGCTCCCGGCCGCCCCGAGGGCCGCCGCTCGCCGGCGGGTCCCGGCGTCGGGGCCGCGGTCAGGCCAGCTCCGGCGCTGCCAGCCCCCGCGTCGCGAGGATCCGCTCCAGCGTCTGCCCGATCTTGTTGTTGGGCGTCGAGGCCCCGGCGGTGAACCCGAGCGTCACGGGCCCGTCCGGCAGCCAGCCTTCCACCTGCTCTTCGGGGGCATCGGCATCCAGCACGGGCTTGTGGCGGATGGTGCCGGCCTCCGGATCGATGCAGGTGGCGTCGCTGATGTGGTACGTCGTCGTGTACTCCCGGCACAGGTGCGCCAGGTGGTTGGTGTTCGAGGAGTTGTAGCCGCCGATGACCAGCATGACGTCGGGCGGGTCCTCCATCATCTCGGCCACCGCGTCCTGCCGCTCCTGCGTCGCCGAGCAGATGGTGCCGAAGGACCGGAAGTGGGTGGCGGCGTGCTCCTCGTCGAAGCGCTCCACCATGGCCTCGTGGATCTTCCAGCCGATGGCGAGGGACTCCTTCGCCAACATCGTGGTCTGGTTGGCGACGCCGACGCGCGCGAGGTCGACGTCGGGATCGAAGCCCGGCGAAGCCTTCCGCGCGAAGTGCTCCATGAAGGCCTCGCGGGTGAGGTGGCCGGGCCGCTCGGCGATGTAGTCCATGATGAGGCGTGCCTCGTCCATGTCCCGGACGATGATGTACTTGCCGCCCTCGTACTTGTTGACCTGCGAGGCCGTCGCCCGGGACTCCTCGTGGGTGTACTTGCCGTGGATCACGGCCGTGAAGCCGTCCTTGGCGTAGCTCTCGACCCGCTTCCAGACGTGGAGCACCGAGCCGCAGGTGGTGTCCACCAGGATGCAGCCGAGCTCCCGGAGCGCGTCGAAGTCGTGGAGGGTCACGCCGAAGGCCGGCAGGATCACCACGTCGTCGGGGGTGATCTCGGAGAAGTCGAAGGAGCCGTCCGACTCGGGGTAGATGAACGAGATCCCCATCTCCGTCATCCGCTGGTTCACGTGCGGATTGTGGATGATCTCCCCCACCAGGTAGATCTTCTTGTCCGGGAACTTGTGGACGGTCTCGTACGCGTAGTCCACGGCGCGGTCGACGCCGTAGCAGAAGCCGAACTCCTGGGCGAGACGCACGGTGACGTCGCCGAAGACGTCGGTGTAGCCCCGGGAGCGGATGCGCTCCACGAGGGCCGACTGGTACTCGGCGTCGATGAGGGGTCGGAGCTCCTTCTTGAGCCCGAAGCCCTTGCGGAAGTAGGTCTGCTCCATGAGCTGGCCTGACGGGTGCGATGCGATGATATGGCGGTGTCCGCCCTGTGAGGGCCCGACCTCGTGCCTCCGAAGCTACACCGGCGGGTCGGGTCCCGGTCCGGGGAAGTTCACCACGCGCGTCGGGGATCTCAACCGCCGAGCCCGAGCGCCGAGCCCGAGCCGATCGAATCCCCCGGCGGTCGACAGTGTACGCAACGGCATGAGCATTCTCGGACGCCTCGCCCTCCTCTTCGTCGTCGTCCCCATTCTCGAGCTGGTTCTCCTCATCGAGATCGGCCAGGTCGTCGGGGTCCTGCCCACCGTCGCCCTCGTGGTCTTCACGGGCGTGACGGGGGCGTGGCTGGCCCGGGCCGAGGGGCTTCGCG
>JABAOG010025298.1_pt1 | contig 11387 bp, 6 predicted proteins | sample 7062131 | NCBI WGS metagenome assembly JABAOG01 (sample SAMN14538629, study PRJNA623070) | marine sediment metagenome | biome: marine biome [ENVO:00000428]; feature: marine pelagic biome [ENVO:01000023]; material: deep marine sediment [ENVO:00002113] | place: India: Arabian Sea | collected... | reverse complement strand
TCTCCGTTCTCTCGGAGCTCGGGCATCACCTGGTAGTCGTAGAGGCGGCTGCGGCGCCACCGAGAATGATCAGCGACAGCGCGATGCCGCGAATCCAGCGGCCTCGCGCGGCCCCGCGCAGGAGAGTGGCCCTCGCCACCGCGCCCGCGAGCGGCAGGCCCGCGAGGAGTGCGAGGAGCCAGAGCCATAGTTGCATCGGATTCGCACGGTCCGGCCGGAAGGCTTCCGCCTCCAGGGGCTCACAGCCGCCTCCAGCGTCGTTGCACAGCTCCCATCGCAGGTGGGTCGGCCGATCGAAGTCGCCGCGCCAGTCCACGGTGACGTCGTGCGTTCCCGGGCTGATGTCGGTGCGCTGCTGGCCGTCGACGCGAACGCTGCTTCGCCCCGAGGTGCTCACGCGAAGCTCGCCGGAGCGAGGCACGGTCAGCCGGGTGGCGACTCGGGCGCGGAACGGGAACAGCTCCGCGGGAATCCCATCCCGTTCGTAGTGCCACCCCTGAGCGACCCGTGAGAGGGCACGGTGGACATTGGGATAGCCCGGACGGTGCTCGACGACGGTCCGCACGAAGCGCAGCTCCCCATCGACCTCCGCCCACCAGTGCGCGGTGACGCCGTGCTCCAGCGGTTGCTCCGCGACCCACGTGAGCGCCGAGACCGCGACCAACGTGGTCAGGGCCGCTCCCATCGCCCGTGACCGGCCAGTGAGCGTCACGCGCTCAGTCGTCCCAGGCGATCTCGGCGAGTGCGGTGCCGCGCCGATGGAAACCGAGCGCCTCGAAGCGGATCCGGGTGACGCCTTCACCGCCCAGCGGAACGGTCACCCACTCGGGGGCCTGCTCGATCTCCCCGAAGACTCCTTCGTGCTCACCGAGCATCTGGTTTCCGCGGAAGAGCTGCACCTTGTATTCCTTGACCGCCCGGTCGCCGAAGCGGGCGTTCCGGCCATTGAGGATGCGCAGGCTCTCGATGTTCTGCGCGGGGAAGAGGCGACCCTCGATCCAGCCGGTCTCGCCATCGGGCAGCACCCATTCGGTGGATTCGTTGCCGTCGAAAGCGTTGTCGGGGGCGTACTGCGCCCCCGGGAACTGGTCGGACGCGCGAACCTCGGTCCGCGGCGGCGTCCGTAGCACGAGCCAGAGCACCGTGGACACGGCGATGGCACCGATGAGCACGCCACCGATGCGTTGCGCACGCTGCCAGCGCAGGGTGCTCTTCGGCGCGACCCGATCGCCGTGGAGAGCTCCGACCGTTCGCCGGGCCGCCTGCAGCTCGAGGTAGCGTTCCGTGTGGGCGTCCTCGAGCTCTTGGTCACGGGTGGGCGTGGGTTGGGCGAGGGCCTCGCGGCCCCGTTCGACTCGTTCGAGGTCGCCGTCCGAAGCGCCGAGGGCCTTCAGCGAATCGATGTCACTCGGGAGCTCGAGCGCGACCTCCAGCCCGTCCGCGGCCAGCCGAAGCGNNGAAGCGCTTCGGCGAGGTGGCCGGTGGTCCACAGCGTCTCTGCGGCTTCGCCGCGCTGGTCGGAGAGCTCCAGCTGCGCCTGCGTGGCCTCGCGGTCGGAATCGTCGACCCTACCGGCGCGGGCGATCGCCTCACCGCGCCAGAACCACTCGCCGATGGCCCTGACGATCGAGCGGCGGGGCTTCGCGGTGGGCTCCGGTGACTCGGTGGGCGGCTTCGAATCGGCGCGTTCGGTGCCGTCCGGCCCTGCCGATGGTGGCGTCGGGGCGTCCGACGGCTGGGCGGTCGGATCCGGCTCGGCCGCTTCCGGCGGCGCGCTCGGTTCGCGGGCTTCGTTCGACACGAGGCCCTCGATAGCATGAACGAGCCGTCCGGGGGAGGGCGCCGGTGGCTGCGCGTGGTAAGAGCGACGGCATGGTGAAGGGCGAAGCCAGCGGGCCGAGACGACGGCTGAGCCGGCGCGAGCGCGTCGGTCTCGCCGGGATCGCGCTGGTGCTCGCCGTCAGCTACTGGGCGTCGCCGATGGATCCCCTCCACGGGGATGGGTTCTACACGTACATCTGGGCCCGGTCGCTGGCCTACGACTTCGACCTCGATCTCACCAACGACTACGCGATCTGCGGCGACCATTGGCAGATGGGCCGCCCCGCCGAGCCAGGGCTCGGCCCACGGAATCAGTGGAACCCCGGGCCGGCCGTAGTTTGGACGCCGATGATCTGGCTCGGTCGCCTGGTCCATCCGATGGCGGGGGAGTCGCGCTACGCCCAGGGCTGCGACGGCCCGATTTCCGACTTCGCCCTCTTCGGCACGGTCATCATGGCGTTCCTCGCCGTGTGGCTCACACACCGTATGGCGCGGCGCCATTTCGGCGCGGGGCCCGCGATGCTCGCGGCGGCGGCGGTCGCCTTCGCCACCCCGCTCACCTACTACGGCACGTGGATGGCCAGCTACGGGCACGGACCCGCGGCGTTCGGCGCTGCGCTCTTCCTCGAACGCTGGGACGGAACGCGCGAACGCACCTCCGCGGGGCGGTGGGCGCTGCTCGGCGCGCTGCTCGGCCTCGCGATGCTGATGCGGCCCCAGAGCGCCATCCTGGTCATCGCGCCCTTCTACGAGTGGCTGGTCAGCGCCAGGAAGGAGGCCTCGGCCTCGCCGAGGGCACTCGCGAAGCACGTGGGGAAGGGGGTCCTCTTCGTCGTCGCGATCGTGGTCGTCTTCTGGCCGCAGCTGCATGCCTGGAAGGTGGCCTACGGCACCTACTTCGCGATGCCGCAAGGGCCCCACTACATGCGCTGGAGCGAGCCCAGCCTGGACGGAGCGCTCTTCGCCTCGACCGGTGGCCTGCTGGTCTGGACACCCTTCCTCTACGTGGCGTTCGCGGGTTTCGTGCCCGCCATCCGTAGCCGGCCGCATCGAGTGGTCGCGACGCTCTTGGCGATCATCTTCCTGCTCACCCTCTACGTGAACGCGTCGGTCTGGGACTACTGGGGCTCGGTGGGCTTCTCGAACAGGCGCTTCACCTCCATGGCGCCGATCTTCGGCTTCGGCTTCGCGGCCGCGTTCGCGGCCATCGGGCGCTTCGCGCAGCGGCGGCCCCAGGTGTTCGCCGCGGCCACCGGCGTGACCACGCTGGCGCTCTTCGCGATCTGGACCTACGCGGGGATGACCGGCGTGGCCACCGGCCGGCTGGCCACCTGGCGAGAGCAGCCGATGGTCGAGGCATGGCAGGGCACCTACCGGGAAGCGTCCAAGGGCGTATGGGAGGCGGTCGGCAACCCGATGGCGTGGCCCGCCAGCCTGCCCTTCGCGCTCCGCTGGCGGGTGCACCCCCGCCACTACGATGCGATGCGCGGGATGACCCTCTTCTACGCCGAATACCAGGACCGCGCGCCGCGACGAAACGAGAACGTCGCGCGCTTCGCGGACTCATCGCTCCACGAGCTCTACGCCGTCGAGGGCTTCGGTGAGCCCGAGGTGCGGGACGGGCGACGAGGCCTTCCGACCGAGGGGGACGCCCGGCTTCTCATCCCCTTCTTCATCGAGGACTTCGAGGCGATCGAGCTCCTCTGGGCCGGTGCGGAGGGCTCGAGCGTCACCGTCGTCTGGGACGGCGAGGAGGTGGGCCGGGCGACCTTCGACGGGGGCTGGCAGACCGACCGCTTCACGATCCCCGCTTCGCTACGTCACCCTGGGGTCACCGAGATCGTCTTGGAGAGCGACGCGGGATTCGCGCTTCGCTCCCTGACGGTCGAGGCCCCCTGACGCCCGTCCCCGAGTCCCTCACGATGGAGACCTCCCCGAGAGGGATGGTGTGGAGGGTCGAGCCGTCCGGGCGGCGCGCCGGGATGGGGCGGCCGCCATCCAGGACCGTGAGCTGCAGCTGGAGGGTGACCGGCGCGCGGATGTCGCGGGGGACGACCATTTCCACCGGGTCCCGGAGGAACTCGCCGTCCCGCCATTGGAAGGTCTTGTACCGACCGTTGATGGGGTAGTGGTGCGCATGGAAGTGGGGGGGGACCACGAACCCACTGGGGCCCTGGATGTCGAGGACGAAGAAGAAGTCACGCGTCGTCTCGCCGAGCACCTCGTAGTAGAGGTCCATCTGGATCCGCTCGCCGGGCGCGACGGTGCGGCTCTCGATGTCGTAGCCGGCCACGCGGAAGAGCCCCGGGTAGACGACGTCGAGCCGTTCGTCCACCTCGCGCGGAAGCGCCGCCAGCCGGTTGGCGGCGATCACGTCGTGGGTTCGATTGTCCGGTCGGCCCATCTGGGCGAGCCAGGCGCGCATCGAATAGGCCAGCTCCTCGGCCGTCTTTTCGTCCTCGTCCGCGAGGTCGTTGAGCTCGCCCGGATCGGCCGAGAGGTCGAAGAGCTGATTCGTGCCCTCGCGCGTCCACCAGATGAGCTTGTGGTCGCCGCGGTAGATCGCCTTCTGGTCGAAGGGGTAGAGCCCGTCGGGCATGAGCTCCGAGAAGATCACTCGCTCCGGGTTGGCGGGCTCTCCCCGCATCTGCGGCACCAGGCTGCGAGCGGGGATCGCTCGAGGGGAGGGAATGCGCGCCAGGTTCAGGATGGTCGGGAAGAGGTCGAAGAGCGCGATGCGGTCGTCCACCGTACGCGGCTCGAAGCCCGGCGCGCGGATCATGGTCACCGCCTTCACCTCCTCCTCGTAGAGGGTCCGGCTGTGACCGCGGTTGTTGTGCTCGCCGAAGGCTTCGCCGTGGTCGGAGGCGATGACGACGACGCTCTCCTCGAAGAGCCCACGAGCCTCGATGGCGTCGAGCACCCGGCCGATCTCCTCGTCCGCGAGGAGGATCTCCGTGTCGTACTCGTCCTTGGCCCTCGGACCGAATCGGGAGGGTGTTCCGTCCCAGAGGTACTCCTCGTGGACGTTGAAGAGGTGCACCCAGAGAAAGAAGGGGCGCTGCGACGCCGTGAGCCGGTCGAGCTCTCGGAGACCGCGCGTCACCGGCCAGGATCGGGGCGGCCGATAGGCCGGACTCTCCTCGACCTGCTCGAAGCCCTGGAAGAAGCCGTCGATGCGCTCGAAGTAGTCCGTCCCCATCACCACCGACGTGTGGTAACCGGCCTCGCCGAGCTGCTCCGCGAGCGTGTCGTTGCTCTCGCGAAGGGTCGGCCAGAGGTACTCGGGCCCGTAGGCGATCTGGCTGGGATAGAGGCCGGTGAGCATCGCCGGGATCGAACGGATCGAGCGGCTCGATTGGGCGATGACCTCGGTGAAGTCGGTCGAGTTGCGGCAGAAGACGTCCATCGCCGGCGACGTCGGTCGATCGTAGCCGTGGCAGCCGAGGTGGTCCGGCCGGAGGGTGTCGATGGTGAGGAGGATGACGTTCGGCCGCTCGGGAACGTCGTCCGGTACCTCGCCGTAGTCGCCGTCCGTGAGCTCCACCACCCGGGTGGTCACTCCGTCACCGTCGAAGCAGTCGGCGTCGATGCCGTCCCCTTCCGCATCCATCGCGCCCGGGTGGACGAACGCCCGCGAGTCGTCACAGTCGCCGCCGCCGAAGGCGAAGGAGTGGCCGTCGCCGTCGCGGTCGGTGAGCCGACCGTAGAAGCGAACGAGCATCTGGCCGGTCACCGCTCGGCGCTCGACGATGCCGCGCACCCGGCTGTGCTCTCCATAGGTGATGGCGGTGATCACGATGCCGACGAGCGCGAGCACGAGGGCGATGCCGCGTCGCGGCTCCCACCGGCGCGTGAAGCGGGCGAGGAGCGCGAAGACCACGGCCAACACCGGGGGCCAGAGCCACTCCACCGGCTGGTAGAGCGCGAACAAGCGCCGGCCCACGTAGGCTGCCCAGCCGATGGCGCTGGCGCCGGCGCCGGCCAAGAAGAGCAGCGCCGAGCCGAGGCTGGGTCCGCGCCGGACGTCCCGGAGGGCGGACCAGAGCAGGTGTCGCACCAGCGCGGCGAAGGCGAAGGCGCTGGCCAAGAGGGCCAGGCCGGCCACGGCCATGGCCCACGCCGCCAACACCGGGTCGTGATAGCGGGTGGCGAAGTGGTGGGCCGAGAGGCGCAGGCCGAGGAAGAAGACGGCCACACCCGCGGCGAGCCCGATGGTGCCGGCGAAGGCGGCGGGGTCGCGGGCGAAGAGCCGCTGGCGATTGACCAGGCGAGCGCGCGCCGCGCGGGTCCATGGCGTGTGCCGCCACAGCTCGACCGCGCCCGCGAGGGCGAGCCCGACCAGCCAGCCGATGGGCGCCCAGAGGGCGATCAGGTGGAACGCCGCCTCGGCGAAGTCGGAGAAGGTGCCCAGCGGCCCTGGCCGGAAGAGCGCGACGATCGTGTCGGCGATTCCTGCGATGGCACCGGTGATCACCCCCAGCACCGGGAGTCGAGCTGTGGACGGGGCCTTCACCGGTCGAAGTACTCGTCTCTGTCGAAGTTCTGGTGGGTCTCGTAGATCGCCTCGTAGTCACGGACGAAGGTCGCCGAGAGGCCGACATGGAGCAGCAGCAGGAACACGAGGGTTGCCCGGGCCATGGATCGCCAAGCGCGACCCCGCCGTCCTCGGGCGAGATAGGTCAGTAGGAAGGGGAGGAACGTGAGGCTGAAGAAGAGAGTGGTCAACACACGCATCGGGCGCCAAGCCGGGGGCTGCTTCAGCCAATCCGGGTCGGTCACGAAGTTGAGCCCATACATCACGAGCAAGCCGATCACGAGCAGGCCGCGAAGCGCGTCCGGCTCTCGCCATAGGTCCACCAGGAAGCGCCCCGCGCCGAGGCAGAGGAAGGGGAGGATGGGCAGGATGTACCAACCAAACGTCCAGTTGCCGCTCGATATGCCGATGGCGCCCAGGTAGACGAGCGGCGGGACCACCAGCACCGGCGAGAGCCGTCCGTCCTTCCGACCGAGCCGGGCGCCCACCAAGCCCATGCCGTAGGCGATCCACAGGAAGATCAGGTGTGGATGACCGATGTGGTTGAAGTTGATCAGGCCGGCGGAGAAGAAGCGCGGGAAGATGTTCCAGTGCGTCGGTCGGCCCGACGCCTGATGGGAGGTGGCGTACCAGAAGACGTCCCAGTCGATGATCGCGGCGTAGACCAGCAGAACCGCCGCGCCCGCGACCCCCGCCAGCGAGGCCCAGCCCGCCGCGCGCCATTGGGAGTCGGCCATCAGCAGGAGGATCAGCGGCGGCAGGAACATGATCCCCGGTACCTTCGCGAAGCTGCACAGTCCGAGGACGAAGCCCGCGGCGACGATCCATCGCATGCGGCCGTCGTCGTCCCGCCACCGTAGGTATGCCCAGAACCCGAAGAGGGCCATCGGGGTGACCAGCGCCTCCTCTTTGATGACCCGGCTCTGGATCACGATCCACGGGATCGTCGCCCACAGGCCGCACCCCAGGATCGCCGTGGCGGGGTTCGCGTCGAGGCGCCGGCCGATGAGGAACATCAGCACCAGGGTCATCCCGGCCAGCGCGATGGGGACCAGCCGCGTGTGCTTCAGCCGCGCGTGCGTGAAGTGCTCCGCGCCACCGAGGTGCGCTGCCGCACCGACGAGCAGATGCATGCCCGGCGGGTGCTCGAAGTAGGGCGAGACCACGTGCCATCCCCCGCCCTGGGTGGTGAAGTACTCCACCGCCTCGTGCTCGACGCGGTCGCCGTAGCGTGTGTGCCAGAGCGACCAGCCGCGGGACGTGCCGTCGTGGAGGAGCGACCACCCGTTCCACGTCGCGAAGAGGTAGTCGTCGTTCTCCATCATCTCCGGCATCACCGCGTAGTCGGTGAGCCGGAGGCCGAGGCCGAGCAGGAGCACCGCCGCGAAGGCGACGTTCGCCCAGCGACGGAGCGCGGTGGAACCCGTCGCCCGGGCGGCCCAGAGCCCCGCGCCGATGAAGAGGAGCAGCCCGAGCAGCCCGAGGACCCAGAGCGCCACCCGGTCGGGGTTCGGCGTCCCGTCGGGGGGGGACCACGCGCTCGCCGGAATGGACGCTCCGTCGAGGGTCCAGCGGAGGTGAGTGGGGTGCCGGAAGTCCCCGCTCCAACGGGCCTCCACGGCGTGCGCTCCAGCGGAGAGCTCCGTGGCCCGCCCCACCTCCTCGCCGTCGATGAAAAGGGTCACGGAGTCGGTGCGAGCGACCTCGGCAGCCAGCCGCCCCCCGCGCTCGAGCTCGAGGGTCCCCAGGATCGTCGCCCGGAAGGGGAAGAGGCGGTTGGGCACCCCATGGGTCTCGAAGTCGAGGTTCTGCGCGATGCGTGAGAGCGCTCGGTGCCGATTGGGGAAGCTCGGCCGGTGCTCGAGCGTCCGCACCACGCCGATCCAGTCGTCCGCCGGCTGGGCGGACCAGCGCGCTTCGACCCCGTGGCGGAGCACGAAGTCGCCCCAGCACAGCCCGGCGGTTCCGAGGATGGCGATGGCGGCCACCGCAGCCCATCGCCGGGGCACGCGCGGGGAGATGCTCATGAGACGCGCCGGGATAGCACACCCCGTCCCGCTTGCCGTCGGGACCAGAAGAGGAGCATGAAGGCGAGGAGAGCGCCGACGACGCTGGCCGCCGTCCCCCAGCCGAGCCACCGCGGCCGGTAGCGGATCTCGAGCTCGTGCTCACCCGCTGGGAGGCGGACGGCCAGCCGGCCCCGGACGTCCGTCACCTCGCCCACGTTCGAGTGCCAGTCGGGGTGATGGTTCTGGTTGAGTTCCACCACGCCGTCGCGCTCGAGGCGCGCCTGGAGGGTGATGCGATTGGGTGTCCGCGACACGTTGGTCAGCGTGCCGACGTCGGTGCGAGCCTGCGGGCGATCACCCAGCCACAGCCCCCGGGCGACCCGCCAATCCATGGCCCCCACGTAGCAGCTGCGGGTGCCGCGGTTCTCCCGCGGAAGTCGTGCATAGCGCGCGTGGTAGTCGGGCGTCCCGATCAGATGAAAGCGCGCCGCTGGTGGCGCGGCCGCTCCGATCGGCGGGCCGTTCCACTTGGCGTTGTTGCTCAGGTTGAAGACCAGCGGGAAGACGAGCGCGATGAGCACGAAACCCCAGCCGACGCCGGCCCACCAGTCGGCGTGACCGGTGCGGTCGGAAGCGAAGCGAAGGACCGCCTGCAGGCCAATCCCCGCGAGCACCGCGAGGTAGAGGGTGACGAGCACCTGCAGCCGCGACGGGACCCGCAGCGAATCGAAGACGGGCAGCTGGTGGATCAGCGCCCACGGCGCCCAGGGGTGGAAGGCGCCCATCGCCAGGATCAGGAAGACCCCGAGCCCCACCAGGATCGTGCGATGCCTCCGCAGAGCGGCGGGAATGCCAGCCACCGCGGCGAGGACGATCGGCCAGCCCACGAACGCGCAGTACTCCGGCCACACGTAGACGCGCTCCGGACTGCGCCACTCGCCCTCGCTCTCGACCCAGGCCTCCATCAGGGAGAGGAGCCCTGGTGCGTCGGTGCTGGAGACCGAGCGGGGGAACAACTCGAGGGTGTGGAGGATCGGCAACCAGCGCCCCGCGGTCAGGAGCGCGGTGAGCACACCGGCCACGGTCACGTGCATCAGCGCGCGGCGCAGTGGCGGGCGAGCGTTCGTGCCGGGCTCGAGGCGAGCGCTGGGCGCGAAGGCGAGGGCGCCCTCGAGGGCCATCGCGAGGAGCGCGTGCGGTACGGGATAGGTGCCCCCCTCGAAGACCATCACCGCCAAGAGCAGCGCCACCGGAGCGACGTAGCGGGCGTCCGTCAGCGCCCGGCGCCAGACGAGCAGCAGCAAAGGGAGCAGGTAGTAGGGCGCGAAGGTGAAGTGGCCACCGGCCATCTGCCAGGAGAAGAACCCGGACCCGGCCCACGCCCCCGCCACGAGAACACCGGGCGCCACCGCGAGCCCGTGGCGCCGCCGCGCGTAGTAGTAGGCGCCGAGCGCCCCGACCGCCGCGTGCGCGATCAGGAGGAGCTTGGTGGCGAGGGTGGAGCCGACCGCGAGGGCCAGCAGCAGGATCCAGGGCGCGAAGTGCTGGCTCTCTGGATTGCCGTAGCTCGTGACGCCCCCGCAGTGGAAGGGATCCCACAGCGGCAGCTCGCCCGCCCGAACGGAGGCGAGGGCCGCTTCCAGGTTGTGGTGGACCATCTGCCAGTCACCGAAGCCGGTGGCCTCCGGTTGCAGGAACGCAGGGGCCCAGAGCGCGGCGGCGAAGACGGTCGCGAAGAATGTGGCTCGACCGAGACGCATCAGCTCGCGTCCGTCTCTGCCCGCTGGATCGGGGGCCCCGCACTTGCTACCCACCCGGCATGCTCGCGCTCTCCGTCGCTGCAGCGCCCCTCGGGGCAGCTGACCTCGGTTCGGAGATCGAAGGGTGGATCCGGGAGAAACACGGCGGCAGCGGCGTTCGAGGGTGGCCGAACGCTCCCGAGCGTAGCCGAGGCGACGAATTGGGCCATTTCGCTGCGGGGATGCTGCGGGATTGGAGGGAAACCGTCGAGCGGCGACCCGCGTTCCGGTCCGCGGCGACTCGGACGGAGGCGCGCCGATGCTGGGCGAGTCGAAGGGCCTGAGCGTCGCGGTCGGCGCGCTCCTCGCGATCGGAGCGGGGGCCGCGACCCATGCGGCCCTGGGGAGCCCCGCGCTCACCGACCTCCCGGGCTGGTTCTATCGGCCCACCAGGCCGGGGCTCGACGTCGGCTGGCTCGGTCCCCTCGCGCTCGCGTTGGCGCTCGGCTCGGCCGCAGCAGCCCACCGGCTCGCCTCTCGCGGCCCCTGGGCTGCCCTGCTGGCCCTCTTCGGGGCCTCGTTGCTCGCTCAGGTCGGATTCATGGCGCTGAGCGCGGAGGGGCTCGTCACCTTCTGGCTACGCCTCGACGGCGGCCATGGGGAGTTTCTCCGGATTGCCCACCAGCAGACCGACCTCTTGGAGACCCTCCGCGGCTACGAGCAACTCGTGGCGGCGGATCGGTTGGGGCACTTCCCGCCGTCGAAGCCACCGGGAGCCCTCGCCATCTACGGCGCCGTCGATCGGCTCGGGGAGCTGCTCCGCGGTCCGCTGCAGCCCTTGGTCGCCCGGGCCGAGACGGCGGGGGTGTCGCCGCATGCGGCGGGGGCGGCGGTCGCCCTCGGGCTCTTTCCGTCGACCACGGCCTTGNNGACCCTGACGGGAAATCGCTCCCGGGGCATCGTCGCGGGGATCCTGGTCGCCTTCGCGCCGACGACCCTATTGATCACCCACCATCTGGACGGCGCCGTCTATCCGCTCTTCGCGGTGGGGGCGGCGACCTGTGTGGTGGCCGCCGTGCGCTCCGACCGGGCGTCGGCTCGGTGGGTCGCCGCGTCCGCCGGGGGTGCCCTGTTGGCGTTCGGTCTCTATGCGACCTTCTCCCTTCTGCCGGCGGGGTTGCTCGTGGCCGTGCTCGCGGCTGGAGTCTGGCTCCGGCTCCGTTCGGTGCAGCGGGCCGATACGACCCGGGCCCTGACGGTCTTTGCGGGGGCTGCGCTCGG
>JABAOG010028636.1_pt2 | contig 11388 bp, 15 predicted proteins | sample 7062131 | NCBI WGS metagenome assembly JABAOG01 (sample SAMN14538629, study PRJNA623070) | marine sediment metagenome | biome: marine biome [ENVO:00000428]; feature: marine pelagic biome [ENVO:01000023]; material: deep marine sediment [ENVO:00002113] | place: India: Arabian Sea | collected... | reverse complement strand
AGTCGCGGGTGCACAGTGAGTTCGTCGACGGCCTACTCGAGGGGCGCATCGACGACCGGCAGGGCATGCTCGCACGGGCCGCCCTGCTCGGGCTGGAACCGCGGTCGCCCTGCTACGTGGCGTGCGTGGGCCTGCGGCTGCCGACCGACGCCGCCCCTGGTGATGCGCCGCCAACCGTGACCAGGCGGGTCTTCACCCAGGTCGAGCAGCGCGTCCGCCGGCACTTCCCGCGCTCTATCGTGNNGACCCCGAGTCCCACGATCTCGATCACGTCCAGCAGGCCTTGCGGGAGGTCATCGGCCCGCGGGGAGACCGCCCGCCCGAGCTGGTGGCCGGCCTGGGCAGGATGTGCCTCGGTCTGGAGGACTACGCCGACTCGTACTCGGAAGCGGCCCTGGCGCTGGATCTCGCCCGGCGCCGGTCGAAGGCGGGAGAGGTGCTCGGTGAGCCGGATCTCGGGTTGTACGGGCTGCTCGCCCGGCTTCCGACGCGGCGGTCGCTGGAGTCGATGGTGGAGGACGCGCTCGGCCCGATCATCGAGGCCGACGAAACCAGCGGCTCGGAGTACGTCAAGACGCTGCACGCCTACCTCGACGCCGACCGGCACCTCGAGCACGCGGCCGCCAACCTGTACGTCCATCCCAACACCGTGCGCTACCGCCTGTCGAAGGTGCAGGGCATGCTCGGGGTCGACCTGCGGGACGTGGACGACCGGTTCCTGCTCGAGCTGGCGCTGCGCGTGCAGGCGGCGCTCGAGCGGCAGTAGCGCGGCGTTACCTGGCTGTGCCGGCAGCACAACCGGCCTCGGGGTCTTTGGCACGCCGAGCCATTGCTCGGGCGGGCCACCGCGGACGACGCTGCCAGTGGGCCGGCCCCCGTCACTCCCGTCGCAGAGGAGGAGCCATGACGACCACCGTACCGTCCCCCGAGACCGTTCCCGAGGATCTCCAGCAACGGCAGCTCAAGGCCTTCTTCGAGCAGACCCGGCCACTGCCCCAGTTGCTTGCGACGCTGCGCAGCCGCCGCGTCGGGAGGGGCTACTCGATCGAGAGCGGGGAGGAGGAGTACCGCAGCGCGACCGGGCGCGCGATCCGGCAGGCCAAGGGGCCGCTCGCGTTCGTCTCGGAGCACGAGGTGCAGCCGCTGAGCGAGGTCGAGGAGGCTCTCGTGACGTGGTCCGCGCTCGGGCCGAACGGCATGGCGCACTGGGACATCGCGGTGCACGGCGGCTTCCACGAGCTGGTGGGCATCGCCGGGCGCACCGCGGCCGGTCCGGGCAACTCGTTCGCGCACGACCTGCTCGTCATCAAGGACGAGGGCGCGTTCCTCTACAACCCGGGCACCGAGCGGTCGAAGATGGTGGAGATCGAGGGCGAGGACGACTATCACAAGGTGCTCGACTGGTACCGGTCCGGGATGCACCGCCTCACCGACACGCGCCCGGACNNTACCAGTTCAACCTGAACCGGGACGGCCAGACCTGGTTCATCCCGATTACGGACATCGGGTGGCTGTACTTCAGCGTGATGCTGAACCTGTTCGACGCGTGGCACCTGTACTTCGTCGACGACCGCACCGGGGAGCCGGCCGGAGTCGGCCCGTGGGTCAAGGAGGGCCAGCTGGAGTTCCCCGTGGCGATCAGCCAGATCGAGCAGTTCATCTTCCAGGTCGAGACGTACCCGCCGGGGTCGTTCGTCCAGAACATGCGGCTGACCGCCGAGGCGATGGGCCTCGGCAACTGGATCTTCTGCGGGTACTTCGACGACATCCTGATGGGGGCCTTCCCGGACGTCGCGCGCGGGCTCGGCTTCCGGTCCGAGGCGCTGAACGAGCGGTCGCCGCTGGTCTCCGGAGCGCTGAAGACCTTCGGCGTGGAGGGCGTCAAGGAAGGCACCTACGTGCCGTCGCCGCGCTACGCGGACGGGCGGTCGGTCATGGACGCGATGATGGACGAGAAGTACGGTCGCGGCCGCACGATGTCCAGGGCTGACGACAACTGGATGCTCACCCACGGCGGGCCGTTCAACGCCGACACCGTCCGCGACATCGTCAACCACCCCGTCACGCGGGTCTCGGACTGGGCGGTCGAGGCGGCCGCCGCGTACGTGGACTACTGCGTGGAGAACTACGGGCAGTGCCCGGTGCACTTCAACCCGCTGCAGTGCAACTTCGGCGCCGTGATCCACCACGTCGACCCGGCGTTCTACGAGAAGTACTACGACGGGTCCAGCGTGACCGCGCAGATCCGCCAGCACATGGACAACTGGCACTGAGCGCCGCGAGAATTCCGCGATGGGCGGGATCGTCGGGATCGGCGGCGGCATCGGGGCGTCACGGCTGTGGTCCGCGCTGGCCGCCGCCGTCGGTCCGTCGCGGCTGACGCTCGTCGTCAACACCGCCGACGACCTGTGGCTGCACGGGCTGCGGATCTGCCCGGACGTCGACACCACGCTCTATGCGCTGTCCGGGGAGCAGGACACCGCGCGCGGATGGGGCCGGCGCGGCGACAGCTACCGCTGCATGGACGCACTGCGCGGCCTGGGTGAGCACGTGTGGTTCAACCTCGGGGACCTCGACCTGGCCACGCACCTGCTGCGCACCGGGCTGCTGGCGGAGGGCCGGAGCCTGGTCGAGGTGACCGGCCGGCTGGCCGCCGCCCTCGGCGTGCGGGCCCGGGTGCTGCCGATGACCGAGCAGGAGGTCGCGACCCGGATCGAGACGGCCGGCGGTGCGACCCTGCACTACGAGGAGTNNACCGCCGGTGCACCGGGTCCGCCACGACGGACTGCAGCGCGCGGAAACCGCCGCGGGGGTGCTGCCGGCGATTGCTGCGGCGGACGTGGTAGTGCTCGGGCCGAGCAACCCGGTCGCCAGCATGGCCCCGATCCTCGGTCTGCGGGGGGTGCGGGAGGCGTTGCGGGCCGCGGCCGACCGGGTGGTCGCCGTGTCGCCGATAGTCTCCGGTGTGCCGATCACCGACCCTGGTGAGCGGCGGCGCGCGGCGAGCCGGGCGGCGCTGCTCGCGAGCATCGGCGTGCCGGCGACCGCGGCCGGGGTGGCCGGGCTGTACCGGGACGTGTGCCGGCGGTACGTCCTCGACGAGGCCGATGCGCCGGAGGCGGACGCCGTGCACCGGCTGGGTCTCGAGCCCGTGCTGGTCCCGACGCTGCTGCACAGCGGGGCGCCGGCACGGCGGCTCACCGACGCCGTGCTCGCCGTCCCGACCTGAACGGCGATGTCGCGTGGTGCTGCGCGCCGCCCTGGTGACGCCGCTGTCGGGACCGCTGGCCGGCTACGGTCGGGCCGGTGCGACGGCCCTGCGACTGTGGGCGGAGTGGGAGACCGGTCCTGTTGAGCTGACGGTCGTCGACGCCCACCCCGACCCGGCCGCTGCCGTGCGGGCCGCCGAAGGACGGGCCGACGTGCTGTTCGGGCCGTACGGCAGCGGTCCGACGGTCGCCGTCGCGGACGCGACCGACCGGCTGGTGTGGAACCACGGCGGCGCGACCGTGGGCGGGCGCCGCCGCGTGGTGAGCGTGCTGGCGCCCGCGTCGAGCTACTTCGAGGGGGCGCTGCGGGTCGTGCAGCAGGCCGACCCCGGCCTGCGCAACGTCACCGTGCTGCATCGCGACTCCGGCTTCGGCCGGGCGGTGGCAGCCGGGGCGGCGGCCGAGGCCGCTCGGCTGGGGCTGGAGGTGGCCCGGCGGAGCCTGCCGGTGGCCGACCCCGCAAACGGCGAGTTGCTGCTGGTGGNNGGTGCCCGGCGCGAGGGCCTGCTCGGTCCGGCGCAGTGGCTGCCGCAGGCAGCACCGCGACCCGACGTGGGACCGACCGCAGCCGAGTTCGCCGCCGCCTACCGTGCTGCCGCGGGCGTCGAGCCGCCCTACCCCGCGGCGCAGGCCTTCGCCGCCGGCCTCGTCGCCGCCCGGTGCGTCCGGCGGGCCGGCAACGCCGACGACGCGGCGGTGCTGGCTGCGGCCCGGGAACTGGAGTGCACGACGCTGTTCGGGCGGTTCCGTCTCGATCCGGCCAGCGGCCGGCAGGTCGGACACCGGGTGCTGACAGTGCAGTGGCAGGACGGGGAACGGGTGGTCGTCTGGCCGCCGGAGCGTGCCCAGGCTGCGCTGCGGTACCCGCTCGTCCAGTCGCCCGGCGACGGGTGAGCTAGCTGGCCAGGTCGAGCAGTTGCTCGTGGCGCTTCGGGTTGCGCAGCTTNNCCCACGTGCTGGGCGACCTCGGTCAGGGTGTGCGGCCTGCCGTCGCGGAGCCCGTAGCGCAGGCTGATGATGGCCGCCTCACGCGGCGGCAACGACGCGACCAGCGCGCGCAACCCGTCGGTCAGCTCGTGCTGCTCGGCCACCGCGGCCGGTTGCAGGACGTCCGAATCCTCGATCAGGTCGGCGATGCGGGTGTCGCCGTCGTCGCCGACGGGTGTCTCCAAGCTGATCGCCGAGCGGGTCAGCTCATGGAGGTAGTCGACCTGCTCGGCCGGCATGTCCGCCTCCTCGGCGATCTCGGCCACCGTCGGGTCCCGCCCGAGCTCGAACGCGAGGGAGCGTTCGATTCTGGCGAGCCGGTTCAGCTTCTCGATGACGTGGACGGGCAGCCGCACCGTCCGGCTGCGGTCGGCACGCCCCCGCTCGATGGCCTGGCGGATCCACCACGTGGCGTAGGTGGAGAACTTGAAGCCGCGCTCGGGGTCGAACTTCTCCACGGCGCGGATCAGGCCGAGGTTGCCCTCCTGGATCACATCGAGGAACGACAGTCCGGCGTGCCGGTAGTAGCGCCTGGCGACGGAGACGACCAGGCGGAGGTTCGCCCGGATCATGTGGTCCTTGGCCNNTGTGCGCGCGGCACGGACGGCTCCTCCCCGGCGTCGTCCGCCTGCCGGATCAGCTCCGCTGCGTAGAGCCCCGCCTCGATGCGCTTGGCAAGGTCAACCTCCTGGGCAGCCGTCAGCAGCGGCGTGGCGCCGATCTGGGCAAGGTACTGACCGACCAGATCGACGTCCTCCCGCTCGCGGGCGCTGGGCTGCTGGGAAGTGCTCATACCCGTCCAACGTGCGAGCGGCGCTGATCCTTCCCGAACGGGTGAACCGAAGTCCCATCCGTGGGATGCGTGGAGGCCGGCCGCCATGCCGGGTGGGCTAGGGTCGGCAGCAGACGCGACGGGTCCGTATGGACGATTCGAGGAGGTGCCCGCGTAGGTGCGGGAGGCCGAGGTGCAGACCGACCGGATGCTGACAGTGCCCAACCTTCTCTNNGACGGGAAGCTTGCCCGTCGGTGGGACCAGATCAGCCGGGTGGGCGAGTTGCTGGACCCGATCGCCGACCGGCTGTACATTCTCGCCGCCGTCGTGGCGCTGACCATTCGCGAGATCGTCCCGCTGTGGTTTGCCGTCCTGCTGATCGCCCGGGACGTCATGATGGCGACCCTGCCCCCGCTGCTGCGCCGCCGCGGGCTGATCGCGCTGCCGGTGCACTTCCTCGGCAAGGCGGCGACGTTCTGCCTGCTGTGCGCCCTGCCGCTGCTGTTGCTCGGCGACGGGGGAACCACCTTCGCGCTGCTGGCCAAGGTGTTCGGATGGGCCTTCGGGATCTGGGGTGCCGTGCTGTACTGGTGGGCGGGCCTGCTGTACGTGATGCAAGCTCGCCGGCTGCTGCGTGCGGGGCCGTAACAGGCGGGTAACGAATGGCGTCTCAGCGCAGGCCAGCCTCCCAGGCCCGGCGAGCCTCCGTGGGAGCATAGGCGGATGCCGACACAGCAGCGCGAGCGGGTCCGGCCGCCCCGGCAACCGGACGCGTCCATGTCGTTGCTGAATGAACTGTTCGAGAACCCGCTGGACGAGGGTTACACGCAGGCCGCCGCGCGTCGTGCCGCAGTCGGCCAGCACGCCTCATCGGGCCGCCGGCCGCTGGGGTCGATGGCGCTGGCGGCCGGGCTCCTCGGCCTGGGGCTGCTGCTGACCCTGGCGGTGCTGCAGGTGCAGCAGGAGGAGAGCGTCGTGTCCGCGGAGCGGGAGTCGCTGGTCGAGCAGATCGACACGGTGAGCGCACGGACCTCGGAACTCGAGGAGATCGCGTCGTCCCTGGAAGAGGACATCACCGAGTTGCAGGCCAACGCCCTGCAGAATGCGGCGGCCATGGAAGAGCTGCGAAGCTCGATGCAGAGCACGCAGGTCGCAGTCGGTGCGACGGCAGTCGCCGGGCCCGGGATCGTGGTCGAGCTTCAGGACGCGGAACCGGGCTCGGTCGCCGACCCGGATGTCGACGAATCGCTGCTCAACGTCTTCGACGCCGACCTGCAGCAGGTGGTCAACGGCCTGTGGGCGGCCGGCGCCGAGGCGATCGGCGTGAACGGCGAGCGGATCATGCCGACGACGGCGATCCGGTCGGTCAACGATGTGATTCTGGTCAACCTGCGACCGCTGCCGTCCCCGTACGAGGTGACGGCCATCGGCGACCCGGACGAGCTGAGCTCGAGGTTCGTCGAGGGGCCGGGCTTCGAGTGGCTGCAGAGCGAAGCGGCCCCGTACGGCATCCAGTTCCAGATCGAGACACACGAGTCCCTTACGCTTCCCGGGGGCGCCCCGTCCGTCGAGGTGGCCCGGCCATGACGTACGTGGCGTGTTCGAAGGAGGTCCCGTGATCCCGGCCATCGGCCTGCTTCTCGGCATCGCTGTGGGCCTGCTGTTCCAACCCGAAGTGCCGGCCGTGGTACAGCCGTACCTGCCGATTGCGGTGGTCGCGGCGCTGGACGCCGTGTTCGGCGGTATCCGCGCGGTGTTGGAGGGGATCTTTGAGGACAAGGTCTTCGTCGTCTCGTTCGTGTCGAACGTGCTGATCGCCGCGCTGATCGTGTTCCTCGGCGATCAGTTGGGCGTCGGCGCGCAGCTGTCCACGGCGGTGATCGTGGTGCTCGGGATCCGCATCTTCACCAACGTCGCGAATATCCGGCGGAAGGTGTTCAATGCCTGACCGCGCACCTGCCACCGGCTCCGGTACCGGCAGGTCCGAGACCGGGCTGCGCCGGCTGTGGAAGGCGGTGCGCGCGAGGCCCGATGCCGGGCAGCTCGTGATCGCGGTGCTGCTCGGTGCCCTCGGGTTCGGGGACGACCTCGAAGGCGCCCGGCGTACCGACCTGGTGCAGATTCTCGGTGATCTGAACCAGCGCAGCGCCCGGCTCGAGGACGAGATCGACGAGCTCGAGGCCACCCGCCGGGAGCTCGCCAACAACGACGACCAGGCGGTGCTCGAGCGGAGCGCGGAGCGGTCGCGGCAGCTCGCGGTCCTCGCCGGCACCTCGCAGGCGGCCGGGCCCGGCGTGGAGGTGACGATCGCCGACCCGGGACGGCAGGTCAGGGCACGTCACCTGATCACCGCGGTCAGCGAGCTGCGCGCCGCCGGCGCGGAGGCGATCCAGATCGAAGGCGGCGACGGCGTCGCGGTACGGGTGGTGATGAGCACCTACTTCACGGAGGAGAACGGCGAGCTGCGCGTCGACGGGACACGTGTGACCCGGCCCTACGTCATCACGGCCATCGGCCAGGACCCGGAGGCCCTGCGGGGCGCGGTGAAGTTCGTCGGCGGTGCGGAGGAGCTCTTCGAGGAGGCCGTCGTCGAGGAGTACCAGCAGATCACGGTGGACGCGTTGCGCGACGTCTCGGAGCCCGAGTACGCTCGCCCGGCTCCCCAGGACGAGTGACGCGGCAGCGAGGACGGAAGGGACGGTCTGGTGTATCCGGAAGAGCTGAAGTACACCACCGAGCACGAGTGGGTTCGCGACCCCGGTGGCGAGGCGGGGTCGGTCCGGGTGGGGGTCACCCACTACGCCCAGGAGCAGCTCGGTGACATCGTGTACGTGCAGCTGCCGGACGTCGGCGAGCAGGTGACCGCCGGCGACGCCTGCGGTGAGCTGGAGTCGACCAAGAGCGTCAGCGACCTCTACGCCCCGCTGACCGGCACCGTCGCAGCGCGCAACGACGAGCTGGCGTCCCGTCCCGAGCTCGTCAACAGCGACCCGTACGGGGCCGGGTGGTTGATCGACATCACGCCGTCCGACCCGTCCTGGGCGGATTCCCTGTTGTCGGCGGAGGACTACCAGGCGCAGCTCGACGGATGATAAGCCCAGGTAGGTTGACCCTTCGGCAGCGCCGGCCCTAGGTTGCCACCAACCGTAAACCTCAGGTTCCGGTCGAGGGTCGCGGGCTGCGAGACTTGTTCCGGAGACGACGATCCGCGAGGCGACTCGCGGCGGGAGGGGTCCAGCCGATGCCGTTCTGCACCCAGTGCGGGCATGAGAATCCCGCAGACGCGAAGTTCTGCGCCCAGTGCGGATCGCGCCTGGCGGCAGCGCCGCCGGCCGAGCCGGCCCCCGATCTCACCAGCACCATGGCCATCCAGCGGGAAGAGGTGGAGCGGGAGGAGGCCGGCGACCTCGCCCCCGCGGACCAGGCGGCGGTCGATGCGCTGCCGGCCGGAAGCGCGCTGCTGGTCGTCCTCCGCGGCCCGAACGCCGGGAGCCGGTTCCTGCTGGACACCGACCTGGTGAAGGCCGGGCGGCACCCGGACTCCGAGATCTTTCTCGACGATGTCACCGTGTCGCGGCGGCACGCGGAGTTCCGGCGGACGAGCGACGGCTACGTCGTGACGGACGTCGGCAGCCTCAACGGGACGTACGTCAACCGCGACCGGATCGACGAAGTACTGCTCTCCGGGGGGGACGAAGTGCAGATCGGAAAGTACCGGTTGGTCTACTACGCGAGCCAGCACGGCTTCGGAGGCGTCGTGCGGTGAGCGCGGCGCTGCCGGCGCGCCAGACCATGAGCATCGGCGAGGTCCTGGCGCGGTTGCGCCCGGACTTCCCCGACGTGACGATCTCGAAGATCCGCTTTCTGGAGTCCGAGGGCCTGGTGCAGCCTGGCAGGGCGCCGTCCGGCTACCGCCGTTTCACGCACGATGACGTGGCGCGGCTGCGCTACGTCCTCACCGTGCAGCGCGACCACTACCTGCCGCTGCGCGTCATCAAGGAGCAACTGGACCGGTTGGACCAGGGGCCGGCCCCCGGCGACGAGGGGACCGAGCCCGCGCTGCCCGTCCGGCCGGGTGCGCCGCATCCGGTGTCCGCCGACCCTCGTGAGGTCCGCCTGACGCGCAGTTCGCTGGTGGAGGCGGCGGGGATCGACGCGGACCTGCTCGCCGAACTGGAGTCGCACCAGCTGATCGCCGCGCGCGGCGGGGTGTTCGACGCCGACGCGCTGGTGATCGCCCGCACCGCGGGTGAACTGGCCGAGTACGGTCTGCAGCCGCGCCACCTCAGGACGATCCGCAGCGCGGCGGAGCGGGAGGCCGGCCTGGTCGAGCAGGTGGTGGCCCCGCTGCTGCGGCAGCGCGGAGCGGGCGCCCGGGGCCGGGCCGAGGAAGCGGCCCGGGACATCGCACGGCTGACGGCGCGCCTGCACGCGGCGCTGGTGGAAGCGCGGGTCCGGCGCCTCTAGCGGTCGCGGTGCCGGCGCGCCGACGGCGCGGGACACGACAGGACCAATCGGCGCCGAGCGGAGGTGTTGTCCGGCCCGACAGTCGTCTCTGACGGTGTACACGGAGTAGGGTTGAAGGCGTGCGAGAGCTCGAGGTGGTCGGTGTCCGGGTGGAGATGCCGTCGCAGCAGCCGATCGTGCTCCTTCGCGAGAGCGAAGGGGAGCGCTACCTGCCCATCTGGATCGGAGCGGTGGAGGCCACCGCGATCGCGTTCGCCCAGCAGGGCATGACGCCACCACGGCCGCTGACGCATGATCTGTTCAGGGACGTTCTCGAAGCCCTCGACGTCCAGCTGGAGCAGGTGCTGATCACCGAGATGCGTGAGAGCACGTACTACGCCGAGCTGGTGTTCAACGGAGGAGTGCGGGTGAGCTCCCGGCCGTCGGACTCCATCGCGCTGGCACTGCGGACCGGGTCGCCCATCTTCGCCGCCGAGCCGCTGCTGGACGAGGTCGGAATCCACATGACGGAAGGCAGCGATGTCGAGCGCGAGGACGAGGTCGAGCGGTTCCGGGAGTTCCTCGAACAAGTCTCTCCCGAGGACTTCGGGAGCTAACCGCCCGGCCGTAGACAGTGAAGCCGAGGTCGAGGGTTCGCCCGCGTGTTGCGTTGACCCCGGTCCTGTCGGGGCCTAGCGTCGCAACTGGTTTACTTCACGGCACGGAGGGGTCGGCGTGAGCGGAGAGGGCACACGCGGTACCGGGTCGGCGAACGGGACCGATGGCGACCCTGCGGCGGAGGCCAGCATGCAGGGGCTGCTTTTCGATGAGCCGGTGACACCGCTTCCGGAGGACGTCGGCTACCGGGGCCCGACGGCGTGCGCCGTGGCGGGCATCACGTACCGCCAGCTGGACTACTGGGCTCGCACTGGTCTGGTGCGCCCGACCGTCCGCGCCGCGCACGGTTCCGGGTCGCACCGGCTCTACTCGTTCCGCGACGTGCTGGTCCTGAAGATCGTGAAGAGGCTGCTCGACACCGGTGTGTCGTTGCAGCAGATCCGGCAGGCCGTCCAGCACCTGCGCGACCGCGGCATCGAGGACCTCGCAAGCATCACGTTGATGAGCGACGGCGCCAGCGTCTACGAGTGCACCTCGGCGGACGAGGTGATCGATCTCGTCCAGGGCGGCCAGGGCGTGTTCGGCATCGCCGTGGGCCGGGTGTGGCGCGAGGTCGAGGCCTCGCTCGTCGAACTGCCCGCAGTGAGCCCCGACGAGGGTCTCCCCGCCGCGCACGCCGACGACGAGCTGGCAGAGCGCCGCAAGGCCCGCGCCGCCGGTGCATAGCGGGACGGGCTAAGCTAGCGTCGCGAGGCCGCTGACCCCGGCTGGGAGAGACCCTGCACCGCGCAGGGCGCCGAAGGTGCAACTCCCCGCCAACCTCTCAGGCCACCGGACCGGCCGGGTGAGGCCACTCTGGAGGNNCCGGGTGAGGCCACTCTGGAGGACGCGCCAGGGTCCGACAGAGGGGGGCAGGAGAGCACACGAGGGAGCCTCGTCATGTCCCATCCGAACCCGCTGACGTCCACGAGCGAGTCCGCACCGTTCGTCGCCCGGCACATCGGCCCGCGCGACGAGCAGATCCGGCAGATGCTCGAGGCCGTCGGCTATCCGACGCTCGACGACCTCGCCGACGCGGCCGTGCCGGAGAGCATCCGCGACCGGGACCTCGGTGACGTCCCGGCGGCTCGCGGCGAGGAGGAGACGCTCCGGGAACTGCGCGCGATCGCGGGCCGGAACGCTGCGAACGTGCAGATGATCGGGCTGGGGTACTACGACACTGTGACGCCGCCGGTCGTCGTGCGGCGGGTGCTGGAGAGCCCAGCGTGGTACACGGCGTACACGCCGTACCAGCC
>JABAOG010009837.1_pt1 | contig 11390 bp, 13 predicted proteins | sample 7062131 | NCBI WGS metagenome assembly JABAOG01 (sample SAMN14538629, study PRJNA623070) | marine sediment metagenome | biome: marine biome [ENVO:00000428]; feature: marine pelagic biome [ENVO:01000023]; material: deep marine sediment [ENVO:00002113] | place: India: Arabian Sea | collected... | reverse complement strand
CAGATCTGGTATGAAATCGATGCGTTGTTTGCCGTCTTTGAGTTCTTCTTTGGAGACTTCCTCCTCTTCGTACTTTGAAGGCAGGGAGATGCTGTGTTCTCTGGCCACTTTGTAATAGTGAACACTGATCAGCAATATAGCGGCGAAGGGAAGAAGAATAATATGGATCAAATAGAACCGTAGCAAACCCCCCGCGCCAATATCCGGTGCTCCTCTGAGCAGCAAGTTTGCCTCCGATCCAATGACTGGTGCTGCTTCTACCATGCTGGTACCGATGGTAACTGCCCAATAAGCTAACTGATCCCAAGGTAAGAGATAACCGGTAAAACTGAGACCCAAGGTCAGCAGCAGGAGGACAACTCCGGTCAGCCAAGTAAATGATCGTTCTTTCTTATATGAACCTGTCAGGAAAGTCCTGACCATGTGGAGAACGGTAAAAATCACCATCCCCTCCGCGCCTAAGCGGTGCAGGTCCCGAAGTAGTTTTCCGTATGGGACGTTGCTGGTCAGGTTTAAGATTGATGAGTATGCCTCGCCAGGTGTTGGTGAGTAATAAACCATCAAGATCAAACCCGTAAACACTTCTATGAAGAAGAAGAAAGCGGTGAAAAACCCCAGCCGCCAGGTATGGGTGAAGATCGTGCTGGCTTTCTGGTAGAATTTCGGCCGGATATGAAAGAGAAAACTGGTAACGTGGACTTTATAGCGGGGGTTTGGTCTTTCTGTGGGGGGATCTCCACGCATCAGCGCTCGCATCTCTTCCATACTGAGACCAGCGGTAATGATCCGGATTCGATTGTCTATTTTTTCCTTAGCAGTTGTTTTTAGCTGGTTCCAATCGATGGATTGAAAGCGTTCACGTAATGTATTTAGCATTCAATTATTCCCTGTTAACTGTGAGTTTCACCGATAATTTTGGCACCTGTATCGACACGAATACTTACATTCGAGTCCTCCGGTATTTGGAGAGGTTCACCATTCTCGTTTGTTTCTGAGACGACTTCATCGGTTTCCGGGTCGACCAATAAAACCTTAAATCGGTCCAAACTTCTTGGTGCTGGTCCCTGAATGTACTCGCCTTCTTTCGTAAATTGTGATCCATGGCACGGGCAGATGAATTTGGTTTCTTGGTCATCCCAACTATATAAACAACCCAGGTGAGTGCAGACTTTATAAAGCGCAAGGACACCTTGATCAGTATTGGATAACCAGAACTTTACTTTTGGAAAATTTTCCGGGGGATTGTTTAAGTTGGGAATTGAGTCTTTTGAGCCAATCGGAACAACCCCGCCAAATTCACCCTCTTTAAAACGAGGCATCGCAAATAAAATTGTCACCCCCGAGAAGCTTACGAAAAGGAAACCCATTGATGCAAGCCATGCCAAATTGAGGGCTTCTCGCCGGGTAACTTTCTTTTTGTTCTCTTCATTATTATTTTGGGAATTATCTTTATTTGTATTCTTTGCCATGTAAGAAAGCCTCCTGAAGGCCTGTTATCCATTGATCTCCGAATTTGTTAACAATTTTCTAGTAGTGTACCAAGTCAATTTCCTTATGCCAATCCATTCAACAAACAGATAGGTGTTATATTTGGACTACAAAAGGGTGATTTTTTCGTTCACCCGTAAATATACTTTGTATCAGGAAAATTAAACTGAATATATTGGGTTGTTCTTATGGTAACATGATTACATTCGGAGGTGAGAATGAACATATCTGATATTCACAATACACTCTCAAGGACCGCTTTGTTCTACACGATAATTCTAGCTGCCTGGGCATTCTTGAGATACTTTCAAAAAAGAGGAATCGAACCATCGTTTTTGGGAGCCCTTGTGCTGGGAGAGTTAGTCGTCGTCTTTCAGGGTTTCCTCGGATTTTGGATGTGGTTCCAGGGAATTAGACCTGAACGCGGGGGAATTCATATCCTTTATGGAGTTGTCGCTCTGCTGGGTATGCCAGCGATATTACTGTACACACGTGAGAAAGAAGACCGCTCCGGGATGCTGTTTGGTGGTGCTGTATTGCTGTTTATGGTAGGGATTGTATTCCGCAGCATCTCAACGGGTTAATTAAAAATAACGCCGCTAAACGCGGTGATTGCAGTTGAAAGCGAGGGATCGAATCCCTCGTTAAACTGCGTTAAAAGTGCTCTCCAGGTGCGCGCACTCTGGGTAAGACTAAGCGACCTCTCCAAATTAGTGGGCTAATATGGGGGTTGATGTCCAACTTCCCATGCTTTTAGCTGTTTGTTTGCACTGATTTTGCTGGGTAACGGAAACGACTGAGTGACCCTGNNAAAGTTTCCTGATGAGATCCGGAAAGCCCACTGAAGAGGTATTTCAGTGGTAACGCTATCCCGAGTTCATTTTTTCTCTGTCTACTAACTCTAATGGGGAAATATGAGCTCAGCGATGACGAATAAAGTCAAGGCCGCGCCCAACAATGTAGACAAATATACCAATATCGCACGTTCCCCATGTTTGATAATGGATATTAGCCCAGTAATCAGGGCTGAAATACCAGCACCGAACCCGATCAGCATTGAAATTGCCAAAGCTGGTCGTGCGCTGATATCTTTCAAAATCGTTTCTCCTGCTGGCACTGAATTATACAATGTGTTTGGTAGAGACATACCGATGACAAACAGGATGAACATTGCCAGCACGAGTCCAACTGACCACTTACCTTGATTTGTTTTTGGCACTGGTTCTCCTTTGTAAAACTATCAAAACATTGTTAATTGGTCTTTTCAACGATCAGCAGAAATTTTACTTTCGATGTAGCACCCATTCCCTGTAATTTAGGAGTTGTAAACGGAATTACCGAGAGGATTTCCCCTTCCAATCGGTTCAAGAACCTCTCTAACGCATCTTGAACTGAATTTTCATTGACTTCCAGACGATGAACCTGATATTTCATTTTTAAACCTTTCGCAAATATCTTGAGCCTGATTATTGGAAAATATTCTTCTTTAACGGTTTTAAAAATAATCGATTTGAGGCTATCTCATTGTATATTATTTCACTAACGGGATCAATTAAATAAAAACAAACTCTATTCTCCTTCAACAACTTCCCCGCCTATGGGTTGATATTTAATCTCAGAAACATGTACTCCCAATAATGTTTTAAGCACTGTCCCGATAAATCAGGTCTTAATACTCCCGGCACCATGTAATTTAGGCGTTCTTTGTCTCTTTGTGATCAGATATCTGAGAATGGAATTGATATGTTATCGCTTCTGATGCTGGTGGGTATGCAGACATGCGGGTCATAAGAAGCTATCTGGCTAAGACGAGAGAAGATAAGGATCTGCTTACCTGTAGGGCATACCATATGGTAATGCGCGCTAATCTATATTGTGGATGTTCAAATATGTCGGTGGTTAAGGAAAAAACGTGGATGTGCTTTACGGGTGTAAAGATGCCGAAATTTATATTATTCTCGTAAATAGGTATTGTTATGCAGAAACCGGAAAACTGGTTCCAAGGCTAGTTAAGTTAATATCGCCATAATGATTATNNGATTATTTATGTATAAATATAGTTACAGATCTGACTTCCAATCATCGAACTCATCATCAGAAGTATCCCATATCTCCCCTAATTCTACATCGGGTTCGGGAAAGCCTGGATAGATAAAAGGGTCAAACAGTGACTGGAATTGAGTACACATGACGATAGCAAAGTCCAATCGCTCAAATTTTTGGTTATCGCAATTCTGGCACTTCATTACGACACTCCTTTTGTTACGCTTTATTTGGAAGGTGAGAAGTCCTCCATATCTCCGTGAAAAACCAACAGAGTGAAAAAATATCAAATATCAGCGATTTCTGTCCCTAACGGATCACAATTGGATTATTTAAAAAATTGAAATTCATTGGACTGGCCAACAGATGTGGTGATTCGCTAATCCCACATACCAGTTGTAGATTCGACCAGAGTTTTCTGACTGCACCCAGGGCAACGAAGAGTAGTAATGGGTTCAGTGAGAGGTACAAGCCTGGTACGACAGTCTGGGCATCGGAAATATGGGCTGTAAGTCTGACCATCACCGTATGAGATAAAGAAATCAAACCTCCCGGCAAGGTGATCACATTTTGGGCAAACGAACATCTTGTGTTCATAATTGATTTCATGAACATCTTGATTTTGTAAGATATCCTTGACTTTACTCCGACGCTTAGGACTTACCTGAGAGATGACATTCTCCAATGAGAAATACACCATTCCCACCCCAATCATAAATGAATTCTGGAAATCGCAAGACTCGCAATCTACTGTTATGATGTGTCCCATTTGCCATCCTTTTGAGTATTCCCAATATTAAAAAAATTATAACAGTATCTTTACCATACATATCTGTGCCGTTAGACACTGTGATAAATGAAGTTACGCAACCTCTAAAGCTAACACGGGAGCAACAACAGCTGAATAATTTATTNNGGTGTAGGTGTCCCGTGGACACCGGTCAAGGGAGCGGAGTGCTGGTTCTATTGCCTCCTGCACCTCGTAGTCAATCGCGCAGAATTAACCAGAACCCGTCCCTGACTCTTCAATGAGGTGGAGGTGGAAGGACATGGATTGAATTCGAATAATATTTTGGGTAACTTAGAATAAAGAAAATCGCTCAATCGTGTTGAGCGATAAGGCGGAGAGGGAGGGATTCGAACCCACGTTACCTTACGGTAAACGCGCTCTCCAGGCGCGCGCACTAGGCCAGACTATGCGACCTCTCCAAATTAGCGGGCGAATTATACCATAAGAAATCCGCAAATTTCCTGTTCATCAGCCGCTCGAATCATATTTGTGATATGCTTTGATTATGCATGCTTATCTATCTTTAGGATCCAATATTGGAGACCGTTTAGAAAATTTGGCGAATGCTCGGAAAGCGCTGAACGATAAATTTAAAATAATAACAGAATCATCGATTTATGAAACTGCACCCTGGGGCTATGAAGATCAACCAGATTTCCTGAACCAGGTCATTGAAATTGATGTGCAACTCCCCCCGGATGAGTTTTTACGTAGCATCAAAGATATCGAAACAAAACTGGGTCGTGAGAAAAGTTTTAAATACGGACCGCGCAATATTGATATCGATATTTTGACATATGGGAATTTAGTCTATCATTCTGGCAGGTTGAGCATTCCCCATCCAAAACTGGGTGAACGGGCGTTTGTTGTCATCCCGCTGGAGGAAATAGCTCCAGAATTTCGTCATCCTGCGACGGATCGGGATATCCGCAGCATGATGGAAGAAGTAGATTCACAGGGAGTCCGGATTTATTCAAGCTAAAAATTGAGGAGTACTTTGGCCAGTTTTATTCCGATCGCTGCCTATCTGGTAGTCGCCTTGGTGTTAGCAGTTTTGCATAAACGTATAAGTTCGAGGTTGATCTGGTGGATCATTTCATTCACAAATATTTCCGCTATTTTCTTCTCAATTATTTATTGGCTCGGTATAATCCCAACCGGCAACGCGTTAATTGATTTCGAAAACCCCATTATCACAACCTCAAATGAAACAATTATTATCGGCATCCTGCTGATTTGTTTTTTTCAGTTAACCAATTCGATTTACCGGTTGGAAGAGTCTGTTGCCTGGAAGCATACACAGATTATTAAACTCTTAAGCATCATTGTCCTGTTCGCGGTTTTACATATAACATCCATAATCTTCCTCAATCTATTCGGTTTTATCTTGATCAGTTTGTATAGCATTCAAGCTATTCCCATCCTGGGTCACCAAACTCGCTGGAAAGATTCAATGGCTCTGATTCTTCAATTAATCCTATCCGAATTATTGATATTTTCGGCAGTCGTTTCTAGTTTGGTTGGGGGTGAACTGCTGGCATCGTCTTCGGTGACGGCGGGTTTAGTGTCAAGTTTGGGTTTACTGGGGATTATTGTAAAACTCAGTGTCGTTCTGCAGTTCCAAAGAAAATTTGGGAATTTTTCCGCTGGTCAGGATTATCGCTTCCCTAACATGGTTCAAATAATTCTTGGAGTGCTTTACCTTGAAAGGATCGAGGCGATCCACAATATGCCCATGGTGGTTATATTTTTGGGGAGCATAGTTGTGTTGTTCTTGGTTTATCTGACAATACTTGGGCCATCCGATGAAAATCACATTCCAGAAATATTATTCATTTTTCTCATCGGAGGCATCAGCACCATATTGTCAGAAGGTTCTCGTTTGCTGCTCGCGATCAGCCTGTTGATCCTGGTCGGGTATCAGGATCTGGTACTAAACCTTCTCAAACCGCTGCGAGCCATCCTGTTTATTCTGTGGACTGTGATCATTGCAGTGTTACTAAATAACTTTTTCTTTGATATCTTTGCATCCCCAACAGGATGGCGGGTGGCATGGGGAATTTTGGTTTTGATGACAGGTTTGGCATTGATGGTGGATAAATTGCTCAGATGGTATAAATCTCAATCTCCAACCAGGGGGACTCTCCTGCAGCAATTACCGGTATTTGTTTTGCTCAGCCTGATACCCAGCATTGGTTTCCTGAGTACTGATGCCTGGAGCAGATTGAGCATACTCACTTATTCAACCTGGGAGCTGATCACCATACTTATTATCGGAATAATTTTTGGGACTGTTCCTGTTTTTATAATAGACCAGATTTCCTCCGGTATCCGATCATTTTTACTTGAATTCAGACGTACAAGCTCTATGGCGATTTCCAGCCTGTATAATTTTTTTGTTGATTTATTCAATCGCATCATCGAACTCTTAACTGAAAGTTTACGAGGGAGTGAAAGCATTTATCTGATTTTTTTAATCACAATTTTGATCCTGATCATTGGAGTCCTGGATTGAGTCTATGATCGAATCGTTGAGCAGCTTTGCGATATTTTTCATTATGGGAGTTCTGGGTTTGAATTTTTTATTTTCTGCATGGCGAATTAATCTTGTTGTATTGAGCCTTCAATTCGTTGGAATATTCTTTTATCTCACCCGTTGGTACCCAATCGAACAGTCAATCATCTACTTGCTCTCAGCGTTGTTTTCAATATCAATTCTCGGTTTGGCAGTGATCCGGAGCGGAGAAATCGCCCGCGATCTAACGGTGAGTCAGACCCTTAATCGGCTTTTTATTTATGTTTTTCTGGTGCTAGCTTTATTCTTGGTCAGGTATCCTTTGGAGGAATTCTTCCAGATCAGTCGATTGACCATCATCTTATCGATGAGTTTGATCGTTATCGGACTCATCATGGCTTTTGATGCCTCAGAAATGTTCAAGCGGATTATCGGTTTCCTTACTCTTTTTAGTGGTTTTCAATTGATTTTCATGGAAATTGACCAAACTCTGGTCACTCTTAGTTCGCAGAGTGTAATCAATCTCTTGCTGGTATATTTTCTCGCCCACCCAGCAAAACAGGAGACAGTTGAATGAGTGCATATCTCCTTCTGGTCATATTTCCAGCGTTCGCATGGTTGATTTTGATCTCCAGTATGCGATATGAAAGGACATTTCGTTGGTTAACCTTTATTCTTTATACTGTCAATCTGATGCTAATTGGGTTAATTTTCAGGTTGGACTCAGTTGGCATATCTCGCCTGGCATTCAGTAATTTTCAAGATAACGTATTCAACTTAGCCTTTGAATATTCATCATTGGACTTTTTGATCCTGGCATCTATAACAGTTATTCATCTGGTATTTTTCAGCATTTCTTCGGAACGTGGTGATTTCAACATAGTTTCCAGATATGGAATTGTACTTTTGGTATTTACCAGTGTAATGGTTGGTTTGGTGGAATGGAGATTGACCGGTCCGCTGTTTTTACTGATAATCATCTTAATGAGTGAAATTTTATTTAGAATGAATTTTCCCAAAAGAGAACGGACCAGGTTTACGTTTACCTATTTACTTTCGGGATTGCTCATTCTTCTTCTGTTCTACCTCAGATCAAGTGATGTATTCAGATTGATCCAATCTAACCTGTGGATGGATTTTTTCGTCGGAATCGTGATTATCGCATTGTTCTCACTTTTCCCAATCCATTTATGGATTTATTCTGTTTGGGAAAAGCCTGTCGAATTTGGATATGTATTTATCGTGATATCAACGCTTGGAATTTTCTGGTTCGATGCAGTCACAGCTTTCCCATTAGCAAGTTTTTTTGAACCCAATTCGATGAATGTCTTCCAAACCTTGATTGCCGTGAATCTGATTTATGCTGCACTCGTGGGATTATTTAATTCTGGATGGGACCAATTTCTGATTGGTGTTGTGATTTTCGATCTGGTTAGATTGGTCATTTTGTCCGTAGAATGGGGAACTGGACTGTATTATTTGGGTCACTTTCTGTTCCGGATTGTTTTTATTATGTCATTAATGTGGCTCAACAAGCAACTTGCAAAAGAGGGGGATACACTGGATAGGGAAGAAGATGCCCAGTTAACTGCTGTAAATAGCCTATGGAAGTACCTGGTTGGATTTGCACTAATTGGGATGCCTTTTACACCTGGATTTAGCAGCCTTGTGAATTTTCTTGTTGCTGTTTCGGGATCAGGATTCCTTTTAATCGTCTCGTCCCTAAGTATTCTCGTCCTGGGAATTGGACTTCTCCGTCTGCTGTATTCCGAAATACTGACCCGCGGCAAAATTGATTCCGGCGGATTCTTGTTGTCCGCAAATCACAAATTATTCTTGACAGTGTTTCTGATATGGGGGTTGTTCGATATCATCAGGGTAACCGCAATTTCAGGAATATTCCAATAACTGCATGCGTGCTATAATTTTTGGCTACAAATCTAGATTCCTGAATTAGGAGCTATATTTCATGGAAAAAGAACAGATATCTCAAAAAATTGATTGGTTGGATGCTGAACGACGAAAAGATCGAATGCAGATTTCCACCCTCGAAAATCGGATTATTGAGTTGGAAGGGGCGCTGGACGCGGCGAAAAAACAAATCACTGATCTGAGTGGCGAAATCAGTCAGATTAATGCATTATCAGCGCGAATGGATAAATATGACAAAATGATCTCGGATCAACATAATGAGCTTTCAAAAAAGATTGAGGTGCTGGAAAAAGAGACTGATGCAAGGGATTCCGAAAATACTAAAATCCTCAGGGCGGAAATCAAAGGATATGATTCACAAATTTCTGCCATTAATAAGGAACTGACAGCATTCAGCGATGTCAAGAGGACCCTGCAGGTTCAAGAGATGGAAGACCAGCGTCTTTCTGATGTGGTCGATAAGGTCCGGAAGGAAATTAACGATTTACAACAGCAAGAAGAAGAACAAACCCGTATTTTCCGTCTCTTAGAGGATAATCATAAACAAGAATCGAAACGGATCACCGATTTACAAGGCGAGGTAACGGCTGTGCGGAAGAGATCGGATGAGATCCGCAGCAGGGTGGATGTTGCTGAAATCGGCCTGCAGAAAACGGACAATCGTCTTAACGATCTTATTGCCACGGAAAACGACCGAATGGATGATCAGCGTGCGTTCATGGAAAAACAGGCGATGAAAGAGGTCGAACGCGATCGAGTGTGGCGAGAGTGGAATGATCGGTTTGATTCACTGGAGAAACAATCTTCCGTGATCGATAATCAAATTCAACAGTTTGATACAACCCATCGGAGTGTAAAAAGGACTCAAGAGGACGTTGAGGCTGTTTCCGAGCGAGTAGAACGTCGAGTAAATGAACTCATGGAAATGCAGCGGTTGAATGAAGATCGTTTCCGTCAGGAATGGGTGACTTTCAAAGCAGATGATCAAAAACGATGGACTAATTACACGTTATCACAAGAAGAGGCCCAATCTGAAATCAATCGGAAATTTGACCGATTAACGGAACGCGTCACCATTCTTGAAGATTCTGATCAGGCTCTTCACGATACGATGTCCTACACAAGGGAGTTGACAGATAAACGCATCAACACCCTACTTGCTCTTGTCAATGACTGGGCATCAGAGATCGACTAGCATGACAGGGTAGAAACGACGTATGCGTGTCATTGCGACTGCTGGTCATGTTGACCATGGTAAATCAAAATTAGTTGAAGCCATCACCGGGACGCACCCTGATCGTCTGCAGGAGGAACGGGACCGGGGGTTGACGATCGTTCTCGGATTTGCCTGGTTCACAACTCCCGAAGGCGAAGATGTCGGCATTGTCGATGTCCCAGGTCACAGGGATTTCATCGAAAATATGCTTTCCGGGGTTGGATCCATCGACGGGGTGATTTTTGTGGTTGCAGCGGATGAGGGAGTCATGCCCCAGACGCGTGAACATCTGGCGATACTCGATTTATTAGGCGTCCCCGGCGGTGTGATCGCCATGACCAAAACAGATCTTGACCTAGATCCTGACTGGTTCGACCTGGTTGAAGCAGATATTCGAGATGCCGTTCTGGGGACAGTCCTCGAAGCCGCAGATATTGTTCGAGTATCTGCTAAAAATGGGACCGGAATAGNNGGTCCAGGGTTTTGGCACTGTGGTCACGGGCACATTATTAGATGGGGCACTCAATACCGGTGATGAAATCGTTGTTCTACCGCAGGGGTTAAGTGGGCGGATCCGTGGACTCCAATCACACAAACAGAAAGTTGAGCAGGCTTTACCAGGCAGCAGAACAGCAATTAATATTTCGGGAATAGCAGTGGACGAAATTGACCGGGGGAATGTAATCTCTCACCAAGGAGCATATATACCCAGCAGAAGAATCGATGTAAGAGCACGTCTGCTGGCAGATATTTCTGCACCTCTCAAACATGATTCAGAGATCAAGTTCTTTGTGGGTGCGGCGGAAGTCATTGGGCGTGTGCGTGTATTAGGTAGAGAACAGCTTTCACCCGGGGAGAGCGGATACCTCCAGCTCGAATTGAGAGAACCCGTTGTTGTCAACAGGCAGGACCGTTTTATCTTACGGCGTCCATCTCCCGGGGAAACGATCGGCGGAGGAGAAGTTATCAACCCACATCCACGGGGTAGATACCGCCGTTTCGATGAAGATTTGATCGATATGTTGGAGAACATCCATGAAGGTTCTCTGGNNGCAGATATCGTCGTTTTGATGAAGACCTGATCGAAATGCTGGAGAACATCCATGAAGGTTCTCTGGAAGATCAAATCTATCATTTTGTACATGATCGAGGTCGAGCATCAGTAGCAGAAATTCTTGATTATTCGAAAGAAACATTGAATGTAATTCAGCCCGCCATCGGCGACCTGGAGCAAAGCGGCAGATTGGTGGTGCTTCACAAAAACGGGAAGTCTTTACAGAGGTCAGATGTAATCCTGGGGATGGATTATTTTGGAAGATTACTGCAGCGGGTGAGGGAGAGGATTGATGATTTCCACAGCAGCCATCCGTTGCGCATAGGCATTGTCAAAGAGGAAGTCCGCACCA
>JABAOG010005788.1_pt1 | contig 11390 bp, 9 predicted proteins | sample 7062131 | NCBI WGS metagenome assembly JABAOG01 (sample SAMN14538629, study PRJNA623070) | marine sediment metagenome | biome: marine biome [ENVO:00000428]; feature: marine pelagic biome [ENVO:01000023]; material: deep marine sediment [ENVO:00002113] | place: India: Arabian Sea | collected... | reverse complement strand
GATGCTCGGCCTCGACCCGCTCTACGTGGCGAACGAGGGCAAGCTGGTCGCGGTGGTGCCGCCGGAGCACGCCGACGCGCTGCTGGAGGCGATGCAGGCGCACCCGCGCGGGCAGGGTGCGGCGGTGATCGGGCGCGTCATGGACGCGCACCCCGGCGTGGTCACTGCCCGCACCGGCATCGGCGGCTCGCGCGTGGTGGATACCCTCGTCGGCGAGCAGCTCCCGCGCATCTGCTAGTGGCCGCTTCTGGCTTCCCGCGCTGGGCGTGGCGGGCCAGCCTCGCGGCGCTGGTCGGTGCGGCGCTGCTAGTCGCGCTGCTGTTGGGGCTGGCGCTGGGCGGGGCAGGCGAAGTGAAGCCGGTTGGCACGCTGATGCTCGACCGTGCGCCCGCCGACACGGTGAATGTGCCAGACTCCGGCGTGCGGCTCTTTGCGCCGCTCGACGCCGCGCTCCGGCCTCCCGGCTCTGCGGAACTCACGCTCACCCTCACGGATGGCCCGGCTGAGAGCGGCTACGGCGTGTGGGCGGCGGGTGACCGAGGCGACACGCTCGCCGTCGCGGTGACGGGCACCGGGTACTACGGTGCGTTCGTGCTGGGCGCGGGTGACGCCGGGCGGCTGGACGACTGGCGACCGTACCCGCACGTGCGCCCGGCGGGGCAGCCCAACCGCATCCGGCTGGACGTGCGCGGCAGCATCCTTGAGGTGCGCGTCAACGACGAACTGGCGGGCGCGTACCCGTTCCGCGGGGCGCTGGGCGAGGTCGGCGTCTACGTCGAGACGTTCGAGGAGGGTGGCGCGACCGTTACCCCGGTGCGCCTCCGCCTGTGGTCGCTGTACCCTGAACCATGAACGCAAACAGGGCCGGGTCGCGCTGACCCGGCCCTGCTGATTCCGTGCTTAAGCGGCTACCCCCGCCCGATGCGTACCTGAAGCACGTCGCTCCACGGCCCGGCGTAGCGGTCGTTCTCCGCGCGGACGCGATAGTACAGCCGCCCGCTGCGCCGCCACAGCAGCCCCTGCGGGGACCAGCGCGTATCGCCGCCGCGCACGCGGTACACCTTCGCCGAAGCGAAGCCGGGCTGGTCGTCCTCCTCCACCGCGTACCGATCCGCGCCGGGGCTTTCCGTCCACACCAGGTGCGGGCGGTTGCGCTCATCGATGTGCGTCAGGTCGAGGATCGGGCGCAGCAGCCCGGCGGCGCGGGCCGCATTGTCATCGCCGCTCGGCAGATCGACGTCTGCCTCGTCGTCGTACGCGTCGTCCACGGCCATGTCGTCCGCGTACGGGTCGTCTGGCCAGCCGATCTCTTCCTCGTACGCGATCTCGTCGTACGACGCTTCCTCGTAGGCCGCGTTCTCCGGCTCAAAGTCGGCGTCCGGCTCTTCGTATGGTTCCGGCTCCGGCTCGGCTGCTTCCGCGGCTGGCGCTATCTCCGGCTCCGGCGGCGCGTAGGGCAGCGCCCCGGCCTCGTCGTACGGCGCGTAGCCGTCCGCGGCCGCCTCGAGCTCGGCGGGCACCTCGGCGACTACCGGGTTGGGGCGCGTGTCGTCCAACTCGGCAGCCGGTTCNNTTCTACAGGTTCATCCGGCGCGGGCTCCGGTGCGGCTTCTGCCTCGGCGGGCGGCTGCCAGATCGGGCGGTTGCCGCTCGGCGGCGTGCCGTTGCTGGCCGGGGCTTGCGGCTGCGGCATGGCGAGCGGGCGCCACTCGACGACCGGCCCGCCGACGCCCGGCGAGGGCTGCATCTGTACCTGCGCGGGCGGGACGTTCGGCGGGGCCGGGTTGGGCTGCACCGCCTGAATGATCGGCACGGTAGGCCGCGGGATGTCTTCCTCTTCCTGCGGAGCCGGGGCNNGGTTCCTCGACCTCGGCGGTTGGCGGGGCAGCCGGAGCCGGGGCTGATGGGGCAGGCGTGACCTGCACCGGTTCCGGCTCGCTGGCGGCGGGCGTGACGCCCGGAATCGTCAGCGGCTTCCAGTCGCTCACCACCCCCGCGACGCGCACGCGGTGGTTGACCTCGCTGATCACCTCCTGCCATGCGCCCAGCGGCGGGCAGTCGGCCAGCGTGTCGGAGAACCACATCGCGTCGAACAGATCCGGCAGGCGCGCGTCGAGCCCGCCCAGCACCTCGCGCATCAGCTGGTAGCGCGGGCTGTCCTGATGCCTCTCCGCGGTGCTGAAGTAGTGCTCCTCCTCCGCCTCCTTGCGGATCCGCGGGTCGAACCACGCCGCCATCTCGCTGATGATCACCGCCCCGGCGAAGCGGTCGCTCTCCGGCCCCCACAGCCCTGCGGCGGCGGTCTTGTGCGCGTAGCCGTCGGTGCCTGCGGGCAGCGCCCCTGGCGGGGTGAAGCCCGGCGCGTACAGGTCCTCCACGTCGATCAGGTGCGCGCGCTCGGTGTTCGGGTTGATGATCACGTTCGCCGCCGAGATGTCGCAGTGCGCCAGCCCGGCTTCCTCCAGCGCGGCCAGCACCTGCGCGGTGGCATTTGCATAGCCGACCGCCTCCTGCTGGCTGAGCGGCGTCATGCCGATCACCATGTCGTACCACGTCGAGCCGCCGATCCACGGCATCAGCACCGCGTATTCGAGGTCGGGGTACTTGTCGATCGCGTCTTTGTGCTTGCGGTTGTGCAGGCAGACGCGGTTGCAGACCTCCAGCCCCGGCCACCCGGCGAAGCGGGCAAGCTGGTCGCAGATCTCGACCAGCTCAGGCAGACGGTACGCCTGCTTGAACTCCTTGAGCGCGTACAGGCCGCCGTCCGGCCCACCGGATACCTGGTACACGAACGCCTTGCGCCCCTCCTGCCCGAAGGCGAAGCTGGGCACCGCGGGGTGGGGCATCACCTGGTAGGTCAGCCCGCCGATGGCGACGCGGTCATGGGGGGATGGGTTGAAATCAGCCATTGTCTCGGTTTCCGTTCACGGTCACGTTCAGTGTGTTCCAGTTCGTCTCGGTTCGTCGTCTGGTGGTCAGGGCTTCACCTCCACCGTCAGCGGTTTGCTCCATGGGCTGGCCTCGCCTGCTGTGTTCACGCACTTGACGCGGAACACGCGCTGCCCTGCCGGGCGGCCTTCCTCAATGGCGGCTTTCTGCGCCGGGTGCTTCACGCGGAGCGCGCGCGTCTCGCCCGGCTTGAACTCGGCAGTCAGCGCTTCCTCCAGCTCGTAGTGGGCGGTGCCCGGCAGGCCGGACCACTCCACTGTGAACGCGGCGCCCGGCTTGACCGGGTCGAGCGCGTGCAGCTGCGGGGCTGCCGGGCCGCGCACCACGGCGCTGACCGGTTCGGCGGGCGTGCCCTGCACGGTCTCGCCGTTCGCCTCGCTGAGCGCGCGCACGCGGAAGTGGTAGCGCCCGCTGCTGGGCGGGCGGTAGTTGACCATCGTCCCGCTTACCTCCGAGGTCTGCGTCGCGGCGAAGTCCGCCGCCTTCGAGACCTCGACGAGGTACTTCGCGACCCCGTCGACCTCCGCCCAGCGCAGGCGCACCGTGCCGGTCTCGTCCACCTCCGGCGGCGCGACCTGCGGCGCGGCGGGGCGGTCGCTCAGGCGCAGCGGCTGGCTGGTCCGCCAGCCGCTTGCCACGCCGGGCAGCTCGGCGCGCACGCGGTAGCGCACCGCCGCGGCCCCGTCCGGGGCAGCCGTCTCGACCTGCGTGGCGGGGCCTTCGTATAACTGCTCGAACGCGCCGTCTTCCCCGGCAGCCTGCTCCACGCAGTAGGTGGCGCGGCCCCCGGCAGCGGCCCACGACACCGTGATCAGGCCATCCGCCTGCGCGCGCGCCGCCTCGATCCACTCCGGCGGCGGCGGGGCGACGCTCACCTGCTCGACGTTGCTCCACGGCCCTTCGCCACCCGCGTTCACCGCGCACACGCGGAAGTGCAGCGTGCCCGGTTCGCGCCGGGTGATGGCCTGCTCGGTCGCGGTGGTGGTGTACATCCGCGCGTTCTCGAAGCTCCCGGCATCGGCCTGCTCGATCAGGTATTCCTCGGCTTCCGGCACCGGCTCCCAGCGCAGCGTGATCGCGCCGTCCTCGTCCGGCCCGTCGAGCGCCAGCTCAGGCGCGTCGGCGGGCGGGTGCGGGGCGACCTGCGCGCTCTGCGGCGCGCTCCACTCGCTGCACCCGTGGGCGTGGCAGGCGCGCACCCGGTAGCGGTACTCGCCCACCGTCTTGCCCCCGACTTCGTAATACGTGTCCTCGACCTCGACGATCTGCACTTCGTCGGGCGCGTGGACGGGCACCTCTTCCAGCTCATAGTACGTGGCGCGCGGCACCGGCTGCCAGCGCAGATCGTACTCGCCGCGGGCGTAGCCGTAGGCCACCGTGCCCAGTGCGGGCACAGGCGGCGGCGGCACCGTCACGGTGACGGCCTTCGGCGCGCTCCACGGCCCCGGCCCGCCATCCGAGATCGCTCGCACGCGGAAGTAGGTCGTGCCCGGCGTGCCCGAGGGGACGCTCCAGCCGGTTCCGCGCCCCTCGTACACCGTCTCCGGCTCCGCGAAATCCTCATCCGCGGCGCGCTGGAGCACGAAGTCCAGCGCCTCGCCCTCGCCCTGCCACTGGATCTGTGGCGCGGAGCCGCTCTCGTCGGCGGTGAGTTCGGGGGCGGGCGGTGGCGGGTAGGCGACGGTCACCTGCCGCAGCTCGCTCCACGGCGTCAGCTCGCTGCGCGGGGCCAGCCCGCCGGTCTGCCGCATGGCGCGCACGCGGTAATAGTAATGGCCCGGCGGCTTGGTTTCGGGCGTGCGCCACGTTGTTTCACCCTGCGGTACGGTGAACGTCTGCGCGTCGTGCAGCGCCGGGCTGGTCGCTTCCTGAATCATGTAGCTGATGCGCCCCCGCGTGGTGCCCGGCCAGCCCCAGCGCAGCTCGTAGGTGTCCTCCCCGGTCGGGTTCCAGATCGGCTCCAGGTGGGGCCGCTCCAGATTCGGGTCGGGCAGGTCGGGGTCGGGGTAGCCCTCGTAGACCGGCGTGCGCAGCGCCACGTCGATCAGCGCCACGTCGTCGGAGGTCGGCAGCAGCGCGCCCTGCCGGATCTCGCGGTCGAGAGTCGCATCGGGCAGCGTGATGATCTGGTTGGCGTGCGCGGTCAGCCCATCGGTGAAGGCCAGCACCCGCCCGATGCCGCTCAGCGGCTCCAGCCACGCGTTGAGCGTGCCGCGCACGCCCTGCACGGTCGACCAGCGGTTGGCGTTGTCGAAGTTCCCGCCCAGTTCGCGCTGCGCGCCGTTCTCGTTCAGCACGCGGATCTGCGTGTCGCCCATCCACACCACTGCGATCAGCCCATCCGGCACGGTGGGGGAGGGGTGCTCGATGCGGCAGGCCGCGAAGATCGCCTCGCTGCCATAGGCGCGCTGCGCTTCCAGCGCCTGCGCGATCAGCGGCGAGCCCATGTCAGGCAGCTCGTACTCCTCGACCTCCAACTGCGCGGTCTTCTGGATGCGGTTGAGGAAGCTCGCCGCCGCCTCGCTGAGCGCCGCCGCGCTGCCCATGTACGCCACGTCCGCCGACCACAACCAATCGAGCAGCTCGTCGCCCAGAATCCGCGCCGCGAGGTTCCCGCAGAACGACGAGCCGACCCCGTCGGCGACCACGAACGCCAGCCGTTGGTCGTTGTGGCGGAAGCACAGGTAGTCCTGCCCCTCCACCTGGCTGGCCATGCTGTCGCTGGAGCGCGCGTACGCGTAACGCACGTATGCGCCCGGCGTCTCGGCGAAGCTCACCGGGGTTTCGATGGTCTGCGGCAGCCGGTGCGTGCGGATCGGGGCAGCCTGTGATCGGTCTGGTAGTGTCATCGGTCTTATTCCGTCAGTCGTCTCGGTTCAGGGTTACGGTGGGCCTAGCTGCCGAACAGCGTGCGGATGGTCTGCCACTCGGCGACCATGAATCCGGCGTAGCAGCANNCTGCGGTGCAGCAGTGGGCGGCGGCGTGACCTCGACCGGCACCGCGATGTCCGCCGGGCGGTCGACCTCGCCCTCGAACTCGCCGGGGTCGAGCTGCGCCCACTTCGCCACCGGCTCCCGCGGGAGGGTGTCGTGCAGATCGTACCACGCCTTCAGCGGCGGGCAGTCGTCCAGCTCGTCGGCGTGCCACGCGGCTTCGAACACCTCGGCGAAGCCGGGGTCGTAGTGGCGCAGCACATCGCGCAGGGTCCGGTAGCGGTCATTGTCCTGCTGGAGCTCGGCGGGGTCGAAGTAGCTCTCGCCCCACGCGGCGCGGCGCACGTCCGGGTGCGCCCAGCCGAGCATCTCGGCCATCAGCACCGCCCCGGCGAAGCGGTCGCCTGCGGGCCGCCACTGGCCGCTCTCACGCACCTCGCGGTGCTGGTAGCCGGGGGTTCCGGCGGGCACCATGGGCGGCGGGGTGAGCCACGGGCTGTACAGGTCTTCGACGTCCACCAGGTTAATGTCGCGCACGGTCGGGTCGATGATCACGTTCCCGCTGGAGAGGTCGCAGTGCGCGAGCTGGTTCAGTTCCAGCGCGTACAGCACCCACGCCATGCTCTCGGCGAGCGCGCGGCTCTGGTCGAGCGTGGTGCGCTCCCGCTTTTGCAGGAAGTCGAACCACGTCTGCCCGGTGATCCACGGCATCAGCATCGCGTAGTCGAGGTCTTCGTACTGCGCCACCAGCGCGGGGTGGGTCTGCTGCGTGATCACCTTCTGATCGCAGACCTGCATCCCCGGCAGCTCGTGCGCCCAGCTTAGTGCCTCTGCAGACTCCAGCAGTCCGTGGTGGCGGAACACCGGGCGGAACACCTTGAGCGCGTAGCCGCGCACCCCCGGCGAGCGCCACGCGGTGCTCCCGCCTGACGCGCCAGTCTGCGCCGCGTTCTGGTCCTCGACCATGCGGTACACCACGGCGTGGCGGCCTTCCTGCCCCCATACCAGCGTCGGCACGACCGGGTGCGGCGCGAAGCGCAGCGTCTGCCCGTCGATGTTCAGTGTCGTCTTGAGCGTCGGGTTAAACATGCCTTCAACCTTGCTTGCCGCTTTGCGGCTCGCTGCCCTGCGGCCCGCCATCCGGGGGCTGCTTGAGCAGCCGGTCTACCATTAACATCGCCAGCGCCGCATTGATCAGCCCCATCAGTGCGGCCTGCTGCCACATTGCGATCTGCTGCTGCGTGGCCCCTGCGGGCGGCGGCGCGGCCCCCGGCTGCATCGAAGCCATCGCCTGCCCGGAGAGCTGCGTCAGCAGTTGGGCCGGGTCCGGCAGCGTGCCGGGTGCAGGAGGTTGGCCGGGTTGCGGAGCTGCCTGCGGCGGCTCGGCGGGCGGCTGGCTCTTCTGCGGCTTGGGCACAGCCTCCGTCAGGGGCCGCCAGCCTTCCACCGCCGGGCTGGTCTCGCCCTCCGCCTCGATCGGCTGCACGCCGCTGACCGGGGTGCGCGGGGCTTCCTCGACCTCGATCGGGCGCGGCTCCGGGGCCGGCACCGGCGGGATCACGAACTCCTCGGGCGACGGGGCCTTGACCTGCCCGGTGGTCTCCGGGCTGGGGGCCAGCCGCACGTCGAACAGGGACGCGTCGTCCTCCGGCGGGTCGCTGACCCAGCCCCCCATCAGGTCAGCGAGGTCGGCGTCGGTCGGGATGTGATCCCGCGCCAGCCCATCCGTGTAGCCCGCCACGCGGGCCACTGCTGCCGAATCGCCTACCCAGGCGTGCACCTCGCCTTTGATACCCGTGGTCGCGTTCCACCGTTCCGAGGTGTGCCCGCGCGGGCCTAAATCCACCAACTTGCCGTCGATGTCGATCGCCGCGACCGGCGAGTCGCCCAGCCAGCACAGCGCCAGCCAGCCCTGCTCGGGCGCCAGCGCCAGCCGCCCCGCCACGAACATCGACTCGCTGCCGTAGGCGCGCTGCATCTCCAGCGCCTGCACCACCAGCCCCGGCAGCGTGGGCGGCAGCTTGTAGGCGGCGACCTCCGGCGCGGTCTGCTGCGCCAGCGCGTCGAGCGACTGCCCAACCGCCGCCGAAAACGCCTCGGCGCTCTCAGGCCGCTCGTCGAGCGCCCACAGCCAGTTCACCAGCCCCTCGCCGAGCAGCCGCGCGGCGAGATCGCCCATGAACGACTGGCCCACGCCGTCGCACACCGCGAACGCGACGTTGGTCTCGTCGTAGCGGAACGTGACGTAGTCCTGCCCGATCACCCCCGCGCTCACGCTGTCTGCCGAGCGCGCGTACAGGTACAGCGCGGTGCCGAAGGGCGCGATCAGTGTGGTAAGCGGGGTTTCGGTGTTCTGGCGGACTCGCACCTGCCCGCTGGGCGGGGTGCCGGGTTGGGTTGGGCGTTCTGCNNCCGATCATAGCGCAATCGGTTTGCGGTCGCCTGCGTGCCGCCGTGCGCCCGTACTGCTAAGGGGCGACGGGGGTCACCGGGGTCGCGCCGCTCATCGCGAAGCCCAGTTCGACGATCTCCGGCTGGTTGCCGGGGAAGAACATGCGCGCGCCGGGGGCCAGCTTGTAGCCCATCTCGGCCATGACGCTGGCGTAGGTCTGCGGGATCGGCGACGACATGCGTACCAGAGTCTCGGCGTACGGGGAGGCCAGCGGCGATTCCTCGGTCACGCCCGTCCAGCTCTTCGGGTCGCTGATCGGCGCGGTCAGCGCCTTGTCGGTCACGAAGATGTTCTCGACCAGCACGTTGCCGTCGGGCACGCTCATCTGCATGATGCGCCGTGCGATCGGCTCCGGGTCGCCGCCCTGGTTGTATTCGCCGTCGGTCATGTGGCAGATCAGCGGGGCGGGGCTGTCCTGCAGGTTGCCCAGCTCGGCCTTCAGCAGGCGCTCGGCCTCGCGGAACGCCGCGGCGGTGTCGGTCGCGTCCATCGGCTGGAGGCGCGGCACGCCCATCTGGGCCAGCTCGGCGACGGTCTTGATGCCGCCCAGCAGGTCGGTCACCTGGGAGCTGTAGGCGTACATCGCGATGCGGTAGCGCGGCGCGACGGTCGTGCCCTTGGTGCTGCGCTGGACCATGCGCACGGCCACCTGATGCAGGGCGTCGGAAATCACTTCGATCTTGGGCTTGCCATTAATCGTCTCGCCCATCGACCCGCTCACGTCGAGCAGGTACACGATCAGGGCCGGGGTCTTGCTGGTTGCGGGTACTGTGTACGACATAACTGCGTCACCTCTCCTTGCAGATTGTTCACTCTCGTATGCTCATCGGTGCGGGGCGAAGCCCCGCGCGCGTCTCAATCACCTATTACGTATATCGCACCTGTGGGTTGCATGGCCACCCGCCGAGGCCCCAGTTTCAGGGGGATTGCGTGCGCTCACTCGTCCGGTGCGCTGAGGTCGGCCAGCAGTTCGGCGCTCTCCACCAGGTCCCCGAACGTCCTTGCGAAGCGGGTCGCGGGCGCGCCGTCCACGATGTCGTGGTCGAACGTCAGCGTCACGTGCAGGAACTCGCGCGGCTGCCACTCGCCTGCCACGCGTACGGGCCGCTCGGCGATGCCGCCGAGCACCACGCCCAGCGGGTACATGGTCGGGGCCATGCCCCAGCCGCCGCCGGTGCCGAACATCCCGATCGCGGTCACGAAGGCGGTGCCGATGCTGCGCTTGGCGAAGTGTGGGCTGCGCCTCAGCAGGAAATAGAAGAAGTCCCGCACGAACGCGGGCAGCAGCAGAAAGGCGCGAAGCCCGGTCTGCTGGCCGCGGCTGACGTTCTGCGACTTGCGGGCCTGCACCCCCCGGATCTCGTCGTGAATCTCGCGGACGCTGCGGCGGTTGGCGGCGTGGATGATGTGCGCCAGCGCGAACGCGTAGCCGCCCGCGTCGATCTCGATCATCACGGTGATGTCGGCGTCCTCGAAGATCACCAGCTTGCCGTCGAGTCGCCGCATCGCGTGGACGGCGCGGTGCGTGGCGATGGCCCGCCCCAGGCAGGCGATGATGTACGCCGTGAACGAGATGCTCTCGCCGGTCGCCTCACGGTGCTCGGCGAGTCGCTGGCGGGCGGCGGTCACGTCGAACTCGACCAGCCCGTGCATCGGCGTTTGCCTGCGGGACTGCCGCGCCGAGTCGACTGTCAGCCGCCGCAGCAGCGGGAAGGGTTTCACTTCGTGAGGGGCTTTGTCGGGCATAGGTTGTGGCACGCTCACTTCTTTCGCTCGATGGCGAATGGCGAATAGCTCGCTCGCTGGCGCTCGCTCTATAGTGAATGGCATATGGGGCCAGCCGCGCAGCCAGCCCTATAGTAGCTGCGAAGCTGACCTTTTGCACCGGCGAGTTTCTGGCTTCACGACTCGCCCCGCATCTACCAGCCGTACAAGCAAGCGCCAACGAGCGATCCATTAGCCATAAAGTGAGTGCAGCGAGTGTGGTATAAGCTGTACGCCATCCGCTGCCCGCTGGTTGACACGTCACCCCGCCGGGAGTATAACGGCACAGCTCCATCACCTGCTGAAAGAATAGGCCATGAGCGCGGCTGAGACAACCGCCGCCCCGGTCGGCTATGCCGAGCTGGTGCGGCGCAATCACAACTTCCGCTACCTGTGGTTCGGGCAGATCGTCAGCCTGCTGGGCGACTGGTTCAACCTGATCGCCTCCGCGTCGCTGGTGGCCTCGCTCACCGACTCGGGGCTGGCGGTGGGCGGCCTGTTCGTCGTGCGCATGCTCGCGCCGTTTCTGGTCAGCCCCATCGCGGGCGTCGCCGCCGACCGCACCAACCGCAAGCGGCTGCTGATCGCCGCCGACCTGATCCGCGCGGTGACGGTGCTGGGCTTCCTGCTGGTGCGCCAGCCGCAGCACGTGTGGCTGCTGTATGCCCTCACCGCGGTGCAGCTCGGCCTCAGCGGGTTCTTCTTCCCGGCGCGGAACGCGATCCTCCCCGACATCACCGAACGGCGGGAGATGGGCGCGGCCAACGCGCTCAGCTCGGCGACGTGGTCGGTGATGCTGGCGCTCGGCGCGGCAGCGGGTGGGCTGGTCGCAGGGCAGTGGGGGGTGTACCCGGCGTTCGTGATCGACGCGGCGACGTTTGTGCTCTCGGCGCTGCTGCTGGCCCGCATCCGCTACGACCGTCCGCCCGCGCTCGACGACGACAGCGGCGCGAGCGTCGCGGCGGCGACGCGCCAGTATCTCGACGGGCTGCGCTACCTGCGCGACCATCCGGATATCTTCGCCACTGCGCTGCACAAAGCCGCGTTCGCGCTGCTGGTGTCCGGCGCGTTTCAGGTGGTACAGGTGCCGCTGGCCGAGCAGGTCTTCCCGATCGGCGAGGGGGGCAGCACCAGCCTGGGGCTGCTGTACGCGGTGGTGGGCGTCGGCACCGGGCTGGGGCCGATCTTCGCCCGGTACTTTACCGGGGATCGCTACCAGCCGCAGCGGGTGGCCATCGCCCTGAGCTACCTCATCTCGGCGGCGGGTTTGGTGCTGATGGCCCCGCTGTCG
>JABAOG010002431.1_pt1 | contig 11405 bp, 13 predicted proteins | sample 7062131 | NCBI WGS metagenome assembly JABAOG01 (sample SAMN14538629, study PRJNA623070) | marine sediment metagenome | biome: marine biome [ENVO:00000428]; feature: marine pelagic biome [ENVO:01000023]; material: deep marine sediment [ENVO:00002113] | place: India: Arabian Sea | collected... | reverse complement strand
GGAGATCGTGTCCGAGCCGGACATGCGCTCAGTGGAAGAGGTCGAGGCGTACGCGCGGAAGATCCGCGCCATTTTGGTGACGCTGGGCGTGAACCACGGCGATATGTCGAAGGGCGTACTGCGCTTCGAGGCCAACATCTCGGTGCGCCCGGTTGGGTCTGACGCGTTCTTCACGCGGACGGAGATCAAGAACCTGAACAGCATCCGGTCGCTGGTGCGGGCCAGCCGCTACGAGATCGAACGGCAGATCGCGGTGCACAAGTCGGGCGGCACGGTGGTGCAGCAGACGCTTGGGTTCAACGAGGCGACCGGGGAGACGATCGCGCAGCGCAGCAAAGAGCAGGCGCACGACTACCGCTACTTTCCCGAACCGGACATCCCGCCGCTGCGCATCAGCCGCGAGTGGGTGGAGGAAGTCCGCGCGGCGCTGCCCGAGCTGCCCGACGCGCGCCGCGACCGGCTGATCGCCGAGCACGGCATCCCCCGCCAGGACGCCGAGGTGCTGGTAGGTGACAAGGCAGTCGCCGACTACTACGAGGCGGTGGTCGCCGCCGGGGCGGACGCGAAAGCCGCGGCCAACTGGGTGACCGGGGAGCTGTTCCGCCTGCTGAACACAGGCGACGTCGAACTGGCCGACCTGCGCACGTCGCCTGCCGCGCTGGCCGGGCTGATCGCGCTGGTGGAGGCAGGCACGATCAACCAGAACACCGCCAAGACCGTACTCGGTGAGATGGTCGAGAGCGGCCAGTCGGCGCAGGCCATCGTCGAGGCGAAGGGGCTGGCGCAGATCAGCGACGAGGACGCGCTGGGGCAGATCGTGGACGGCGTGATCGCGGCCAACCCGGACGAGGTCGCGAGCTACCTCGGCGGCAAGGACGCGCTGATCGGCTGGTTCGTCGGGCAGGTGATGCGCGAGACGCGCGGCAAGGCCAACGCGCAGGTCGTCGGCGAGATGCTGCGGGATCGGCTGGAAGCGCAGCAGGGCTAAGCGCGCCCTACCCGTCAAGCCGACTGGATCATGCAGGGAAGCGTTCGTTAGCCAATGTCACCAGACAAGAAAACGGGCGGAGCTGTCGGCTCCGCCCGTTCTGGTTTAGAGGCCGGAACTCTACTGGCCCATGAATGCCCCCAGCCCGCCGAGCGCGACCACGGCAACCAGCGCCATGCAGCCGACCGCCATCAGCGCGAGGTGCACCCACAGCAGCGCCTGCAGGCAGCCCTTCTCGGTGACCTCAACGCCGCTGTCCTCGTCGCGGCGGGCGTTGCGCAGGAACAGCAGGTTCACGACCAGCCCCACGATGCCGAGGCCGACGTAGTACAGCACCAGCGTGAGGAGCGATTCGACCAGGTAGCTCTTTACAGGGCGGTCGTACCCTTCGTACGTGGACATGACGGTGTTCTCCCGGTGCCTGATGGATGAATGATTTAACGGCTGATTATATATACGGCGACTGTGGCGAAAAGTATCAGGTGCGCGGCAAGCACCGCCCACAGGCAGCCCCCGTAACGGGTGGGCCGCCCGGCGGCGCGGTCGGCGCGCAGGCGGCGCAGGAACAGCACGTTGGCGGCGAGCCCGCTGACGCCCAGCCCGAACCAGTATAGCAGCACAGTCAGCGCGGCTTCCCCCGCGTAGCTGTGCGCGGGCGGGCCCGGCTCATCCGGGGTGCGCGGCCTAAACATCGCCGCCATCCGGCGCGGCGATGCGCCGCCCGACCACCCACGCGCCGACCATGATCACCAGCCCGATCACCATCCACAGCGCGTTGCGGCGCGGCTGATCCCACACCGTGATCGTCTCGACCACCACGCCTTCGCCCTGCGGCATGATCTCGGCGGTGTGCGGGCCGCGCTCACCCTGCCACGCGACCAGCCTGCGCGCCTCCAGCGGCTCGGCGGGGCCGCCGTCGACGCTCAGCGTCAGGCCGCCGCCCGCCCACACCACCCCCAGCGCGTTGCCGTCGAAGGTAAAGCGCAGCGGCCCGGCATCCTCGCCAGCCGCCAGCGCGTGGCCCTCCCCTGAAGGCTGCCAGCCCGCGGGGGTGATCGCCCAGTGATCCGGCCAGTGCACGCCCTCGTAGACCACCGGCGGCTGGTTGGCGTAAGCCGCCATCGAGTCGTAAACCGGCAGCAGATTGAACTCCGGGTCGCTCATCTGGAAGTAGGCTTCGGGGCGCTTCTCGTCCAGCCACGTCGACTCGGCCCGCTTGAAATACCAGAAGTTCACCACACCCACCCACGGCCACTCGGCCTGCGCGCGCTGGTAGGCCAGCGGCGCGAACTCGGCCTGTTCCTCCAGCGTGACGCGCCCGTAGCGCGGCTCGACGTCGTCGGGCGCGACGTTCCAGTTCATCTCGCTGATCCAGATCGCCTTCTCCGCATCGCCGTTGCGCACCATGATGTCGCGGATCAGCAGCGGGCGGGCGTAGTTCACGTTCAGCGGGCGCACGCGGCGGTCGGTCGGGCCGGACCACAGCCCGTAGCCCTGCATCGAGAGGATGTCGAAGCATTCGGCGGCCCCGGCATCGTACATGCGCTGCAAAAACAGGTAGTCGTTGAAGTTGCGTTCGTTCAGCTCGATGGTGGGGGCCAGCGCCCCGCTGAGGATCACCGCGTCGGGGTCGACTTCGCGGATGGCGCGGGCGGCGCGGCACAGCAGATCGGTGTAATTCTCCGGGCTGACGGTCAGCTCGCCCCACTCCGGGTAGATGTTCGGCTCGTTCCAGAGCTGGTAGTAGCGGATGCGCCCCCTGTACCGCTCGGCGACGGCGGCGGCGAAGTTCGCGTAATCGTCGTAATCGTCGGGCGGGGCGTTAGTGCCGATCTCGTCGCCCAGCGCGCGGCTCCACTTCGGCGGGTTGCTCAACCGGACGATCAGTTCGAGGTCGTACTGCTCGGTGAGATCGACGATGTGATCGTACTTGGCCCACGCGTCGACCCCGGCAGGGTCGTTGCGGCGGTCGACGAAATCCCCGCGGGCATGCACCTCGATATCCTCCCACGGGAATTCCTGCCGCAGCCAGTAGAAGCCCGCCGCTTTGATCAGCCGCAGCTGCTCCTCGCGCTTGGCTTCCTCGACCTCCTGGTGCAGAAACGTGTTGACGCCGAACGGGTTCACGCCGCCGTAGTTGGTCGGCACGTCGACGGCCAGCCGCAGCGGGCGGTGGAGTAAATTCAGCGGGAGCTGAAGCAGGCCGCGCACCTGCCCGCCGAGCGCGGTCTCACCCGTCATATCGAACGCCCACGCGCGCACCCCGTCACCGGAGGCGAGCGCGAGGCCCGCGCCGCCGACGATCATGGCGGCAGCCAGCAGAATCACGAGCAGCAGAGGTCGTATCCGTTTTGCCATGCGGCGTATTATACCGGGCGCGCCGCACCTGCCAGAATCGGCGGCGCGGCGGGTCAGCCCGATTTGCCCGGAAGTCTTACCAGACATATACTGAAGGGTAGAGAGACACCAGTTGGACTCCTGCGGCGGGCAGCATGGGCTGGTTCCGGAGCTGCGCGCCTTTCCGCTGCCGCAAGCGCACATCACAGGGCCACGCAGTGGCCCGCCAGCGCCCCCTCAGGGCAGCAGTGCTGCGCTGCGGTTGATCGCTTACCCGGCATGATGTAGTGCCCCGCTGAGGGGTGTGGTGCCCGAGGAGAGATGCCCCATGGCAAAAAAGCAATCCACGACATCCGACAACACGGGTGACCTGCCTGCAGCCGAATTCGAGGTCGGTGACCCGATCGTCCACCCCAGCCACGGCGCCGGGCGCATCGTCGCAATTCAGGCGTGGGAGGTAGGCGGCGTCAAACGGCGCTACTACAGCATCGAGCTGGTGAGCGACCACGGCACGCTCAACATCCCGGTCGAGCAGGCCGAGGAAGCCGGGCTGCGCCGCGCGGTCAGCGACCCGGATCGCATCTTCGACGTGCTCAGCGAGGAGCCAGAGACGCTCAACAGCGACCACCGCAAACGGCAGGCTGACCTCGCCGACAAGATCCACAGCGGCGACGCCGGGCAGATCACCGAGGCCCTGCGCGACCTGGCCTACCGCGAGCAGACCAGCGGGCTGACCGAGCGCGACCAGCGCCTGAAATCCGAGGCCGAGGGGATGCTGATCGGCGAGCTGGCCCTCCAGCCCGACCTCAACCTCGACACGGCTGCCGCGCGGCTACAGTCCGAAGTCCACGATGCAATCGAGGAGCACGTGCCGGATGAGGAGGAGGACGACGCTTAGCTGACTCTTCCGGCCGGGAGCACCGCATGGCAGCGAAAACGCGATTCGAACCGGCTTACCGCGCGCGCCTGACGCCCGGTGAGCTCGACGCCCGGGCCGAGGAGGCGCTGTCACACCTCGCGGCGTGCGACCTCTGCCCGTGGACGTGCCGCATCGACCGCACCATCGGTCGGCTGGGGCAGTGCCGCACCTCGCGCNNCACCCCTATGTTGCCTCCGCCTTCGCCCACCACGGCGAGGAGGACTGCCTGCGCGGCTGGCGCGGCTCCGGCACCATCTTCTTCTCGTACTGCAACCTGCATTGTGAGTACTGCCAGAATTACAGCCTGAGCCGCGAAGGCGAAGGCACGACCCGAGACGACGCCGAGATCGCGGCGATGATGCTGCACCTGCAGGCGCAGGGCTGCCACAACATCAATCTGGTGTCACCGTCGCACGTGGTGGCGCAGATCATCTCCGCCATCGCGATCGCGGCGCGGCAGGGGCTGCACCTGCCGATCGTGTACAACACCGGCGGCTACGACTCGCCGGAGGCGCTGCGCCTGCTGGACGGCATCGTGGACATCTACATGCCCGACATGAAGTACGCCAGCAGCACGACTGCGCGCAAGCACAGCCGCGTGCGCGACTACACGCCGCACAACCAGGCTGCCGTACGCGAGATGCACCGGCAGGTCGGCGAGCTGGCGCTGGACGAGCGCGGGATCGCACAGCACGGGCTGCTGGTGCGGCATCTGGTGCTGCCCGGCGGGCTAGCTGGCACGGCGCAGGTCGCGGAGTTCCTCGCCCACGAAGTCTCCTCGCATACGTGGATCAACATTATGAGCCAGTACCGCCCTGCGTACCGCGCCCGCACGCACGACCTCGGGCCGCTGAGCCGTGCGGTGACGGCAGCCGAGATCGAGGAGGCGTACGCGCTGGCGAGAGACGCCGGGCTGCACAACTTCGTCACCGATTAGCGCCAGCAGGGGACGCAAAACGGCCTCACCCACCCGGTGAGGCCGNNAGCAGGGGACACAAAACGGCCTCACCGGGTAGGTGAGGCCGTTTGTGATTCGCGCCGGGGTCAGTCGGGGATCTCGAAGCGGTGCTGCTCCCCGCCGTTATCGTCCAGCAGCAATACGGTATCCCCCTCCGACCAGACCGCGCTGCCCCGCCCCCAGTACAGGTCGATGGCGGTGTTCTCGCCATCGCCGGTGTACACCGTCACCGNNGGTTGAGCGACGGGAAGGTAAAGGTCTCCTCGGTTTCCTCGTTGATCAGCTCCCAGCCGCCGAGCCGCGCCACCGACGTGCCGCGGTTGATCAGCTCGACCGCCTCCGTCGCGACGTTGCCGGGGTTCAGCACGCGTGAGACCTCGACCGCGACGCGGCCATCCGGCGGCTGCGTGGAGGTCGGGTTGGGGGTGGGCACGACGCGCGTCGGCAGCGGGGTCTGGGTCGGCGGCTCGGTGGGGGTGGGCGTTGGCACGCCGCACATCGGGATCGTGATCTGCTGGCCGATCGAGAGGAAGTTCTCGTCGAATTCGGGGTCGAGCATCTGGTTATAGAGGATCACGTCCTCCATCGCGATACCGTACTGCTCGGCAATCGCGCCCAGCGTCTCCCCACCCAGCACCACGTGGTTCATGTCCTCACACGGGCCTTCGTCGGCGGCGGGCGCGTCCTCGTCCCCCTCCTCACCGTCTGGCGCATCGGCAGGCCGGTCATCGTCGGCGGATACCGGGCGGTCGCTCCCCGGCGTGACCGGCAGCGAGGTGCCGCTGGGGGTAGGCAGCATCACCACGTCGGGCTCCTGCTGGCGGTTCCACAGCGAGAGCACCAGCAGCGTGATCCCCAGCGATACAACTGCCGGGATGACGACCAGGGTGATGATGTACGACAGCAGCGTACGCTGAGATTTCATAACTCATCCTGCCGGGTGGCGCAGGTCGCGCCATAGCTCAGAATCGGGGTTCGCAGCTATCGTAGCACAGGTCACAGAATCGAGCGAAAGCCGCCCGCGCTTTGCGGCGCGGTGGGGTGTACTGCCTGTACAATGAGAGGCATCGCTGGCACGAGGCCCAGGAGGCCACACATGTCAAACAAGACCGCACCCACCGGCGAGAGCGTCGAGGCATTTCTGAGCGGCATCGAGGACGAGCAGAAACGCAGGGACTCGTTCGAACTGCTGCGCCTGTTCGCCGAAGCGACCGGCGAAGAGCCGGTGATGTGGGGGGACAGCATCGTCGGTTACGGCACGTACCACTACCGCTACGCCAGCGGGCGCGAGGGCGACTGGTTCCTGGCCGGGTTCNNGGTTCCTGGCGGGTTTCTCCCCGCGCAAGAACGCGCTGACGCTGTACATCATGGCAGGCTTCGACCAGTACGACGATCTGCTGGCCGATCTCGGTAAGTTCAAGACTGGCAAATCCTGCCTGTACGTAAAGCGGCTCGACGATGTGGACCGCGCCGCTCTCAAGACACTGATCGCGCAGTCTGCCGAGCACGTCGCACGCGCCAACGCCTGACCCGAGCCCGCTGCTTACCGCCCGCCGATGTCGACCAGTTGCAGGGTGATGCCCGTCACCTCGCGGTTGCCGGATTCGAACACCGGGTAGCGGAAGCCGTTCTCCGGCTGCCACAGCCGGACAGTCAGTGGGTAGCTGCCCTCCGGCGTCTCCGGCGGGATCTGGATGATGTGCTGCTGCACGAACACCAGCCCCCGCTGCCACGCCGCGACGGGCACCCCCAGCGCATCCGTGGCGGCGACCACCTGAGCGCCCGACCCGACCTCGGCGAGCAGCGACACGTCGGCCCCGGGCGGCTCGCGCACACGCCACCACGTGGTCAGCGTCAGTGACCCGCCGGGGGCAGCGGCTGGCTGCTCCAGCGCGTAGCCCAGCAGCTCGATACGCCCGGCAATCGGCAGCGGCAGCGGCACAGCGGGGAAGTCCACGCTGGTCGAAGGCGGCTCGGGGATGGCGGGCGCGATCCACGCGCGGTAAGCGGGCTCGCCGTCGGAGCTGCGCCCGATGAAGTCAGTCGGCTCCAGCTCGGCGACCGGCTCGACACTGACCGGGATCAGCAGCCAGCCCGCCCCCTCCGGGAAGGCGAGGCTGCTCGCACAGTCGAACACCGTCTCGGCAACCGTGTGCACCCCGGCCAGCTCGTCGAAGTCCTCGATCAGATCAGCCATCGCGCGGTCGTCACAGCGGGCCACCCACGGCAGGATGCCGGGCTGCGACACCAGCAGCGGCGGCATCTCGTACAGGCGGATGCTGGCCCCAACCCGCGCCTGCGGCGTGCGCCCGCGGAAGTAACCGAACGCATCCCCCACCGCCGGGTCGATACCGATCAGCCGGTCGGTGCTGAGCGCGTACAGCCCCGCCGCAGGACGCAGCGGGTAAAACGCGACGTCCTCCGCGCCGGGCTGGCCCGGCAGCGGTGTATAGTTGATGCCGTAAGTGGCCGGGTCAGCGCTGCCGGTGACGCTGAGGTACACCTGCGGCCCACCGCGCTCGCTCAGCACGTCGGCCAGCTCGGTGAGGTCCTGCCCCCAGTCGAGATTCGGCCCCGCGGCGATCTCCATCGGATCGGCGGCGGCGCGCGCCGGGAGGTTGAAGAACGCCAGATAGTGTGGGAAGGCGATGGCCGTGCCCGCCAGCAGCGCCGCCAGCAGCACGCCCACCAGCGTGGGCAGCACCCAGCCGGAGGGCAGCGGGCGCATCGCGATCCGCCCGGTGAACAGGTACAGCAGCGCTACAGTCGGCAGCATGTCGATCACGGCGGGCGGCTGGGCGGGCACCAGCGACACGCCGACGACCACCAGCATCGGCANNTCGGCAGGATGGCCAGCCACTCGTACGGCATGATGCGGCGGGTGGTGGTCATCACACCCGCCAGCAGCACCAGCAGCAGCAGCGGCACCGGCAGTTTCGCCGCCAGCAGCACCAGCGGCGCGTACCACCAGCCCGCCTCTGAGAAATGCCTGACGAGGTAGTGGCGCTCGGTGGCGATGCGCGCCACGTAGCGTCCGAACTCGTCGAGGTACGCCTGCGGAGTCGGCGGCGCACCGGCCAGCCAGTACGCGCCCAGCACCACGAGCACCGCCACAGCCGCCACCACCGCCAGCGCGCCGAGCACGGGCCACAGCCAGCCGAGCGGCCAGCCGCGAGCGCGTGCCAGCCAGCGCGGCATGAACGCCCCGCCCCGCCGGATGCCCAGCGCGATCCACAGGGCCGTCACCACCAGCGCCGCCAGGAGGGTCAGCGCGCCGGTGGCGGTCGCCAGCGCCAGCCCGGTGCAGCCCCCCGCGATCAGCAGGCTGACCGGGCGGCCATACCGCACGAACGCGCTCCACGCCGCCAGCGCGCCGAGGAAAAACAGCAGACCGGGCTGGTCGGGCGTGGCGAGCGGGGCAGCCGCCAGCAGGCTGGGCGAGAACGCCAGCCCGCATAAGGCCAGCGCCGCGCCGGTGCGCCCGTAGAGATCCCGCGCCCAGCGCCACAGCACCGCCCCCAGCAGCACCGCCAGCCACACGCGCCCCAGCCTGACCAGCAGCAGCAGGCGCCCGGTGCGGGCAGCGTCTCCCCACAGCAGCGACGCACCCATGCGCGCAGCGTCCGCAGCCGCCCACCCGTCGAGCGACGGCGGCGCGGGCAGGCCGGGCTCGGCCAGCAGCGGCAGCGCGGCGAGCAGATCCCCCAGCGGCGGGTGATCGGAGGGCAGCAGGGTGCGCGACCGCAGCGCCGCCCAGCCGTGTGCGATGTGGGCCGGTTCGGGTGTGGTGGGCGCATGCCCCCGGGCGCTGCCCAGAGCCAGCCCAAAGAACGCGGCCAGCAGCGCAGCCGCCAGCAGCATGTGCAGGGCGCGCGCGGCAGCTTCCGCAGGATGCGGGTGATACAGGACTCGGCGGGAGGAGGTTGGGATGGTCAATGCGATGGGAGCCTCTTAATGAAAAGAAAAGCCGGGTGCAGGAGGCACCCGGCAGTGTAACACCGGTAAGCATTATGTCACAACACGGACGGCGGCCGCGCGGCTGCCGTCAGTAGCGCAGCAGTGCGCCGATGCCACCCTCGCCGGACAGCGGCGAGTCCTCGCCAACGAACTCGATCTCGCCACCATAATCCAGCACGCGGGCGATCAGCGGCTCGGCGGTTTCGGTCGGCAGCGCGCCCTCGGCCAGCACCAGAGTCTGGACGCGCCCCGCCTCACTGGCCTCGCGCGTACCGTCCAGCCCGACCACGCCCGCGCCGCCTTTGGCCGCCAGCGTGCGGAGCTGCTCAACCAGCGCCGCCTCCCGCTGCATCTGGCGAGCGCGCATCGCGTCGAGCGACTGGTTCAGCACGTCGCCATCTGCGGCCCGCATATCAATGTTGAACATCCCCTCGACGCAGTTCTGCCACGGCTGCGGCAGCATCTCCTTGAACTGGTGCAGCGTGGTGTCGGTGCCGCCCAGCAGGATGTGCTCGATGTTCGAGCGGCGGCAAAACGCAGCCAGCCCCTCGGCGAAGCGGCGCAAGTTGCCGCGGGCCGCCTCAGCGCTGTATCCGCTGAGGTCATCCCCCCGGGCGCGGCCCCGCGCGCCGCCCCCTGCCTTCAGGCGTTTGATCTCCTCGCCCTCCATCTCCTCGGATTCCACCAGCTCGCCGAGGTGATAGTGGAACAGCCGTGCGCTCTGCTGATCGAGCAGCGCGACCGCGTACGACCCGTAGCTGTCCATCAGGCTGGCCAGCGGCGTGATGAACGGTTTGGGCCCTACGTGGGCGTTGCTGGGCAGCGGCACCGAGAAACTCTCGGCCAGCCACAGGCCATCGCCGGAGCCGCTGAATACCGCCACCCCGCGCCCATTCCAGTCGAACTCGCGCTCGAAATAGCTCTCAATGGCGGCAATATCCGCTTCGGGGGCGCGCTCCGCAGCTTCTTTCAGCAGCCCTTTGAGGCGGGCGCGGTACGCTTCGGGCGTGTTGCGAAAACGAGGGGGGAGATTAAGGTAAACGCTTACGACGGGGTTCTCACCTGCGAAAGCTGCCAACTGTTCAAGGTCGCTCCGCTCAAACACGTGGAACTCCTTTCAAATGGATACGAAGCCGCGCCGGGCGCGCGGGCTTGCGATGATAAGCAGCGACGGCGGTTAGGTGTGGCGAAGGCGGGGCAGGGCCAGATGCCTGCCCCGCACGAGTGCCAGTGCCGGTGTGTCAGTCAGCCGGGCGGGCATCAAGCTGGACGGGGATCTCCAGCACTTCGCCGTCACGAATCACGGTCAGGATCACTTCGTCGCCGACGCTGGTGTTGCTCACCAGATAACCGATCAGGCTGTCGAAGTCGCGCACGGGGTTGCCGTCGATGGCGGTGATGATGTCCCCGCCGACCGCCACCTGAATGCCCCGGAAGTTGGCCGTCTCACTGCCGCCGCGCAGGCCCGCCCGGGCCGCGGCGCCGCCGTCGATGACTTCGGCGACCAGCACACCCTGGCTCACCGGCAGGTCGTACTCAACCGAAAGCTCGCTCAACGAGACCGCCGGGTTCGAGGTGATGCCGAGGTACGGGTATGCCGCGCGGCCTGTCTCGATGAGCTGCGGGACGATGCGCTTGACGGTGTTGACCGGGACGGCGAACCCGATGCCCGAGTTGGTGCCGGTCTGGCTGCGGATCGCGGTGTTGATGCCGATCACGCGGCCTGCCGAGTCGAGCAGCGGTCCGCCGGAGTTGCCGGGGTTGATCGCGGCGTCGGTCTGGATGATCTCCGGGTTGCTGAAGTTGCTCGCGCCGGAGGCCAGGCCGCTGTCGATGCGGCGGCCCAGCGCGCTGATGATGCCGACCGTCATGGTACCGGACAGCCCGAACGGGTTGCCGATGGCGACCACGCGCTGGCCGACCAGCAGGTTGTTCGAGTCGCCGAACTCGACCGGAACTAGCTCGAACCCTTCCGGCGCGTCGACCTTGAGCACCGCAATATCGCCGAACACGTCGGTGCCGACCACGTCCGCGACCAGCACGCTGCCGTCGTAGAACGTCACGCGGACTTCGTCGGCATCCTCGATCACGTGGCGGTTGGTCACAATATGCCCTTCAGCATCCACCACGAAACCGGAGCCGCTGCCGAAGTCGGTCAGGCCGATGTCCTGATGCTCCATGCTGACGTCGACGTTCACCACCGCAGGGCTGACCCGCTGGTACAGGTTTATCAGCAGCCGCTCCTC
>JABAOG010004237.1_pt2 | contig 11415 bp, 10 predicted proteins | sample 7062131 | NCBI WGS metagenome assembly JABAOG01 (sample SAMN14538629, study PRJNA623070) | marine sediment metagenome | biome: marine biome [ENVO:00000428]; feature: marine pelagic biome [ENVO:01000023]; material: deep marine sediment [ENVO:00002113] | place: India: Arabian Sea | collected... | reverse complement strand
TCGTCTTGGTCGGGATCGGCTCAAAAGGTGCTTAGATGGGTACCGTATAAGTCCAAATTATTTTTAGATTATTGTTATGGTCGCTACAATATCACCGACCATGACCTCAATCACATCACAGCTAACACGGCCGATCTCCCTCCTCGCTATTATTACTTTTCTGGCAGTCATTGCCTGGATCATTTTCCAATCTTCAGATCAAAATTTAGAGCCGGCCCAAACTGGAACGCCCGCTAACGTCATTTTAGAAATGGTTACCGCCACCCCGTCGCAGCCTGATCTTGGTCTCTCTACGGAAACACCGGTCTTTGCCGGCGGTCTCGAACCGGCTGAGGGCGGCCAACCAGAGAATATCGATACGCTAACACCTGTGCCAACGGTCACCCCAACTTCTTTACCAACTCCCTCACCCACGCCCTTCCGTATCCGGGAACACCTTATCCAACCCGGCGAGACATTAGACAGCATCGCCGCTTTATATGGGGCCACGGCCGCTTCCATTGCTGCCCTCAACTATCTCATTGAGCCGGATAACATCTTTCCCGACCAGACCATTCTGATTCCCCTCTACCCGCAGCCGACAGCCGCACCCGACGCCGTGAATGCCACCCTCATGGCCGCCCTGGAAAATGTGGGGATAGAACCGGTCGTCCTGGGCCACTCCGTCCTGGACCGCCCAATTGAGCTGTACACCTTCGGCAGCGGGCCGAAGACCTTAATCTTGGTTGGTGGCCTGCATGGCGGCTACGAGTGGAACGCCACCGCCCTGGCCTATGAATTTATTGATTATTTTACCAAAGAGCCAACGGCCGTTCCCGACACCCTCACCGTTCACATCATCCCCGCCGCCAATCCCGACGGCATTTTCGCCGTAACCGGCAAAACTGGCCCAATTACGGCCGATGACATCCTGCTGGAATACGACGATACCTTCCCGGCCCGCTTCAATGCCAATGGGGTCGATCTCAACCGTAACTGGGGCTGCGATTGGGCGCCCATGGCCGTATGGTGGGATGAAATCATCAACGGTGGTCTGGCTCCCTATTCCGAAATTGAAAATAAAATACTCTTAGCATTCATTGAAAGTCAGGCAGCCAACCTTGAAGGCGTTGTTTTCTGGCACAGCTCCGCTTTCCTGGTTTCCCCAGGCCAATGTGGCGACGTTGCCCACCAACCGTCAGTTGATATTGCCACTATCTATGCTCAGGCAGCCCGCTATCCTGTGGGCGCTTTCGACGCCTATCCAATCACCGGTGAATCGACTAATTCCCTGGTCCAAATGGGTATTCCCTCTTTCTCTGTCGAACTTTCCTCCCACGACGCCATCGACTGGATCCGGAACCTGGACGGGATAAAAGCCCTCTTTGCTCATTTAAGCTAAACATTAGAAGGAACGGCCGACCCCTTGTTTCTAACCCTTCAGCTATTACTATTTACTTAAAATATGAAACATTGGGCGTGTTTACGCCTTACATGACTTATTTTCAATGGAGACTTCGTGAACCGGGGTGCGGCACCAATGTTAAAAACACCAAAATCTTTGCATCATTGCGTCTCCGTGCGAGTTATTTTCAAAGGAAAAATGAAGTATGAGAACAAATAAGCGACATTACTGGCAGCACAAACGAGTCATTGTCACCGGCGGAGCTGGTTTCCTGGGTTCCTACGTTGTTGAAAAGTTGAAAACGTACAATACCGCCGAAGTCATCGTTCCCCGCAGCGATGACTATGACCTTCGAAATATAGACGCCATCCGCCAACTGTTGGCCGATACCAGTCGCCTGGGCAATAACGGCCGCTCTCGACCCGTCGATATGGTCATTCACCTGGCTGCCAGAGTGGGAGGAATTGGCGCCAACCGGGAAAAACCGGCCGAATTCTTCTACGACAATTTGCTGATGGGCACCCAACTGCTCCATGAAAGTTGGCAGGCCGGTGTCAAAAAGTTCGTCGCCCTCGGCACTGTTTGTGCTTATCCCAAATTTGCTCCCATTCCCTTCAAAGAAGCTGATTTGTGGGAAGGATATCCCGAAGAAACTAACGCCCCATATGGCTTAGCCAAAAAGATGCTCCTGGTCCAGGCCCAGGCCTACCGCCAACAATACAACTACANNAACTACAACGCCATCTTCCTCTTGCCGGTTAATCTTTATGGCCCCGGCGATAATTTTGACCCGAAATCCTCCCACGTTATTCCCGCCCTGATTCGCAAATGTCTGGAAGCCAGGGACCAGGGCCAGGATACCCTTGTTGCCTGGGGGGATGGCTCACCCACCCGTGAATTTCTTTATGTAGCCGATGCCGCCGAAGGCATTTTATTAGCCGCTGAATGCTACAACGGCAGCGAACCGGTCAATCTGGGAACCCGTTTTGAAATCAGCATCAAAGATTTGCTGGCGATGATTGCCCAGATGACCGGCTTCAAGGGCGACATTATCTGGGACACCAACAAACCCAACGGCCAGCCCCGTCGCAAGCTCGATACCAGTCGAGCCAGGGACTCATTCGGCTTCATTGCTATGACCCCCCCTTCGAAAAAGGATTGCAGCGGACAATCGACTGGTACGAAGCTGAGCGGGCAGTCAAAACCCCCGTCTTGCAAATTGCTTGATAAATAATATGGATTTAGTGACGATGCCGGCTATTTAAGACGGCATCGTCACTGTCTTTATTCATTTTCCTTTTCCCCGTTAGCGCCGCTGGCCGAAATCTTCACCATCCGGTACTGCTTGCCGCCGGCCACTGAGATAATCATTTCAACATCAATTTCCTTGGATATCAGGCCGAAATCCTGCAATGTCCAGATTGTTGTTATCCGGTCACTTAAATTGGGCCATTGGTCTTTGGCCCACAAATAACGGCGCCGACTAAACTGCCAGATAGGCTCCGGCAGATGCTCTGGTTCAAAGGCACAATATTCGCCCCAGATCTCATCACCGTCAGTCAGGGGGAAGAGAATATCGAGCATCGCCCGTTGAACAACTGTCCCATCTCGGCCGTGTTCATCCGAGACCCAATTCAGATGATAATTGTGGATGAAGGTGAAAATGCCGATATGGGAATAATGCTCAATATGCCGCGCCAGGTGGCTCTTTTGGTTATAGGCCATCCGGTAGGTCGCTTCCAGATCAAGGTTGGGTTCCTCAATCCGATCATGATGCTCCTCTTCGCTCTCGGCAAATATTTCCGGGTCAATATTATAAAGATAGCCAACCAATGTTTTAATCCGGTTTGGGCCGACATTAAATTTCGCCATTGCCCCCGATTCGATTAACTCTTCCAGGGCATGAACGATACCACGCTGGCGGGCCTGGTCGTGGGCTCGTTGCAGGCCCATGTCATATTCCGGCCGTTTTGTTCCCGGCGGGAATATCGGTGCAGCGACCTCCCGCAATCCCTTTTTGACGCCGCCGTTGGCCATATAAAGTTGGAATATCGTTATAAAAGCCCCAAAAATGACAATAACGCCCAGGGCATCCGTCTTTTGGGTAATGAGGACAATCATCATGATATAGCTGGCAATCATACCTCTCAAGCCGGCAAACTTTAACGAGCGGGCTTCACTCGATCCCGGCACAATTCCCCGTTCTCGAAGAGCGCCGTCCCGCACAAAAAAGACCGTGGTACTGGTAATCACAAAGGCGCTGACGAAGCCGAAGGCATAATAGGATTCCACCACGACCACTTCTCGAATAATGGGGATGAGAACGGCCGCAATGCCCCAGATTACCACAATGCCGTTCCGGTCATCCGAAAACAGGTTCGGCAAACGGCCTAATCTGGCTGCATTCGCCGCCACCGCCGCCCCACCGACATAACCACCCCCCTGGGCCAACAGGAGGATAATTGCCAGCAGGATACCCGCTACCAGAAGAAAACTCGACCCAGGTGTCCCTTGGGTGGCAGTTGTTGTCTGTTGTCCCAGGGCAATACTCCTGGCCAATTCTTCTATTCGCTCCTCCCCGGCAATGCTCTCTATTTCGGGCAGTTCGCCTCCTTCTAGCGGCCCCTCTAAAGCCGACGCCGCCAGCCGTTCCCGGTAAAGCTCCTCAGCTGCTTCAAAATCGGCCGAACTTGGAGAAACAATTTCACCCTCAGCAACGCCGTTACCAAAAGTTTGAGCCGCGATAATCTCATATTCAATTAAAAGCGTACTGTAACCCTCAGTCGCCGGAATGCGCCACTCCTGGGCAGCGTACAACTGCACCACCCCCGTCCCAATCAAAAAGACGGCCGCCAGCGTCAGGGCAGTGTTAATCACCTTCCATTTCGGCCGTGCTGCGTGCTTGCCGCTGGCCGGAATCACTTCATAGCCTGAAAAACCTAGCATAGCGCTGGACATAGAGCGGAAAAATAGTTGGAAGAAAAGTACCGTCCCAATCGCGCCAATATCCTGCTGTGCCCGGACCACATGTTCAACGACCCCATTCGCCTCCAGACGGCTGACAATGCCCTCCGTCAAAAAGGCCCATTCCGGATTGCCAATAGCCGCTGCGCCAACAACACTCAGGGCGGCAATGGTAAAGATTGTAAATAGGCCGCCCCCAATTAGAAAAATCGGTACCGCCCGCTGCGGCCCCAGGGCAACCAGGATGGTCATAATGAAAAAGGCATAAAATTCGGCCAGAAAAATACGATAGGCAGCCAGTTCCGGCAGGATTAACATCGTTACATCAGCCGCTGAAATCGAGCTGATAATGATCGTCAAAATAGCGTCCAGGAAAAAAAGGCTGGTGCCAATCCAGGAAAGCCAACGCATTCGGGGTGGGCCAATGGCTTCCACCAGGGGACCGCTGCCGCCGGCATTCGGCCGTAAATAAGCCCCGGCCTTATAAGCCGGCACAATGCCCAGAAATAGCAAGGCTGAAAGAACTATGAAAGCCAATATCGCAATTTCATGGAACCCTTCCGCCCCATGAATGGCCAACAAGGTTTGATAAGCCGCCACACTGAACGCATCGGCTGCAATCTCAAAGATGAGCGCCAAAACACCCAACCCCGTGCCGCCTAATAGTAACCCCTCCACCATTAAACGCGGCAGGGCCTTATTGGCTTTTTTAGCCTCACCAGGATCAACATAACTTTTCAACATTTTCCAGTCCTTTAATAACGTCACAAAAGAACGTAATCGTTCAGTCCCTCTAAAGACTTTTGTTTTTCGGGAAAGCTCAATATCAGTCTTTAATGTGCAAAAAAACAAAAGTCTGAACGCTTACAAAAAAACCGATAATCGCAAAATCAGCCTTTCCTGTCAACATGGGAAAGGCTGATTTTGCCCAAGATATATCTAAATTTATATAGCTTTATTTAGCGAAAATCACCGATAGATTAGTCCAAATTCACACCCAAGAAGCCTGCTGTCTAAGCCCATTAATAATGACTGAGTTTGCCGAAGCCCGATTTGACCTTCAGAGTAGACTTCGACAGGATCAGGCTGTTTGAGTTTGTAAAGTAGTTTGTGTTTCCGACTGCCGGGTGCGATAGTAGCCAATAAGAGCCATCGTTGCAACGAGCCCGGCTGCCACCAGGGTTGTAGTGGCGATAATTGCTTCGTTTGGATAGGCGGCTCGAATGCCGAAGAAAGCCCAGACAAGCACCCCGGCATAGGCTAAGTTACGCCGATTGACTAGCAAAATGCCGGCCACCAGAACGGCTACCGCAATCATCACCGCCGACCAGGTTTGTCCGGCAATGCCAAAGCCNNNTACCGTAATCCAGCCCAGGTAGAGGCTGAAAGGGAAATGAACAAATAATTTTTCAGCCGTTGGCACAGAAGGATTGCGACCACCGATATTCACCCGCAGGTAAATGGCAATTAAGGTCACCAGCAAACCCAGCATCAAAAGAACTGATAGCCCAAAATAGCCATAGTGAAAAGAAAAGAGCCAGGAAATATTAAAGACCCCGCTCAATACAAACAACCAGCCGATTTGTTTTTGAAACGGCCGTTCCTGCTGAGCCGGTAACGCCTGAAAAATCGTAAAACCAAGCAGGGCCAAATAAATCAGACCCCAAATCGAGAAGGTATAACCTGCCGGCGTAAAGAACGAGGGCAGGGAGTCAGATATCTCTTCGGCCGTCCGACCATTAATCGGCAGCGTATTTGAAAGAATATTGACTGTCAATACAGCGATAAAAGCCAGCACGTTGGCGGCGAGTACAGGTTTAAGGGTAAATTTTTTCGGATTCATGCCCAGATAATAACATATTGTACAATATTTGTCAAGGTATTGAAAAGAAATTGGACTAGATGCTCAACACAAAACACCCGTTTTTATGAGCATCTAGATAACCTAGAGCATCTGCCCCCAATCCCCAACCAACCCAATCAACCCAATCAACCCAATCAACCACCTCCATGTCCGAAAATTGCCAGCTTTTCCGCTCTTTTTCGGGTATCCTTCTCTTCATGAAACTCAATCACGAACAATGTTACGCCGCTATTCAAAGCCGGGATGAACGGTTCGACGGCCGCTTCTTCACCGGCGTCAAGACCACCGGCATCTACTGCCGCCCCATCTGTCCCGCCAGCACCCCCCGCCCGGAAAATGTGACCTTCTTTACGACCGCTGCCGCTGCCGCCCAGGCCGGATTTCGGCCGTGTCTCCGCTGCCGCCCCGAATCTTCACCAGGCACGCCCGAATGGCAGGGTGGTTCGGCCGTCGTCTCCCGCGCTTTGCGTCTCATCAGTAATGGCGTTATGGACGACGGCGGCGTCGAAAGCTTGGCCGAGCATTTGCACATCGGCTCCCGCCAGCTTCGGCGCCTTTTCAACCAGCATCTGGGCGTTTCCCCGGTAACTGTCAGCCAGACCCGGCGGCTGCATTTTGCCAAAAAGCTCATCGACGAGACCACCCTGCCCATGACCGAAATCGCCTTCGCTTCCGGCTACAACAGCATTCGCCGGTTCAACGATGCCTTACAGGCGGTTTACGGCCGAACCCCGACCGAACTTCGCCGCCAGTTCGAAGAAGCGCCCAGCCCCAGGAAAGCGCCCATTACCCTCAAACTCGCCTACCGGCCACCCTTCAAATGGCACTCTATGCTCGATTTCCTGGCTGTCCGGGCTACGCCCGGCGTCGAATGGATTGAACAAGACAACTACTACCGGACCATTACCCTCTATAAGGAAACCGGCATCATTTCAGTCCGGCCAATCCCCAATAAACACTATCTTCGCCTTTCCGTCCCGCTTAATTTATCCCGCTTCCTCTTTCAAATCGCTGAACGTATCCGCCGTCTCTTCGATTTACAGGCCGACCCGGTTCAAATTTGCGATCATCTATGCAGTGACCCGCTCTTGAAAACGGCCGCCACCTCCGATTTCCGACTCCCCGGCGCCTGGGAGCCTTTCGAGATAGCCGTCCGCGCCATCCTCGGCCAGCAGATTACGGTTCAGGCCGCCACTACACTGATGGGGCGGTTGGTCGAACGGTGCGGTTCTCCCTTGCCTGAATCAGCCCAATCGGATTCATACCCCCGGCTAACCCATCTTTTCCCGACACCGGCCCAAATCGCGACGGCCGATATGTCCGGCCTCGGCACAACTAACCAGCGCCTGGCCGCCGTTCAAGCATTGGCAGCAGCCGTTCTGGAAGAAAAGCTCTCCTTCACCACCCCAACGACATTAGAGGAAGCCATTGAAGCGTTAACAGCCTTACCCGGTATCGGCAGTTGGACGGCCCATTACATCGCCATGCGCGGCTTGAGCGAACCGGACGCATTCCCCGCCGGCGACCTCATCCTGCGCCGCACCGTAGCCCCAACGCCTGATAAACCATTGACTGAAAAGCAGTTGCTGAAAACGGCCGAAGCCTGGCGTCCCTGGCGCGCCTACGCCGCCATCCTCCTCTGGCAAAAAGCCGTATAAGTAGGACAATTTGGTAAATTGTCTGGTCGATTTACCAAATCGACCAGACATGTTGCAAAACATTAATGAAGGAAAATTATTATGACTACTCAAACCACCTTTACCCTCCACCCCAGCCCCCTCGGCGACATCCTCCTGGCCTGCACAAAAGCAGGCATTACCCAAATCATCTTCCAGGAAGGCGCCACCGCCATGACCCCCGAACCCGAATGGGCATATGATCCCACCGCCTTCAAAGATGTGGCTACCCAACTAGACGCCTATTTCGCGGGTGAACTGACCGATTTCGACCTGCCACTGGCCCCCGAAGGCACCCCCTTCCAGCTAACAGTCTGGCAGGCGCTCCAAACCATACCCTATGGCGAAACGATCTCCTATGGCGAATTGGCCCAGGAAATCGGCCGTCCCACCGCTTCTCGCGCTGTTGGGGCAGCAAACGGCCGAAACCCCCTGCCCATCGTCATCCCCTGCCACCGCGTCATCGGCCAGGACGGCTCTCTGACCGGCTACGGCGGCGGCCTGCGATTCAAAAAAGCGCTGCTCTCATTGGAGAAAAACGGCCGGCTCGAAGTCGAAGAACAACTATCTCTGTTGTAATTTGGTAATTGGTGAGCCGCTTCCGACCAATTACCAGTTACAAATCAACCTTCCTTCCCTCCCCACAATCTTGTATAATCTTTTGCATGGCACAGCAAAATTCGCCTGAACAAAATAAGAGAGCCTTAACAGCAGCGATATTGTCCCAGTTCAGAAAACCCCATGAACTGACAAAAATAGCCCTGCTTCTGGTCGTGTTGGCCCACACCCGCATGCGTCCCGGCTTTTCCTTCCATGAACCGGCCCCTACAAAAGTGCCAGATACCAACCGGCCGAGACGGATTAAGAGCAGAAAAGGGTTCTCAGTCAAACGGCCGCGTTCCCGTTTCCTCTAAATCCCGGCATCTCAAGTCTTGTCCCGCACAAGCATGGCATATCGGCAGTTTATTTTCCTCATTGTTTTCATGACGCTGCTGACCGCTGCCTGCCAACAGGGAGGATCGGCCACCCCAATTGTTCGTCAAACGTCTGACAACACAGCTACCCCGACCCCAAATACTCCAACGCCGCCATTCACCCCTTCGCTAACCCCCACCCCAAGCAGCACCCCTACGCCTACACTCACGCCAACCAATACCCCTACGCCAACGCCAACTGCGCCGCCGATTGTCATTACCAATAATTTGCGGACCTCCCAAATCGGACCGCCTGTTCCTAATGGCAGCGCCCCTTGCGGGGTGGTTGATATTCTCGATTTCCCCCTGGATCCACCGGATGGGACAACCGCTTCCGGTGGCGACGACTTCGGCCGCTTTCGCTCCCGCTACGACAAATTCCACGCCGGGGAAGATTGGTGGGGTGTGCGCGGCCGTAACAGTTTTGGGGAACCGGTCTACAGCATCGGCCACGGCCTGGTTACCTATGCCGAACCGGAAGGCTGGAACCGGGACAAAGGCGTTATCATCATCCGTCACACCTTCACGGATGGCAGTGAGGTCCTCTCCTTTTATGGCCATCTGGATCCGCCTTCTGTTCTCGTGGAGCCGGGCCACTGCGTCGAGCGCGGCGAACAGATTGCGCAAATCGGCCGTCCCCGCTCCTCGCCCCACCTCCATTTTGAACTTCGCACCCAGGCCCCTTATCAAACCCTGACCGGCTACTGGCCTGAAGACCCGACCCTGGTTGGCTGGCTGCCGCCTTCCGCCTATATCTGGACCCAGCGAATCAAAGCCTCGCCTGGCGTCCAATGGGCCATTCCCGATTCCCTGCCATACGCCTTTGAGGAAGTTGATTACGTTGGCATTTATGAAGGTCAGACCCTCATCACAATCCAGTCCCAGATGTTGGCCGGTATCAACATTGAAGACGGCCGTCAACTTTGGCAGTTAGATAATGACGAATCTATGCGGGTCTACGATGCTTTGATCGATTCCCGTTTTCCCATTGTTTACTCGGCTAATCGCTCAGGCCGGATAATGGCCCATAGTCTGCTCAACAGCCAGACAGACTCAATTACACTGCCGCTTCTTTGGGACATTGAACTGGATATTCTCGGCCGAACCGACCTGCTGCCGCTGCCCGAAGGCGGGCTGCTTGTCGCGGCCGAACAACGGTTGATTGCACTTCATTCGGAGGGCACAATTATGTGGGAAACCGGGTCGCTGGGGGAACCGGATACCTGGATACTTCTCGACGATTCTCTCTTGCTATCAGCCTCAGGAGATGATGGCTTTGCCGGTACGGCCGATGCGTCCGGATTGGACATTTTGGCAGAAAGCTGGCCTGAAAACAGTATTCCCGTTTGGGCGAACGGAAAGCTTTGGCTTTACAATCGAGATGGGTTNNTGGCCTGATAACAGTGTTCCTGTTTTGGCGAGCGGCCAGCTTTGGCTTTACAACCGAGATGGGTTGTATCAGATTGATTGGGAATCGAAATCGGCCAACCTCCAATACCCCCTTGCTCGTGGGCTAAGTTCATTAAGCGACATTATCGGCCTGCCTGATGGCGGCTTGTTGCTAGCTCATGCCGATACTTCTGACCGCCGCCTGCTGGCCTTTAATGCAACTGGCGCATTGCTCTGGGAACGTTCCTACGAAGATTTTATCACCGGCGCTGTCAGATTGGTTGAGCAAAACGGCCGAGTCTATTTACTCGACGACGACACCAGCGGCTCAAATAGCTTTCTCACCCTCTATGCCGTTAACTTAACCAATGGCGCTCTGACCCAGGTCTTCTTCGGTGGCTCCCGTTCAAACAGCACCGGTGATTCGTGGATAAGTACGGCCGAAGACCACCTCATTATCAACATCGCCGCCGGCAACTTGCTGACTCTCGACCCCTTGCAGATTCCCAAATAATTGGTTTGTNNCGCTCCAAATTTCCCAATAACATAACTCCTAATCAAAGTAAATACATTTATTTTCCAGAGAAATATACGATCCGAAGAATTCATCATTATTATTTATGGTTGTTCGAATGTTATAAATATTCCCGACTAATGGATTTGGATAACTAGCCACGCAAACAAAATTATTATCTCCAGAACTATACCCACAGCTAGCTTCTACCCAGTCATTTCCACGCCAATATTCTACTTTAACAAAATTAATATTTGTTCCAGCGGGTAATAGTACGTCATATTCTACATTTGTTTCGATTGTACTTATTCTGCAGATATCCGATGTTATATCTGCTATTTGCAAAGGTCGTTTTTCCCTTGTTTCTATCATGTTTGAGGCATCGGTTTGAATATGTTCTCGATTAACAGTTACCTGGTCCAAAATTGAATGGAATAATAAGACCGACATTTTCTACGCCCTCAGTGATAATTTGGTGAGTTCGATCATCAACAATAATATGAATTGCAACCTGCATATATGAATAATGAACAATGCTGTTCTCAACGACCATTTTTCTTTGATAGGGAAACCCGATAAATGAAATTTCATAATTGCCCATATATCCTGTTTGTAAGTTAAAGGTACAACGCCCTTCCCTACAGTTCTCA
>JABAOG010005819.1_pt2 | contig 11419 bp, 14 predicted proteins | sample 7062131 | NCBI WGS metagenome assembly JABAOG01 (sample SAMN14538629, study PRJNA623070) | marine sediment metagenome | biome: marine biome [ENVO:00000428]; feature: marine pelagic biome [ENVO:01000023]; material: deep marine sediment [ENVO:00002113] | place: India: Arabian Sea | collected... | reverse complement strand
GCCCAGGCCAGAGAGATGCTCGCCGACGCCCTGGAGGACGACAACGTCCCCTACGGCGACCGGCTGAAGCTGGCGGGCTGGCTTGTCGAGCACGACCTGAAGCGCAAGAAAGAATTGGGGGACGACAGCCAGCTCGGTCCAGACATGGCGACCGTTCTCCGCTTCCGCTTGGCCATCATGCGTGCCGTCCAGAAGGGCATCATGTTGGGCGTCGCTGAACCCGACCGCGCCGTACAAGTCTCCGGGCGCCTCGGTGACAAGATGCTGGAGCTGGCCAAGCTCGTACAGGAGGAGCTATGAGCAAGGAGGAGAAGGGGGAGAAGCCCGACGAAGTTCTCGGTATCGTCCTACCCGAGGATGCGCGGGCGCGCTGGGCGGACATCGACAAGCCCGTCCCGGCATACATCCCAGGCACCTACTCAGGTCTGGTCTCGGCCCCTGTCTCCGGGCTTCGAGGCTCCAACCCCGACCTGATTCGTCAGGTGCTTGACCGACTATTAGCGGACCTGGGCTTTGGCACGATGGAGACCCAGGTTCTCACCGAGATCGCCGACGACGGGACCGACACCGGCACCCTGGTCGAGCGCATCGTGTGGCGCGTCTTCGACACGACGACGCACGCCAAGGTCAGCACAACGGACAACTTTGAGGAGGTGCCGTAATGCCGATCTACGAGTACCAGTGCGAGGACGCGGACTGCGCGAACAAGCACCAGGAGATGATCTCTATTCACGAGTACGAGAAGCGCGGGCCTCTGTCCGAGTGCCCCCTCTGCCGGAAGGCCTCCCTGGAGCGCATCTACAACGGCTACGGCGGGTTCAACCTGCAGGGCCGCGACTGGCCCTCGAAGGCGTTCAAGGGGCGGCGGTGAGGAACCGGCACAACAAAGGCCTGGTTCGCGCCTGGAGCCGTAAGCGCCCGACCGGCTTCCGCCGGCCAGAGCGCGTCAGCGTGCGTGCCCGTCAGCGGGCGTACCTGCTCACCATGGCGAGAATCCTGAGAGACGAGATCGCGCACGCCATCGCACAGGCAGAGTAATGGCGAAGGGACTGACCTCCCTGCTGGCGGAGCAGCGCCGGCAGAAGGAGCTGCGCCGCGCCCAGCGTGACCCCTGGTACCTGGCGTGCAAGCTCGGCTACGCCTATGACCCTACGGTGGGCAAGGGCGTCGCAGCCGGCAAGGGGCTGACCGAGCGCATCCACAAGGTCATCTGGCAGAACTACATTCTCCCGAACGAGGACTTCCCGTTCCTGTTCCTGGAGATGGCGCGGTTCTCACACAAGACGACGATGTGGGTCATCGAGATGATCCGCGACCTGCTGATCGACCCGAACACGCAGCTCGGCTACTACCACGCCGTGTTCAAGAAGGCGGACGAGGTCGTTCGCGAGGTCGGCCAGCTCCTGCAGAAGCACCCGTACCTGCGCTCGCTGGAGCCCATCGGAACGTACATCGATGAGGACACGGGCCAGCGCAAGTGGGTGAACGTGCTGCCGCCGAAGGGCATGAAGAACTTCGTCAGCTCGAACAAGGGCGTGACCGAGTTCACACTGAATCGTTTCAAGTATCGCCGCTTCGCTTCGCTGGCGGGCGCCGGGGCTCTGACCGAGTCCACGGGCGCGCACATGAACAAGTGCTACATTGATGACATCATCGGCAGGATGACCGTGCGGAACGGTAAGGTCGGTGAGGTCACCGACTGGTACGAGTCGACCCTGACGCCCGTCGTTGACGACTCCATCGTCCGCGCCTCGGGCACGCCCTGGTGCGACTTCGGTCTGTACGAGGAGCTGTTCAAGGTCGGCGAGGACTGGCGCTCGATTGTCGTGCCCGGCTCGATGGACGTGCCGAACGCCGAGGAACCGCTGGGGCACGTCGACTGGAGCGAGCGGCACATCAGCATCCCGCGCCAGGACAAGGTCACGCAGGGCGCCCCTATCTACGGCCGCGCTGAAGACATCAAGCAGAAGCGCAAGCACCTGGAGGTTCTGCAGAGACAGATGAAGGCCAACTTCGCCCCGCAGATCCAGTGCAACCCGTCGCCTGCGGCGGACAAGCCATGGAGTAAAGAGTGCGAGCACCGCGTGTCAAGGGACGAGGCCTTCTCCCGAGGCGGCATCCTTGTGTTGCTGTCCGACCCAGCCCCGTTCCTGATCGGCCCACAGCACGAGCCGCTGGTGGCGACGAAGGGCAAAGAGGACTTCGTAGGCGACAAGGACGATTGGGCACACGCCGTCATCCTGTTGCGCGCACACGGCCAGCGTCAGCAAGCGATCCTGATTGACGGGGACTTCTCGAACGCCTGGGACGACAACGAGGGCTGGAAGGTCGCCGCGAAGCTCCAGAAGAAGTGGGGCATCGACCACGTAGGCATCGAGGGCAACTCATACGAGTTCGCCGCCTACTGCAAAAATCACGAGACGGCCGCACGCCGCCTGGGGGTGTACGCCGACTACATCAAGTTCTCCTCGACGTACCTGGGGAAGAACAGCCGCTTTGGCGACCTGGTCGCTATGGCCAAGCTGGGCGACTTCATGGTGTGCGAGGAAACCTGCAACGCCAAGTTCCTAGCGAAGTGGTGGACGCAGGTACGGTCCTGGAGGCCCGCCGGCAAGCGGGTCGCCATGAAGCACGACGACCTCGCGGACGTTACGTCCTACTGCACCGACCCAGAGGTGCTGGAGCTGATGCCCGCCTACGAGGAGCGTGCGAAGATCAGAGAGTACATGGACGAGCAGGAAATGATGGACGACTTCGATGACGAGGACGTGCAACTGCTCGACCACATCGACATTGATCTCTAGGAGGAGAAATCAAGATGCCGACGAACAAAGAGCTTGAGAAGCAACTGAACGAGACTCGCGAGCTGATGACCAGCATGAGCGAGTCTATCAAGCACATGGCCGAGGCCGTGAACGAAGTGATCTCGCGCCAGGACCAGGCCGAGGCGAACTACAGGCGCAGCGCCGCCATCGCCTCTGACGTGGAAGAGGACGAAGGGATCGACGCCGAGCACGAGGCCAAGGTCGCGGAGCTGATCGCGAAGAACCAGGCCGATCCCGCGAACCAGGCCATCATCAAGGCTCTCCAGGAGCTGGTGGACAAGCAGGACTCGAACCTGTACAAGCGCAGCAAGAACCCGCTCCAGATCACGCAGAAGTACACGCCCGACAACTACAGCCTGAAGCAGGCGACCATCGACCTGTGCAAGGAAAACGGATGGCAGATCATCCCGAACTCCTGGCACGCCGTCCCCGACGCGCAGTTCATGTACCGCTGCTACGTCACCAGCCCCTTCACCAAAGGCAAGATGCCCGTCGTCTCCCGCTGGGTGTACGACGAAGCCCTCGACTACTGGACGCCGATCATCGGTGTCTCACCCAACCCCAAAGTCCACATTCAGAACAAAGCCTTCGCCGGAAGCAAGCAGCTCAACCTGAAGCCTGGGCAGCGCGTCCAGGACATGACGGCGGAAGAGGCCATGAAGCAGGCCGGTGCCGTCGACATGCTCGGCTCCGCTGGCGTCGATCCCGACGCCGACATCCGGCTGCCGGACTCAGCCTTCGATGCGGACGAGTAGGCCCTCGGAGTAGAAATGCCCATCAGCAAGAAGCGGAAGTTCGACCTCGACACCAAAGCGTTCTGCCACGAGTTCATCGACTCGTCGGAGGAGCGTAAGGAGCACGACCGAGGCGTACACCAGGAAGTGATCGAGAACTACTACGCCGAGCCTCGCGGAACTTCCGCTCGCGGGGACGGCATCCGGGCGCGTGTCGCCGACCCTGAGACGTACCAGGTGATCGAGACACTCGTGGCGAAGACGATGCTCACGGCGCAGAGCGACCAGGGCTACATCCACACCCTGCCCATCGGCCGCGAGGACGCCTTCGCGTCGTCCATCATCAACGGCCTGCTGGAGGCGGACTTCCGCCGGCCAGGCAACACGCGGGCGATGTACACCGCGTACAAGGACACGTTCCTGCTTGGGCAGACCGTCATCATGCCCTTCTGGGCGTACCAAGAGATCGACATGCCGGTGCGGACGACGCAGCTCGACCCGCTCGGCAACGAGATCGTGACTGAGTCCACCGTGGCTCGCCCCGTCCGCGACGGCGTCGAGCTGCTCACGATGGACTTCGATGACTACCACCTGGAGCCCGACAAGGAAGAGATCCGGCTCATGGACGTGGGCGCCCGCCGCTTCACGATCCCCCGGTACATGGCCGAGCAGATGGCCGAGGACGGCACCTGGCGCAAGGCCGCGACACGGCGGGCCATCCGAAAGGGCGCGACCTCCAAGCGGTACGACAAGGACGACGGCTGGCGCATCGACCGCGACAGCATCGAGCCCTTCAAGGCGTATGACCAGATGGTCGGCTTCGAGGTCTACGGCAACCTGCCGTTCCTGGGGCCGGACAAGGTACGCCGCCGGAAGATTACGCTGCTCAACGGCGAGCTGGTGCAGAACATCCCGATGCCGACCCAGGTGTCCCGCGTCGTGCCGTTCTACGAGATGGTGTGCAACCCGGTGCTGGGTCGCTTCGGCGGCGTGGCTCCTGGCGCCATCGCCCGCTGGACGCAGAGCCTGACGAACGCCGTGCTGATCGCCCTCGCTCGGGCTACCGTGCGCGTCGCCAACCCGCCCATCGTCGTTCGCCGGAACGCCCAAGTGGACATGAAGGCCGTCGCCCGTTGGGCCGGCCCGATCAAGTCCCTGCGTGGCGGCGACGACATCACCGAGGCCAAGTGGGACCCGCGCCTGCAGGAGGCGTTCGCGCTCCTGTCACAGCTCAAGAACAACATGCGCGAGCAGACCGGCGCCCTCGGCCAGGTCCAGGGCTCGTCGTTCGGTGAGAAGCAGATCCGCTCCAGCTTCGAGGCGCAGGCCCTGGCGCAGAACGCGATGGACCGGCCCGAGATGCTGGCGCGACTGTTCGAGGCCGAGTACCTGCCGAACCTGGGTAGCGGCATGTTCGAGCTGAACCAGCAACTGATCGAAGACTCGGAAGACCTCGCGTCCCGCATCGGCGTCTCGCGCCTGATGGACTCGCAGGGCCGCTCTCCCGAGCTCGGCGACATACAAGGGCAGTTCGACCTGCAGTTCACGGGGTCCAAGCGCGCCAGGTCCAAGCAGGCGCAGATGGACGTGCTGGAGCGCGTCATGGGTGTCGCAGCCCAGACGCCCGGCGCAGCCCCGATGTTCCCGTGGGTGCCGACCTTCATCTCCTATCTGCAGCGCGCAGAGGAGTGGGAGCTGGCCGCGATGGTGGCCGACCCGGAAGGCGCCCTCCAGTTCATACAGAACAGTGCTGCCGCGCAGGCGGGTGCTGCCGGCAACGGCAACGCCACTGGCGCGACCCTTCCGCCGAGCGGCATGCTGCCCGCGCAAACGGCAGGGAGAGCACTCAGCGGTCAGTAAGGAGGATACATGGCCGAGGACAAGTTCGACAGCCTGTACGCTCGGGCGATTGTCTCGCCGCCCGACGAGCACCTGGGAATGGAGACCGAGGAAGAGGTCTTCAACGACCGGGACCAGAACATCATTCATCACACCGCGTACCTGCAGGAGCTGGTCGCGTACCTGAGCCAGGTTGAGGATGGTCTCCTCGACCCGGAGTACGGCGGTAAGTTCTCGCCCGAGGCGCGCATCGCCAAGGTTGAGGTGGTCCGCAATTTGAAGAACAAGATCGAAGACGATCTGCACGACTCAAGGAGGAAGGGCAGTGCGTAAGGAAACCGAAGAGGACATCCTCGGCACCGAGGAAGAGCAGCGCGACGAATCGATGGCCACCTACGAGGACTACCTGGCCAGCCAGCGCGAGGACGCCGAGGAGGCCGACGAGGATGACGACACCGAAGACGCCGGAGACGACAACGACGAGAGCGATTCTGAAGTTTCTGGAGAAGACTCCGAAGCCGAAGAGGAAGTGGAATCGGAAGAGGCGTCCGAAGAGGAGTCCGAAGGAGACTCCGACGAAGTAACCGAAGATTCAAGCGAGACCGAGGAGACCAAGGAAGAGGACGGGGCCGATGAGGCTGCGGACTCGGAAGAGGTCGATCCCAGAGTCAAGCTCATGGTCGAGCGTGCCGAGGCGCGAGCCGAGCACGCACAGCAAGCACACGACGCGCTTACCGGCAGGTACGGTAAGCTGGTCGAAGACTTCCAGAAGCTGCAGAAGCGACTGGACTCTCGTGAGACCCAGCAACGTGAAGAGCGGGGCGACGGTTACTCTCACGAGTACAATGAGTCTGAGCGGTCGGAGATTGCGGACCTCCGACGCCAGGTCGAAGAGATGAAAGAGCAGCGACGTGAGCCCGTGGCAGCGGGTGAGGCGGCGGGCAACGTCATCCTTCACGAGACTCATCAGTTCGCCGCCAACGACCGGTACAAGGCCGACATCGCGAAGTATGAGAACGACATCAAGGTCGCTCTCGGCCGCGAGCTCGAGCCTGGCACGCGGTTGCAACGCGCTCTCGACTCGGGAGACGCGGAGTCCATTCGGCTCATCACTCGCGACATCTTGCGTGAGGCGTACTACGACGCACGCGAGAAGGGCGAGGCCGCCGAGCGGGCGAAGCTCGCCGAAGAGAACGCCAAGCGGAAGGCGAAGACCTCCCGCGAGCTGCGACGCAAGAAGCGCGCAGCGGCTCCCGCAGGTGTGGGTGCTGGCCAGAAGAAGTCCGACGACTCCTTCGATGTGCTGGACCCGGATCTGCTCACAAAAAACCCCGCGCTGGCGCGTGATCCGAAGTTTCTCAAGCAACTCGAACGCGCCGGCAAACGCCTGGGGCGCAAGTAGCCCTTGTTGCCCCTAGAGGTAACCTGAAATGGCCGACCTGAAACGTACAGTTGCCAGCAACAAGTACGACACGACCGTCATCCTCTCCAAGGTCATCCCGACCCTGGAGAAGAAGTTCGTGCTCGCCGACCTGGCCTCGCCGGCTTCGCTCTCCGCGAACGTCGGTTCGACCGCTCGCTGGCTCAAGGACAGCAACTTCGATCCGGCCGACCTGGACGGTACGGACAGCGCGTACAACGCTCTGACCGACGACAGCGGCACGCCGATCACCTTCGCGACTCGCGACACCTTCAACGAGACGACCTTCACGGGTACGTCCGTTGAGGCTCAGATCCACACGTACTCGGTCTTCGTGCCGGTGCGTAAGCCCGACATGGACCAGATGCCCGCCAGCCTGAGCGAGCGTCTGAGCGCCCGCCTGGCGTACGCCGGCCGCGAAGTCTGGGACACGCTTCTGCGCGCCCAGGCCGATGGATCGGGAACCTCCTTCAACCCCTCGATGGGCGCCGGCTCGACCAACAGCCGCAAGTCCATCGGCAACGGCACCAACGACACCACGCTGGCCGCCGATGACCAGCTCACGGCCGAGGACATCGCGCTCGTCGTGAACGACCTGCGTCAGAAAGACGCCGAAGGGTTCAGCGGTGGCAAAATGGCCATCGTGATCCACTCCGGCGCCGAAGGCCACGTCATCACCGACGTGTCCAGCTCGCGCCTGACCTGGCACGACAGTGTCAAGTACGTCGGTGGGGCCTCCGGCCAGTCCAAGATCATGGACGGCCAGATCGGCTCGCTCGCCGGCGGTGACGTGATCGTTTCCAACAACATCACGACCTCCACCGTCGACACGCGCTCCGCGTACAACAACCTGGCCATCGCGGACTGGGGCCTCGGCACCCTGTCCATGGGCGATGCGAAGCCTCGCGTGTTCATCAACGACCAGCCCTCGGTCGCGGACCCGCACCGCTTCTACAAGACCTACGCCTTCCAGTTCGAGATGGCTCCGAAGCTCCTCGACGCGGACCGGGTCTTCATCCTCTACTCCACGGTCTAATCAGACCAGCAGTGCTGCCCCTCGCCCCTGCTTGGCGGGGGGCGGCCTGCCTTCTTTCAAGGATCATCCCGATGCCGAACAAGCGAACCAGGTTGGAGCCCGTTGCGGTGCGCCGCAAGCGCGTCGCCAAGGGCTACAAAGCATCCCCGAAGAAGTTCCGAGGCACGCGCACTGAGCAGATCGCGCAGAGCGGCGCCGCCAGGAACAAGAAGAAGAAGAGTGCCAGCGCCAAGAACATCGAAGAGCGCATCCGGCAAGAGAAGGCTGCAGGCATCCGAAGGGGTGGCCGGTAACCTTCACTGGAGGAATTCATGGGCCTGAAGAAGGTCGGACTCGATGTCGGTCCCATGGACATCGGATCGATGGATGGCGGCCCGCAGCGCCGGCAAGGACAGACCCTCGATGCTGCGCACGTGATCGAGGTACTCGGAAAGCAGTGCCCTGGCATCGTCGCGGATCGCGGCGGCCGTCACGGCCTGTGGCACCCTCGCATCGAGACCCGGCAGGGCCTCTACTTCTACCACAAGCACCTGTGTGCAATCGACCGTGGCGAGATTCGCCAGTGGCCGGAGTGGTCGGCGGAAGAGGAGCTGGTCGAGGTTCCGGTCGAGTACGCAATCACCCACGACGACTTCCCGATCTGCATGGGCGCGTGCGACGAAGACAGCCCGCTGCCCGACACCGCGTTCGTCTTCCGCTCGAAGCCCCAGCGCTGCGAGCACCTTGGCTGGCAGGAGCTGTTCTACCGCCTGCTCAGTCACGACCTCCCAAACATCACCCGCCCCTGGATCGAGCGCACCTTCCGAGTGGACCTCTCGCCGATGATCGAACTCGGGGACTCGCCAGTCGCGGTCAGCTTCAAGCAACTCGACCAGTCCCTGGTCGGGGAAAGGCCGGTGAACTTCCAAAATGCCCAACTCCCTAACACCAAGCGTCAAGACTCTCGATGAAGCCATCGCCGACGTGGCGAACTTCTGCAAGCTGCCCGCGACCAGCGGCACCAAAGGCTACACGCTCGCAGATCAGAAGCTGAAGAACGCCATCAACTGGTTCAATCAGCGCCATTGGGCGTTCCTGCTGACCTACGAAGACATCACGATGGTGGCCGATACGGTCGAGTACAATCTCACCAACGTGAAGCTCCGCAAGCCGCGCAGCCTGATCCTGCTCGACGGCAACAGCAACCCTTCAGCTCGCAGGCTCACGTACGTGGATCCCGACCACATGGTCGACCTCCAGGATCTGTTCCTGGTTGGCGACGGGTGGCCTCGGTACTACACGTTCTACAACTACGCCGACGACCAGAAGCTCAACATTGACCGCAAGCCCAGCTCGGGCTTCGTCGGTCGGTACCCGACCATGCGGCTGCGCTACTACGCGATGCTGCAGATCCCGGCGACAGGAGCCACCAAGTTCGACCTCCCGTCGTACTGCGGAGGCGGCTCTTCTCTGGCGGGCCAAGTACGAGCTGGCCCTCGAAGAGGACCCGGAGCGAGCAGGGCTCGCCGCAGCGGAAGCCGAGCGGTCGTGGAACATGCTGCTCGACCACGAGGAAGAGTTCACCGATGGCCTTGAGGGCGTCGAGGGGCTCGCAGGGGAATACTACTACGGCCTCTGGGGTTAGGAATGAAGATCACCTTCAACGCCGGGGAGCACACAGCCGAAGACCGCACCCTCACCCGCGAGGGTGGGCTCAGGTCGTCGGTCGGGTGCTTCTACAAGCCGAACGACAGCCGCGCTCACAAGGTCAGCGGACGTACAACCTTTGCTGACACTGGCGCGGCTTCTCGTGTGAAGGGCCTGCAGCTCGCCGCGTTCGACAACTCAACCGACAAGGTGCTGTGCTACGCCGGCACGGTCGTGTACGCCTCGGACGCGGGGGCCACCGGCTCGTTCAGCTCTGCGGCCACTGGCCTGGACGCCAGCGGCACGTACATGATCTTCGCGCACGCGAACGACAAGTGGTTCGCCTGTAACGGCGTCGACCAGAACAAGGTGTTCGAGTACGTCGACTTCAACGACGGCAACGGCTGGACGTTCGGCTCGCGCAACATGGGCATGGCCGCGCCGGCACAGCCGCTCACTGCGACGGCCGGCCTCGGGGCTGGCACCGTCGTGCGCCCGTCGAACGTGCTGTCCAACACCCGCTGGAACGACACGACGTACGCTTACGACGGCGACCTCGACACGTTCGCCTGGACCACGTTCCCGCAGACCAACACCGCCGCAGTGCTGGAGCTGGACACGATTGCCGACGACGGTGGCACGACCGGCCGCACGGCCCACGTCGTGTGGCGGGCCAGCGGCTCGCGCTACGACTGGGATGCGAACCCTGGCCGGCAGTACGAAGAGCGATACCAGGCCGCACGGTTCGTCGCGGAAATCTATGACAACGCCGCCGCCGACTGGATCACGGTTTGCCAGGAGACGGTGTACAGCGCGCACAACTCGTGGCGCACGTCGGTCGTGGACATCCCCGACACGGTGGACATCGACAACGTGAACGTGCGCTTCCGGCTCACGTTCAGGCTGGTCACCACGCTCAACACAGCCGACGTGTCCATTCAGGTGGCGGACTGTCGCGTGCAGGACGCGCCCGCAGGTGCGAAGCTCTCCGGCATGGTGGGCGGCATCTTCTACATCTACACCGAGTTCGATGAGATCCGCTGGCTGGAGTCCGCCCCGTGTAACGCCTCGAACCGCGTCACTGTGCCGGACGACACGTACAACTCCTGCACGGTGTCGGGCATGGCCGCCACGGCGCAGAACAGCAACTGCACGCACTACAGAATCTACAGGTCCTACGACGACAACATCGACAACGACACCAATCCCCCGACGACCACGGCGCTGAACAACTACGCCCTGGTTGGCCAGGTGGAGGCCGGCGTAACCTCGTGGGTGGACGAGTGGGAAAAGAGCCCGCTGTACCGCCAGCCGGAGCCGCCACAAATCTCGGGCGTAACGGATGGCGTTACGTGGACCTGGTANNATGGTCCTCTCTAACGGCCGATCTCTGTACTTCACAGTGCCTGGCCTGCCCGAGAGCTACATCGAAGGCATCTCGCAGATCACGGCGTTCCCATTCGAGGAGCACGACTCCATCGTCTGCATGCAGGCCTCCGGCGAGTCTCTGTTCGTCTTCGCCCAGGGCGTGGTCGCCGTCATGGACGGCACTCCCCTGGTGACGAACGGCTCCGCGAGCGTGCCAGAGGTTCGCACGCTCAAGGGTCAGCCGGGGTGCGTCTCGCGGCTGGGCGCCACGTCGTACTCGGTGACCGGCGAGAAGCGGGTCGCCTGGGTCTCGCGCCAGGGCATCCACGCCTCCGACGGCGACAGCGCGATCAACCTGGTGGACGACATCGATTGGGAGACGAACGTCGACCTGGACAGCCTGAGCACCTGCACCCTGGAGTGGCTGCCGAACCTGCAGTGCCTGAAGTTCGGGTACGACAGCGACGGTGGCGGCACGAACGACCGCTTCGCCCTGATCCACGTGTTCGAGCCGAAGCGCTCAACATGGGGTCACTATGCCGGGATAACTGCCATCAGCGCCGGCGAAACG
>JABAOG010008055.1_pt1 | contig 11426 bp, 12 predicted proteins | sample 7062131 | NCBI WGS metagenome assembly JABAOG01 (sample SAMN14538629, study PRJNA623070) | marine sediment metagenome | biome: marine biome [ENVO:00000428]; feature: marine pelagic biome [ENVO:01000023]; material: deep marine sediment [ENVO:00002113] | place: India: Arabian Sea | collected... | reverse complement strand
CTGCTGTTGCTCGGTCTGCCCGGCCCGGGGCAGCCGGAATATCTCGCGCTGGTTGTGCCTGAGACTGAATCCCACGTCAAAGCAACTTAACGCCATCCGCTTTACCATGTCCTCGATATAGCGGTACTCGGTCCGTTCACTGCGCAAAAAACGGCGTCGCGCCGGGGTGTTGTAGAACAGCTCCGAGACCGTCACGGAGGTTCCGGCCGGATGAGAGGATGGCAGCAGTTCGCTAGCACCTGCCCGGTCACTGCAAAGCAGCCGCCATGCTTCCGATGCTTCACCGAAGCGGGACTCAATCTCCAGTCGTGCGACCGAACTGATACTGGCCAACGCCTCGCCCCGAAAGCCAAGGCTGGCGATATTTTCGAGATCCTCGAGACTGCCAATCTTGCTGGTGGCATGTGGACTGACCGCCAGTTCCAGTTCTTCACCGCGAATACCGAAGCCATTGTCAGTGACCNNCCTCAATCCGGCTTGCGCCCGCATCCAGCGCATTTTCGATCAGTTCCTTGACGACGGAAGCGGGCCGCTCCACCACTTCGCCGGCGGCGATCTGGTTGGCCAGGGTCGGGGGTAATTGCTGAATAACAGCGTTAGGTTGATAACGTCGCGCAGATTGCATCCGGCTAGCTTAACCCCGTTATCAGAAAAGGTGAACAATCAGCCATTCAAGTTTCAACGGCAGTTCCAGACTTCGAATGCAGGACAGATTTGAAAACGCAAAGGACGCGGAGGAGAGGAGAAGAATCATTTTGTATCGGGTTAATCATAAACCACAGATAAATCCGATAATAAAACTCTGCGGCTCCGCGAACTCAGCGTTATTTCCCACTGAAACAGGGAAAGGGAACAACTCAGATGACAGGTATCTTGAGCACCTGGCCGACCCGCAACAAATTGGTGTTCAGGTTGTTATACTGTTTGAGCGCGGAAACGCTGACCCGGTAACGGGCCGCAATGCCGGACAGGGTGTCGCCACGGGCTATCCGGTGACGATGCTGTTTGCGAGTGGCCAGCATGGTACCGGGTGGAGCGTTGCGGTCAAAATAACGCTTGGCACCGTAAAAAATTGCCCGCGCCACCTCCGCCTGATGGCGACTGCTGCGCAGCTTGCGCTCTTCGGCGGGATTGGAAATAAACGCGGTTTCCACCAGAATCGACGGTACATCCGGTGCTTTCAAGACTCGGAAACCCGCCTGTTCCACCCGCTGTTTATGCAGGTGATTGACACGCTTGAGACTGCCCAGCACTTCACTGGCAACCTGATGACTGTCCTCAATGGTCGAATTCTGGACCATATCCACCAGCACCATTTTCAGCAGATCATCCTTGTCATCCAGGCTGACACCCCCGATCAGATCGGCGCTGTTTTCACTCTCGGCCAGGAACTGGGCCGCCTTACTACTGGCCCCTTTGTCAGAGACGACATATACCGAGGAGCCCCGGGCACGGCGATTGTGGAAGGCATCGGCATGAATGGAAATAAACAGATCGGCTCTGGTCTTGCGTGCTTTCTCGACCCGATCACGCAGACTGACATAATAATCACCATTACGGATCATCACCGGTTTCATGCCAGGTTCACGACGCACCAGGGCTTCCAGTTTGCGAGCAATGGCCATCACCACATCCTTTTCCCGGGTGCCGCGGCGTCCCACGGCACCGGGATCCTCACCTCCGTGACCGGCATCAATGGCAATAATAATGTCGCGCGTTTTTCCTGAGACCGACTTGTTGGTAATCACCGGCACGACTTGCTCACTGTCAGTTTCGTACAGATCGATAACCAGGCGATGGCCGTAATCACGATGGGGTTTGAGCACGAAACTTTTGGGCCGGACTTTGGATTTCAGGTCCAGGACAAAACGCAACTGGTTGTCCTTGCGGTGTGCATAACGGATATTCTTGATGAAGGCGTTGTCATACGACATTGCCGGCAGGCTGTGGGGAAAACGGGATTCCTTAAGGTCGATAACAACCCGATCCGGACCGGAGAGCGAGAACAGCCGATGTTCCACCGGGGCGCTCAGATCAAATACCAGACGGGTATGATCCGGCGCCGGCCACATCCGCACGCCCTCTACCCGCACCTGTGACATGCCTGTCGCAGGCACACTGAGCAGCATCAGCAGTAACAGTGCCAGACCCGGACGCATGTTGTGCCCCCTTTTTGCTTATTCTTTAGCTAATTATTTTGCATGATAGGAAAAGAATTTCAAGCAAAATTCCTGAATTATTATAAAGATAGCCTGTTTTTTTACAGTTTTTTCGAGAAAGACCGGCGCTCGGAGCTCAGAATGGCTCGAGTTTGGTCAGCAATGCCTCACCATTCTGATCATGGGCAATCATTCGCGCCTGACGACCCTCAGGGCGGATTTCCAGAAAANNCCTCACGGCGGATTTCCAGAAAAATTTCGATGTCCGGGTGTGGCAAATAGCCCTGACCGCGTTCCGACCACTCGATCAGACAGATCGAATGATCATCCAGATAATCCCGAATGCCCAGATATTCGAGTTCTTCCGGATCTCCGAGACGATACAGGTCAAAATGGGAAACTTTCGTATTCCCAAATTGGTAGGGTTCAACCAGGGTATAGGTGGGGCTTTTTACGGCGCCCTGATGCCCCATGCCCTGAAGAAACCCCCGTACCAGCGTGGTCTTGCCGGCCCCCAGTTCGCCGTGCAGGAAAATCACGCAGGGTGGAATACACAATTGGGATAGGCGCTTGCCAAGTTGCAGCGTGGCGGCTTCATTGTCGAGATAGCGCTCCATGTCAGTCAAGCTTAGCGGAATTGACCAGACGACGTAACGGCCACATCAAATCACCGGCCAGCATTCCCCTCTCTCCGGCCACCGCCGCGTCTTGATCAGCGGCCTCGGCATGCAGACAGACCCCCAGTTGCGCCGCGGCGGCAGGCGGCAAACCCTGAGCGATCATTGCCGCAATGACCCCGGTCAGCACATCCCCCATGCCGGCACTGCTCATCCCCGGATTTCCCTGACAACAGACACCACTCTCCTGGTCAGTGCTTACTATCGTGCCGGCCCCCTTGAGGACCACAACACCGCCATATTTGTCCTGTAACTGACGACAGGCAAGAAAGCGGTCTGCCTGGATCCGGCTATTAGCGGAATCCAGCAGCCGTGCCGCCTCGCCAGGGTGGGGGGTGAGTATCCATTGGGCATCACTGTGTGGCGCAGCCGCCAGCAGATTCAGGGCGTCGGCGTCCATCACCAGCGGCTTGCCGCTCTGCTGTACGGCCTGCCACAGCATTTCTGACCAGTCGCTGCGACCGAGCCCGGGGCCGACGGCCACGACAGTAGCCCGTTCGAGTAAGGGTTGCAGCGCTTCCGCGCTTTCCACACCGTGACACATCAATTCGGGTCGATCACTGCCGATCCCGGCAGCATGCCCGGGCCGGGTGGCAACGCTGACCAGTCCGGCACCGCAACGCAGCGCCGCTTCTCCCGCCAGTCGCACTGCCCCGCTCATGCCATGATCGCCCCCGACCACCAGGACATGACCAAACATTCCTTTATGGCTGTTGCGCCGGCGTGCCGGCAGCTGCTGAATAAGTTCGGCGAGATCGAGCCGCCGGGCCGAAGGGGTCATCTTTTCATAGGCCGCTGCAGGAAGATTGAGTGAGTTGAAGCCGAGCCGGCCCACATAATCCAGACTGTCACCGGTCAACAGTCCCTGCTTCAGGGCGATAAAGGTGATGCTGCATGTTGCCCGTACCGCCGCACCACAAATTTCCCCGCTGGTGGCATTGATGCCGGACGGCACATCCAGCGCCAGCACCGGTTTGCCGCTGCGATTGATAAATTCGATGGCCGCCCGGTACTTCTCATTCACCTCACCACGCACGCCTGTACCCAGCAGGGCATCCACCACCAGGTCACACTCATCCAGTGCCTGCTGCTGAAACGGTTCGGGAAATACATCCATTCCCTTCAAACGTTGCAACGCCGCCAGCGCGTCGCCGGTCAGTTTGTCGGGGTCACCCACCTGCAGCACCTGGACTTCCCGATCATCGGCCCGGGCCAGGCGGGCAACGACAAAACCGTCACCGCCGTTATTGCCGGTACCGCAAAACACCACAATGCGTCGTGCCTCGGGCCAGTTCCGGTTAAGCAACCGAAAGGCTGCCTTACCGGCCCGTTCCATTAATACGGAACCGGCTATACCGAGTTCCTCGATCGCGATACGATCGAGTTCCCGACTCTGGTCGGCGGTATAAAGATCATGCGGGAGATTGTTCATAAAGCTATGATTATGATTATGAGTCAGGCACAACACAAGACAACGGTTCAAAATGTCAATGGCGAGGCACTGGTCAAACAGATCAAATGCTGGGCGCATGAGCTGGGCTTTCAGCAAGCCGCAATCAGTGATATCGATCTGCAAGTTTATGAATCACGTCTGCAACAATGGCTGGCGCATAACTATCATGGTGAAATGAGCTGGATGCAGCATCACGGCAACAAGCGCAGCCGGCCGCAACAACTGGTCCCCGATACGCTGCGAATCATCAGTGTGCGGATGGATTACTTGCCGGAATCCGCCCGAGAAGCCGAGACCTTGCTCGATCATCCTGACAAGGCCTACATTTCCCGTTACGCACTGGGTCGTGACTATCACAAGATCATACGTAAACGGTTACAAAAACTGGCGAACCGGATTCAGGATGCTGTAGGGCCGTTTGGTTATCGCGCCTTTGTCGACAGTGCGCCGGTGCTGGAAAAGGCGCTGGCCGAGAAGGCCGGGCTGGGCTGGATCGGCAAACACAGCAACCTGTTGAGCCGGGATGCCGGCTCCTGGTTTTTTCTCGGTGAACTGTACACCGATCTGCCGTTACCTGCAGACAAGCCTGCCAACAACCATTGCGGTACCTGTCAATCCTGTATCGATGTCTGCCCGACCAATGCGATCGTTGCACCTTATGTGGTCGATGCCCGGCGCTGTATCTCCTATCTGACCATTGAACTCAAGGGCAGTATTCCGGAACCCTATCGCAAGGCAATGGGCAACCGCATCTATGGCTGTGATGATTGCCAGCTGTACTGCCCCTGGAACCGCTTTGCCCGATATACCGAAGAGAACGACTTTACTCCGCGACAGCAACTTGACGACAGCACCCTGATTGATCTGTTCAGGTGGGATGAGGCAACCTTCAATACCAACCTGGAGAGGTTCCGCCATTCGCCGCATCGGCCACGAGCGCTGGTTGCGTAATATTGCCGTGGCATTGGGTAACGCTGCAGCTTCACCCGAAATTATATCGGTACTTGAATCACGCCGGGACCACCATTCCGAACTGGTACGCGAACATGTGCAATGGGCACTACAACAACATCAAATGAATAATTGAGGAAGCAACCCGTGACTAAAACACTGCTTACTGCATCGGCTTTGATCGCCGTACTTTCACAACCGACGCAGGCTGAACCGCCGTATATTGCCACCCGCGTACTGTCATTCGCCACGGCCAACAAACTGGCCGTCAATGCCGCCGAAGCCTGCCGCAAGCAAGGCTACCAGGTCACCGCGAGCGTGGTGGATCGCAACGGCAACCTGCTGGCACTGATCCGCGATCCCCTGGCCGGGACCCATACCATCGAGGTCAGTCGACTCAAAGCCGTCACCGCTGCCAGTTTTCAGACCCCCACTATCGAAATGCAAAAGGGGTTTGAGGGATTGCGTCATGCGCCAGATGTGTTGTTGATTGGCGGCGGCGTCCCAGTGCGCATAGGCGGTCAATTCTATGGTGCGGTCGGTATCTCCGGCGCACCGGCCAGGAAAATCACCGGTGATGTCGATGATGAATGCGCCAGGGCCGGGATTGCCGCTATTCGGGAAGATATCGAGTTCGGCGAATAGTCCGGGTTGTTGGCCAATACTTACGATCCGGGATGATAGTGCAAGCAACGGGTTGATCCCAAATCGATAAAATAATGCCAACAACCTGAATTGATGATGCCGCCCTGCCCATGCAACCGATAACCGCAAATTCAGTGACAGGCATCATCCTGGCCGGGGGGCGCGCCCGCCGCATGCAGGGGCAGGACAAAGGCCTCGCACTGTTCCATAACCGGCCGTTGATCGAACATGTCATCATCCGACTGGCGCAGCAACTGGAGCGACTCTGTATCAACGCCAACCGCCATCTGGATGAATATCGCCGTTTCGGTTATCCCGTTTTCAGTGACAGTTGGCCCGACTTTCGCGGCCCCCTGGCCGGTTTTTACAGCGCCTTGCAACACTGTCCCGGTGACTGGTTTTGTGCCGTTCCCTGCGATACCCCGTTTCTGCCCGATGATCTGGTTCCACGGCTGATGAAACAGGCCAATCATGACCGGGTGCCGGTGGTATCAGTTACTGACGGACAGCATCTGCATGGTACGATCTGTCTGTTTCATCGCAGTTGTGAATCGTCACTTCGCGATTTTTATACACAGGAGAAATACCGGGTGCGGGAATGGATAACCTCCCAGCGCCATGCACTGGTGGATTACTCAGATCAGGCGGATGCCTTCTTGAATATCAATCTGCCGCAACAACTTGAACAGGATTCACCATGAACAGCACAGCTTGTCCCGTATTGGGTTTTGTCGGTTACAGCGGCAGCGGTAAGACCACGCTGCTAACCCAGTTGATTTCCATCCTGCGGAATCGGGGTTATCGAATCGGCATGATTAAACATGCCCATCATGAATTCGATATCGACCAGCCGGGCAAAGACAGTTATGAATTGCGCATAGCCGGTGCCAGCCAGATGCTGGTCGCCTCACAACGACGCTGGGCACTGATCAGCGAAACACCGGAGCAGCAACACGACCCGCAACTGGTGGATTTACTGCACAAACTGGATAGCAACAATCTGGATATCATTCTGGTGGAGGGTTTTAAACAGGAAGCTTTCACCAAAATTGAAGTATATCGTAAAGCATTGTCGAATCTCCCTCTGTATCCCGACGACCCCGATATCATCGCGCTGGTGACTGAACTGCCTGCGGAAGAACATACCGGCTTGCCGCTACTGGACATCAATAACCCTCAGGACATTGCCGATTTCGTCGAATCATTCCTTCAGCGGACTTCCTGCTGATCGACTGCGAATATGGCATAATAATCGCTCTGACAAACAAGCCATTCCATCGGGTTAGAATCATGTCTGCAAAAATGCCGTCCTGTGATGAATTTGATCCCAATAATCTGCGAGTTGAGCAGGCTCTGGAACGTATCAATAACAGCATCACACCTGTCAACGAGACTCTTGAATTGCCGTTGATGCAGGCACTGAATCATGTGCTCGCCGCTGATATTCAATCACCATTGAATGTACCGCCATACCGAAATTCCGCCATGGACGGATATGCTGTCCGTGGTGACGACTTGCCGACTGACGGTGAAGCGACATTACAAATGATCGGAACCGCCTTCGCCGGTACGCCGTTTGACGGTGCAGTGGAACCCGGCCAATGCATCCGGATTATGACCGGCGCCAAGATGCCCGACGGCGCCGATACCGTGATTATGCAGGAGCACGCCGATGTCGATGGCAACAACATTACCATCGGTGCCGGCTACCAGGCGGGACAAAACGTCCGTCATGCCGGTGAGGACATTGCCGTCAATGACATGGTACTGAAAAAAGGCAACCGATTGCAGGCGGCGGAGCTGGGCCTGCTTGCCTCGCTCGGCATTCCACAAGTGACTGTATTCCGTAAACTCAGGGTAGCGTTCTTCTCCACTGGTGATGAGCTGCGTGCAGTCGGTGAAGAGCTGGAGGNNGCGATGAACTGCGTGCAGTCGGTGAAGAACTGGAGGAGGGCCAATTATACGACAGCAATCGTTACACCCTGTTCGGTATGTTGCGACAACTGGATGTCGAGCTCATCGATCTGGGGGTAATTCGAGACGTACCGGAAGAGGTGGAAGCCGCCTTTGTGCGTGCTGCGGACATGGCTGATGCCGTGATTACCTCGGGCGGTGTCTCTGTGGGTGATGCCGATTACGTCCAGCAGACCCTGAACAAGCTGGGTGAAGTCGGATTCTGGAAAATCGCCATGAAGCCGGGCAAGCCGCTGGCCTTCGGCCAGGTGAAAAATGCCTGGTTTTTCGGCCTGCCGGGCNNCTGGCGCATCGCCATGAAACCGGGCAAGCCGCTGGCCTTCGGTCGTCTGGGCGATGCCCGCTTCTTCGGCCTGCCGGGCAATCCGGTCTCGGTCATGGCTACCTTCTATCAGTTTGCCCTGCCCGCCCTGCGTCGTTTGATGGGCGAAACTGTCACCGCACCACTTACTCTCAAGGTACCATGCAAGGAAAAGCTGAAAAAACGTCCCGGGCGTACCGACTTTCAACGCGGTATCCTGGAACAGGATGATCAGGGAAATCTGGTCGTCAGCACCGCCGGCATGCAGGCTTCACATATCCTCAGCGGCATGAGCCGCGCCAACTGCTTCATCGTGCTGCCGCTGGAAGCCGGCAACATCGAAGCCGGCACATTGGTCGAGGTGCAACCTTTCAGGGGATTGATGTAGCGACCTTTCACCACAAAGACACGAAGAATTGATTACAGCCTCACTCTTGAGGTTTTGATTGTCAAGGACAACACGCGGAGCTGAAGATATTTCAACTGTTTATTCTTCGTGCCTTCGTGGTGAAGGCACATTGTGAGTATCAGGTCAGGATTGCGCCTGCTGTTTTTGCTGCTCGGCAACTTCCTTGTGCACCTTTTCCATATCCAGTCCCCTGGCCTCCTCGATCAACTGCTCGAAGGAAGACTGCGGCAGGGCGCCCGGCTCTTTATAGAGAACCACCTGCTCACGGAACAGCATCAGGGTTGGAATGGAACGGATACCGAACATCCCGGCCAGCTCCTGCTGTTCCTGGGTGTTCACCTTGGCAAAGACAACGTCGTCATGTTTTTCAGAAACCTGATCATAAACCGGTCCGAATGACTGACAGGGACCACACCACGGCGCCCAGAAATCGATAACCACAAAGTCATTTTGTTCAATTACGTCTTTAAAATTTTCGGGGGTCAGATCTACGGTCGCCATGGATTTCTCCTGAGATTGGGAATTTGAAAATTTGCATGAATAAAAATATGGGGACAAATATTTGCGAAACAACCCGATTATACGGGCCGGGGATATCTTTCACCAACCACACGCAAATCAAGGCTATTGTTGGATTCGCAACGGTGTGCGATTACCGCTTTGTAAAAAGTGACGATAATCCTCGAGTATTTGCCCGTGATCGAAAGCCAGGGCAGCGGGTAAATTGTCGACCGTTACCAGTTTGATCGCTCTGGCATCATCCGCCGCCTGCGGTTCACCCCGGGCCTCAGCGACAAACACGGCACTAACGGTATGGCCACGGGGATCCCGTTGCGGATCGGAATAACAACCGAGCAACAGTTGCAACTGCACGCGCAAACCGGTTTCTTCTCTGGCTTCGCGAATCGCCGCCTGTTCCAGTGTCTCGCCAATATCCACGAAACCGCCCGGCAGGGCCCAGCCCGGAGGCGGATGCTTGCGCTCGATCAAAACCAGTGGTGTTTCAGCCTGATTCAGCAAACGGATAATGATATCGACGGTAAGCAGAGGTGTCTCAGGTCGGCTCATCATGCATCCTGCCGGTGTTTGTTGACAAAACGGATGATCCGGCGACGCTGGCGCTTGTCGGGCCTGCGCGCCGGTGTCGGATTGTGCAACGCCTGTTGTTTTCTTGCCGCGATGAGTTCGGCCCGATGTCGAATGCTGTCCGCATCTTCTTCATACAGTTGCTGCGCCAGCGATGGCGGACCGCGCCGTTCCGACAATGCTTTCACCCTCAGTCTGAATGCCATGCCGGCCTTGCGGATTGTCAACTCGTCACCAACCTGCAACCGTTGCGACGGTTTGCTGCGATTGCCGTTGACCCGCACATGCCCGCCATTGACAGCTTCAATGGCAAGCGTCCGGGTCTTGTAAAACCGCGCCGCCCACAACCATTTGTCGAGACGTACTGCACTAATCTGCTGGGTTGGATTCATAAAAGTTGTATCTCTCCGGCACCGGCGATAGGCTGCTACCATGGTATTTGTAAGGAACTTGGTCGTGCTCGAAACTGCTGCCAGTTTAACAAAGCCCAGGACATAACATAACAGCATGGTCGAATCCGACATCCCAGACTGGCTTGACGCCTTGCAACAAGCAGATGCCTTCCCGCATCCGGTGCAGCAGATCCAGCTGATCGAAACGCACATCTCCTATGTGCTGCTGACCGGCGATTTTGCCTACAAGATCAAGAAAAACCTTAACCTGGGTTTTCTCGACTTCAGCACCCTGGACAAGCGACATTATTACTGTCAGGAAGAGGTGCGACTGAATCGCCGTCTGGCCGCCCCTGTCTATCTCAATGTGGTGGCCATTGTACGCTCCGCGGCGGGTATTCGGATAAGTGACAGCGAGGAGAGCGCGGATGAAATCCTCGACTATGCCGTCAAAATGCGCCAGTTCGACCCGCAACAGGAATTCGACCGCCTGCTGGAGAGGCAGCAGCTGAAAATCGAGCGATTTGATGAACTGGCCCGACTGGTTGGCCGGTTTCATGCGACCATCCCGACCGCTCCGGCAGATTCCGATTTCGGCAGTTTGGGCGCGATTGCTCAATTCTGTCTGGAAAATTTCAGCCAGATTCGTCAATACCTGCCTGAACGGAAAAACCACCAACTCACGGAGCTTGAACAATGGAGCCGCAAACGGCTGGAACAACTTCAGCCACGGTTTGAACAACGCAAACAGGCAGGCTGTATCCGGGAATGCCACGGTGACATGCATCTGCGCAATATCGCCCTGTGGCAGGATCGGGTCATCGTATTCGATTGCATCGAATTCAATCCGTTACTCCGCTGGATCGATACCATCAGCGAGATCGCTTTCCTGATCATGGATCTGGATGCGCATCAGTCGAGTGGATCGGGCTGGTATTTTTTAAATCGCTATCTGGAGCAGACCGGCGATTACCCTGGCCTGAGATTATTGCATTTCTATCTGGTATATCGTGCCATGGTCAGGGCCAAGGTTGCGGCCATTGAATTCGGGCAGCATGCGCAGGCGGAACACCGGCGGGAGCTGCAGCACTATCTTGATCAGGCTGAGACTTACACCCGAGCGGGAGCCCCCTGGTTGTTGATCAACAGTGGCTTTTCCGGCAGTGGCAAGAGTTATGCAACAGACAGGCTGCTGCAACACCTTGGCTGCATCCGGCTGCGTTCCGATGTCGAACGCAGCCGTCTGTTTGGCGCCCAGCCGGCCGCTAAAGGCGCCGCCGCTATCGGCACCGGGAAATATTCCTCCGATGCCAGTGAACGCACCTACCGGCATCTGCTCGATCTGGCCCGGGGGCTGCTTCAAGCGGGCTACCGGGTAA
>JABAOG010004418.1_pt2 | contig 11433 bp, 14 predicted proteins | sample 7062131 | NCBI WGS metagenome assembly JABAOG01 (sample SAMN14538629, study PRJNA623070) | marine sediment metagenome | biome: marine biome [ENVO:00000428]; feature: marine pelagic biome [ENVO:01000023]; material: deep marine sediment [ENVO:00002113] | place: India: Arabian Sea | collected... | reverse complement strand
CACGACCAGTTGTTGCCCGACCACCTGCGCCAACCCCAGATAGACGACGGTGATGAGCATCAAGCCGGCGAGAAAGAACGTCCCGGTGTAGAGCACGGTGAGCCGTACGCGTATCGAAGACGACCACTTGGGGAGCGCACGGGTCACGGGATGCGATACCCGGCTCCCGGAACGGTCTCGATCACAGGCGGATCTCCCAGCTTCTTGCGCACCATCATGATCGTGAACCGAACCACGCCCGAGAAGGGGTCGACCTGCTCGTCCCAGGCCTTCTCCAGAAGCTGCTCGGCCGAGACCACGCCGCCGACGGCCAGGAGGAGCTCTGCGAGAACCGCGTATTCCTTTCGGGACAGCGCGACGGCCTCGTCGCCGCGCGTGACCGTGCGGCGATGCGTGTCGAGGCGAAGCCCGGCGCGCTCGAGCACCGGCGGCGCGGCGGGGCGCGCCCGCCGGCCGAGCGCCCGGACGCGGGCCNNGAACGCGAACGGCTTGACGAGGTAGTCGTCCGCGCCGAGGGAGAGGCCGTCGACGCGTTGGCGGACGGCGGCGGCGGCGGTCAGCATGAGGATCCGGGTCTCGAGGCCGGCGCTCACCACGCTCGCGCACACCTCGTCGCCGGACATCGCCGGGATGTCGCGGTCGAGCACCACCACGTCGTAGTCGTTGGTCGTCAGGCGCTCCCAAGCGCCGTCGCCGTCATAGGCGACGTCCACCGCCATGGCCTGCCGCCGGAGTCCTTCCGCGATCGCATCGGCGAGCTGGCGCTCGTCTTCCACTACCAGGACACGCATCGTCTCGTTTCTGCGTCGGCTCGGGTTTTGTTCTTCTCGCCCACGCGCCTCTTCGGGGCGCCGGCAAAGCGAGCTGCGCCCGCCAGAATCCGGAAGCTTAGGCTAGCAAGTCCGCCGTTAGAACGACGTTAGGCCGCCTCTCCTCGAACGACTCGGCGTCCCGGCGCAGGAGCGGGCTCTCGGAACCGCCCCCCTACCGGCACCTCCGCTCCAGCATGAGCGTGAAGTCGTCCGTATCCTCAATCTCCTCGAAGAAGCCCTCGAGGAAGCGGCGCGCGTCCCGGCGGTGCGCGTCGGTGAGCCGCGGCTCGGAGTCGACCACGCCGAGCAGCGCCTCGCGGCGGGCGGCGAGGTCGGCGGCCGCGGCCAGCACCTCCGTGTTGTGGCGGCACAGCCCGCGGTAGTAGCGCGAGGTGACGCGGCGCACCGGGACCTGCTCGGGCGGCAGCGCGTAGGGCGCGTCCACGAGCCCCGCGTGGTCGAAGTCGTAGGGCAGCGGGACGACCGCGCTCGGCGCCGCCGCGTCGGCGGCGATCAGCTTGGTGTTGTGACAACACTCCTCGCCCTCGGGCCCGTAGGTCATGTCCCAATCGAGGTTGCCGATCATCAGCTGAAACAACGCATACCGAGCCGCAGCCGCAGGGTCGAGCTGCGCCGAGCTCACCTCCCCCGCGGCGACCTCCAGCTCCACCCGGCCGTTGCGCGCCGCGGCGTCGTCCACGTCCTCGATCAGGAAGCCGAAGTAGGTCTCCTCGCGGCGGCGCCCGGCGCTGTCGCGGTAGGTCACGCGCGCGGAGCGCACGCGGAAGCTCAGCGGCGTGATCGCGGCGTAGAGCCGGTAGGCGACGTGCTCGAGCACCGCGAGCTGCTCGTAGGCGTCCGTGGACCGGCAGTGGGTGACGAGCTTGAGCCGGTTCTGGCCCTCGAAGACCGTGCCCTCCATCTCGCTTCGGGGGAAGTCGAGCCGGAGCGGCGGAAACGAGCAGAAGTCGCCCGTGCGGCGCGACAGCCCCCGCGCCGACAGCTCGATCGCGAAGCTCTGCCGCGCCCCGCCCTCGCGCTCCAGGATGACGGTCGCAGGATAGGGATCGGTGCTGCGCTCGGCGGCGCGCACCAGGTCGGCGAGCGGCGCCTCGATGGTGAGGGCGATCTCGGTATCCTCGGCGAACAGCGGCGTCTGCGCGGCGACGGGCGCGACGCCCGTCGTCAGCGCGATCAAGACCGCCGTGAAGCCGAGCCCCAAGGTGCGCGCCATGTCGCCCTCCCCCTGCGCGCCGACGCGCGCTGACCGCGGCGTCGACATGTCAGGCGAAGTTGTAGTAGCCGACAGAGACGATCACCAGAGACAGGGTCAGGGGCGCGCAGAGGCACATCGCGAACACGGCGATGCCCTCCGCGGAGCGGAAGGAGCCTCGGATCAGCCTGGTGACGGCGCGCATCGGTCTTACTCCTCCAGGGCGCCGGCCCTTGCCGCGCCACGCCTGGAGAGTATGTCGGCGCGCCGCCTCGCCGCCGTGACGGACGTCACACGATCGCTCGGCGCGCTCAGCGCCCGCCGGCCTCGACCTTGTCGTGGGATTCCCCGCCGCCGACGCCGTAGGTCACCTGGGTGTTGCGGGTCTTGAGGAAGTCCTCGAGCGACTGGCCGCGGAAGGCCGCATAGACGTGCGGATTGGAGACCCCGAGCACGGCGGCGAGCTTCTCCAGGACGAAGAAGATCGCGCCGTAGCGGATGAGCCCCCGCCAGTCGCGGCGCCGGATCAGGTCGCGCTCCTCCTCCGTCAGATCCCACGTCTCGAAGAGCGCTTCGGGATCCTCGAGGAAAGCCTTGCGGTGCGCCGGCGTGACCATCTCGTGGAGGAACTTGTTGATGCGGTAGTGCGCGACCGACCAGTCGAGGGTGAACGGATAGGTGCCCTCGAGCTGCTCCGCGCCCTCGAGCTGGCGGACGGCCTTCGCGCGCTGGGCGGCGGCGGCCTCCTCCGGCATCGGCTCGGCGTGGTTGTCGTAGGCCGCCGTCACGATCGCGGTCATCGACGGCAGATAGTAGCTGCGGGTCACGCGCGTGATGTTCGCCGAGAGCGCGCCGCGGGCGACGAGCCACATGACGAACTCCGCGCTCTCCCAGCCCCCCAGCCGCGCATGGTCCGCATGCGTCAGATCGAGCAGGCCTTCGGGATCGTTCTCGTAGCGGTCGACCAGCTCCTCGTCCCACTCGGGGTTGTTGAAGCCGGCGCGCTCGCCGTGGACCTGGTGGGAAAGCCCGCCCGTGGCGACCATCACCACCTTGAGGTCCTCCGGGTAGCTCTCGATCCCGCGGCGGATCGCCTTGCCGAGGTTGTAGAAGCGCCGCGCGCTCGGGACGGGGAACTGCAGCACGCCGCACTGGAGCGGGATGATCGGCACGGGCCAGTCGGGGTCGTGGTCGAGCAGCACCGAGAGCGGGGAGAAGCAGCCGTGGTCGAGCCCCTTGTCCTGGAAGAAGGACATGTCGAACTCGTCCGCGACCAGGGAATGGCCGATGTGGCGGGCGAGCTTCCCGTGGCCCTTCAAGGGCGGGATGTTGCGCAGGCCGCCGCCTTCGTCGGCCACCGGATACGCCTCGCCGACGCCGAGCACGAACGGCGAATAGTGGTCGAAGAAGAACGAGGAGATGTGGTCGTTGTAGGTCACGAACAGCACGTCGGGCTGCTTCTCCGCGAGCCAGGCCTTGATCGGCTCGTAGGCCTCGAAGATCGGCTTCCAGACCGGGTCCTGCTGCTTCTTGCCGTCGAAGGCGAAGCCGATGGTCGGGGTGTGCGAGGTGGCGATCGCGCCGACGATGCGGGCCATGGCGGTCTCCTTCGTGCGCTCATCGGCGCGGTTGGCGGTGTCGCGCCCGCGGGCCGCCCCGCGAGCTCGGTCTCCCGTACGGCCGCACGGGATCCCAAATCCGGCTCAGGCGGTAGCAGCCGCCCGGCGGCGCGCAATGTTGCGAGCTAGCGTTGCAGATTTCGCCGGGTGCGGGAATGAGGCGAGAGAGCGCGCCGCCCGGCGAAGGCGACGCGCCGGCGCGCCGTCAGAACAGCTCGCCCTGCCCGCCTCCGTCCCTCGCCTTCGGCGGCTTGGGCGGGCTCTGCGGCGCCATCTCCCACCCGCCCGCGTCGTCGTAGGTCTCGAGCAGCGCCTTCACCTCCGCGTCCGAGGCGTCCGTCTCCCCGAGCCACGTCGCCCAGGTCTCGGGCGGCAGGATGGCGGGCATGCGGTCGGTGACCGTGGCGATCAGCGCATTGGGCGGGGTGGTGACCATCACGAAGGTCAGCAGCGTCTCATCGCCTTCGGGCGCGTCGGCGCGCGCCCAGGCCTCCCAGAGCACCGCGATGCCGAGCGGCCGGCCGTCGCGCGGGGTGATCACCCACTGTTTCGTCCTGCCGCTGGGGAGATCCTCGCCGACGTTGAAGGTGTGCACGAGCAGCAGCCCGCGGGCGTGGGCGAAGGCGGGCGCGAACGTCGCCCGCTCGTCGATGGTCTCGGCGCGCACGTGCATGTGCTTGGGCTTGGTGGGCGCGGCGGCGCGGCGGTCGGAGAACCCCCAGCGCATCTCCACGAGCTCGCGCCGGCCCTCGGAGTCGAGACGCAGGATCTGCGCCGGCCGCATCGGCGTGGCGAACACCACGGGCTCGTCCTCCGCGGCCGCCGTGAGCGGCTGGGAGAAGGCGTGCAGGTCCCGCCAGGAGGCGAGCTGGGTGAACTTGCCGCACATGGCGGCCATCCTACGACGATGCGGGCCGGTCCGCGACGACGACTGCGCGGGCCGGCGCACCGCGACCGACGGACGGGACGAGGCTCCGGCTCGCCCGCGTGATAGAGTCGCGACGACCACAACGACGACGGGAGGAGCGTCATGGACCGCCGCAGCCTCTTGACCGCAGGCGCCATCGGCGCGCTCGTCGCGGCCGCCAAGGCCGGCGCGCAGGACGAGCCCGGCCGTCCCGCGACCGACGACGCGGGGATCGACATCACCCACGTCTATGCGTCCGAGGACGGGGAGTCCCACCTCGAGACGGTCACCGTGCGCGGCGGGTTCGAGCAGATCCCGCTCGTCGGCATGGTGATGAACGCCTACCGGCCGCAGAACGTGGACTGGCACGTCGCGCCGGCGCGTCAGTTCGCCATGAACATCACCGGCGAGCTGGAGGTCGAGGTCTCCGACGGCGCCAAGCGCGTGGTCGGTCCGGGCGATCCGGTGTTCCTCTCCGACACGACGGGCAAGGGCCACATCACGCGGCTCATCAGCCCCGTGAGCTTCGTGTTCCTGATCCCGCCGGAGAACTGGGACTTCCAAGCCTGGGCGAGCGAGCGGGCGGCCGGTTAGGCGTCGATCGTCTCCAGGAGCCCATCCAACACCTTGTAGCTCGCCTCCATCCCGTCCGTCATTCCGGTGGACATCGCCGCGTCGCGGTCCGCTTGCGACGCGTAGGCGATGGTGGTGACCAAGGTGGTGCGCCCGCTCGCTTCCTCGAACGAGACGGTGACCATCGCGCCTTCGCCCATGTCGCCGAAGCCCGCGTCGCCCGGATCGTAATGCTCCGTATGCGCGATCTTTCGCGGACGCTCGACCTCGCGGAACTCGCCGTGGAAGCCGAACTCCTTGCCATCCTCGTCGCTTCTCCAGCGCCAGCGGAACTTGCCGCCGGGCCGCACGTCCATCTCGCAGATGGGCATGCTCCAGCCGGGGTACCCGAGCAGCCAGCGCTGCATGAGCGCCGGCTCGGTGTAGGCGCGCCACACGAGATGCGCGGGCGCGTCGAACGTCCTCGAGACGCGCACTTCCGTGTCTGAAGGCGTCGTGACTTCGGCGGGCGTCATGATCACTGCTCCTTCTCCAGGTCCTGGGCCTTGAGCTCGTCGAGCACGCCGTCGAGCCGCGCGAAGCTGGCTTCCCACGCCGTGCGAAGGCTCTCCAACCACGCGTCGACCGACTTCAGGCCCTCGGGCTCCAGCTTGCAGGGGCGCGTTTGCGCTTTGCGGGAGCGCGAGATCAGACCGGCCGTCTCCAGCACCTTGATGTGCGAGGAGATGGTCGGCTGCGTGAGATCGAACTGATCCACCAGCTCCGAAACGGTCGCTTCGCCCCGGGCGAGGCGCGCGATGATTCCGCGGCGCGTGGGATCGGCCAGGGCGGCGAAGGTCTGGCTCATTCGCTCCATAATTATCGACTACCATCTATATAGATANNCATTCGCTCCATGGCTATCGACTATCGCCTATATAGACGACTGTCAATGTTATGGCTCAGCGATGCATGGCGCCGGGCGGCGTCGGCCGCCCGGCCCCACCAGATCCAAGAGCGAACGAGCCCGGACCATGTGGCCGGAAGGCCCCCTTTGGCGCGCCTAAAGCTCCCGCCCCCGCGCCTCGCGCTCGGTGCGCTCGGCGCCGTCGCGGGCGTCGGGCAGGCGGGGGTTCAAGTCGAGCGCGCGCTGGTAGGCCTCGAAGGCGCCCCGGGCGGAGTCCAGCCGCTCGAGGATGATCCCGAGCTCCGTCAGGGCGTAGTAGTGCCGGGGCTCGAGCGAGACGGCCCGCTCGATGTGCTCGAGCGCCACGCCCAGCTCCTCCTCGGCGAGCGCGATGCGCGCGCTCTCGGCCCAGGCCTCGGCGTGCTCGGGACCGAGCTCGATCGCGCCGTCGATCAGCTCAGCTCGCGCGCGAGGTTCGGCTCGCCCATGTCGAGCGCGTCGGTGGCGCGGTCGGTCAGCAGGTCGACCGTGGGGCTGCCCGAGTCCCGCCACAGCGCCTCGATCTCCTCGGCGATGAACGCGGCCTCGGCGTCGTCTTCCGCCGCGGCGAGCTCGGCGAAGAGCTTGTCCATGCGCTCCTCGCGCGTGAGCGGCGGCTCCTCGGGCTGCTCCTGCGCCGCCGCCTCTTCCGGCCCGCCCTCGAGGTCGAGCGGGAGGTCGAAGTCGGGGATCTTGAGCACGCGCGGGTCGATGGTTCGCAGGTCGGGGCCCGGGCCGAAGCCGCGATCGTCGTCCGCGTCCGGCGGCGACTTGGGATCCTGCGCTCCCGCGGGCGCGCCCGCGAGCAGGGCGGCCGACGCCAAGGCGGAGAGGACGGTTCGCAACATCGCGAGAGGCTCCTCGAGGGGCGGCCGAGCCGCTCATGTCCCGGAGAAGATATGTGCTTTTCGTGCAAAAGGGAGGCTGGAAACCGCACCCCCGCCCTGCGCGAGCGCCCGCCCGAAGGCTGTGCGATCGTTCTTCAGCACAGGGCGCAGCGACGGCTCGCGCGCGCGGCGGCTTGCCGCTAGCCTTGGCGGGCCTTGAAGCGGGGGTCTTTCTTGTTGATGACATAGACGCGGCCGCTCCGGCGCACGACTTGGCAGGCCGGATGGCGCGACTTGAGGGACTTGATGGAACTGCGCACCTTCATCGGACACGTCCTGAGCCGGTTTCCCACAAGGGGGGCCGCTGGAAAGCGCGGGAAGCTAGGCGCGCGACTTGCGGCTGTCAACGTCGCGCGCGCCCGCATGCGGCGTGGCGAGAGCGCGCGGCGCCGCCGGCTGTCGGGCTCGCTCGCCGGCCTTGCCGCCCTCGCCTGCGCCGTCGGCGGGGGACCGGCGCTCGCCCAGGAAGAGACCTTCGCCGCGTGGCTGGCGGATTTCCGCGACCGTGCGATCGCCAGCGGCCGGCCGGAGGCCGCCGTCGACGCCGTGCTCGAGGGGGTCGAGCCGATCGAGCGGGTGATCGAGCTCGACCGCTACCAGCCCGAGTTCGTCCGGCCGGTCTGGGACTATCTGGACAGCGCGGTCTCGGAGGCCCGCGTGAGCACCGGCCGCGAGCGCGCCGCGGAGCTCTTGCCGATGCTCGGGGAGATCGAGGCCCGCTACGGCGTGGACGCGCCCTACCTGCTCGCGATCTGGGCGCTCGAAAGCTACTACGGCGGCAACATCGGGAGCTTCGACGCCGCCCGCTCGCTCGCCACCCTCGCGTGGGAGGGCCGGCGGCGCGAGCTGTTCGAGACCGAGCTCCTCGCGATGATCGACATCATCGCCTCGGGCGAGGCGGACCGCTCGGACTTCGTGTCCGGCTGGGCGGGCGCGCTGGGGCAGGTCCAGTTCATGCCGTCGAAGTACATCACCTACGCGGTCGACCACGACGGGGACGGACGGAAGGACATCTGGAAGAACCGCGCCGACGCCCTCGCCTCGGCGGCCAACTTCATCGCCGCCAACGGATGGCGAAAGGGCGAGCGTTGGGGCGTCGAGGTGACCTTGCCGCCCGGCTTCGACCTCACCACCGCCGACGGCCGGCGGCGCAAGACGGGCAGCTGGGCGATGGAGGGCGTCGTGCGCAAGGACGGCGCGCCCTGGACCTCCGCCGAGCAGTTCCTGCAGGCGCGGCTGCTGGTGCCCGCCGGCGCCGACGGTCCGGCGTTCCTGACGTTCTCGAACTTCGAGGTGTTCCGCCGCTACAACAGCCCGACGAACTACGCTCTCGCGGCGGGGCTGCTGGGCGATGCGATCGCGGGCGCGCCGCCGCTGGCCGCCGCCTGGCCGCGCGATCAGCGCACCCTGACGCGGACGGAGACGGAGGAGCTGCAGCGGCTCCTGAACGGGCTGGGCTACGACACCCGCGGCGTCGACGGCCGGGTGGGCCCCAACACCCGCGCGGCGCTGCGGGCCTTCCAGACCGACCGGGGCATGCCGGCGGACGCGTTCGCCACGGCGGCGATGCTCGAGCGCGCGCGCGCGGACGCGGCGGCGGCGAACTGAGGAGCAGCGGAGGCGGGCCCGCCGAGCGCGCGCCGGCCCGAGGCTCGCTCGGGCTTCGGCCGGCGGCCGCGCGGACAGCCTCGGGGGCGCCGCCGGCGAGCGGCGGGAGCCGACGATCCCCGCCCCGCCCTACCCCCGTCCGCGCTCGCCGGAGCGGCGGATCGCCGGGCTGACGGCCGCGTAGCCCGTCGCGGCGGCGAGCACGATCGTGAGCAGCCAGTAGGGCGCGGCCGGCCCGAGAGCCGCGTAGAGGCCNNAGTAGGGCACGGCCGGCCCGAGGGTCGCATAGAGGCCCATGCCGAGCGCCGGCGCGGCGACGAAGCCCACTCCGGCGAGCGCCGAGGCCAGCCCCGCCGCCACGCCCTGCTCGTGGGGCTCCACGGCGACGGACATGCCCGCCGTCATGCCCGGCCGGGAGAAGCCCATGCCGAGGCCCGAGAGCGTGAAGCCGAACAGGATCGGCCCGAACTCTCGCGAGGTGGCGAGCACGAGCGACCCCAGGCACATCGCCGCGCCGCCGATCATCATGGCCATGCGCGGGTTCGGCCGCATCCGGGGGATGACGGCGAGCTGAACGACGAGCGCGGCGAGCGCCCCGCAGGTGAGCACTGCGCCGGCGTAGGCGGCCGCCCCCGCGCCCTGCAGGCCGATCCGGTCCATGACGTAGAAGTTGATGGTCTGCAGCCCGACGGCCTGGCCGATCCAGGTCGCCGATCCGAACAGCACGAGGGCGGCGAGCCTCGGATCGAACGCGTAGCGCCACGCCGGCCGGCGCGCGGCGCGCTCGGCGGCCGTCTGCGGCCGGGTGCGCTCGGGCAGGTGCGACCAGACCGCGCCCGCGGCGGCGATGGCGAGCACCCCCGAGATCGCCAGCGGCGCGGCGAGCCCCAGGCTCGGGGTCAGCCAGGCGGCGAACGCCGGGCCGATGGCGGCGCCGAGCCCGAAGCCGGCCGACATGCCCGCGAGCGCCTCCGTGCGCGCCCCCGGCGTGGTGCGGTCGGCGACGTAAGCGGACGCCGCCGGCGCCGTCGCCGACCCCATCGCGCCGAACAGCGCGCGCCCGGCGCCCAGGGCGACGAACACCCACGCGACCGACAGAACGCCCGCCAGCCCGAGCTGCACGGCGGCGGAGACGAACGCCATCGAAAGCGCGAAGCCCACGAGCCCCAGGATCAGCACCGGCTTGCGGCCGATCGCGTCGGAGGCCGCGCCCCACACCTGGCTCATCACCAGAAACAGCGACGACGAGATCGTATAGACGAGGCTCACCCAGATGTCGGGCATGGCGATCTCGCGCGCGAGCGGCGGCAGGATCGCGAACGTCATCGAGTTGCCCATCCCCGAGGAGACGAGGCAGACGAACAGGATCGCGAAGGCCCGGCGGCGCGCGGCCGGCGAGGTCGGCGAGCGGACGAAGCTCTCCCGCGGCGGCTCCTCGCCGACCGGCTTGTGCGCCGCCGCGGCGGTGTCGTCGCCGGGCCCCCCGAAGTCCTCGCCTCGAATCATGTTCGCTCAGTCAACCACAGAGCGGCCCGGCAGGGGGAGTGGGCGCGATCGGCCGCGCGGACGCGTCTTGCTCGATGTGCGCGAGTGCGGGATCAACCTGATGGCGAGCCCGCTGCGGCTCCGGCAATGAGACCGGGGACGGGGCGCATGGAGGTACGACCCATGGCTCACACCCACGCGCACGCGGGCGATGTCGAGCATCCCGTCGCGCACAAGCTTCTCCGCGGGCTCGCCGACCGATGGTGGCTGCTGCTGGCGCGCGGCGTCGCCGCGATCGCGTTCGGCGTTCTGGCTTTCGCCTGGCCGGGGATCACCGTTCTGGCGCTGACGTTCCTCTTCGGCGCCTACGTGCTGGTCGACGGGGTTCTGTCGCTGGGCGCGGCGATCACCGGCAGAGGCGGCGTGGGACCCCGCTGGTGGCTGGCGGTGGTGGGCGCGGCCGGCGTCCTCGCCGGCGTGCTGGCCTTCGCATGGCCGGCGATGACGGCCGTCGTGCTGCTCGTGTTCATCGCATCATGGGCGATCGTGACCGGGATCATGGAGATCATCGGCGCCGTTCGGCTGCGCAAGGAGATCGAAGGCGAATGGATGCTGATCCTCGGCGGCGCCCTGTCGGTCGCCTTCGGCGCCCTGCTGATCGCGCGCCCCGGCGTCGGCGCGGTGGCGATGATCTGGATGATCGGCGCGTTCGCGATCCTGCTGGGCGTCACCTTCGTCGTGCTCGCGCTCCGGCTCAGGAGGCTCAAGGCGAGGCTCTGAGTCGCCGTCCGCGGCGGCGCGCCGCGCGCTCGTGATCCGGCGTCGCGCGACAGCGCCGGGTCACGAGGCCGCGCGCGCAGAGCGTGGCGCGAGCAGCCGCGCCGCGATCAGCGCGATCGGAACGCCCACCAGCGCCGCGTGCGCAAACAGCGCGCCCGCGAGCATCCAGCCCGAGGGCATCCTCGCCGCGGCCGCCGAGAGCGGCAGGACCACGAGGTACATCACGGCGAACAGGAACAGCCCATAGGCGATTCCCGCGGCGACCGGCCGGCGCAGCAGGACCGGAACGAGGCGGGCGAGCGCGACGAATCCGAGCGCCATCGCGGTCGCGATGGCGAAGTGCAGTGCTCCGCCGAGCGCCGCCGTCGCCCCGCCGCCCTCGAAGGCGGCGGGGCCGAGCAGGCCCGACGCGATCGANNGCGGTCGCGCCCCCGAGCAGGCCGGCGGCCAGGATTCTCAGCATGGCGTCTCCCCTTGGCCAGGCCCCCGCCCCCAGCCCGTCTCCCGCAACGGAGCGGCCAGGACGTATACACGTCTTCGGGGGTGACAGATTGCTCTTCGTTTAAGCATCTCCAACGTCGTCCCGGCCGAGCGGAGCGAGAGCCGGAACCTGCCGCGCGCGGA
>JABAOG010005549.1_pt3 | contig 11435 bp, 10 predicted proteins | sample 7062131 | NCBI WGS metagenome assembly JABAOG01 (sample SAMN14538629, study PRJNA623070) | marine sediment metagenome | biome: marine biome [ENVO:00000428]; feature: marine pelagic biome [ENVO:01000023]; material: deep marine sediment [ENVO:00002113] | place: India: Arabian Sea | collected... | reverse complement strand
AGGTGCTTGACGTCGGTGTCGCCGCGCAAGAACCACAGGAGCTCGTGGATGATCGACTTCAGGTGGACCTTCTTCGTGGTCAGCAGCGGGAAGCCGGCCGAGAGATCCATCCGGATCTGCCGGCCGAAGAGGCTCCGCGTCCCGACGCCGGTCCGATCCGCGCGAGGGACGCCCTCTTCGAGCACCTCGCGCAGCAAGTCGAGATAGACCTTCACTCTTCCGCCTCCGTCACGTCCGTATCGCCCCGGGAGTCGTCCCGGCGAATCGAGTAGCGCACCAGCGCCCGCAAGATCTCGTTGCGCTCCAGNNGTTTCACGTCCTCATAGATCGAAGGGTCCATCACCAGCCCGCCGATCGTGCCGCGACCGGCGCGGATCTCCCCGGTCACGGCGGCGATGTCCTCGCTGGCCTGGGTCAGGTTCGCGATCATCTCCTCGCCGGAGTCCTCGTAGATCAGGTCGTGCACCGTGCCGTCCCCGGTGCGCACGTCGCCGAGGAGCGTGGCGAGCTCGTCGCTGGCGCGGCCGATGTTCTCCAGCGCCTCCTTGCCCTCCTGGCCGTAGATGAGCGAGTGGGCGGTGCCGTCGCCGCGCTGCACCTCGTCGGCGATCATCCGGGCGCTGCGCGCCGTCCGGCGCAGCTCGTCGCTGGTCGAGCGGATGTTGGCCAACGTCTGCTCCACGTCGTCGGCCGTGCTCGGATCGGTCATCAGCCGCTGGATGAGCCCGTCGCCCCCGGCGAGCATTCCGGTGAGCCGCGCGAGGTTGCTCGCCGTCTCCGCCAGATCCTGGCCGAATTGCGGGTCGCCGAGGGGCTCGGTGGCGGTGCGGATGTTCGCCACCACCTCCTCGACCTCGCCGGTCATGCTCGCGACCTTGCCCATGAGGTCTCCGCCAGCAAGAGCCGGCAGCGGCTCCTCCGGGTCCCATTGGGGCAGCCGCTGGTCGCCGACGCTGATGTCGATCAGCCGATCGCCGAGCATGCCCTTGCTGCCGATCGTCGCCTTGCTCCGCTCGATGACGTTCCCGTCGTCGTCGCGAGTCTCCTCGTCGCCGGTGTTGCCGCGGATCAGTCGCGCCGCGTCCTCCACGATGCGGAAGCTCACGTCGACCCGCCCGTCGTCGCGAAACTTCACCGAGTCGACGCTGCCGACGCTCACGCCGGCGATGCGCACGGTGTTGCCGGCCCGCAGGCCGCCCACGTCCTCGAAGATGGTGTGGTAGTCCGACTTCGACTTGAACATGCTCTGCTGGTTGCCGATGACGAAGGCCAGCGTGCCGCCGATCACCAGCGCCACGACGACGAAGACGCCGACGCGGAGCTCCATCCGCCTCTTCTTCTTCTGCGGCACCGTCATCCGGCGCTCCGCATCGACGATTCCTCGTCCTCGGGGACGTTGCCCTCGACGAAGTCCTTCACGGTCGGATCGTCCGAGTGGACCACGTCGGCGGGAGTCCCGCTGAAGACGATGTAGCCCTCATGGATCATCGCGATCCGGTCGCTCACCCGGAAGGCGCTCGGCATGTCATGGGTCACGACGATCGAGGTCACGGAGAGCTGCTCTTGCATGTACACGATCAGGTCGCAGATCCGGCTGATGTTGTTCGGGTCGAGCCCGGTGGTCGGCTCATCATAGAGGAGCACGTCCGGCTCGATGGCGATCGCTCGGGCGAGCCCGACGCGCTTCTTCATACCGCTCGACAGCGACGAAGGCCACTCCCCGCCGCGCCCCTCGAGCCCGACGTACTCGAGTGACTCCTCGACCTTCTCTCGGATCCGGGTCTTGTCCTTCCAGCCGATCTCGCGCAGCCCGTAGGCGACGTTGTCGTAGACCGACATCGAATCGAAGAGCGCGGCCCCCTGGAAGAGCATCTGCACTCGCCGCCGGACGCGGGCCATCTCCTTCTCCGGCAGGTCGTCGATGCGCCGACCGTCGAAGTGGATCGTCCCGGAGTCCACCGTGAGCAGGCCGATCAGCATCTTGAGCATCACGCTCTTGCCCTGCCCGGAGCCCCCGATGATCGTGAGCGCCTCGCCCTCGTGGACATCGAGGTTCAGATCCCGATAGACGACCTTCTCGCCGAAGGCCTTCTGAACGTTGCGGAACTCGATCAGCGACACGTCAGTCGTCCTCGCTCCGGCGGGCCCGGTCGGCGACGATCGCGCGCAGCGTCTGGTAACCCATCCGCGCCTGGTGGTCGGTGCCGAAGGAGGGCTGCTCCTCACCCGGCTCCGATCGCGGCTCCTCACGCGGCGGGGCGTCGTCGCTCGTCTCCTCCCGTTCGTCCAGGTGGCCTTCGAGAGAGGCCTCGCGCAGCTGACGATCGCCCTCGATCCGCGCGCGCTGGACCAGGTTCGGGTCCAGCTGCTCGACCTCGACGTCCGGCTCGATGCCCCGCGCCTGGATGCTCTCGCCACTGGGCGTGTAGTAGCGGGCGATGGTCACCTTGAGCGCGCTGCCGTCCGGCAGCTCGACGACATTCTGCACGCTCCCCTTGCCGAAGGTGCGCGTTCCCACGAGCACGGCGCGCTCGTGGTCGTGGAGCGCTCCGGCGACGATCTCGGCCGCGCTGGCGCTGTAGCCGTTCACCAGCACGACCAGCGGCCACTCGGGCCGCGTCCCGCGGCGGTGAGCGTGGGCCTCGTGGAGCACCCGGCCGGCGCGCGCCTTCGTGGAGACGATGAGCCCCTCGGTCAGGAACTCGTCGCTGACGCTGACCGCTTGGCTCAAGAGCCCCCCGGGGTTGTTGCGCAGGTCGAGGAGGATGCCCGTCAGCTCGCCACCCTGTCGGCGCCGCTCGGCGATGGCCCCGTCGATCGCCTGGCGGAGCGCCCGGGTGGTGTTCTCCTGGAAGGCGGCCAGCTCGACGTAGAGGATTCCGTCCGGCAGCAGCTTCGCCTCCACCGGGTTCACGTCGATGAAGGCGCGCTCGAGGGTCACCTCGATGCCGTCCTCGACGCCGGCGCGACGGATGCCCACGTGGACCTCGGTGCCCGGCTCGCCTCGCATGATGCGGACGGCCTCGGAGATCCGCATGTCCCGCGCCGGGCGCCCCTCGATGTGAAGGAAGCGGTCGCCGGACTGCAACCCCGCGCGATCCGCCGGCCCGCCGTCGAAGACGGCCAGCACGATCAGCCACCCGTCCCGGACGCTGATCTCGACGCCGATGCCGGCGAAGCGCCCCTGGGTGTCCGCCGTGAGCTGGGCGTACTCCTCGGGATCGAGATAGACGGTGTGCGGGTCGAGGCTCGCGGCCATCCCGCGGATCGCCCCCTGGATGAGGGCGTCCTGGTCGACCTCCTCCACATAGGAGACCTCGAGGTGAGCGAGGGCGCGGGTGAAGATCGAGAGGTTCTCGAAGGGGCTCCCCTCGTCGGCGCCCACGACGCCGGGCCGGAGCCAGGCACCCAGCAGGAAGGCCGCCCCGAGGGCGGCGGGCCAGAGGAGCCGTCGCATAGTGCTGGAGAGTAGCGTCCCGCGGCGGGATCGAAAGCCCCGATCCTGCCCGCGACCAGGGACCCGGCGTCGTTGACATCTCTCGACCGAAATGTAGTAGCCTCTCCCCCATCAGCCCTCTCCGGCACACAAGCACCGGAAAGGGGCAACGAGGAGAAGGACTAAGGTCGGATGGCGGGTACGGACAAGCGTAAGCAGAGCCTCTACTTTCCCGAGACGATGCTGGAGGATATCCAGCACGAAGCGGCGCGTCTGGACCGCTCGCTCTCCTGGATCGTCCAGCGGTGCGTAAAGATCGGCCTCTCCGAGATCCGCAAGCTCCCGTCCGTGAACGACATTCCGGACAGCAGTGACGACTCGGACGGCTGAGACCGAGCTGGACCGCGGCGGACGCGGTCCGCTTCACTACGACGCCGAGCGATTCGTCGAGGCCACCGATGGCACTCGGCTCTTCGTCGGTACGCTCCCGGGACCGGAAACGAGCGACCGCCTCCCGGCGGTCCTCTGTGACGGTATCGGCTGTGATGGCTTCGTGTGGGCCTACCTGGCCCATCACCTCGCCCGCAGCCGGCCGGTGATCCACGTCCACTATCGAGGTCACGGGCGCAGCGGCCCCCCCGTCGACCGCTCACGGCTGACGGTCCGCGGGTTGGCCGCCGATCTGCACACGGCGCTGGACGCCCTCGCGGTCGAGCGAGCCCTCTTGCTGGGCCATTCGATGGGCACCCAGGTCGCGCTCGAGGCCCACCGTGAGATGCCGGAGCGCGTCGGTGGGCTGGTCCTGCTCTGCGGCAGCTGGGGCCGGGTCACGCACACCTTTCACGGCCACGACGCCCTGAGCCAGGTGCTGCCCACGGTTCGCGAGGTCGTGCAGAACCACCCCAGCCTCGCGCGAGCGCTCTGGGGACGGGTTCCCCCGGCCCTCGCGTTCCGACTGGCGAAGCTCAGCGGCGAGGTGGACCCGGCGATGCTCCGCTCGGAGGATTTTCACCGCTATTGGCAGCACATCTCCGACATGGAGCCCGAGGTCTTCCTGCAGCTCCTGCACGCCGCCGGGGACCACAGCGCCGAGGATCACCTCGCGGCGGTCGACGTCCCGAGCCTGGTGATCTCGGCCGAGAACGACACCTTCAGCCCGCCCGAGCTCGGGCGGGCGATGGCCGAGCGAATCCCGGGGGGTGAGCTCTTCGAGATCCGCGGTGGGAGCCACGCCGCGCCGGTCGAACAGCCGATGGCGGTCCAGCTCCGAGTCGACAAGTTCTTGGTCGACCACTCCCTATGAGGGAAATTTGCCCTATGTGACCGGCGAGGGTCCCCCGAACCGGCGGTTCGACCTGCGGATGGGCACCCTCTGGTGAGATGAACGACGAAGAGGCCCAAGACGATCTAGCGGATCGCGACACGCTCGAGCTGCGTGAAGCGCGCTATCGGACCCTCTTCGAAGCTTCCAAGTCCATTCTCTGGGCGGCCGACCCCACCGGCCGCTTCGCGGAGGGCCAACGCGAGTGGGCCCGCTTCACGGGCATGCCCGTCGGCGACCAGCTCGGCTTCGGCTGGATGGAGGCCATCCACGCCGATGACCGGGGGCGCTTCGTCCGGGAGTGGGCGGAAGCACGCGCGCGCGCGGAAGTGTTCGTATCCGAAGTGCGAATCTGGAGCCAGAGCCATGATGAGTACCGCGAGTGCGAGCTGCGCTCGGCGCCGCTGCTCGCCGACAAGGCGAAGGTCCGGGAATGGGTCGGGCACCTCATCGACGTCTCCGAGCTGCGCCGGGCACAGGCGGCGGTCCGCGAGCGCGACATCCTGCTGAACGCGCTCGTCGAGAACGCGCCCGTACCGATCTTCGTGAAGGACGGCGACGGACGCTACGTCCTCGCCTCGCGCCACGTGTGCGGGATCCTCACCGGTGACCGAACCGAGTCCATCGTCGGTCGCACGGACGAAGAGCTCGTCCCCTGGTCGGTCGCGCAGCAGCTCCGGTCGAACGACGAAGCGGTGCTGCGACTGGGGGAAATCCGCGTCTTCGAGGAGATGGTCCCGACCGAGAGCGGCGAAGACCGTTGGTGGCTGACGACCAAGTTCCCGCTCCCGTCCACGACNNGCTCGATGGCGGGGATCGCCATCGACGTGACCGAGCGCCACCGACTCGCCGAGGAGCGGGCCGAGGCGATCCGTCGACGGGACGATTTCCTGGCCATGCTCTCGCACGAGCTGCGCAACCCGATGCAGGCCATCCTCCACGCGGTGCACCTGGTCGACGCGAAGGACGCGGACGCCAGCTCCGAAGCGAAGGCCATCATTCGCCGACAGGCCCACCACGTCTCGCGGATGCTCGCCGACCTCCTCGACGTGTCCCGCATGGTCCACGGCCGCATCAACCTCGCGACGGGCCCGGTGTCGATCGAGCGGGTCGTGGACGCCGCGCTCGAGACGGCCCGGCCGCAGGCAGCGAAAGCCGGCATCGAGCTTCGGGTGGACGGGCGACCGGGGTATGTCCACGGGGACGAGACCCGGCTGGTGCAGGTGGTCGTCAACCTGCTGCGCAACGCCGTGACCCACGCCCACCAGAGCGCCACGGTGGACCTGAGCGTGCGCACCGAGGACGACTGGCTGACCCTGGAAGTCCGCGACGCCGGAACGGGCATCGCTCCGGAGGACCTGGAGCGGATCTTCGACCCCTTCTACCAACGCGAGCAGTCCATCGCCCGCGCCCACGGCGGTCTCGGCCTCGGTCTGAGCCTGGGCCGGACCCTGGCGGAGCTCCACGGCGGAACGCTCCACGCGGAGAGCGCGGGCCTCGGAGAGGGCGCTCGCTTCATCTTGAAGCTGCCGCGAATCGCCGCTCCCGAGGCGTCGAAGCCGACGCCCGCGGGGAAAGCGAAGGAGCGTGAGAAGCTCTCCTTCGTCATCGTGGAGGACAACCCCGACAGCCGCGAGATGCTCACCCTCTGGCTGCGCTCCCGCGGTCATCGGGTCGTCAGCTGCGCCGACGGTGAATCGGGGCTGGAGACCATCCTCGAGGAAAAGCCGGACGTCGCCGTGGTCGACATCGGTCTGCCGGGGCTGGACGGCTACGAGGTCGCTCGCGGGGTCCGCGAGCGTTCGCGGGGGGCGCCACCGCGGCTGGTCGCCGTGACCGGCTACGGCCGGGAAGAGGACCGACGCCGGGTGGCCGAGGCGGGCTTCGACGAGCATCTGGTGAAACCGGTGGAGGTCGAGGTCCTCGAGCAGCTCTTCGCCGCCGAGGAGGGAGACGCGTGACGATCAGCGACGCCGACATGCGGCGGCTCGCGCTCGCCCTCGCCGACGCGGCGGACGCCCGCTCGGTGGGGAGCGCGCTCGCGGAATCGCTGGGCCTGACGGCGTGGCTCCTCGCGTCGATCGATGGCGGCCGGCTGACGCCGGTCGCGGGCGCACCGACCTGCCCCGAGGAGCCCTTCCCTCTCCACGGCTTCGACGAGGCGCCGGAGGACCCGGCGCTCCTCTCGCCGCCGCTCGGTGAGCTCGCCGCGGGTGGGCCGTTGCACCTGGCTCGGCTGGGCGCAGCGGGGGTGACCTACCTCTTCGCAGCACCCGAGCCGCTACCGACCGACGCACGAACGCTGACCCGAGCCGCGCTCGAACGCGTCGGCGGCGGCGGTGACGGATCCCTCTTCCGCGACCGAGCACTGTCGACGATCTCCCACGACCTCCGTGGTCCACTGAACGTGATCGGCTTCGCGGCCAGCATGTTGAAGAGCAGCGTCGGCGAGCAGGAAGCGGAGCTGGTCGCCAAGATCCGCCGCGGCGCCCGGCAGATGGAAGGGATGATCCGAGACCTCCTCGACCTCGGCGAGCTCGAGTCCGGCCGACTCGAGCTCCGGCGAGAGCCGACCACCCTCGAGACGGTGCTGGGGCACGTCGATGCCGCCATCGACGCGGTCGCCGAGAGCGCGGCCTGTACGCTCCATCGGAAGCTCTCGGGGGGTCAGGCCCGGATCGTCGCCGACTCCGAGCGGCTGGCGCGGGCCATCGTTCTGTTGGTGGCCAGCGCCTGTCGCCACGCGCCCAAGGGAGAGGTCACCCTTCGCTCGGGCGCGAACGGCGAGGAGGTCTTCGTCGAGGTGGAAGACTCCGGCAAGCCCCTCGACGACGGTGCACGAGCGCGGCTCTTCGAGCCCACCGACCGCGGCGCGGAGCCGCACTCCCGAGCGAAGGGCCTGGCCTTGGCGCTCGCGCGCCGCATCGTGGAAGCCCACGGGGCGGCGATCGAGGCGCTCGAGTCGGACGGCGTGCGCGTCCGAGTGACGTTACCGACTCAGTAGTCGACGCGGAAGAGCTGCTGACCCATGAGGAGCAGCTCGCCCGGACCGACGTGATGCTGACCGCCGACCCGGAAGAAGGTGCCGTTGGAGCTGCCGACGTCGGTCAGCCAGATCTTGCCGTTCTCCGGGTGCACCCGGCAGTGGAGACCGGAGACGTAGCCGTCCTCGGGGAAGATGACGTCGCCGCGCTCGCGGCCCATGTGGATGCCGTCCGGCGGAATGCAGAACGAGGCGCCGTGGGACTCGCGCCCGATCACCAGCCGCACCCGGCCGACGTAGCCGGGGTCGGTCTCGCCCATGAGCGTCTCCCCGCCCTGTCCCTGCTGGGGGGGCGGCATCGGCTCGTAGCGGAGGATCTCCTGACCGATGCGGAAGACCGCGTGGGGCTCGAGCTCGATCGGCTGCTCCCGGGGAATGCGGAAGTACACGCCGTTGAGGCTGTCCAGGTCCTTCACCACGAGCCCTCCGTCCGTGAAGGTGAACTCGGCGTGCTGCGGCGAGAGGTAGCTGTCGCTGGCGAAGGGCCCCGCGGTCTCACGACCGACGACGGTCGACCCCTCGATGGGGAAGGTGTCGCCCTCCGTGCCGTCCGGACGGATCAGCACCAGCTTGGCGGCGCCTGCGCCGCCTGCGGCCGGAGCCGCGGCCGGCTCCGCTGCGGGGGGCGGAGCCTCCGCCTGGGTCATGTCGTGGCCACAGGAGCCACAGAACTTGAAGTTCTCCGGGACGTTCGCGCCGCAGCTGGGGCACTTGATCATCTCCGGCTGCGCGGGCGCGGCCGGCTGCGCGGGCGCGGGCGCCGGCTGAGCCGCCGGAGCGGGCTGAGCCGCCGGAGCGGGCTGGGCCGGAGCGGGCTCGGCCGGCGCTGCCGCTGCCCCCCCGAACTGCCCCTGGGGCGCTGGAGCCGCTCCACCAGCCGCGGGCGCGCTACCGCCCGCGGTGGGCACCCCGGCCGGCGGCGTCGGGGCCGCGAAGCTCTTGGGCTGCGCCTGGTCGCGCGGCAGCTCGGCGCCGCAGCCCAGGCAGAACTTGTAGTGGTCTTGGTNNGCGGGGGCAGACGATCACGGAGCGCTCCTCATGGGTCGGGTGGGAAGCTCAACCGCTCCCCACCGACGCGTTGCGCGCGAGCATAGAGAACACGCGCGAAGAGGGTCAAGCGCGTCTTGAGACCATCACCCCCGCGGGAGGGCTCGGGAGGGGGCGCGCGGGGCCCTTCGCTGCTAGGATTTCGCCTTGCTCTGTCCGGAGTGCGGCGCACGAAACCTCCCGGAGGCGACCGAGTGCGTCGCCTGCGGCGACCCGTTGCCGCTCGACTCCCAGGAGCAAGAGGTCGACCCGCTCATCGGCCAGACCATCGCCGAGCGCTACACGCTGACCGCCATCCTGGGCGAGGGCTCGATGGGGGTGGTCTACGCGGCGGACCAGAAGGGGCTGGACCACGAAGTGGCCGTGAAGGTGCTTCACGAGCACGTAGCCGCCGACCCGAAGGTCAAGAAGCGCTTCCATCGGGAAGCGCGGATGACCAGCCGCCTCTCCCACCCGAACACCGTTCGGGTCTTCGACTTCGGCCGGACGGACGACGGGATGCTCTATCTGGCGATGGAGCTCCTGGACGGGCCGGACCTGCTCGAGCTCCTCCTCGAGGAAGATCCGCTCTCACCACGGCGCATCGTGCGGATCCTGGAGCAGGTGCTCCTGGCGCTCGAGGAGGCGCACGACGAGGGGATCATCCACCGCGACCTCAAGCCCGAGAACGTGATGGTGGTGAGCGACCATCAGGGGAGCGAACGGGTGAAGGTCTGCGACTTCGGGATCGCCAAGCTGGTGGAAGCCGAGGGCTCCGCCATCACGGTGACCGGCTTCGTCTGCGGCACCCCCGAGTACATGGCGCCGGAGCAGGCCCGAGGCGAAGAGCTCGACCCGCGCGCCGACATCTACGCGCTCGGGTGCCTGCTCTATCGGATGCTGACCGGCGAGGTCCCCTATCAGGGCAAGAGCGCCCTGGCGACGATCACCCAGCACCTGACCCACCCCCTCGTCCGGCCGCGAGAGCGCGCCCCGGAGCGACACGTTCCGCCGGGGCTCGAGCGGGTCTGCCTCGAGGCCCTCGCGAAGGAGCCGGAGCGCCGCTATCCGAACGCCGCGGCGATGCGGGAGGCGCTCCTCGAGGCGCTGTCGGCCATCGAGGACATCGCCGACGACCCGCTCGGCACCCACGAGAGCCGCCTGCCCGTCCCCGACGAGCCGGCGGAGACGCGCCCGGTCGGCCAGCGGCCCTGGCTGGTGCCGGCGGTGGGCTTGGCCATTCTGGGTCTGCTCGCCGGCGCGCTGGCGTGGACGCGCGCCGGCGACGCACCACCACCGACGCCCGAGGTCGCCTCCGAGCCGGAGGCGGCGCCGAACGAGCAGGCAGCGGAGCCCGGACCTCGGAATTCGGAGCTCGGACCTCGGATCTCGGAGTCGGAGTCGGCGCCGGAGTCGGAGTCGGTCGGAGTCGGAGGCGCAGTCGGAGGCGGAGGCGCAGTCGGAGGCGGAGTCGGCGCCGGGCCGCCCCGCGACCATGGCCGCTCGCCGCGCCGCCGCAGAGGCGCCCGCGGCCGATCCCTACCGCACGCACTTCGAGGAGGGCCGCCGGCTCTTTCTCAGCAACGACGTGGCCGGGGCCATCCGCGCCTTCGAGGCCGCCGCGAGCGCGGCGCCCGGTCGGGCACCGGTCTACAAGGAGCTCGGCCGCGCCCACATGCGCGCCGGTCACGTGAGCCAGGCGCGGAGCGCCTACCGGCGCTACCTCGAGCTGGCACCGAACGCGGCCGACCGAGCGATCGTCGAGCGCCTCCTGGAGGGCTCGTGAGAGCGGCGCTGGGCGCCCTGCTGCTGACCCTGCTGCTGCCGACCGTCGCGAGCGCGGAGGAACGCCTCGAGGTGGGCGACGCCGAGCTCACCCTGGTCTTCGACGGAGGCAGCGACGGCTTCCGCGAGCTGGCGCGCGAGTGGGTCCGCTCGGCCGCGGCGGCCGTCGCGGACTCNNCATGGGCAGCGGCGTCGGCTTCGGGCAGGCCTTCGCGGGCAGGCGCATCCGCGTGCGGGTGGGCCGCCGGTCGGGCCGCGCCGACTTCGAGGACGATTGGGTTCTGGTCCACGAGATGCTCCACCTCGGCTTCCCGATGCTGGACCGGCAACACCGCTGGATGCGCGAGGGGCTGAGCACCTACGTGGAGCCGATCGTCCGCGCTCGGGCCGGCCTCCAGAGCGAACGGGGGGTCTGGCGCCGACTGACCAGCCGCATGCACCACGGCCTCCCCCGCGCGGGCGACCGGGGCCTCGACCGAACGCCGACCTGGGGCCGCACCTACTGGGGAGGCGCTGCGGGCCATCGCTCGGGCCGGCGGCACCGCTCGGGTCCGGTGGCCCATCGAGCGAGGCCTGGCCATCGGCGATCGGGCGACCGGCACCGACGTGCTCGTGCGCACCTACCGGCAGATGGCCCAGGCGCCCTACCCGGTCGACCTCGACGCGCTCTTCGAGCGGCTCGGGGTCAGCGATCCGAGCGACCTGAACGACGACGCGCCGCTCGCGCGGCTCCGGAGAGCCATCACGCGGCGGCGCGAAGAGTGAGCGGGGGAGACACGGAGGACGAGCCTCTGGCGAGGACGCACCGAGCGCTCCGCGCGAGA
>JABAOG010006594.1_pt1 | contig 11437 bp, 9 predicted proteins | sample 7062131 | NCBI WGS metagenome assembly JABAOG01 (sample SAMN14538629, study PRJNA623070) | marine sediment metagenome | biome: marine biome [ENVO:00000428]; feature: marine pelagic biome [ENVO:01000023]; material: deep marine sediment [ENVO:00002113] | place: India: Arabian Sea | collected... | reverse complement strand
GCGGCGATGTTGTCGTCGTCGATCATTCCGGACAATCCATCTGAACAGATCATCAAACGATCTCCGGCGCTCAATCGTTCCTCGATCACGTCGACCTCCAGGGGCCGACCATGCCCGAGCGCCCGCAAGATCATGCTTCGTTGCGGGTGCACGGCGGCTTCCTCGGGGGTGATGCGACCGTCGGCGACGAGTTCGGCTACGAATGTGTGATCCCGGGTGAGTTGTGTGAGGGTGCCGTCGCGCAGCAGGTAGACCCGGCTGTCCCCGACGTGGCCGATCGTGACGGAGCCGTCGGCTCCGATCTCGGCTGCCGAGACCGTCGTGCCCATTCCTGCGAGTGACCGGTCGCGGGTTCCCTCGGCGGCGATGGCGTCGTTGGCGTCGGTGATTCGGCGATCGAGCGGGATCGACGTGTCGGCGGAGATCATCTCGACGGCGATCCGGCTGGCGACTTCACCCCCGGCGTGGCCGCCCATACCGTCGGCGACGGCGACGAGGAGCGGCCCGTCACCGGACCCTGCGCTCGTGGGAAACACCGAGTCCTCATTGTGATCGCGGATCATGCCGGGATGCGTTGCAACTGCCCAGATGAATCTCATCGCACCTCCAGCACCGTCTTCCCCACCTGCACCGCGTCACCCTTCACCAAGACCTGGGGGGCGGTGACGCGCCGACCGTTGACGTACGTTCCGTTCGTGCTCCCGAGGTCGTGCAAGACGAGCCCGCCGTCGCCGCTCACGAACCGCATGTGGAATTCCGAAGCATAGGGGTCATCGATGATGATGTCTGCCTGCGCTCCCCGACCGAGGATGGACACATCGGTGACCTTGAAAACCTCTCCGGCCGCCCCATCGCTGCGGATCAGCACGAGTTCCCGCGCCCGGGACCCCGCGGCCGGCACCGCCCCGATCCCCAGATGGCCGGTGATGGCGCGTGAGATCTGCCAGACGAACAGGAAGAGCAAAGCGACGAAGATCAGCTTGAGGAGAGTGAGGATCAGAGCCGGCATCAGCGCATCAGGCTTTCCTGTAGGTGAAGGCAACCGATGCGAAGGATACGACGGACCCTTGCGCCAGCATGGCCGGGCCGTCGATGAGTACACCATCGACGGCAGTCCCGTTCGCCGACCCGGCATCAGCGACCCAGACGGCTCCCGACTCCCGCCAGAGGAGAGCATGGACACGGCTGACTCGCGGATTGTCGATCACGAGGTCCCCGTCGAGGCTCCGGCCCACGGTGACCCGATTGTGCCGGAGAGCGAACTCGTTGGATGACCCGCTGAGAAACCCCCAGACGGGGAGTAGCCCCGGCGACACTTCGGTACGGCATCTGATGGCTCCGGCGGGCGTTCCACCGTCGAGTTCGAGATGGACGGCGGCAGGACCGTCGAGCCTCCAGCCGCGGTCGGCCGCCGTCTGCTCCACGTAGGCAGCGAGTTCGATGGCGAGACCCTCGGGCAGCGCGCTTTGTCCGAGGTCGGCCGGATTGACGTGAATGACGTACACGTTGGGGGCAACCGGCCCTGCCCGGGTTTGGCGGAGTGCGAGGTCGGCTTCCCGGACCAGCCGAGCACCCATCTCGACGGGGTGGAGCGGGCCGCGAAAGACACGACCGGCCAGTCCTTCGACCAGCCGCTCGAGGCGGCGTTCGATGTTGCGCGCAACGTTCACGGGCGGAAGTCTATAGGCAGGTACCGACGTATCCGGGGCCGTTGAGCCTGCCTCCACACTGCCCCGGTGGCACGCCGGGGACCCGATGCCTCCCGACTGAGAGCCCGGTGCTCGTGGTACCATTTCGCTCCGTCCACGGGCGAGTGGCGGAATTGGCAGACGCGCAGGCTTCAGGTGCCTGTGAGCTTTAGCTCGTGGGGGTTCAAGTCCCCCCTCGCCCACGGGTGCCGGCGGTGCCGGCACGTTGTGTATCCGCAGGAACCGTTGCTCCGGCGAATGCACAGTATTCTCAATCCACCGTGACGGATTCGGTCCGTCCAGCAAAGGCACCAAGTGTTTCCGGAACCCCCTCGACGCCGGAAGCGCCGCGGCAGGATCATCATCCTGATCGTCGTGGCGCTGCTGCTCTCCGTATCGTTTGCGTTCGCGAACCTCAGGAGCGATCGTGCCGGCTTGCGCGAGTTCGTGGACGTTGCCGAAGTGTCCGCTCTGGCTCAGCGGGCGCTCGCCGTCGAGTTCGGCGACTTTCTGAGCTTCGAGATCCAGGGCGCCGACCGTGACACGATCAACGCCCTGTTCGGCAGTATCGCCACGGCGACCACCGCGGCGATCACCGACCTGGCTGCGGTCGAGGTACCTCCCGTCGGCGCACGGGCCGAGGCGATGTTGGAGGCGGCGCTCGAGTCGTGGCAGTCCGGATCGGCGTTGCTGGCCGATAACCTGCTTCTCGCCGCCGACGAGCCTGCTAATCCGATCCCGGTGATCGGGATCGACGATGCGCTGTCGGAACTCCGGGTCGGTGATCGCCTGTACGAGCGGTTCCTCGAAGCCATTGCCGATCTCCGGATGGAAGTCGAGACGGAGCTGGGGGAGGTTCCCTTCGTCGCCTACCTCCCGACCAATGGAATCAGGCTGAGCGGGGAGACTCTGGCAGCCGCCGTTCGCGACGGCGGGGGCGTGGCGGCGNNATCGACGTCGTGGTTTCGAACGTCGGCAATCTGGTGGAGACCGATCTGGCAGTGGCAGTGCGGGTGACGACGACGGCCAGCCAGGAGACACTCTTCAGCGAACAGACCGTCATCCTGTCGCTCGATCCGGGAGCTTCCAGGACCGTCGGATTCGTCGACGTCCCCGTCAGGGAGGGGATGACCCACGAGGTGGTCGCCATCGTCAGCCCTGTCGCCGGTGACGTGGACCTGGACAACAACACTGCGACGTTGCCGTTCTTCATCCAGGCATCTTCGTGAAACTCCGGCGGGCGGCGCGGCCGTCCGCGGTACCATCAACCGACCATGATCGATGTCACCATCCTCCGGGAGAATCCAGATACGCTTCGAGCGGCGCTTGCGCGGCGGGGGGCGGACCTCAGCGTCGACGATCTCAGCGTTCTCGATCGGCGCCGTCGTGAAGTGCGGCATGAGGCCGAGGAACTGCGGGCCGAGCAGAAACAGTCGGGCAAAACGATTGCCAACTTGCAGGGGGACGAGAAGCAGGCTGCCATCGCCCGGGCGGGGGAGCTGTCGGAGGAGTACAAGCGACTGACGGCTGAGGCCGACGAACTCGATGCGAGTTTCGACGAGCTGTGGGTGCAGGTGCCGAACATGCCGCACGAGTCGGCACCCGACGGCATGACCGAGGAGGACGCCGTCGAGATCAAACGCTGGGGCGATGTCCCTGCCTTCGGCTTCGAGGCGAAGGACCACCAGGAGCTCGGCGAGGCGCTCGACATCATCGACGTGACCCGCGGTGTGAAGACCTCGGGCAGCCGGTTCGCCTATTTGAAGGGCAAGGCGGCGCTGATGGAGTTCGGGCTGGTTCGCTTCGCCATGGACCGGTTGATGAAGGAAGGCTTCACCCCGGTCGTTCCCCCGGTGCTGGTTCGTGAGGAAGCCCTCTACGGTACCGGGTTCTTCCCGGCCGACCGTGAGCAGGTGTATGCGATCGAGAAGGACGATCTCTACCTGGTGGGCACATCGGAGGTGTCGCTGGCCGCTCTGCATCTGGATGAGATCCTCGAGGAGGAGGACCTCCCGATTCGCTACGCCGGATTTTCGACTTGTTTCCGGCGTGAAGCAGGCACCTACGGCAAGGACACCCGCGGCATCTTCCGGGTGCACCAGTTCGACAAGGTCGAGATGTTCTCGTTCTGTCATCCCGATCGCAGCTGGGACGAGCACGAGTTGCTGCTGGCCACCGAGGAGAGCATCGTCCAGGCGCTCGAGTTGCCGTACCGGGTCGTGAACGTGGCGGCCGGGGATCTCGGCGCCTCTGCCGCCAAGAAGTACGACATCGAAGCCTGGATTCCCTCTCAGGGGGCCTACCGCGAGATCACCTCCTGTTCGAACACCACCGACTACCAATCCCGGCGATTGAAGGCGCGGTTCCGTTCCGAGCACGGGAACCGTTTGGTGTTCACGCTCAACGGCACGGCCGTTGCCGTTGGAAGGACGCTGCTGGCGCTCATCGAGAACAATCAGCGAGAGGATGGTTCGATTGTGATTCCCGAAGCGCTGCGTCCCTACGTGGGATTCGACGTCATCGAGGCATGACCGATCGCCCGCGGGAGATCTTCTCCCGGATAGCCGGTCGCTACGACCTCCTCAACAAGGTGCTCTCGTTCGGCAAGGAGCAGGAGTGGCGGCGCCGCGGGGTGGTGCATCTTCCCGAGGGGCGGGTCCTCGATCTCGGCAGCGGAACCGGGGCGGCGGCACCGGTGTTCGGGGGTCGCCGGGTGGTCGCCGTAGACCCGGTGTCGCAGATGCTTGCGCTCAGCCCGATCTCGCAGCGGGTGGTGGCCTACGGTGAGTATCTCCCGTTCGGCGACGGCAGTTTTGACGGGGTGTTCTCCGCCTACGTCTTTCGCAACCTGACGTCGATCGAAGCGACCCTGGCCGAGGTGGCGCGGGTGCTACACCCGGGCGGCGCACTGGTCGTGATCGGGCTCGGCCGGCCGCGCAACCGTTTGGCGCGCCGGTTGCACCGGATCGGTTCGGCGGTGTTTCTCCCGCTGGCCGGCCTGATGATTGGGTCGCCGGGGGAGTACTGGTACCTGCACCGGTCGCTCGACAAGCTTCCTCCCCCGGAGGAGTTGTTCGCGACCGGTCCCCTGTATCTCGAGCGGGTCTGGCGGATGGGTCCGCTCGGGTTCGTCTACGGAGCGGTGCTGCGGAAGCAGCGTTCGACCGACCAGTAGAAACACGAGGAACCCGCGACTCTTTTGCTCCGTGCACCCCGCCGTCGCATGGACGGTGACCGGTGCTGTCCGGGTCGCCGGCTCCAACCAGGCGCTCCTGCGGCACCCGGGGCTGATCGCTTAGGGCTGCTTCCTTCCGGACCTGACCCGATTCACGAGGCCCCGCCGCGCAGGACCCGGTCTTCAACGCCACGTGCCCGGGGCTATCCCGACCACTGCCACGCTCGGGCAGGGAATTCAGTCCCGCATGTAGAGGATTTCGGGTTCAGGGCACCCCTAGCGCCCCACCTAGCACGGATCGCGCAAGTGTAGCCCGGTCTGTCGGTCACCCCGTCGGGGGGAAGGCACCGCCGCCGCAAGCGGGGGTAGGGGGGCGAAGTACTTGGCAGACTCGACCGACATGCAGTGCCAACCGGCGGGCATCAGGAACTGCGGCCCGCCGGAGGCGGGCCGCTCTGCGGAGGGAGCGGGATTTGAACCCGCGAGGGAGCTCACACCCCCTACACGCTTTCCAGGCGTGCGCACTAGGCCAGACTATGCGATCCCTCCAAGGGGGCATAGTGTAGAGGCCGTGAACGACCTCGACTTCTCCACCGCCATGGGCCGGGCGCTCACCGAGGCCCAATCGGCGCTCGAGCACGGCGATGTGCCGGTCGGGGCCGTGCTGCTCGACGCGTCGGGAACGACGGTGGCCGCCGATCACAACCGTCGGGAAGAGCATGATGACCCCACCGCTCACGCCGAGATGCTCGTGATCTCCCGGAGGGCGCGCGACCTGGGGGACTGGCGACTCACGGGTCACACGCTGGTGGTGACCCTGGAACCGTGCCCGATGTGCGCAGGTGCGGCGGTGTGGGCTCGTCTCGATCGCATCGTCTACGGGGCGCCGGATCCGAAGGCAGGAGGGGTGTGGAGTCTCTACAACATCCCGCAGGACCGCCGCCTCAATCACAGATGCGAGGTCGTGGCCGGTGTGCGCGAGGAGGAGTGTTCGTCCTTGCTGCGGGATTTCTTCGAGGGTCGGCGCCGAGGCGATGCGGATCGATAGGCGCCGTCACAGCGGCAGTCGCCGCACCGGACACGTCATACACCGCGGTCCGCCCCGTCCTCGCGGCAACTCGTATGAGGGCATGCGATGCACCGTTATGCCGGCGTCTTCGAGGATCTCGTTGGTGACTACGTTGCGCTCGTAGGCGATCACCTCAGCCGGTCCGACGGCAAATGTGTTGTTGGCGTCGTTCCACTGTTCCCGGTCGGCCTGGATACTGTCGAGTGGGGGTTCGATGACGTCCGCCGAGTCGAGACCGGAGGCCCAGGCGAGGCCTTCGATGAGGTCGACTTCACCTTGCACGTGGAGCCCAGGTTCGGGTCCGTAGGTCACCTGGAGTGCCCGAACGTGCTGGCGGATGCGCGGGTAGAGGACGAAACGGTCCCGATCGACCATCGTCACCACCGTGTCGAGGTGCATGGTCGAGCGCTCTTTGGGTAACTCGACGGCGAGGACCCGGTCGACGGCGCCCTCTTCGAACAGGCGGGCCGCCAGCGCCGCTGCTCCGGTCGGCGTGGTCCGCTCCGACACCCCGATGGCAATGCCGCGTTCGCCCACCACCAGCACGTCGCCGCCCTCCACCGTGGCGGGGAAGTGCTCACCGGGATCGTTCCCGAACCAGATCCTCGTGCCGGCGAACCGGGGATGAAACGTGTACGCGAGCCGAAGCAGGTCGGTCTCGCGACGACGCACGATGCGGTTCATCGGCGAGAGCACGACGCCGTCGCCGATCCAGATGGACGAGTCCCGCATGAAGACCGCGTTCGGCAGCGGGGGAAGCAGAAAGTCGTGGGGTCCGTGCAGCGCCGCCACCAGTCCCTCGGTCGCTCCGACCTCGTCGAGCGTGACCCCGCCGATCAGATGGCGCACCAGTTCCGGCGGCGCCAGGTCCCGGAGGAAGTCGCGGACGCGCGTGGAGAGGCGGGCTCCACAGAGGTCGGGGGTGACGTGTTCGGTGATGAAATCGTCGGCCAGACCCTGATCGGAGAGGACGTCGGCGAGGAGGTCGGTGATGTACAGGACCTCGGTGCCGGCGTCGCGCATGATCCCGGCGAACGCATCGTGCTCTTCCTGGGCTCGTTCGAGCCAGATCAACTCGTCGAACAGCAGTTCATCCTTGGTCGCCGGCGTGATGCGGGAAAGCTCGAGGTCGGGGCGGTGGATGATGACGGTTGCGAGGCGTCCGACTTCGGACCGGAGGTGGGGGCCGTGTTCCATGTGCGCATTCTCACACAGGTTCGGAGTCCGGGTCGGTGTGTACAATCCCCGGTTCTGGAGGGATCGCATAGTCCGGCCTAGTGCGCGGCACTCGAAATGCCGTAGGGGGTTTACCCGCCCTCGTGGGTTCGAATCCCACTCCCTCCGCCAGGCTGCCCGCCTTCGGCGGGCAGTTGTCCCAGGTACGAGGTACTAGGTACGAGGTACTAGGTACGCCGGCCTGCGGCCGGCTTGGAGGGATGGCCGAGCGGACGAAGGCGACAGTCTTGAAAACTGTTGAGCCGCGTTGAGCGGTTCCGTGGGTTCGAATCCCACTCCCTCCGCCAAGCGGCCCGGCGTTCGCCGGACCGCAGTACCAAGTACTAGGTGTCGGGTAGACGTGGCAGCCGGGAGCCGTCGATCATCTCCGGATCTCGAACCGCTCTGTGTATCCACCCGGGTAGACAAGCCGCGAGTCACCGTCTACTTCCTCGAACCAGAACTCCTCGCCGGGGCTGCCGGTGGCCAGGGTCGTTGGTGCCCGGAAGTGCAGGTTCGCCACGTGTTCGTTCACCTCGAGGGTTTCCATCGGGTTGGCGGAGTCTGCGTTCATGCCGACTACCGTTCCGCCGACCCGGTCGACGAGTTGGACGCGCCAGCGGTCGGCGTAGAAACCGGCGAAACGGTCGAACTCATCGCCGACGTCACCCTCGAAGTCATCGCCGAGCGCCTTCGCGAGAAGTCGGACGACGCCCTCGAACAGGATCGCCGCCGGGCCGTCGATGGCGTTGGTCAACACGACGACGGCCAGGCGATGCTCCTGGTTGAGGCCGGAATAGGTAATGAACCCCGGATAGCCGCCGCCGTGACCGACGAAACTGAGGTCATCGACTTTGCGGTGCTCGAACCCGATCCCCCATTTGAAGGTGCGGCCCTCGAACTGGAGGCGCTGCATCTCTCGTTTGCTCCAGTCGTCGAGCAGCAGCTCGGTCCCGAACAGGTGGGCCCGGTACCAGCNNGCGGGGGCCATCGGGGAACCGCTTTCCGTACCCGGTGGCGTGATCGGACATGTTCTCGGGAAGGTCCGGCGTCGTCGCCTCGAGGCCGAGTGGATCGAGGATCGCCGCGGTGACGTGCTCCTCGTAGCCGGTTCCGGTGACCGACTCGATGATCTGTCCGGCGACCGTGTAGGCGAAGTTGGAGTACTTCAGGTGCTCGTTGGTGGAGTAGACGGATGGGCCCGAGGCGACCTGGCGGACGATCTCTCTCAGGTCGGGGAAGCGGTCGTTTCGCCAGTGTCCGGTGTCGCCGTCCCGCAGCAGACCGCTCGAGTGGGTGAGTAGCTGACGGACGGTGATGTGCTGGAGGTTGGCGTCGGTCTCGGCCCGGAACCAGGGCAGGTGGTCGGCGACGCGGTCGTCGAGCCGAAGCAGCCCCTGTTCGACGAGCTGCATGATGGCCGTCGCGGTGAACACCTTCGAGTGTGAGGCGATGCGGTAGCGAGTAGAGGGCGTGACTGGAGTCCCGGTGGCGACGTCGGCAACGCCGTACCCCTTGCTGAGGATGGTCTCGTCGCCGACGGAAATCCCGGTGGCCAGTCCGGGTATCTCCTTGATGTAGCCCTGGTAGTCGAGCCACTTGTCGATGAGACCGGTGATGCGGCGCAGCCGATCGGCGGTTGTGGTGCTCATGGCAGGACCCTACCGCTCTTGACGCAGACAGATGGTTGCGCATGGGGTCTCCTGGCCGGGCCGCAGAACCGCCGAACTCGTTGCGAACGGGCGCCTCGTCGTAGAATGTGGCCCGTACACAGTACGTAGTACGTTGTACGTGATACGCCGGCGTGCCGGCACGGAGAGGTGGCCGAGCGGTCGAAGGCGCTCGCCTGCTAAGCGAGTAGGGGGTTTAGAGCCTCCTCGAGGGTTCAAATCCCTCCCTCTCCGCCAGAAGGACCCGCCACCCGGCGGGTCCTTCGGTTTCTCAGCAATGGGACGGTTCCCCGCGCGCAACTGCATTGCCGAGAAACCTCAGGGGCCGGTCCCGGTCGGTTGGTCGGGGCAACGTGCGTCACGCTCGATAGGACTCTGTTCCGGCAACGATTGTTCTTATCACACCGTAGCCCTCGTCGAGCACGCAGATGTCGGCGGGTCGACCCGGCTCGAGAACCCCCAGGTCCCGCCTTCCGGCCAGCAACGCCGGGGCCGTGGATGCGGCACCGAAGGCGGAGGCAGGGCTGAAACCGAGGTTGATGAAGTTGCGGACGCCGAGTTGGTAGCGGCCGTCGGGTCGGCCGGCGGCGGCGATGGCGTCGGTGATCAGCACGAAGCGGTTGCCGGCTGCGTTGGCGGCGAGCCTGACGGCATCGTCGGCGAGGTGCACTCCGTCGACGATAGCGGTGATGTAGACGTCGTCCCGGACGAGCGCGGCGCCGGCGATACCGGGGTCACGATGCTTCCACGGCCGCTGTGCGCCGAAGATGTGGGTGATGGCACGGGCCCCCCGGTCGAAGGCGGCGTGGGTCGTTGCGGCATCGGCATCGGAGTGACCGACGGCCACCGTCACGCCTTCGGCAACCAGCAGGTCGATGAGGTCGAACGCGCCGGGCAGTTCGGGCGCGACCGTCATGTAGGTGATGGGTCCCGCGGCGAGCAGGCGTCGGGTGAGTTCGAGGTCTGGGTCGAGCATGTTGGCGGCTTCGTGCGCGCCGTGGCGCATCGGTGACAGGAACGGGCCTTCGAGGTGCATCCCGAGCAGGCGTGCCGAGCGAATGGTGGTGCCGGCGAGGCGGCCAAGCGCCGTGAGGTAGTCGGTAGGTGGGAGGGTGATGAGGGTGGGCTGGAAGGCGGTGACGCCGGTCGAGGCCAGGGCTCGCGCGACGGTTTCGTAGTCAGCGGGTTCGGCGGTGGTGAAGTCGACACCGTCGAAGCCGTTGATCTGGACGTCGATGAAGCCGGGGACGGCCAGTCCGCCCCGCCCGGCAGGAGCCAGTCCCACCGCGTCGACGACTCCGCCGCTGACGGCGACATCGCCCGCCACGAGTTGCCCGGCGACGATCGCCGCTCGAACTCCGAGTCTCACGTTTGTCTCCTGCGCGGTCCTGACAGGCTGAGGCTACTCCGACCGTTTCTCGGCAATGCAATGGTTCTCCACGCGCCGCTGCATTGCCGAGAAAGCTCAGGGGGCGATCCACCGCTCGACGAGGTCCCGCAGCACCGGCAGCGGAACCGGACCCGAGCCGAGCACCGTGTCGTGGAACCCCTTGATGTCGAACCGGTCTCCCATCGTCGACTCGGCCTCCTCGCGCAGCCGCACGATCTCGCGCCGGCCGATCATGTAGGCGAGCGCCTGCCCCGGCCAGGCGATGTAGCGGTCGACCTCGTTGACGATGTTGTTCGGCGCCTGGGGCGAGTTCTCCATCAGGTAGTCGATGGCCTCCTGCCGGCTCCACCCGAGGGCGTGGAGGCCGGTGTCCACGACCAGGCGGCAGGCACGCCATGAGTCGAACGAGAGAATCCCGAGTCGTGCGAGGTCGCCGGAGTACAGACCCATCTCGTCGGCGAGACGTTCGATGTACAGACCCCAACCCTCGCCGTAGGCGGTGATCCAGGCGTGACGCCGGAACTCGGGGATGCCCTCGAGTTCCTGGGCGATGGCGATCTGGAGGTGATGGCCGGGAATGCTCTCGTGGAAGGCGAGTACCTCGGACTCGAACTTGGTCCTCGTGGTCGGCTCCGACACGTTGATGTAGTAGCTGCCGGGGCGGGAGCCGTCGGCGGCGGGTTGCAGGTAGTAGGCGATCGTGGCGTCCTTGGCGGCGACCTCGGGAATGTCGACGACCACACAGTCGGCCTTCGGCAGCCTCCCGAACCAGTTCGGGATCTCCTCTTTCGCCCGGGCGAGGGCCCGTTCGGCCGCTGTGCGCACGCCGTCTGAGTCCGCGAAACGGAGACTGCGGTCGTTGCGGAGGCGGTCGAAGATGGAAGACAGGTCGGTCGTTCCCAGCACCCGCCCGCCGAGGTCTCGATACTCGGCGGCCAGCGACTCCACCGTCTCGAGCCCGATCCGGTGGACTTCCATCGGGGTGATGTCGAGCGTCGTGTGGCGGGCCACGGCCCGCTCGTACACCTCGCCGCCGTCGGGGAGCCAGGCGAGACCGGACTTCTCCTGCGGCCGCGACTTCGGCAGCACTTCGTCTGCCAGTGCGTCCCGGTACCGCCGGTACGCCGGCCGGATCTCAGACTCGACGAGATCCCGCAACGTCGACCTCCACTCCGCTTCGCTGGCATCGTCGTACCCGACCGGCGCCCCGACCCTCAGGAACAGGTCGTC
>JABAOG010013344.1_pt1 | contig 11438 bp, 11 predicted proteins | sample 7062131 | NCBI WGS metagenome assembly JABAOG01 (sample SAMN14538629, study PRJNA623070) | marine sediment metagenome | biome: marine biome [ENVO:00000428]; feature: marine pelagic biome [ENVO:01000023]; material: deep marine sediment [ENVO:00002113] | place: India: Arabian Sea | collected... | reverse complement strand
GGCGTTCCTTGAGCGGGCTCGGCGACCGGCGACCTCCGCGCCGCGGCTCGCCGGCTGGGTGCGGTCGACCATGGGGATCCCGTCGTCCGGGACCGCCTCCCTCAACGCGGCTCCTGCCCCAGCCGACGGCGCAGCTCGTTGAACCAGTTCGTGACCACGACCAGATCCGGCTCCGCTTCCTCGATGGCAACCGCACCGAGCTGTCGGGTGAGCAGCAGCCGCTGTCCGTCGGGGTGCAGATCCCGTGGCACGCCGATCACCCGGTCGGCCAACTCGACGCGGTTCACGACCCGGAAGGTGGGCTCGAGCTCCAGCTGCGCGCGGAGCAGTCGGCCGGTATCCCGATCCCTGTAGAAGACGGCGGAGCCGTCCCGCGACCAGACCAGGGGGGCCAGGGCGGGAGCCGCCGAGATCTGCCAGCGGCCCCTCATGTCCGGGAACTCCCGCAGGAAGACCTGGGGTTCCCCGGTCTCCTCCGAGATGTACGCCAGGAGGCGTCCGCCTGGAGAGACCCTGGGCGCGGCCTCGTTCCAGTCCGCAGTGAGGAGGGGCACGGCATCGGCGTCACTCCCGACCCGGGCCATGTAGATGTCCGTTTGCGCTCCGAGGCCGACCCGGGAGAAGAGGGTGATGGTCCCGTCCTCCAACCAGTCGGCCGGATACTGGAAGCCCTCGAATCCTGCCACCCACTGGGCGGGAGAACGGCCGTCCACGTGTTTGACGTAGATGTCGGTGCCGCCCCTGCCGTCCTCGCGCTCCGCCGCGAAGGCCAGCCGCTGCCCGTCCGGAGACCAGACGGGGTCGTGGTGGTTCTCCCCCTCGAACGTCAGCCGCTGGTTGGTCCCCCGGTGGAGGTCGAAGAGGTGGATGTGGCCATCCCGGGTGTAGGCGAGCTGAGAGCCGTCCGGCGACACCCGCACGTCCGGGTGGTCCGTCGGCTCGAGAGGGAGCACCGCGGTGGCGCCGTCCATCTCCACCCAGAGCAGCTCGTGGCGATCGAGGTCCACCCCCGTGGCTACGCCCTCCCGGTACGCGAATACGCCGCTTTCCGCCACCGAGAAGAACGCGATGGCTCCGAAGGTGAGAACGCGCTCCTGGACGGGTACGGGGGCGCCCGTGGCTTCGCCGCGGTCCGGGTCGAAGGGGATGGCGAAGATNNGTGTCCCCGGTCTCGAGATCCAGCAGCTTGACGCGAGCGTTGCCGGGACCCTGATCGATGGCGGTGTAGACGATCTTCCGTCCCCCCGGCAGAAGGCGCGCGTAGACCGCCGGCTCCTCCGAGACCTGCTCGGTCTCGCCGCCGGTATCCGGGACCCGATGGATCCCGCCCTCCCCGGCGGTGATGACGGTGCCGTCGCTCGCCCATTCGACGCTGAAGATGGGGCCGACCCCGCCCTCCGGGATCAGCGTGATCTGCGTGCCGGTGGTGAGCTGCACCTTCCTCACCTGGCCGTCCGCATTGAAGGCCAGCCACCGCCCGTCCGGCGAGAACGTCGGGAAGCCCGCTCCGGACGTGCTCGGGATGGCCGTCGCCCGTGGATTCGAGGCCCGACGGATACGGAGGCGCGGGCCTTCGCCGTCCGCCCCGAGGCCGGCGTACACCAGGTCACCATCCGCGGACACGGCCAGCGTCGCATCGTTCGGCGCCAGCAGCGAGTCGGTTACCAGGAACCGGTGCGACGGCTGGGGGACCACGTTGCCGGCGCCCGGCGCCCGGAGCGCGAGCCAACCCAGGGCCGCCAGCAGGAGAAGGGACACGCCGAGCAGCGCGCGGGTGCGGGTGTCCCGGGTCCACCCGCCGCCCTGTTCACGGGGCTGGGCGGTGGCCGGCCGGGGCCGCGGCCGCGACGTGTAGCGGAAGCTCTCGTCGGTGAGCGCCTGGCGGAAGGCCTCGGCGCTATCGAACCGGTCCGCCGGCAGCTTCTCCAGCGCCTTCGTGACGGCGTCCCGGACGTGCTCGGGGACCGACCGTCGGACCTCGGCGAGGTCGCGGGGGTCCTCCGTCAGGATCCGCATGAGCACCGCCTGGGCGGTGGAGCCGGTGTGCGGCGGCTCGCCCGCCAGCATCTCGTAGAGCACGCACCCCAGCGCGTAGATGTCCGAGCGCGCGCTCACGTCCCGGTCCGCCGTGGCCTGCTCCGGGCTCATGTAGTGCGGCGTGCCCAGGCTCAGCCCCGTCTCCGTCAGCCGGCCGCCGCCCGCCGCGCTGACGGCCAGCGCGATCCCGAAGTCCGCCACCACCGGCTGGCCGTCGTGGAGCAGGATGTTGGCCGGCTTGATGTCCCGGTGGACGACCCCCTGCTCGTGGGCGTAGTGGAGGGCGCTCGCCACGTCGGTGGCGATCCCCACCGCCTCGCTCACGCTCAGCTGCTTCTCCCGGTCCAGCCGCTCCCGCAGCGACTCCCCCTCCACGTACGGCATCACGTAGTAGAGGAAGCCGTCGGCCTCGCCGGAGTCGAAGAGCGGGAGGATGTGGGGGTGCTGGAGGTTCGCCGTCGTCTTGATCTCGGTGAGGAAGCGCTCGCCGCCGACGACCGCCGCCAGCTCCGGCTTCAGGACCTTGAGGGCGACCTTCCGGTCGTGCTTCAGGTCCTCGGCCAGGTAGACGGTGGCCATGCCGCCCTCGCCGAGCTCGCGCTCGATCCGGTAGCGGCCCTCGAGGGCGGCGTTCAGACGGTCGATCATTGGAGTGGGCTCGCGCGGAAAGACGAAGTACGGGTATGCCCAGGATAGGACGAGGTGCCGATCGACCGCAACGGCCGGGCGGGCGGCGCCGGTCCGGAACCGGTAGCCCGCACAACAGCCGGGAGGTCTCCCGAGACCACCCCGGCGGCGGTCCGCGCTACGGCCCGGCCGGCGCTTCCCGGAGCTCCCAGAGCACGTTGAGGATCAGCCAGCGGTCGTCCTCCTCCACCAGCTGGAGGTAGTCGACCCAGTCGGTGGCATCGACCCGGACGACGGCCGCGCCGCGAAAGACGTCCAGGACGGTCACGTCGGCGCGCCGCTCCGCGGCGGGTGTGGTCGAGCCGCCGCCGGCCCGGGTCGAGGCCACGAGCCGGCTCCGGCCCTGGGTGTCGACCACCGGCGAGCCGGAGCGGGGGTCCGCGACGTGGAGCCGCTTCACGAGCTCGGGGTGGAGCGCCCGGGCCATCCGGTCCCCGTCCCCCTGGTACCAGCCTTCGATGTAGTCCAGGGCGGTGGCCCGGATGGCGGCGCTGTCGTCCGGCGTCTGGGCCCGGGCGGCGGTGGGTGCCAGCACCATGGCGACGGCCAGGGCGACGGTCATCAGGCGTGCTCCCATGGTCCTTCCTCCTTGACTGCGGCGGGCTCGCCCCTGTTGCGGTCCGACAGGGACCCGTCCAGCCGGGCGACGAGGTCGAGCCTATCCATCCGTGGGCCCCTCCCCGTTCGTCGCAAGGTACGTCCGGGCCTCCTCGGCCACCGTCAACCCCGGGTCCGCGTCCTCCAGGAGCTCCGCCAGCTTCCGGTAGCTGTCCAGCGCGACGGCGTCGTGGCCCGCGGCGGCGGCGGCACGGGCGTACCCCGCGAGGCTGTGGATCCGGTTCGGCGTCCGGCCCAGGGCGGTGCGGAAGGCGGCCACGGCTTCGTCGTGCCGGTCCAGCTCGAGGAGGAGCTCGCCCACCAGCTCCCGGGCCGGCTTGAAGGCGATGGGCGGGCCGAAGTCCACCGGGAGGGACGCCTCGTAGTCCGCCGCTTCCGCGGCCGCGGCGAGGGCGGCCTCCAGGTCCCCGGCGTCGGCCAGGAGCAGGGCGTCGAGGGTGCCTGTCCAGACGGGGGCGTAGGGGCTCACCCACGACGGGTCCATCCGGCCGACCGCCTCCTCGAACGCGGCCTGGTGCCGCAGGGCGCTCGGCCGGTCACCCGCCTCGAGGGCCTCCAGGGCCGCGCCCCAGGCGTAGGCGGCTCGCATGTAGGCCGTGGTCTCTCCACCCTCCGGCAGCTCGATGGCCGCCGCCGGACCCCGGAGGTGGCCCGCGTCGGCCAGGTAGAGATTGCGCATGTACACGAAGGAGAAGCCCGCGGACCGCCGCCGTGCTTCCGGCAGCCCCGTGTCGAGGAGGTCCTTCCCGCACCCGGCCAGGAGCCCCTCGGCCTTCCCGTACCGTCCCTGCTGCTGGTAGCCGTACATGAGCCACTGGTTGTAGTGGCCGCAGTCGCTGGGCGGCAGCCCCCGGGCGGCCCGGCTCGCGTCCACTACGCCGTCCGCCCGGACGTTCGCCTCCACCACCCGGTCCCAGAGTCCGCGGGCCAGGAAGATGTGGGTGGTCATGTGCTGGGCGTGGGCCGCGTCCGGGGCGATGGGCCCGTAGGCCAGCGCCGCCTCCATGGCCAGCACGGCGTGGGTGGGATCGTCGAAGGAGTGGATCGTGTAGTGGGCGGCGCCGGGATGGCCCGGGTTCTTCTCGAAGGCGTCCAGGGCCAGCGCGCCGGCCTCCATGTACGTCGGCACGTCCCGGTCCCCCTGGCTCAGCCCCAGCAGGGAGAGGGCGTAGAAGGTCTGGGCCTCCAGGTCGTCGGGATAGCGCTCGAACAGCCGTGCCATCTCCCGGGAGTAGAGGGTGTCCAGGCGCGCCTTCTCCCCCTCGCCGTAGAGGGTCTCCACCGCGCTCAGCCAGCCCTTCTCCCGCTCGGTGGGCGCCCTGGCCAGCCGCTCATCCCGGGTCGGGGCCAGCCGCGCCAGCGCCGCCCGGGCCGCCTCCACGTCCTTCTCGTTCCACACCGGATGCGTGTACGTCATGGCCTCGCCCCAGTAGGCCATGGCGAAGTCCGGATCGATCCGCTGGGCCTCGCGGAAGGCCTCGGCCGCGTCGTCGTACTCGAAGCTGTGGAGCAGCAGGACCCCCCGGATGAAGGGCGTCTGCGCCTCGGCCGCGCCCGAGTTGGGGAACGAGATCGCCCCGAGCCCATCGATGCGCGTGAGCTCCTGGCCGGCCAGCGGACCGGTGGGGAGGGCGAGCGCGAGGGCGAGGACGGTGACGCGAGACCGGATCGAGCGCATGGGGGTTCTCCGGATACGGGTAGGGGAGGCCGGCGGCCCCCGGGGGCGGAACGCGGTCCAAGTTACGGTCGTCGGGTGAGAGATCGCCACCGTCATGGCCGGAGGCCCCCGGCCGGCCCCGATCACCGGCCCCGGCCGGCGGCCAGTCCCAGCCCCGCGCCAAGCTGCCCCCCGGCGCGGCGCGCGCGGCGGAGGTCCCGGGGGCCCGCCGTCGGCAGCGGCCATCGCTGCACTCGCCCGTCTTGTGGACGCTGCACCGCGTCTCCATCGTTGCAGGTGACCACACAGGATCGGCCCGGACAAGACCACCAGGAGGCTCTCGATGCCTGCTTTCAGGACCGCCGACCCGGACCTCCAGGCAAACAAGCAGACGGTCACGCGGATGCTCGAGCGACTGAGCGCGGGTGACGTTTCCGGTTTCGTCGACTCCCTGGCGCCCGACTACGTCCGCCACTGCCAGGCCATGCCGCCCGATCTCCAGGAGATCCGCGGCCGGGACGCGATGGAGGCGTACCTGCGCGGGAACATGGAGACCTTCCCGGATTACCGGGAGGAGGTCGAGTGGCTGGTGGCGGAGGGAGACTACGTCGCCTGGCGCTCCAGGGGTACCGGCACCATGACCGGCTCCCTCGGGCCGTTTCCGCCGACACGGGAGAAGCTGGACGTGGTCATCATCGGGATGCACCGCTTCGAGGGCGGCAGGGTGGCGGAGACCTGGACGTCGTGGGACAACATGGCCGCGCTGACCCAGCTGGGGCTCCTGCCGGAGGCGTAGGAAGGCGAGCGGGGGCCCGGATCAGGGGCCCCGATCCGCGACCCGGCGCAGCCGCCCTTCCGGCTACTCACCGGGGACGGCCGGTCTCCGGCCGGCCGCCGCCCCGGCCAGCAGCGCCAGCTCCTTCTCGAACGTCCCCCGCAGCATGGGCCCCAGGAGAAGCTTCTCGATGGCCCCCCGGAGCCGGCCTCGCCCCCGCATGTCGCTGGCCAGGGTCACCCGCGCCTCCCGCCCGCCCTCGACGGGGTCCACCACGAACGTGGTCACGTAGCCGGTGTCGTTGGTCTCGACGAGCGTCCGGCCCGGCTCCGGCTCGGTAACCATGGCGCGGAACGTCCGAACGCGGCCGAGCACCTTCATCCGGACGCGGATGATGGTCCCGTCCCCGTAGCCGCCCTTCTCGACCTCCAGCGACTCGAACGGCGGTCGGGGGAGGATCCGGCCGTGGCCGTCCCGGTAGTCGGCGATCAGCCGGTAGACCGTGCTGGCCGACGCCGGGATCCGGGCCGAAGCGGAGATCTCGTGATATGCCATGGTCGATGCGGGGAACGGGAGCGACAGACCCCTCCACCCGGACTGCGATGGTTTCACGGGGGACCGGACAGTCCCGTGCCGGGGCCCTCCGGGACTTCCACGGGCGCGCTTCCCCGGGCGTCGTGTCGATTCCCGGGTCCGGAGCACGGCCAACCCCACCGGCTCCTCGCCTGTCCAACCCACCGAAGCCCAGGTCGACAGGGAGCGGTCCATGGAGCGAGCACGGGCGGGAGCGGCGCTGGTGATCGGAGGCCTCGTGGCGGCGTGTGGCGGGGAGCCATCCCGGGCGGGAGCGGTATGGCGGGCGGAGCGGGACACGGTGGCGGACACGGTGGTTGTGCGCACGGTCGCGGGCACGGTGTGGGGCGACACGGCGGAGCTGGAGCCGGTCTGGCGGATCGGGGCGCTGGAGGGTGCCGACGCGGAGGTCCTGGGCGAGCCGCGGATGCTGGCCGCGGGGCCGGACCGGACGCTGTACCTGCTCGACGTGCAGGTGCCCGTCGTCCGGGCCTACGGGCCCGGCGGGCGGCACCGGCTCGACGTGGGCCGGGAGGGCGGAGGGCCCGGGGAGTACGCCAACCCCGACGGCATCGCCGTGCTGCCGGACGGTCGTCTCCTGGTCCGGGACCCGGGCAACGCCCGCATCTCGGTGTACTCGTCGGACGGGGTGTACCTGGAGGCATGGGACCATCCCACGGGCGGTGGCTTCAACACCGACGCCACCTTCTGGGTCGACACGGCGGGCACGGCGTGGGTCAGCACGCTGGCGGACTTCGGGAAGCCGCCCTGGGAGTGGGAGTTCATCCTCATCGGCGTCGACTCTACGGGCGCCGTGATCGACACCGTCCCGGCCCCGACGTTCGCCTACGAGCCGGCCCGGCTGACCGCTTCACGCGAGAACAGCAGTAGCGTGCGCAGGGTGCCGTTCACCGCCCAGACGGTCTGGTCGTTCAGCCCCTTCGGTTACACCGTCGGCGCGGTGACGGACCGCTACGCCGTGCACCTCTTCCGCCGCGACGCGCCCGTCCTCCGGATCGAGCGCGCCGGCGCCGAGCCGGTCCCCGTGCTACCGGAAGAGGCGGCGGAGCGGAGGGCCCGGATCACGGCCGGGCTCCAGCGGCAGTACGGGTCGTGGCGCTGGAACGGTCCCGATGTGCCGGCCACGAAGCCGCCGCTCCGGGACCTGTTCGTGGATGACGACGGCCGGATCTGGGTCGTGGTGTCTCGACCGGGCCGCGCGGTGATGACCGAGGCGGAGGCGGAGGCGGAGGCGGCCCGGTCCGGCCGTCCGACGCTCCGGTTCGAGGAGCCTGTCGCCCTCGAGGTCTTCGACCGGGAGGGCCGGTTCCTGGGCCCGGTCCGGGCGCCCTCCGGGTTCCGGGTCGACCCGCGCCCCGTGATCCGGGGCCAGGACGTCTGGGCGGTGGTCCGCGACGAGCTCGGGGTGCCGCAGGTCGTGCGCTACCGGCTCGTGGGAGCCAACGAGAGCCCGCCTGCATAGAATTACCCATCACCCCCGCGGCCGGTTTTGCGCAATCCTGCCGATTGTATCCCGCCGGGGCCCGCGCGAGAATTCGGTGAACGGCCCGGGCGTCCTGCGCGCCGTGCGGCCACCGACTCTCCGCCACGAAGGAGCCCATCATGTACCTGATCCGCGAGGTCCTGCACTGCAAGCCGGGCAAGGTCCGCCCGATGGTCGAAAAGTTCACCGTCCTGTCCGGCGCCCTGGCGGACATGGGATTGGACGGGTTCCGGCTGCTCACGGACGTCACGGGGGAGCAGTTCTGGACTCTCGTGGCGGAAACGGAGGTGGAGCGGATCGAGGACTTCTTCGCGGTCGAGCAGGAGCTCATGGCGAACGGGACCGTGCGGGAGGCCATGGACGGGTACCACGACCTCGTGGAGACCGGTCACCGGGAGATCTACCGCATCGAGGGCGGGTCCTGATCGTGGGCGAGAGGCGGCCCGGGACGGTGGTCATCGGCGGCGGCCAGTCGGGGCTGGCCGTCGGCTATCACCTCGGACGACGGGGCCTGCCGTTCGTGATCCTGGACGAGAACGACCGGGTCGGCGACGCGTGGCGGAAGCGGTGGGACTCGCTGCGGCTGTTCACGCCGGCGAAATACGACGGCCTGCCCGGGAGGCCGTTCCCGGGTCCGGGTTCCTACTACCCGACCAAGGACGAGGTCGCCTCGTACCTGGAGGCGTACGCCCGGGATAACGGGCTGCCGGTCCGCACGGGGGTCCGGGTCGAACGGGTTTCGAAGGTCGGGGACGGATTCGAGGTGGACACGGGGGAGGACACGGTGCTGGCCGAGAGCGTGGTGGTGGCCACGGGCGCCTATGACAGGCCCAGGGTCCCGCCGTTCGCGTCGGAGCTCGACGCCGGCATCGCGCAGCTCCACTCGAAGGAGTACCGTCGGCCGTCCCAGGTCCGGGGCGATGGGGTGCTCGTGGTGGGCGCCGGGAACTCGGGGGCGGAGATCGCCATCGAGCTCGCGTCCCACCACCGGATCTGGCTGTCGGGGCCGGACACGGGGGAGGAGCCGACCCGGGCCGGGAGTCGCGCCGATCGCCTGCTCGTGCCCTTGATGTGGCTCGTGGCGACCCGGCTGACGGTGAATACGGCGCTGGGCCGGAAGCTCCGCGACCACTTCCTCGACCCGCCTCGGGGCATCCCCCTCGGCCGCGTGCGACGAAAGGACTTCGCCGCCGCCGGGATCGAGCGGGTGCCGCGGACGACCGGGGTGAAGGACGGCTCGCCCCTCCTCGAGGACGGCCGGGTCCTCGACGTGTCGACCGTCGTCTGGTGCACCGGGTTCGTCCCGGACTTCGGCTGGCTCGACCCGGAGCCGCCGACCCGCTACGGCCTTCCGGTCCACGACCGGGGCGTCAGCCGGTCCTGCCCGGGGCTGTACTTCATGGGGCTCCCCTTCCAGCACTCCATCAGCTCGGTGCTCCTGGGGGGCGTCGGGCGGGATGCCCGGTACATCGCCGAGCACATCGCCTCCGCCCGGAACGGCGCGGCGCCCTGACCCCTCCCCGGTACCGCCGCGCCCCGCCCGGGCCCCGAACGCCCCGCTACCGGCCGAACCAGTAGGTGGCCTTGATCTGGAACACGTTCATGGGCCGCTGGTCGAAGATGGCGTCCCCGGCGTCCTCGAAGTCGAACGTGCCGGAGGGGTCGTATCCCGACCGCTGCTGGGTCCACACGAAGTACACGGTGGATCCGGGGCGGTACTCCCACCGGAGCACGGCGGTGCCCCGCAGCGCGCTGGTGGTGAAGTCGGGGTCGTCGAACGTGAAGGGCTCGGCGGGTCCCGTGCCGTCGGGGTCCACCTCGTAGGTCGCGGCCGCCGCGTCGTAGCCGATGGTCCCCATGTCCTCGCCGTAGACCACCTTGTCGAGGGTGCGGGGCGCGGCGAACTCCCGGAACGAGGAGTAGTCGCCGCTGGCGACGAAGGGCTGGGCGAAGAGCTGGAGCGTGAGGTCCGGCGTGAACGTCCAGTTGACGCGGGTGCGGAGGGACAGCGTCCTCGTCTCGATGTAGCCGAAGACGTAGCGGTCGCCGTAGAAGGCGGTGGCCGTCGGGTCCTCGACGCGGGTCACGTACTGGGCCGACGTCTCGTCGTAGGAGTAGCTCGGCGAGAGCTGGACGAAGATGTTGGCGGCGGGCTTCAGCGCGACGCCGGGGCGGATGGTGTAGGACCGGGTGTCGTCGCCGATCCCCCGGCTGCCCTGGAGCGAGACGTCGAACACGGCGGCGGCGCGGGCGTCGGTGGAGACCTGGAAGTGCGCGAAGTCGTACCCGGTCCGCTTCACCACCGGGCCGCCGCGGGTGAGGCGGTCGTCGAGCGACGGGGTGTCGTGGATCCAGAAGGTGCGCAGGTTCCAGTAGTTGGGGAACTCCATCCCGTAGTAGGCCTGGAGGTTGGCCCGGGTGCGGTCCCCGTCGTAGTTGTGCTCGAAGGCGCCGCCGAACGACGTGAAGATGTTGCGGTACCAGCGGGTCGGCGTGGTGAAGCTCCCGCCGATGTTGCCGTTGAACCAGACGTAGTCGGCGCGGTTCAGGAAGGCGAGGTCGTTGTTCTCGAAGCCGGGGCTCCGGACGTTGGCCATGGCCTCCCAGCGCAGGATGCCGCCGCTGTCCTTCCCCACGCGCGTGAACAGACCATACCCCTGGAGCGACGTGGCGCCCGCGTCGTAGCCGGCGTCGAAGAGCCCGTCCCCCGTCACGTCCCGGTCGGGTCGCTGGAAGTAGCGGGCGCTGGAGCGCTGGGTCCGGTCGATGGCTTCCGCCGACCCGGCCACGTTGGTGACCAGCGTGCTGCCCATCCACGAGTACTCCCGCCGGTGCCACGTGTGGTACCAGTCCACGCCGGCGGCCTCGGCGTGGCCGTGGAGCCGCTCGCTCACGATGGGGTCGCCGGTGCGCCGGGCCACGGAGGTCAGGATCCCGCCGATGGTGGTGGCGCCGTTGCGGAGCTCCTTCTCCACGCGGCCGACGAAGTAGTTGGTCAGCGGCTCCACGACCTGGGAGGCCTCGTCGGCGCCGTCCGTCGCCACGTAGTCGGCGGACTCCCGGCCGGTGACGGCCTCGAGCAGGCCGATGCTGTAGCCGCTGTTGGTGCGGCCGGTGATCTTGGCGGCGCCCAGGATGGAGGTGTTGTCCGGGGGGTCGGCGTAGTCGGCGACGTCGTCGAGGTAGCCGGTGAGCTGGGGCGGCCGGCCGATGCGCCGGGAGTAGAACGCGCTCAGGCCCGAGGTGTTGTTGCAGAACATGCAGCGCATGCCGCCGAAGCTGAACGCGCTGCGGCCGGCGACGAAGAAGGGTCGCTTCTCGTCGTAGTAGGTCTCGAAGGCGCTGAGGTTCAGCGTGGCCGGGTCCACCTCCACCTGGCCGAAGTCCGGGTTGATGGTGGCNNCGCTCGAACCGGCTCCCGGTCACCACGTAGGGGAGCACCTCGAGCTGGCGCGGCTGCGCGTCGATGGCCAGACCCTCCAGGTGGCCGTAGAAGGCCGGCCCGCTGGCGGCGTTCCGGGGCCGGAACGACCACATGACCTGCTCGTTCAGCGCGTCGATGTAGCGCCAGATCTGGAGCCCCCACG
>JABAOG010020278.1_pt2 | contig 11440 bp, 8 predicted proteins | sample 7062131 | NCBI WGS metagenome assembly JABAOG01 (sample SAMN14538629, study PRJNA623070) | marine sediment metagenome | biome: marine biome [ENVO:00000428]; feature: marine pelagic biome [ENVO:01000023]; material: deep marine sediment [ENVO:00002113] | place: India: Arabian Sea | collected... | reverse complement strand
GTCTAAAAAGCTGGAAATGATGGGCCGGGATAAAGCGTTAGCAGGCGCGGCCGCACTGATACCTCAGGTAAAAGCCGAATATGCCAAGGCCGAATCCATCCTGAGTGACATATTAAAAAAGGATGCTGCATGACCAGCGAAAAAATATCAGGCCATGTCCTGGTCGTTGATGACAACCGTTTAAACCGTATGAAACTAGCCCGCAGCCTGGAGGTTCAAGGGTTGGCGGTAACATTAGCGGAAAATGGTCAAGAAGCGTTGGAAAAGTTCGTCGAACATGCCTTTGATGTTGTCTTATTAGACATTATCATGCCAGAAATGGACGGGTATGAAGTCTTAGAACGAATGAAGGCCGATGCCAACTTGCGAAATATCCCGGTTATTGTTATCTCGGCCGTAGATGAAATTGAAAGCGCCGTCCGCTGCATCGAAATGGGCGCAGAAGATTATCTGCCCAAACCATTTAACCCTGTTTTTCTGCGTGCTAGGTTAGAAGCCAGCCTGCGAAAAAAAAGACTGCGAGATTTAGAACAAGCCTATCTACAACAGGAAGTAGCCCTACGTCAAAACGAAAAGCTGGCTACCCTCGGCCGTCTTTCCGCGGGTCTTGCTCATGAGCTAAATAATCCTGCCGCAGCGGCCGTTCGAGGGGCACACCAACTAGAAGATGCCGTCGCCCATTTACAGCAAGCTATATTTCATTTCAATCAACTTGAACTCAGTCAGAGCCAGTTAGAAATTTTGAACCAATTAGACAGTAAAATAAGGGAAACAGCAGGCCAACCCCACACCTTAGATGCCCTAACCCGCAGTGACCTCGAATCCGAAATCGAGTCCTGGTTGGTAGAACACGGCATCGACCAGGGCTGGCAATACGCCCCGAACCTGGTCAGCCTCGGCTACGACAATACCCAGTTAAGAGATTTCGCGGAAACTTTTGACCCAGGACAATTAAAAGTCATACTTGGCTGGTTAGACGCGACCCACAACACCTACAACTTATTGACAGAACTTGCCCAAGGTGCCGGGCAGATTAGCGAAATCGTTAAAGCCCTAAAAACCTACACCTATATGGACCAAGCCCCAGTCCAAAATATAGACATTCACGAAGGGATTGAAAATACGCTCACAATGTTGCACAGCAAATTGAAAAAAGGTATTGTTGTCTCCCGGGACTATGACAAATCCCTGCCCCGCATTGAGGCATTTGGCAGTGAATTGAATCAAGTTTGGACAAACCTCATTGACAATGCAATATATGCTATGGATGGTCAGGGTCAACTAACCATAAAAACCTATCAAGATGGCAACTGGTTAGTGGTTGAAATTTCAGACAATGGGCAGGGTATCCCCCAGGAAGTACAATCGCAAATTTTCGACCCTTTCTTTACCACCAAGCCGCCAGGCTCCGGGTCAGGTATGGGGTTGAATATTTCTCACAATATCATCACCCAGAAACACGAAGGGAAGATAGCGGTTGTTTCACAAAACGGCCGAACCTGCTTCCAGGTAAAATTACCGATTTAATTGTTTATCAGGAGTAAAATTAGCGTGGCAAAACCTATTATCTTATCTGTTGATGATGAACCCCAGGTGTTGCAAGCCATTGTGCGCGACCTGCGCCAGCAATACGGCAAGGATTATCGCATTATCCAGGCGAATTCTGGCCCAGAAGCCCTGGAAACCGTCAACAGCTTGAAAAAAAGAAATTCCCCCATTGCACTTTTTGTTGCCGACCAACGCATGCCGACGATGACCGGCACAGAGTTTCTAACCGAAGCCATCAAGCTCTACCCTCAGTGCAAGCGGGTCCTCTTAACAGCTTATGCCGACACGGAAGCGGCCATTGCCAGCATCAACAAGATCGGCCTCGACTACTATCTCGTTAAACCCTGGGATCCACCAGAGCATAACCTTTTCCCAATTCTGGACGATTTGTTAAGCGATTGGCAGGCCAACGTGCCGGTGCCATACGACGGCATCCGGGTCGCCGGTACATTATGGTCATCCAACAGTCATATTGTGAAAGATTTCCTGGCCCGAAACCGGGTCCCTTATCAATGGCAAGATATAGAGGTCAATGAGGAAGCCAGGATATTAGTCGAATCAGTTCAAGAAGGTAAAGAAAAAAAGCTGCCTGTTGTTTTCTTCCCGGATGGAAAAGCCTTAATCCAACCGGATAACAATACATTAGCCGCAAAAATTGGGATGAGAACCCAGGCCAGCCAGGAATTTTATGATTTGATTATTGTTGGCGGCGGACCCGCAGGTCTGGGCGCGGCCGTTTATGGTGCTTCAGAAGGGTTGCGAACCTTAATGATTGAAAAATCCGCCACCGGCGGTCAGGCCGGGACCAGCTCCAGAATTGAAAATTACCTCGGCTTCCCCAAAGGACTAAGCGGCTCAGACCTGGCGCGCAGGGCAGAGACCCAGGCCCGGCGGCTTGGCGCAGAAATTTTAACACCTCAGGAAGTTTTCAGCGTCCGGGCGGAAGACCCTTACCGTATTGTCACTCTTAGCAATGGCTCAGAAATCTCCTGCCGCGCCCTCATCATCGCCACCGGTGTCACTGTCCGTGAACTATCCGTTCCCGGCATCAAACCATTAAACGGCGCCGGGGTTTACTATGGCGCGGCTTTAACCGAAGCAGCCCATTATAAAGACAAACATGTCTTCGTCGTTGGCGGCGCCAATTCGGCCGGACAAGGCGCCATGTTCTTTTCCCGCTATGCCAGCCAGGTAACGATGTTAGTTCGCAGTAGTTCCCTGGAAAAAGGGATGTCCCAATATTTAGTAGATCAGATTTATGCCCAGGAAAACATCGAAGTCTGGTGCCGGACCGTTGTCAAAGAAGTACACGGCACTCAAAAGTTAGAAGCCATAACCATATTCAACCAGGATACCCGCCAAACAGAAACCTTGGACGCCGCTGCAATCTTCCTCTTTATTGGCGCTGTACCTCATACGGAATTGGTTGCCGGTGTTGTCGAACGTAACCGGGCCGGTTTCATTCTGACAGGTCAAGATTTAATTCAGGGCGATAAGCGTCCTAAAGGATGGACCTTAAAACGAGATCCATTCCTGTTAGAGACAAGCGTCCCCGGCATTTTTGCCGCCGGAGATGTTCGACAAGGGGCCGTACGTCGGGTCGCTTCGGCCGTCGGCGAAGGCGCTATCTGTGTTGGATTAGTCCACCAACATCTAAAAACTGTGTAATCAAGGAAAAGTCTGGCTTTTTCTCCTGTTTATCGGCAGGCTGATTCCATAAAAGCCTGACTTCTGGATTGAGGCGATGATGTACGAAGAATTTCTCCAAAAAATACCCTTATTTGAAGATTTACCAGCAGAAGATTTGGCCCGCTTATGTAAAATGGTCTTGACCGTCGAGCTAAAAGCGGAGGAAATATTGTTCAAAGAAGGCAGTCCTGGAGATCGAGTCTATGTTCTCAAAGAAGGCAGCCTGGAAGTGATTAAACAATCCGGCAAGCGGGACGTCTTACTAGCCGTCAATGACAAACCAGGCATGGTAATTGGGGAAATGGCCCTGATAGAACAAGCCCCAAGAATGGCTACTGTTCGTGCCCGCGAAGATAGTACCTTAATCGGCATCCACCAAAGCCAGCTTGATACCTTACTAAACACCAGCACTTCCGCCGGACAAGCAATTCTTCATACTGTACTCGGCCGTTGGCGAAAAACCGAAAGCCTCCTCCGCCAGAGTGAAAAGATGGCCCAACTCGGTACGCTCACCGCCGGTGTGGCTCACGAACTTAACAACCCCGCCGCCGCCGTTCAGCGCAGCGCGGATCAATTGAAAGAGAAACTCGCCCGTTTCGAAAAAATCCACATCCGCCTCGGCCAATACAGTTGCAGCGAAGTCCAGTTGGCTAAACTCAACGACCTGACTGCAAATGCCCAGATCCGCTCCATGCAGTTTGTTGACCTGGATCCCCTTTCCCGCAGCGATCGCGAGTACGAAGTAGAAGAATGGCTTGATGAAAACGGCATCAACAATGCCTGGGAACTGGCTCCCATATTGGTCAACCTCAATTATACAACGGCCGATCTCGACGGTATCGCTGAGGTTTTCCAAGGCTCTTTGATGGAAACGATCATTCAATGGCTTGGGGCTATCTCCACCGTTTACAGCCTCGTCTTCGAAATCAGCCAGGGCGCCGGCCGTATCTCCGATATTGTCAAAGCCCTGAAATCCTACTCCTACCTCGATCAAGCCCCGATTCAAGAGGTAGATGTCCATGAAGGACTTGATAACACCCTTATTATCCTTCGCAGCAAAGCTAAAGAAGGCATCCATATCGTCCGCGAATATGCCGACGACCTGCCCCGCATCACCGCCTTCGGCAGCGAACTCAACCAGGTCTGGACCAACATCATCGACAACGCCATCGACGCCATGGACGGTCAGGGCCAGATAACCATTCGCACCCGCCGCGAAGGTAACGAAGTTGTCGTTGAAATCGAAGACCAGGGACCTGGTATCTCAGATGAAATCAAGCCTCAAATCTTCGACCCCTTCTTCACTACTAAAGGTCCCGGCCGAGGTACCGGCCTCGGCCTCAACATCACTTACAACATCATCGTCGAAAAACACCGCGGCGCCATCAACGTCACCTCCGAACCAGGCTGTACCACCTTTCAAATCCGCCTGCCTATAAACACCTAGAAGGTTCAACCACCACCGGCTTACCTAAGAAGCGGCACAGAGGATCCCATCCATCTTTGACACGATATTGCAACAGCCACTGCGAGGGAACCAAATTAACGACTTGTTGATTATGCTGATTGAAGATGTGGATGGCATTTTTAATCACAAACAACTCATTACTAGGCTTCCAAACCATCTAACTGTTTTCGCTGCCGGTCAAGATCCCGGGCGTGTTCAGCTTTTGCTTCGCGATGAGCAACGTCATTACCTGATGCTNNGGACGAAATTGTAAATCCGCTGGCGGCGCACCTATATAGTCCCCATCCAACCGCTTAACCCCAAGTATGAGAACCCCTTCCTCTGCAAGACCAAGTTCGTTTATCTTCTGGTCAGTCAACCAGGCATTCTCCTTGATGTCAATCTCAATGATACGATAATCATCCCTGAGATGGAGCAAGTCAGCGTAATCCCTTAAATCGAGCGTCGTATATCTTGCCAGAACTCGCTCAATTATTGGTGTTAGCAGCCGATTTATGGCCTGACTTTGAGACAATCCAGCTAAAATAACTACGCCGACAACCAAAACCAATAACCTTTCCGGCGTTGCCTGGCCTGCCCCAATAAAGGAGAGCATCAGCGTTGCAATCGACGTAACAATCCCAACTGAACCGAGTCTGATCAACAACGCTGCAACCCGACGCCGGGCTGGATTTGTTAAAACGGTCTCTGCCTCACTAGTGGTAAATCCTGCGCCTGAAAAAGCTGAGAGTGATTGGAAATTTGCTACTTCTTCTGAAAGCCCTGTCATCTGAAAAGCAATCGAGCCAACACGAACAACTAGTAGGGAAAGAGCAAAAACAACCAGAAGGGACATGACAGCAACCATTTAAATCACCTCCTATTGCAATTAAAAATACAGTTTTGTAAATCCCATACCAAAAGAGCAATATTCTGCAAGACAATTCCGTTCATTTTATGGTACGATATCAGAAGATGCGAAACAAACATATTTTCGCCACTGTTGATAGAAAGCAAAAAATAGGATTATGGACAAGAAAGACTGGACAAAATTTTGGTATAATGACCAGCTTGACATACGATTTTTGCGCGCTCATTATGTTCAACATGCTTTCCCCCGTCACAGCCACGATTATTATGTCATAACCGTCATTCTTCGCGGATACCTCTCTTATTTCAATACCGGCCAAAAATATTTAACCCCGCCAGACAGTATACTGCTCATTAATCCCGAGACAGTTCATTCCGGCGAACCGGTTGATCCGGCCGGGTATGAAATGGTTAGTTTTTACCCGACCGTCTCCCATATGGAATCGGCCGTTTACGACATCACCGGTCAGCATCAGACCGTACCATTTTTCCGGAAAGCCAAGGTAGACGATCCCTGGCTGGTCAACAGCCTACTGGCTCTCCACTACACCCTTACCCAGGAGGCAACGCCTCTGGAATATGAATCTCGGTTTATCTGGACCCTGGCCGAACTCATCCGCAAATATGCCGATATCCGCCTCCAGGAACGGCCGGTTGGCCAGGAACGCAAAGCCGTCCGGCAGGCCCGCCGCTTTATCGAAGACGCTTTTGCTGACGGTATAAATCTATCTCAATTAGCCGAACACGTCTCACTTAGCCCCTACTATTTGCTGCGTGTCTTTCGCTCTGAGGTCGGTATGCCGCCCCACACCTACCTGGAAACTGTCCGTATCAGGCAGGTCCAGCGGCTCATCGAAGCCGGCAAACCAATGGCTGACATTGCGGCCGAAGTCGGCTTCAGCAGCCAGAGCCATTTAATCAATCGCTTCAAGCAAATCATAGGCGTCACCCCCGGCCAATACGCCCAATAAAATCAGCAGTCAGTAATCAGTAGTCAGTAGTCAGTAATTTTCTGTTCACTGCCAACTGCTCACTTTCCCCTTGGAGGTTTCACCATGCCTGTAAATTTACTCACCCTAATACCATTCGTTCTCATTACAACTTTCACCCCCGGCCCGGCCAATATCTCCAGCGCCTCAATGGGCATCCTTCATGGCTACAAAAAAACGCTTCATTTTCTGGCTGGATTAACAACTGCCTTCTTCCTCATACTATTGCTAAGCAGCTGGCTGACGGCCGTTCTGCTCAATACGATTCCCGGCCTGGAAACAATTCTCCGTTTTGGCGGGGCCGTCTACATCTTTTACCTCGCCTTCGCCATCCTCAAGGCCAGCTATAGCTTTGATTCCGGTCAGGTAAAACGGATGCGCTTTCTACACGGCTTCACCCTCAATATGCTGAACCCCAAGATGTTTGTCTTTACCCTAACTCTTTTTTCNNACCGGCAATGTTCCTCTATTAGCCCTGGCTATATTACTTTTAACCATGACTGGTTTTTTCGCTACTTCTACCTGGACCTTATTTGGTACAGTAATCAAAAACTACCTGCGTTCCCCCCGGATCAAAATGGCAGTCAACATTATTATGGCCCTGTTCCTAGTCTACACAGCTATAGACCTGGCAGGTATTTTCTAACTGACCTGCTACTATCAAATTCTTTCTCCAACCTTGCCAAAAATCAGAAAATTTATCAGTTGGTAAGGTCAAGATCGGGTTCTTGTTTAAGTTTAAACCAAGTTAAAATGATGATTGCAAGAAAGATACCACCAACAACACCAGTTATTAGTGGAATAAATAATTCAGGGTCTGGCGCGAACCACGGATCTGCCTCTTGCACCCAAACTTCTCCAGCTTCATCAATAATGTGACTTCGGGAATAACCTGTATCAATAAAGGTGAGGGTAAAAGACAGGGTATCAATCGCCTTACCAGGTTTTTTTACCCACCAACTCAATGTATTTTTTGAGATTCCATAGATAAAATATGACGATCCGTAATTTTCCAATGTTACTTTAGATGCTTCCTGCCAACAGGAACTACTCGGTCTGATCGGTTCTACGATATGTCCAAGTTCATTCTGATCGTATGTACATCTATAATTTTTTCCATTACTTGTCTTGACTAAAATGTCAGTATGATTGGCTGCTATTATCTCGGTTGGCATGTCAGGGGGCCTTCCTAGAGAACTCCATGGTCTTTGTCCACTGATAACAACCATTGTAAAAAATGAAAGGTACAGACAAAGACAGATTGAAAGAAAAAACAATACTGGAATGTAGATTATCTTAGGCAGACGAGTAATTTTATTAGCAATCCCAAAAACGAGTGAAAGTAATAATACAGCTAATGGCCTGACTGTTGCTAATATTTCGTCTCCAACTCGTTTTAGAAAATTCATACCTCAATCCCTGTCAGGCATCTTATCTGACACAGCATATAAATTCAAGCACCTCGCTGGCGTCGTGTCCGTCTTCTTTGTCGGCCGTCTTTCACCTTTCGAGGTTTTGGCAACTGCGGAACTATCGGTAGCTCCCGCCCGCTGGTCATTCCAGACCGAATAATTTTCTCCATTTCGGCGGCATTTTCAGGGTCAATGTCCGGCTGTTTGTAAGCCGCCAATCGTCGTTCGACCTCGCTCTTGACCCGCTCTTCCAGCATCGGCCGTCCCGCCTTCACCCAATTCTCCCGATTATCCCGATCCACCGCCGGCCCCGGCAAATACAGTTCTTCCGGCCAATTATTAAGGGTGTGTTCGGCCGTAATCAAATGCTGCTCCTTCAACAACTCCCTCACAAACGGAATCGTTGGGATATCCTCCTTCAACCGAATCTCTCGAACCAGCCGCAAAGCATGGCCGCACCACTCATCATCCAATACTAGCTTCGCCAGACTAAAAACCATCACATAATCCAACATCCCCGGCCCGGACACCGAATTAATCCCCGCCAATGCCGCCAGCAAAGCACTACCATACGTCTCCGCCCCGGCTTGGGCATCAACGAATTTCCCCTCACTTAAAGCCAGATATCCTTGGGTCGGCAGACCCATCGATTTCGCCACTGCCACATAGGCCAAATCAAGCTGCAAGGCCTCCACCGCGATCATCGGCGATGTCGCCGCCTTCATATGAAAAGCTGCCGGCGCGCCCCCGAACAAGACCGGCGCGCCCGGCCGGATAATTTGGGCCATCGTCAGTCCCACCAGCACATCGGCCGTATGGAAAACGGCCGCCCCCATCACCGTCACCGGCGCAATCAGCCCCATCATCGTTACCGGCACCACCTCAATCGGAATGCCCCACTCGACGCAGTCCAGCAAGTTCTGGCAGGAATCCTCACTGTAGCGGAACATTCCGGTAGCGGTGATGGTGAAAATCGACATCGGTTTCGCCACCAACGCCGCCCGATCCCGCCGGAACAACTGCATCATCTCCCCCATCCTTGGCACCCCATGTTCTGTAAACGCTCCTGACACAACCGGCTTAATCGAATGAAGCAAACACAAATACAACCGCCAGGCATCCGATACCTGGGCGTCAATATCATCATTGGTCGAAAAGGCGGTCGCCAGGTAAGCGATATTTGGCAACCCATCCGCCAGACGGACATATTCGGTGAAATCGGCCGTATTGGCCAGCCTTGTCTCCCCCGTCCGGTGGTCGAGCACCTTCAGACCACTGGAACCAGGGACAAAGTGGACATTATCGCCTCCCAACTCCGCATGGGGACGGCCGTTCCGGTCATACAACGTGAAAGACCCGGGCGTTGTCTTGATTGCGCTATCCACAACCTCAGGCGGAAACAACACCCTGGTTCCGTCTGGATCCAGTTTCAAGCCATAGTCCAGCAAACGGCCGCGCAGCGCCTCCCCGCGCACTTCAATCCCGATTTCCGCCAGGATTCGCTTCGCTTCGTCTACGATTTGCTCGATTTGTTCGTTAGATAAGACATTCAAAGACGGCCGCATGGCACACTCCTGATCCTATTCCAAAATCTCATTTGCCAGCCTCCGGGGAGTGAATTTTTATTCGGGGGACATTGACATTTTACCAGTACTACAGTACTATGATCTATACAGCGTTTTCTATATTAAATAGCAACTGTCCAGTGCCTCAATAGACTTCTTTACTTTTGACATTTTTCAATCCAGCACTATAACGTTCCAACAACAAAAGTCTGAACGTTCACATTTAATATAACGTTCTTCATGAATGAACCGAGAAAAGCCATACACTTCCTAATCAACGGTCTCCAATCTTTTCTCATAACAAATTCCAGACGCGAAATATGAGCCACAATATCGAAATTTAGGAACTTTGATCGTTTAACCTATTTAGATGACTAAATTTCGCTTTTCTCTAACCCCACAGGAGATACATTCACATGAAAAAAATATTCTTGTTCACCTTGTTGTTTCTCTTACTAATCATCGGCCTGAACCAACAGGCTTTTGCGGGACGGAACCCCGCCAGCGAAACGGCCGCACCCTCCCCCGACGGCCTCTGGCAAGATGTAGATGAATCCGGCCTGACAGATTTTCAATCCGATCGACAAATAATCCCCAACCAGTACCGGACACTCAGCCTCAATACAAATCAAATGCAGCAGATATTATCCACTGCCCCGATGGAATTTACCACCCCGGCAGTTGAAAACGAGACGCGTATCTCGCTGCCTCTCCCGGACGGCCGTTACGTTGAGTTCGCCGTCTTCAACTCCCCCATCATGGCCCCCGAACTGGCCGCCCGATATCCTGACATCCAGACCTATATCGGCCAGGGGGTTAACGAACCAACCCTCAGCGCCCGGCTGGATTGGACGCCGAAAGGTTTCCACGGCATGATTTTAGGCCCCGGCAAAACCTTCTTCATCGATCCTTACAGCCCAGCCGACACCGGCTATTACATCAGCTACGATGCGGCCGATCTGCCCCCTCGCGCCCCCTTTTCTGAAGGCACTCTGCCTGTTGAAGCCTTTGAAAACCTGGTTCCGGCTGGCCCAATAATCGCGAACCAATCGGGCGACGAACTCCGCACCTACCGCCTAGCCATCGCCGCTACCGGTGAATACTCCATCTTCCATGGCGGCACAGTCGCCGACGCCCTGGCAGCGATGGTCACCACCATGAACCGGGTCAACGGCATTTACGAAACCGAAGTCGCCGTTCGGATGAACCTCATCGCCAACACCGACGATGTCATTTATCTCGATCCGATTACCGATCCATACACCAATGGCGACCCGAACATGATGATCGATGAGAATCAAACCGTTATGGACGATGTCATCGGCTCCGCCAATTATGATATAGGCCATGTCTTCGGCACCAATTCTGGTGGGCTTGCCGGAACTGGTGTCTGTATTGACGGCAGCAAAGCTCGGGGCGTCACCGGCAGCAGCGCCCCCGTCGGCGACCCCTTCGACGTCGATTATGTAGCCCATGAGATGGGTCACCAATTTGACGCCGAGCATACCTTCAACGGCACTCAAAGTAACTGTGCCGGTAACCGCAATGCCTCTACCGCCTATGAACCAGGCAGCGGCTCCACCATCATGGCCTATGCCGGTATCTGCGGCTCCGACGATCTCCAAAGTAACAGCGATGACTATTTTCACACCATTAGCTTTGACGAAATTGTCAACTATACGACCACCGGCAGCGGCAACAGTTGCGCCAACGTCACCAACACTGGTAACGGCGTGCCAACAGCCAATGCCGGCGGCAACTACACCATTCCAGCCGATACGCCTTTCACCCTGACCGGCTCCGGCAGTGACCCGGACGGCGACCCGCTGACCTTCAATTGGGAAGAGTTCGACCTCGGTCCGGCCGGTCCCCCGGACAATCCAACCAGCCCCCCCTATTTCCGTTCCTGGCCGGAGACAA
>JABAOG010018574.1_pt1 | contig 11440 bp, 12 predicted proteins | sample 7062131 | NCBI WGS metagenome assembly JABAOG01 (sample SAMN14538629, study PRJNA623070) | marine sediment metagenome | biome: marine biome [ENVO:00000428]; feature: marine pelagic biome [ENVO:01000023]; material: deep marine sediment [ENVO:00002113] | place: India: Arabian Sea | collected... | reverse complement strand
ACAAATAACTATCGAGTCCACCTGGAAGATGGCGCCATTATCAATACCGACGCCGTTGTCCTGGCTGTGCCTGCCTTCAAAGCGGCCGATTTACTCCAAAACATCGCTCCCCTGGCCACAAAAAAGCTGCGCCAGATACGATACGTCAGTACCGGCACCATCTCCATCGCATATCGGCGGACAGATATTAACCATCCCCTGAACGGCTTCGGCATTGTCATACCCCGCAGCGAAAATCGACGCATTAATGCCATTACCTGGAGTTCAACCAAATTTGATCATCGCGCTCCCGAAGGCAGCGTCCTTCTGCGGGTATTTTATGGCGGCTCGCGCACCCCTGAGATGATGGCGGTAACCGATAAAGAATTATTGGCGATTGTTCAGTCAGAATTGGCCGACATGATGGGGCTAAAAGCTGCACCACTTTTCCACCTCATTCATCGCTGGCACAAATCAAACCCACAATATGATGTCGGCCATTTAGAACGAATTGCCGCTATTGAAGCCGCCCTGCCCCAAAATATCCTTGTGACCGGCAGCCCATATAGAGGAGTTGGTGTACCGGATTGCGTTAAACAAGGGCAGGAAACAGCTGTCAGGCTGATTGATACCTTTGGAGAATTTGGTGGATTAAGGGAATTGGATTCGACAGTTGCCGAGTCAGTTTAAGGCTTTTTTGCTTTCGAATCAGACTATTACCCGTTACTTTACAGCCGCTAAAACCGACTGTACCTGCTGTAAACAATTTTATTGACACATCAATTTAACTTAGGTAAACTCTCACAAATAGTTATATTTACATAGATTTAGTTAGATTTAGACAGTTATCCCGAAATTTTATTCATGAACGCCAAATTAACCGGAGCTGAACAGTGGCTTTCTCTAAGTCAGGCAGCTGAAATGTTAAATATCCACCCGACGACACTGCGTCGTTGGGCTGACGATGGTGAAATCGCCGTTATGCTGACACCCGGGGGACACCGGCGTTTTGCCATTTCTGACATTGAACAATTCGCAGAAGATCGGCATGGGATCCGGCGTCCTGCCGGTATTGAGCAAGTTTGGGCAGAAAAGGCCCTGACCGTTACCCGCAAGGAAATTGTCGCCCATCAGGACGATCAATGGCTGGCCCGACTCGATGAAGAATCCAGGGCCCAAAATCGGTCGATGGGCCGGCAGCTAATGGCGCTGACCCTGCAATATATATCCAATGGTGAAGATGAAAAACTGTTGGAAGAAGCGCGACGAATGGGTTCAAAGTACGGCCGTTATTGCCAATCAATCAATATGCCCTTAACAGACGCCCTCCAGGCCGCCATCTTCTTCCGCGACATGATGGTCGAAACGGCCATGCAGCTGCCGGAAAATGTCCGGATTAAGCCTGAAGCAAACCTGCGCTTGCTGCGCCGTATCAACACCCTGTTAAACAGTATCCACCTGGCCATAGCTGAGACTTACGAGGAATCCTAAGATGATATTTTGTCTGGGAATTAGCCACCAAACCGCTCCTGTAGCGTTACGAGAAAAATTTGCGTGTCGTCTCGAAGATCTGGTTATTAAGCTGCCGGAAGATTCGGCCGTTCATGAATTAGTTTTGCTGTCAACCTGTAATCGCATTGAAATTTACGCTGAACTACCGGCCACACAATCGCTGCCTACCAAATTTTTTATCGACTTGCTATCCCAGGCATCTCTACTTGACTCTGAAGAATTTGAAGAGCATGTGTACACCCATTTCGAAGAACAGGCGGTTAAACATTTGCTGCAAGTTGTCACCGGCCTGGATTCGTTAGTGTTGGGCGAACCACAAATATTGGGCCAGGTCACAAAAGCCCACATGACCGCCATAGAGCAAAAAACCAATGGCCCGGTCTTAAATGCCATCTTCCAAAGCGCCATTCGGACCGGCAAGCGCGCTCATACTGAAACAACTATTAGCAGCAACCCGGCCAGTATCAGTTCCGTGGCCATTGCCCTCGCTCAAGATGCTGTGGGCGATTTATCGGAGCGGCAGATTTTGGTGGTGGGGGCTGGGGAAATGAGCCGGCTGGCTGTAAAAGCCCTACGAAATCGAAAATTGACCAATATCAGTATCGCCAATCGCACCCTCTCCCGGGCAAATTTGATTGCGGCGGAGTGGAACGGCCGCGCTTACAGTCTGGATCAATTACCCCAGGCAATGGCAGCGGCCGATGTGGTCATTACAGCCGCCCGCACAGATAAGGCGCTTATCAATGAAAACACCATATTAGAACGAGAACGGCCGTTGGTTTTGGTTGATATCGCCGTTCCCCGCAATGTAGATACCGAAGTCCAAAACCTTCCCCATGTCCAACTGTTCGATGTGGACGATTTGCAAGCCACGCTGGATGAATCGTTAGCGGCTAGACAGGCTGAAATCCCAAAAGTTGAAGCCATCATCGGCCAGGAATTTATTAAATTAAAATCTGAACTCCGTCAACAAACGATTAAACCAGTCATTGTTGAAATGCGCCAAAAAGCGGAAGAAATCCGGCAGGCAGAAATGGCCAGGACCCTTCGCTATTTGGGAGATTTGGACCCCCAGGCGGTTGCTCACATCCAACATTTCTCCCGTTCGTTGATAAACAAACTTTTGCACGAACCGACGGTCCGGCTACGACAGGCGGCACAGGAAGACGAAGCCCTGGACTATATTGGGACCGTCCGTGACCTATTTGGATTAGGACAGGAAGCCATTGAGTAAGCGATCAACGACAATCGAAACAGACACCATCATTATCGGCACGCGCACTTCAAAATTGGCGCTCTGGCAGGCGAATACTATTAAACAACAATTGGAGGCCAATTGGCCCGGATTGACCTGCAACCTGGAACCTTTTGTCACCAAGGGGGATAAAACGCTTGACAAACCCCTGCCCGAAATTGGCGGCAAAGGACTATTCACGGCCGAACTCGAAGCCGCTTTGCGAGACGGCCGGATAGATTTAGCCGTTCACTCCCTTAAAGATTTGCCTATTGAAGACGCTGCCGGATTGGCCAACGGCGCCATCAGCAGCCGGGCTGATGTCAGAGACGTTCTAATTGCCGCTAAAGGGTGGACGCTGGCCACTTTGCCCGCCGGGGCGATTGTGGGAACCAGCAGCCTGCGCCGCAAAGCCCAGCTCCTGGCGTATCGTCCCGACCTTGAGGTCCGGTCCATACGCGGCAATGTCGATACCCGCATCAGAAAAGTCCGTACCGAGGCGTATGATGCGGTTGTATTGGCGGCTGCCGGCGTCACCCGTCTGGAATTGGAATCAGAAATTAGCGAATGGCTGCCATTGTCCATGATGCTGCCCGCCCCTGGTCAAGGCGCCATGGCGGTCCAATGCCGGGTCGATGACCGACAGATCAAGACACTTTTGGCTGCTGTTCATGACACGAACGCCAGTGATTGCGTAACGGCCGAACGCGCCTTTCTAGGTGGCTTAGGCGGCGGCTGTTCCTTACCGGTAGCAGCCTACGCTGGCAAAACGGGAGAAGAGATTCATCTGGTGGGATTGGTTGCCAGCGAGGATGGCCGGCAGGTAATTAAAGTTGAAGGAAACGGCCGTCAGCCCCAAGAACTTGGCGCGAAATTAGCCCAAGAGGCGATTGTGCAAGGGGCGGAGGCGCTGCTCCCATGACACCGCCTCTGAATGGTAAACGCATTGTCGTCACCCGCAGCCCGGAACAGGCTGAAACAATGTGCCAAAAACTGGAAGCATTAGGGGCCATCGCCATCCCCTTCCCCGCCATTTTGTTTACTCCCTTACCGGCTCCGGAACTGGATACAGCTCTGGCCAATTTAGCCGAATTTGACTGGCTGGTTTTCACAAGCGGCAACGCCGTTCGTTTTTTTTGGGAGCGTTTGAGCGCTACCAAGATGGTCATAGAACCAAATTATAATTTGCGAATCGCAGCCGTCGGGTCGGCTACAAACCGGCTATTGGCTGAAAAAGGCTTACAGGTTGATTTTACCCCCGACGAATTTACCGGCGAACAGTTAGCCCTGGGGCTGGGCGATGTGAGCGGAAAAAAAATACTTTTGCCGCGAGCTAGAATCGGCCGTCCTGAAATTGTCAACTTACTCAAGGAACAAGGGGCTATCGTGACCGACATCGGCCTTTACGACACAGTAACGGCCGATCCCACCTCCGAATCTCTATCCGAACTTGAAAAAGGCGTTGATGCCATCACCTTCACCAGCCCTTCCAGCGTCCGCAACTTTTTGAAGATTGTCCGGAAATATTGGCCAGCTGACGACACGTCGCAGTTTTTTTCCGGTACGATTATAGCCTGTATTGGACCTTCAACGGCCGAAGAAGCCAGAGTAAACAAATTAGCAGTCCATGTTATTCCCCAGGATTACACCATAGATGCCCTAATTAAAGCTATTGTCGATCATTTTTCAGAGTAAACGATAAATCACCTAATTACCAATTACCCAATTACCAAGGTAAACCAATGCCAGAAACTCAAACCAAAATATCCACCCCAACTCCCACCATTCGGCCCCGGCGGCTGCGGCATACGGCCGTTCTGCGTTCAATGGTGCGGGAAACGGAAATAAACCCAACCGATTTTATTTACCCCCTCTTTATCACTCACGGTCGAGACGTCCGCCGCCCCATTCCATCCATGCCGGGTATCAACCAGCTTTCGGTTGATAATGCGGTCACGGAAGCGGCCGAAGCAGCCCGATTGGGCGTTCCGGCCGTGATCCTTTTTGGCCTCCCCGCCTCGAAAGACCCTGTGGGACTTGAAAACTTCGATCCGGACGGCATCATCCAACAGGCCACTCGCGCCCTCAAAGACCGGCTGCCAGAGCTTCTCGTTGTCACCGACGTCTGCCTCTGCGAATACACCGACCACGGCCACTGCGGCGTTTTGAACACCGGCAACGGCAGCCGGCCCAATCCGGCGCTCCCGGAAGGCTATGTCCTCAACGACCAAACGCTGGAAATATTAGGCCTTACGGCCGTCTCCCACGCCGAAGCCGGGGCCGATATCGTCGCCCCGAGCGGCATGATGGACGGCATGGTCGCCGCCATCCGGCAGGCGCTAGACGGCCACGATTACAGCCATCTGCCCATCATGTCCTACGCCGTCAAATACGCCAGCGGCTTTTATGGTCCCTTCCGAGATGCGGCCGACGGCGCTCCCAAATTTGGCGACCGCAAAACCCACCAGATGGACCCGGCTAACGCCCGCGAGGCGTTACGAGAAGCTGCCCTCGACGTTGAAGAGGGAGCCGATTTTCTAATGGTTAAACCGGCCCTGGCCTACCTTGACGTTATTTACCGGGTCAAGGAACGCTTTCCGGAACTGCCCCTGGCAGCCTACAATGTCAGCGGTGAATACGCGATGATCAAAGCGGCCGCAGCCAATGGCTGGCTGGATGAGCAAACGGCCGTCCTCGAGACCCTGACCAGCATCAAGCGGGCCGGAGCCGATCTCATTATCACATACCATGCAAAGGAGGCCGCCCAATGGCTTTAAAAAATCTAACCGTCTCCAAACCGGGCAACGGCAAAGTTGATCTAAGTGAAAAAGGACGGAATACCGCCGGGGAGACCATCTCTCTGGATCGCCGCCTGTTCATGCAGCTGCTGGCTTTTACGAATGCCCGCGATATTGACCTGTTACAGGAAACCCTCTCAGCCGCCAACATTCATGGCGTCCTGTACGCCGATATCAACGACCCCTACGGTGTCGGTTTGCTGACATTCAGCGACAATCCTGACTATTTTGTAAGTGATGTGCGCCGCTTGCTGCAGCAGGAGCCATTTTCTGCCTTAACACCTCGACCGAAGATGACGATGCTCGGCCGTACCTATACTATTGGCTATGAGTCCGACTTGGAGCGAGTCTTAATCCACCGACCAATTGAGCGGGTAACCAACCCTGACTGGCCCTGGGCTGTCTGGTACCCCCTGCGCCGGTCAGGCCAATTTGAACAGCTTTCGACCGATGAACAGCGCGTCATTCTGATGGAGCACGGCGGCATCGGCCGTTCCTACGGTGAAGCTGATCTGGCCCACGACATTCGCCTGGCCTGTCATGGCCTCGGCAAGGAAGACAACGACTTCATCGCCGGTCTGGTTGGCAAGGAACTTTATCCCCTCTCCCAACTGATTCAACGGATGCGCAAAACAAAACAGACATCGCTTTATCTAGAACAATTAGGACCATTTTTTATTGGAAAGGCAATCTGGCAAAACAAATGACCACTAACAACGAACCTACATCACGCTTCTTACGCGCCTGCCACAAGCTGCCGGTAGACGCCACCCCAATCTGGCTCATGCGTCAGGCGGGACGTTATATGGCCGAATATCGGGCTATTCGCGAAAAGCACACCATACTTGAAGTCATCCGCACCCCGGAGCTGGCCTTTGAAGTAACTATGCAGCCCATTAATGCTTTCAATCTCGATGCGGCCATCATCTTCGCCGACATCCTGCCTCCCCTGGTTGGCATGGGTCTGGATTTAGAATTTGTCAAAGGTGAAGGGCCTGTCATTCATAATCGCCTGGATCGNNATCGGCTTTGCCGGCGCCCCTTTCACCCTGGCCAGTTATGCCGTTGAGGGCGGCAGTTCCAAGACCTTCGCCCGCACCAAGGCCCTGATGTACACCGAACCGGCCGCCTGGCAGCGGTTAATGGACAAACTGGTAACGGTCCAGGCCGAATACATGCTCCAACAGGCCAAGGCTGGCGCGGCCGCCCTCCAATTATTCGATTCCTGGGCCGGGTTGGCGCTTGGCAAATATGACTACCAGCGTTATGTCCAACCTTTTAACACCAAGTTGCTTAAAATGCTGACCCGGGCAGATGTGCCTCTGATCAATTTCAGCACCGGCACTTACCCCTATTTGGAAGAGGTGGCCGCCTGCGGTGGAGATGTCATCGGTGTCGACTGGCGCATGCCGTTAGATGCCGCCTGGGAAAAAATTGGCCCGGACAAAGCGGTGATGGGCAACCTGGAACCGATCGCCCTCCTGGCTCCCTGGCCAGAACTAAAATTCCGGGCTGACCAGGTCTTGGAACAAGCAAACGGCCGTCCCGGCCACATTTTCAACCTCGGCCATGGCATTCTACCCAACACTCCGGTCGACAACGTCCGGCGCCTGGTCGATTATGTACACGAACGAACCAGCTAGACCAAAAGCCAGACTTTTGGCAAAAGTCTGGCTTTTCACAGAGAGAAAAATCCATGAACAAACCAATCGGCGTCCTGATCATGGCCTATGGTGGGCCAAATTCCTTAGAAGAGATTCCCGGCTACCTGGCCGATATTCGCAGCGGTCGGGTCACAACTCCGGCCGTTCTCGAAGAAATCACCAACAACTATCGTCAAATTGGCGGCAAATCCCCCTTGCTCGAATTTACAAACGCTCAGATTGAGGCCATCAAAAGTCACCTTGACCCTGATCAATTCAAAGTCTATTTGGGGATGCGCCACTGGGCGCCCTGGATTGAAGAGACCATCCGCGATATGTTGCATGACGGCATCACCCATGCCGTCAGCATGGTCCTGGCGCCCCATTTCAGCAAACTCAGCATCGCCAAATACCAGGCCAAAATCCAGTCCGGCCTAGACATGTACCGGGGACACATCGAATTTGCCAACATTGACAGTTACCATGACGTCCCCGGACTGATTGAACCATTGGCAGACCGGGTACATGAGGGATTAAACCGGTGGCCGGAAAGTGAACGAGAAAATGTTCATGTCGTCTTTAGCGCTCACAGCCTGCCCGTCCGAATAATTAAAATGGGCGACCCCTATGACAGCCAGCTTCGGGAAACGGCCGCCCTGGTCGCCGAGCGAGCGGGTTTAGAACCAGAACAATGGTCCTGGAGTTACCAATCGGCCGGGCGCAGCCCCGAACCCTGGCTTGGTCCCCAACTGCAAGAATATATTCCCGAACTGGCCCAACAAGGCATCAAAAATATTGTCAGCTTGCCGGTCGGCTTTGTCTGTGACCATGTCGAAATCTTATTTGACATTGACATCCAGGCCCAGGAAGCTGCCAGAGCCAAAGGGGTCCGTTTAGAACGGCCGCCGGCCCTCAACACCGATCCGGTCTTCATGAAGCAGTTAGCTGATTTGATTGTTCAAAGAGCAGAGGAGCAAGGGTGGCTCAATAACTGATGAGCAAGCGGATCACGATTATTGGTGGCGGCATCACCGGCTTAGCGGCCGCTTACCGGCTGCAAAAGACCATCCCGAAAGCAGACATCACGCTTTTGGAAGCAACCAACCACCTGGGTGGCAAAATTGGGACAGAGCAGTTTGACGGTTTTGTTATGGAGTGGGGGCCGGACTGCTTCCTGTCCCGCAAACCGCGTGGCATTGGCTTGTGCCAGGAATTGGGCCTTACGGCCGAATTAGTCGGCCGGAACCCCCGATACGCCAAAACGTTTGTTCTTAGAAACGGCCGTCTCCACCGGCTGCCGGAAGGCTTAACCGGTCTCATTCCAACCAATCTAGAAGCTCTAAAATCAAGCACCCTCCTATCTGATTCAGCTCGGGAACGATTGGCCCGGGAAACATCAATTCCGCCAAAACCGGCCAACGGGGATGAATCGGTCGCGGCCTTTATTTCCCGGCGGCTAGGACAAGAAACCTTTGAAAACCTGGTCGAACCCCTGATGGCCGGGATTTATGCTGGTCAGGCGAATGAATTAAGTCTCGCCGCTACTTTTCCCCAATTGCGGCAGCTAGAACTGAAACATGGCAGCCTCTTAGGGGGATTGACGAATAGACCACCTGCGAATGACGATTCAAACTACCCGCCATTTGTCTCTTTCCCAAACGGTATGCAAACGCTGGTTACACGGCTTATTGAATGTTTGGAAGGGGTCGAAATATTAAAGGAAACGGCCGTCCACAAAATTACTAGGGGAGCAAATGGGTATCGTTTGTTCGTAAACAACCAACAACTGCCAGAAAAAAGTATAGACACAGATGCCTTAATCATTACCACCCCCGTATATGTCAGCAGCCAAATTTTAGAGAGCGTCGATAGCCAGTTGGCCCAATTTCTAAATGAAATCCCTTATGCCTCAACCGCTCTGGTCAATCTGGCCTATAATGAGGCTGATGTTCCAAAATTAGACGGTTATGGTTACGTTATTCCCAACGTTGAAGACCGGGCGGCGCTGGCTTGCACCTGGACCTCTCGTAAATGGCAAAATCGGGCTCCTGTTGGTAAAGTGCTTATCCGGGTGTATATCGGCCGTTATGGCCAACCAGATGTCACCGAATACAATGACGACCGGCTCTTGAGTATCGCCCTCAATGAAATCAGCCAGACACTTAGTATCATCGCCGATCCGTTATTCAACCGCATCATCCGCTATCCTAAGGCTATGCCCCAATACAATCTCGGCCATTTGGACCGGCTGTCGGCGATTGAAAATCAACTGGCTCAATACCCCGGCCTATTCTTGGCCGGAGCCGCTTTCAACGGCGTCGGCATCCCTGATTGTATCGCCTCCGGTGAACAGGCGGCCGAAAGTGCCAGGAAGTATTTAGCAGCCTGACGCAGCATTCATAACCCAAAAAACGATGGACCAGCAGTCGGCTATGACTGTTAACAATTCGACCAGAGGAGAAAAATGAATATTCAGACTTCAATTGACCTTTTTGCCAAAGCCCAAACCCTGCTACCCGGCGGGGTTGATTCCCCTGCCCGCGCCTTTCGGGCCGTTGGCGGCCAGCCTGTCTTTATCGACCGTGGTGAAGGCCCATATCTGGTAGATGTCGACGGCAACCGCTATGTGGACTATGTCCTTTCCTTCGGTCCACTGATTCGCGGCCACGCTCATCCTGAAGTCGTCGCCGCTTTGGTCGAAACGGCCGCCAAAGGCACCAGCTTCGGAGCGCCTAGCCCCTTAGAACTTGAACTGGCCGAATTGGTCATGTCCTTTATGCCTAATATTGAAATGATCCGCTTCGTCAACTCCGGCACCGAAGCCACCATGAGCGCCTTACGTCTGGCCCGAGCCCATACCGGCCGAAGCAAAATCGTCAAATTTCAGGGCAACTATCACGGTCACGCCGATATGCTCCTGGTTCAGGCCGGTTCCGGTGTGGCCACGTTAGGTCTGCCCGACTCGCCCGGCGTACCCAAAGCAACGGTCCAGGATACCTTGACTGCCCCCTTTAATGACGCCGCCGCTGTTGAAGCCTTATTTGAACAGTTTCCCGGACAAATCGCGGCCGTTATCGTCGAGCCGGTAGCCGGCAACATGGGGGTTGTCCCCCCCCAACCCGGTTTCCTGGAAAGCTTGCGCCAAATAACAGCCGGAGATGACGCCCTGCTTATCTTTGATGAAGTAATGACCGGCTTCCGGGTTCACCCCGGCGGCGCCCAAACCTTATACAACATTAAGCCCGACATCACCGCTCTGGGCAAGGTTATTGGTGGTGGGCTACCTGTAGGGGCCTACGGTGGCCGTCAGGACATCATGGAAATGGTTGCCCCGGCTGGGCCGATGTATCAGGCCGGCACCTTATCCGGTAATCCCCTGGCCATGTCCGGTGGCATCGCCACCCTGAAGGCTTTAAAAGATGAGGCAGTCTGGCCTCAATTAGAAGAATCAACTGCTAAATTGACAGACGCGATTGGTGAAGCAGCTAAGGGAGCCAATGTGCCTATCAAGCAAACCCGGGTCGGTACCATGTTTTNNTTCGGCCGTTTCTTTCAATCCCTTCTGGCCAATGGTGTCTATCTGCCCCCCAGCCAATTCGAGGCTTGTTTTATCTCAACCGAACACCAGGAAGAAGCCTTTAACATCACGATTAATGCTTTCTCAAAAGCCTTTGAAGCGCTTAATTAGCTCGCCGTTTGGGTAATAAGGTTTATGGTGCTGGNNGCCACCTTGTTCATCATGGTAATTCTGAATATTTCCGGCCGTCCCCTAAGAACAGATGAAGCGCCAGCCGCGATTGTCTCGTATGAATTGGCCGGAAATGAGGCCGCTGCCACAGAAATACTCAACAGCTGGGATGATGAAGCCAAAATCTATGCCGGGTTCAATCTCGGTCTCGATTATCTTTGGATGATCTTTTATTCAACAACAATTGCGCTAGGGTTGGTCTGGACGGCCGATGCCTTTAATTTAAAAGGCTCCCTATCAACCGCCTTCAATTTACTCGCCTGGGGTCAATGGCTCGGCGCCCTGCTCGACGCCCTCGAAAATACCGCCTTGCTCATCATGCTTTTCAACCAACCCACCAATCCCTGGCCGGTGGTCGCTTATTGGTCGGCCGTTATCAAATTTGCCCTGGTCATCCTGGGCATTCTTGTTGTCCTGGGTGGCGCAATTCTATACCGCCTGCGTCCCTAATCAACTAATCAACTATCACTGCCGGAAGCATCGATTCGTACACTTCAGGCAAGACATGGACCTCAATCGGGATCGT
>JABAOG010010238.1_pt1 | contig 11441 bp, 11 predicted proteins | sample 7062131 | NCBI WGS metagenome assembly JABAOG01 (sample SAMN14538629, study PRJNA623070) | marine sediment metagenome | biome: marine biome [ENVO:00000428]; feature: marine pelagic biome [ENVO:01000023]; material: deep marine sediment [ENVO:00002113] | place: India: Arabian Sea | collected... | reverse complement strand
TTCCTCGACGAGATCTCCGAGATGTCGCTGGCCATGCAGGCCAAGCTGCTGCGTGCGCTCGAGGAAAAAAGCGTGCGCCCGGTCGGCTCCGATCGCGAGGTGCCCGTCGATGCGCGCGTCATCGCGGCCACCAACCGCCAGCTCGATGTCGCGATGAGCAACGGCGCCTTTCGCGAGGATCTTTTCTTTCGCCTCAACGTGCTCGCCATCATGCTGCCGCCGCTGCGCGAGCACAGCGAGGACATCGCAGCGCTCGCCCAGCATTTCTCCACGCTGCTCTCGGGCGAGCTGGGCGTGCAGCCGATCCCTTTCACCCACGAGGACGTCGCGCATTTGCAGGCGTACGCATGGCCGGGCAACGTGAGAGAGCTCAAAAACGTCATCGAGCGTTCCCTGCTGCTCGGAAAGCTGCCGGGGGACTTCCTGGCAGCGGCGGCGCCGGCGGCCGACACCGGCGACGCCGATCGCGCTGCGCCGCTCACGTGGACGCTCGACGAGGTTGAGAAGCACCACATGCTGCGGGTTCTCGAGGCCAACGCTGGCAACAAGACGCGCGCGGCGCGCTCGCTCGGCGTCTCGCGCAAGACCCTCGAGCGCAAGCTCAAAAACTGGAGCGTGGCATGACGCGTGCGTTGACCGACGCGGCCATGCGGGTGTGATTGCGCCATGGCCGCCATGCTGCCCCGGGTCAAGCACACACTCACGAGCAGCCTGCGCTACAAGCTGCTGGTCCTGGTCTTCTTCCCGATTCTGATCATCGCCCTGCTGACGGTGGGCTTCGTCGTCTTCTGGAGTCAGGACTTCAGCTACAACCAGCTGATGCGGCGCGTGCACACGGATCTGAGCGTGACCCACGCGAGCTTTGTGCGATTGCAGCGCCATTACCTCGGGCGTCTCGAAGGTCTGGCCGATTCTCATGCTTTCTACACGGCGTTCTCTAACAAAGACGCCGTGCGCATTCAGGAGCAGCTCGCGGTCATGCGCCTCACGGCCGGCTTCGATTTCATTCGGGTCACCGATCTGCACGGGCGTTGGATCCTGACCGGGCAGCCTTCGCAAGGCGGCACCAGCAAGCTCGGCCCCATGCACCGCCGGGCGGTCACGTGGGGCACGCCGGTTGTGGACATCGCGGTCTACTCCGCGTCAGAGCTCGAGAACGAGGGCGCGGAGCTGGTCGGCAAGGCCCGCGTGCCGATCCTCGAGACACCGCATGCCGCGCCCAGCGAGCGCGGCACCGAGGACCGCGCCCTGGTGATTCGCGCCATCGCGCCGGTGCGCGATCCCCAGGGCACCCTGGTGGCGCTGCTCGACGGCGGCGTCGTGCTGAATAACAGCTTCGGGCTGGTGGATTCCATCCGCGATCTGGTCTACGGGCCGGGCAGCCTGCCCGAGGGCAGCTTCGGAACGGTCACGGTGCTTCTCGACGACGTGCGCATCAGCACCAACGTTCCCGACGATAGCGGCCAGCGCGCCGTCGGCACGCGCGTGTCGGACGCGGTGCGAAGCAGCGTGCTCGACCAGGGCCACACCTGGGTCGACTACGCGTTCGTTGTCAACGACTGGTACATATCGGCCTACGAGCCGATTGTCGACGCCTATGGTAAGCGCGTCGGCATGTTGCACGCCGGTTTCCCGGAAGCCCCCTTCCGGTACGCCTACTACCGTACGCTCGGCGCGGCGCTGGCGTTTCTGCTGCTCGGCATGCTGGTAGCGTCGCTGGTGGTCGCGCGCGGCGCCCGGGTCATTTTCCAGCCCATCGAGGCCATTGCCGCGGTGGTGCGCGATATCCGAAGCGGCAAGGACAGGCGCATCGGAAATCTCGCCCATGACGACGAGATCGGCGAGCTCGCCCGCCAGTTCGACGCGACCCTGAATCTTCTCACGCTTCGAAACGAGGAGATCCGTCAAGCGGCCGAGCGCCTCGAGAGCAAGGTGGAAGAGCGCACCCATGAGCTCAGGGAGAAGAATGAGCGCCTGGAGGACACCATCGCGCAGCTGCAGGCGGCGCGCCAGCAGCTGGTGGCCGCCGAGAAGCTCGCCGCGCTCGGTGAGCTCACCGCGGGCGTCGCCCACGAGATCAACAATCCCATCGCCGTTATTCAGGGCAACATGGAGGTGCTGAGACTTCAGCTCGGCGACGACATCGGGCGCGTGCAGGTGGAGGTGAATCTGATCATGGAGCAGGTCGCGCGCATCCATGCCATCGTCGACAAGCTGTTGCATTACTCGCGGCCTTCGCAGTCCGGTATCGAGCTGCGCGAGGTCGAGCCGAACCGGCTCGTCGATGATACGCTCGTGCTGGTGAAGCATGAAGTCGAAGGCAAGCGCCTGCATGTCGAAACCGACTACCGAGCGTCGGGCACCATCACGATCGATCCACAGGAGCTGCAACAGGTGCTGGTCAACCTGATGGTGAACGCGGTGCACGCGTCGCATACCGGGGGGCTCATCACCATCGGCACCCGCGATCTCGACTCGCACGGCGCAAGCGGCGTGGCCATCACCGTTTGCGACCAGGGTGTCGGTATTCCCAGCGAGCAGCTTTCGCGCGTATTCGATCCCTTTTTCACCACAAAGCGCGTGGGTGGCACGGGACTCGGTCTGTCGGTGAGCTACGGTCTCATCAAGCGTTACGGCGGTGACATCACGGTGACCTCGGAGCCCGCGCGGGGAAGCACCTTCGAGGTGCTGGTGCCCGCGAGACCGATATTCCTCGACGAGGGCATGACCGCATATCCGCTCGCGCACGAGGAGCCCGAGGCAGAGCTCGTGTCCAGCAGGAGGCATTGATGAACGAAGACACTTTCAATCTGCAGATAAGAAAATTCCTGAAAAAAGTCGGCATCACCTCGCAGCGCGAGATCGAATCGGCGGTGCGAAAGGCCATCGACAGTGGCGCGTTGAGCGGCAGCGAGAAGCTGCGTGCCACCGTCACCCTGCGCGTACCCGAGGTCGGTATCGAGCTCGACATCGACGACGACATCGCGCTCGAGTGAGACGAGCGCCCGGCTGCGTCGGCCGCTACCCCTGGCTTGCCCAGACGAGCTTGCCGGCCTCGGTGAGATCGTAGCCGCCGAGCGCGCGCGCGAGCTCCCGGGTCGCAGGGCTCTTGAGCTCGTCGAGCAGGCGCTGGAACAGGGTGCGGAAGTAGATACCGCGGTAGAGGGCGAAATCGAAGGCCTCCCAGCCGATGGGCACGAAGGCGAGTCCCGCCTCCCTGGCGGCCGAGCGGGCTCCCGGCGCCACGTCGGCGGCGCCCATGGCGAGGGCGGCGGCCGCCTCGCGTTCGGAGTTCACGCGTGCCGTCACCTGCAGAGCGTCGGCGCAGGCGCCGTGCCGGGCGAGCACTTCCTGGAAGAAACGCTGCGAGCCGGCGCCGTCCTGGCGCAGCACCCAGGTGTGCCGGGACGCCAGCAGCGCGTCGACGCTGTGCAATTGCGCCGGCACGCTCGGTGACACCAGCAGCCCCTGCTCTCGGCGCAAGCCGCGCACCAGCACCCACTGCTGGTGCTGGGCAAACGCGCTGATGAGCGCCGGGTGGCGCAGGTGACTCTCCTCGGCCGGCCCCCAGTGGATGCCGCAAACGTCCGCGCGCCCCGAAGCGAGCAGCGCCAGCCCCAGGCGGGTTCCGCTCGGCGCGTAGCTGAACAGCGCATGCGCCTGCACCTCCGCGGCCAGATTGCCGAGCACCCGCTGCAGCAGCGCATCACCGCCGCCGGCGAGCACGAGGCGATCGACCAGCACGCCGCCGTGGCTCGACTCGAGCAGCCACTGATCGACGAGCTCGCGGGGGAACAGCCACTTGCCGGTGATCTTGGTGCCGGGGATCTTGCCCTCGCTGGCGAGCGCGTAGACCTTCTTCTCGTTGACCTGCAGGTAGTCGGCCACCTGGCGCACGCTGAGAAAGCGCGGCGCGGCACTCTCGCCGGCCGCGGATGAGGCCGGCTGGCGGCGCAGAGGCGTGGGCTCCTTCGCCATGGCGTGGCCGGCTCAGGCGGCGTGCACCGGGGAGCCCGGCCGGCGCTTGCGCGAGACCGGCGTGCGCGGCGGGCGCGCGTCGAACTCGACCCGATCGGCGCCGTTGTAGACGAGAAAGTGCTTGCCCTTGGCGCGCGCGATCATGACCAGGCCCAGGTCCTGGGCGAGCTCGAGGCCCATGTGCGTGACGCCGGAGCGCGACAGCAGCGCCGGGATGCCCATGTGCGCTACCTTCATCACGATCTCCGAGGTCAGCCGGCCGGTGGTGTAGAAGATCTTGTCCTCGCCGCCCACGCCGTCGAGCCACATGAGACCCGAGATGGCATCCGCCGCGTTGTGCCGGCCGACGTCCTCGATGAAGGTGATGATGTCGGTGTCGCGGCACAGCGCGCAGCCGTGCACGGCGCCGGCGCGCTTGTAGATCTCGTTGTATGCGGCGATCGCCTGGAGCAGCGCATAGATGCGCGACTGCCTGAGCGTCACCTGGGGCACGCGCCGGTCGTAGAGCGCATCCAGGGTGCAGCTGAACACCGTGCCCTGGCCGCAGCCGGTGGTCACGGTGCGCCCCGAGAGCTTCTCCTCCCAGTCGACGATGCCTTTGCCGTCGACCGTGGTCACGCTCACCTGCTCGCGATCCCAGTCCACCTCGACAGCGCGAATGCGCTCGATGTCCTCGATGAGCCGCTGGTTGCGCAGGTAGCCGAGCGTGAGCGCCTCGGGATAGGTGCCGAGCGTCATCAGCGTCACCACCTCGCGATCGTCGACCTTGATGGTGAGGGGGAACTCGCCGGCGATCTCCATGGCGCGCGCCTCGCCCTGCTCGTCGACCGCCTCGACCGCGTGGGTCGGCGCGAGGCCGGCGACGCTCATGCGCGGGCGGTAGGGTTGGCTCGGCTCGGACATGACGGCCTCGGGCCCGGCGTCTGGCTAACCGCCGGTGACGCTCATGTGGCGGGTGATGACCACCTTGCGCGAGAGGTCGAAGTCGTGCCCCTTGGGCTTGATGGCCATGGAATCGACGATGGCCTGGCGCAGGCGCGCATCGTCGCCCGGGTGAGCGCGCAGCACGTGGCGAAGATCCACCGAATGCTCCTGACCCAGGCACAGCAGCAGGCGCCCCTGAACCGTGACGCGCACGCGGTTGCAGGATTCGCAGAAGTTGTGGCTGTGCGGCGAGATGAAGCCGACCCGGGAATCGGTGTCCGCCACCTGGAAGTAGCGCGACGGTCCGCCGGTGGTCTCGGTGGTCGGAATGAGCCGATAGCGGGTCTCGATGTCCCGGCGCACCTCGTCGCTCGAGTAGTAGGCGAGGGCCCGATCGTGCTCGTCGACGAGTCCGAGGGGCATTTCCTCGATGAAGCTGATGTCCATGCCGCGCTCGACGACGAAGTCCACCAGGTCCAGGATCTCGTCCTCGTTGCGGTGCTTGAGAATGACGCTGTTCAGCTTGAGCCTGTCGAAGCCCGCCTCCCGCGCCGCCTCGATGCCGCGCAGCACCCGGTGCAAATCGCCGACGCGGGTGAGATTGCGGAAGCGCGCCGCGTCGAGGCTGTCGAGGCTCACGTTGATGCGCTTGACGCCGGCGTCGCGCAGCGGCCCGGCGAGCCGCTCCAGCTGCGATCCGTTGGTGGTGAGCACCAGCTCTTTGAGGCCCGGCAGCCTGGCCGTCTCGCGCACCAGCCAGAGGATGTTCCTGCGCACCAGGGGCTCGCCGCCGGTCAGCCGCAGCTTGGTGACGCCGAGCACGGTGAAGGCGCGCGCAACGGCGTGGATTTCCTCGAGCGTGAGCACCTGGGCGCGCGGCAGGAAGGTCATGTCCTCGCTCATGCAGTAGACGCAGCGGAAATCGCAGCGGTCGGTGACCGACAGTCGCGCGTACGTGACGTGGCGGTCGAAGCGATCGACGAGCGGCGTCATCGTGTTCTCTGTTGTCGTCACCCTGTCTCGTTCCCCATTGCCCGGCCGCGCCCCCGCGCGATGCGCGCTCCACGCGACCCGTCCCTATGGCGGCTAGTGTAAAGCAAGATACGGGCCCGTTGCCTCGCTGGCTGCCTGGACCGCGGTAGCGCCCGTGGACCGCCCTCGCGCGGCTGTCCGGATGCGACAAATTGTCGCAGTGAGCGCGCGGCTGGTCCAATTTGCGCCAACCTGGCGCCGACTGCAGCGTCGCCTGCCGGACCGGCCGGCGCGCGCGTGCGCGCGCCGGCGTGGTATGTTACTTGCTTTCCGCTTGTGCCCGGTAGCGCAGCGATACGACGCGGGCCTGGAGCCACTGAATGTCCGACACGCAGGGAGCCGACGCCATCCCCACCCAGATCCCGGTCACGGTGGTGGTCGAGTGCCGTCAGGCGCGGGTAGGACAGTGGGTTCAGGACCAGTGGCAGGCCATGGCGGTGGTCGCCGGCGAGGAGGTCATGGCCGACGCGTCCTCGGCGACGCTGCTGCACGAGGATGCCGAGTGCCGGCGCTACCTGTGGAGCGGCCTCGAGCTGAAGCTCTACAAGGATGCCTGCGAGAGCTACTGGTACAACCTGATGAGCGGCAAGCCCTACCTGTTCGTGGTCTGCTACGTCGACGAGGACGAGGACGGCGACGAGCGCCTCGTGCCGGCGCTGGTGACCGCCGATCAGCAGGAGGCCACCGGGCACATGGAGACCGATGACCACGTGTTCTCGGTGCCGATGCCCGAGCAGGTGCACGAGTGGCTGGAGCGCTTCGTGGTGGCGCACTACGTTCCGGCGCAGAAGAAGAAACGCAAGCGCCGGGAATGGGCGAAGGAATCCGAATATGTCGAAGCGGCCGAGCAAGACCGAAGGCCACGCACCCGTCACTGAGTCCGACGGCGACGACGCGTTTCTGAGCCGCTGGGCGCGGCGCAAACGCGCCGCGCGCACGGGCCGTGACCCGGACGCCGGGCGCTCCCCCTCATCGGTGCCCGGGCCGGCGCACGCGCGCACGCCGCCCGAGGCGCCGGGCACGCCGCCCGAGGAAGAGGCGCACGAGCTCACCGACGCGGACATGCCGCCGGTGGAGAGCATCGACGAGAACACCGACATGAGCGGGTTCTTCTCTTCGAAGGTCAGTCAGCACGTCAAGCGCGCGGCGCTCAGAAAATTCTTCCACAGCCCGGCTTTCAACGTCGTCGACGGCCTCGACGATTACGACGACGACTTCAGGAGCTTCGCGGCCCTCGGCGACATCATCACCTCGGACATGCGCAGCCAGATGGAACGCGAGGCCGAGCAGGCCCGGCAGCGCCTGGCCGGCGACGCCGAGGCCGCCGATTCGACTGCGCAGGCGCCGCCGCAGGAGGCCGGCGCCCTCGAGGAGGGAGCGGCGTCGAGCGACGACCAGGAGGCCGTCTCCGAGCCGCCCGCCGCCACCGCATCGGGCGAGCCGGGCGTGACCCGCGACCCCGCGGGCGCCGCCGGTGTCGCCGGCGCCGGCAAGCTGCGCCGCAGGGGCGCGGCCGGCGACGACGCGTGAGCGCGGTGGCCCCGACGGGACTGTCCGCGGCGGAGCTGGAGGCGCGCCTCGGCTGCCGGCTTCCGGAGCGCTCCGACGATGGCAAGGCGCGCAACGCGGCGCTCATGGCCGACACCTGGAGCGCGCGCACGCCCACCTCCCTGGTCGCCTACGAGTCGAGCGGGCGCGTCGCCATCATCGCCGATCGCGAGACCGGCGAGACGCTTGCCGAGCGCCTCGGCGACGGCGTGGACTGTACCCTGCTGATCCCCCGCGGCGGCGCTGGTGACGCCGCCGATGACCCCGCCGCTTCGGCCGATGCCGGCACCCGGCGGCACATCCACGCGACCATTGCCGGTGTCACCGGCTATCTCGGCCAGTTCCGCATCAGGGGCCGCGTCGGCGACGAGGAGATCGATGTGGCGCCGTCGCTGCTGACCGCCCACAAGCCGTTCGACATCGTTCTCGATCTGAGCGAGCCCGCGCACATCGCCTTCCAGGTTCTGCCGCCGGGCTATTACGCGCCCGGGACGGATGCGCAGGCCCTCGAGCGCGCCCTGGCGGAGATTCCGGATCTCGTCGGCGAGTTCGAGAAGCCGCGCTACTTCCGCTACGACCCGGATATCTGCGCCCACGGCGCCAGCGGCATCGGCGGTTGCACGCGGTGCATCGACGCCTGCCCCACCGTCGCCATCGCCAGCGCCGGCGATCGCATCGAGGTCAATCCGTACCTCTGTCAGGGCGGCGGCAGCTGCGCCACCGCCTGCCCTTCCGGTGCCATCACCTACGCGTTTCCCCTGGTCGGCGACCTGCTCGCGAGCCTGCGCACGGTGCTCGCCGGCTACCGCGACTGCGGCGGCCGCGACCCGCGTGTGCTCTTCCACGACGGTGAATTCGGACGCGCATGGCTCGCCGAGCACGCCGAGGCGCTGGCGGAGAACGTCATCCCCTGCGAGGTCGAGGAGATCGGCTCGGTGGGCATGGACACGTGGCTGAGCTTACTCGCCTACGGCGCGACGGACGTGAGCCTGCTGCTGTGTGCCTCGACGCCGGCGGCGGTGCGCGCCGAGCTCGAGGCCCAGCGCGGCTTCGCGCAGGCCATTCTCGAGGGCATGGGGCACGGGGCGCGCGGCGTGCGCCTGCTCGAAGGCGGCGATGCGGCGGCCGTCATGCAGGCTCTGCAGGCGGCCCCGGGCGGCGACGCCCTCGAGCCGGCCACCTTTGCGCCCCAGAACGAGAAGCGCACCAACATCCGCCTGGCCGTGGAGCACCTCTACGAGCAGGCCGCGCAGGCGCCGCAGGCGGCGCCGCTGCCCGCCGGCGCCCCCTTCGGCGAGCTGCGCGTGGACGCCGAGAGCTGCACCCTGTGCATGGCCTGCGTGGGGGTGTGCCCGACATCGGCCCTGAGCGACGGCGGCGCCGAGCCGAAGCTCGGCTTCGTCGAGTGGAACTGCGTGCAGTGCGGCCTCTGCGAGCGGGCCTGCCCCGAGGACGCCATCGAACGCAACCCCCGCTTCGTCTACGAGGCGCGCCTTCGCCGCGACATGCGGGTGTTGAACGAGGATGCACCGTTTCACTGCGTCGGCTGCGGCAAGCCCTTCGCCACCACCCGGGTCATCGAGCGCATGCGCGACAAGCTCGCCGGGCACTGGATGTTCCAGAAGCCGGAGGCGGTGAAGCGCCTGGAGATGTGCGAGGACTGCCGGGTCAAGGACATGTTCAAGGACGGCGGCGGCCTGCTCGACGGCTTCGAGGACCGATGAGGGCGGGGCACGGCCGGGCCCTTTTAGGCCATCGACGCCGGGGGTGGGCACATTTGTCGCACCTGTACCCCCTGCCCGGCACGCAGGCGCCGGCGGCGTGGTCGGATTTGCGTCTCTTTGGCGTTATCCCCTCGCCGGATCAGGCACATTTATTGCTTTCGTTACTGAGAATTGGACGCATTACCCGGCACAACACAGACAATGAATGCAGGGGCAGTCGCATCGTCGCTGACGGCGGGCATGGGTGAGGAGGTTTCCAGCGCACCTCTCGGCGAGGGTTTGCGCGCCAACACCTACAGCCTTCTGGGCGCGCTGCTGGCCGCGCCGCCCTCGCACGCCCTGATCGACCTGCTCAAGCGCATCACCCCCGCCGAGGCCGGTGCCGAGGGCGAGCTGGCGCCGGCGTGGGAGGTGCTGCGCCTGGCTGCCGAGCGCGCCAGCGTCGCGTCCCTCGACGACGAGTACCACGAGCTGTTCATCGGCATCGGGCGCGGCGAGCTGGTCCCCTACGGGTCCTGGTACATGACGGGGTTTCTGATGGATCAGCCGCTGGCGGTGCTGCGCCGGGACCTGGCCGAGCTCGGCTTCGCGCGCCAGGAGGACATCAGGGAGCCGGAGGATCATGCGGCGGCGCTGCTCGAGACCATGGGCATGCTGGCCGCCGACAGCGACGTCTCGGTGGAAATCGAGCGGCGCTTTTTCCAGAGCCACATGGGGCCCTGGATGAAGACTTTTTTCCTCGATCTGCAGAAAGCCGAGGCGGCGCGCTTCTACCGCTCGGTGGGTCAGTTCGGGGAGCAATTCATGGAATTCGAACACAAGTATCTGACGATGCTGGTTTGAAAAGGGAACCCCGGTGGGACGCCACCGGTCAGGGACCATCACGCGTGAGGAGTAAACGATGAGCAAGACACCGAAGTTAGCAAGCGGGCGGCGCACCTTTCTCAAGCGCGCGGCCGTCGCGGGCGGTGCCGCTACGGTGGCGGTGGCGGGGGGCGCCGCGGTCGCCGATATCGCGCCGGAATCCGCCGGCGATACCGCCCCTTCAGGGAGTTCCAAGGGTTACCGGATGACGCCGCACATCGAGGCGTACTACCGGTCGGCGCGACGCTGAAGCGCAGGCCCGTCGGATTTGTGACACGAGTACTCGCTCAACTCGAAGGAGAAAAGCGATGAAGTTGATTAGAAAGAATGGTCACGCCGAAGGCGGCGCCAGTGTGGCCGTAGGGATGCCCGGCGAGGCCATCGGCCGACGCACCTTCCTGCGTCGTTCGGGTCTCACCATGGGCGGCGCGGCGGTGGCCGGCATGCTGCCTGCGACCATGATGCGCAAGGCGCACGCCGACAAGTTTGCGCCGAAGGCGGGGGTCGCGACGGAGCTGCGGCGCAGCATCTGCACCCACTGCTCGGTGGGCTGCGGCGTCATCGCCGAGGTGCAGAACGGCGTGTGGACCGGCCAGGAGCCGGACTTCGACTCGCCCCTCAACCTCGGCTCCCACTGCGCCAAGGGCGCCTCGGTGCGCGAGCACGGCATGGGCTCGCGGCGGCTGAAGTACCCCATGAAGCTCGAGTCCGGGAAGTGGAAGCGGATCAGCTGGGACACCGCCATCGACGAGATCGGCGATCAGCTGCTGGCCATCCGCGAGCAGTCGGGCCCCGATTCGGTCTACTGGCTGGGCTCGGCCAAGCACAACAACGAGCAGGCCTACCTGTTCCGCAAGTTCGCCGCCTTCTGGGGCACCAACAACGTCGACCACCAGGCGCGCATCTGCCACTCCACCACGGTGGCGGGTGTCGCGAACACCTGGGGCTACGGNNTACAACGACATGCACAACTGCAAGGCGATGCTGTTCATCGGCAGCAACGCTGCCGAGGCGCATCCGGTCGCCATGCAGCACATCCTGCGTGCCAAGGAGAACGGCGCCAAGATGATCGTCATCGACCCGCGCTTCACGCGCACGGCGGCGCACGCGGATCACTTCGTGCGCATCCGTCCGGGCACCGATGTCGGCATCATGTGGGGCATGCTGTGGCATATCTTCGAGAACAACTGGCAGGACGACGAGTACCTCCGCCAGCGGGTCTACGGCATGGACGAGGTGCGCAAGGAGGTGGCGCGCTGGACACCGGCGGAGACCGAGCGGGTCACCGGCGTCGACGAGGCCACCTGCAAGAGGGCCGCGCAGATCATGGCCGAGAACCGTCCGGGCACCATCGTCTGGTGCATGGGCGGC
>JABAOG010006016.1_pt1 | contig 11446 bp, 10 predicted proteins | sample 7062131 | NCBI WGS metagenome assembly JABAOG01 (sample SAMN14538629, study PRJNA623070) | marine sediment metagenome | biome: marine biome [ENVO:00000428]; feature: marine pelagic biome [ENVO:01000023]; material: deep marine sediment [ENVO:00002113] | place: India: Arabian Sea | collected... | reverse complement strand
TCGTCCAGGGGCGCGTCCACCTCGTCCAGCACGCAGAACGGGCTCGGCTTCACCAGGTAGATGGCGAACAGGAGCGCCAGCGCGGTGAGGGCCCGCTCGCCGCCGCTCAGCAGGTGGATCCGCTGGGTCCGCTTGCCGCGGGGCGACGCGGAGATCTCGATGGGGCTCTCCAGCGGGTCGTCGGCGTCGGCCAGCCACACGTCGCACTGGCCGCCCTCGAACAGGGTCTGGAACGTCCGNNNTTCTGGAGGTCGTCCCGCGCCTGGACCAGGTCCGCCCGCTGCGATTCGAGGAAGTCGAGGCGCTCCTTCTCCTCTTCGTATTCCTCCATGGCCAGCATGTTGATGGCGCCGAGCCGGTCGATGTCGTGGATCAGCTGCCGCAGCTCCGCCTTGAGCGGCTCCAGCTCCCCGTCCACCGGCTCCACCTGCTCCGCCAGCTGGTCGAACGGCCGGTCCCACTCCACCTCCACCCGCTCGCGGATGCGCTGCGCCGCAGCCGCGCCCTCCGTCATCCGCAGCTCCAGTCGGTGCCGCTCCTCCCCGCTCGTGTCGGCCACGCCCCGGAGCTTGCGGACCCGCGCCTCCAGGGCCTCCATCGCCGCGCTCGCCTCGCCCAGCCGATCGTCGAAGCTCCGGACCGCGGCCGCCGCCTCGTCGCGTTCTCCGAACAGCGACTCCAGCTCCGCCCCGCCGCCCTCCCGTAGCTCCGCCAGCTCTTCCAGCGCCGCTTCGTGTTCCGTTTCCTCCGTGTCCAGCACGCCGAGTCGCCCCTCGGCGTGCTCCAGCGACGTCTCCGCGCTGGATCGCCGCCGCTCCAGCTCCGCCAGCGCCGCCTCCTCCCGGGCGTGGGCGATCCGGAGCTCGGAGACCTCGTCGCGGACCTCCTCCCACGCACCCTGCCGCTCCGCCAGCGCCTCGCCCGCCTCGGCCCGGCGGCCGTGGAGCGCGTCCAGCTCGCCCGCCAGACGCTCCACCTCGTTCTCCGCCGTCGACGCCTCCGCACGGGCCTGCTCCGCCGCGGCGCGCAGCCCCGCCCGTTTCTGCTCCAGCTCGTCCCGCGTCCGCTCGGCCCGAGCCCGCTGTCCGCTCCGGGCGGCTTCGTCCGCGTCCAGACGGCGCAGCTCCAGCTCCAGGCTCCGGGCCGTCTCTTCCCGCTCCCGGGCCTCCGCCTCCGTCTCCTCCACCTTGCCCGCCAGGCTGGCCCGCGCGGCCGCCCGCGCCTCCCGGGTCCGCGTCGCTTGCTCCGCCTCCGACCGCAGCGCCGCCAGCCGCTCGCGCCGACCCAGCAGGACCGGCTCGGACGCCGGGCGGCCCGCGAACTCGAACGCCGCGAGCAGCTCTCGCACCCGGCCCAGGTCGGCTTCGCGGAGCAGCGCCAGGACGCCCGACTCCGGACCGTGGTCCCGGACCCAGGCCCGCAGACGGTCGATGGCCGCGTCGTCCTTCACCACCAGCGCCTGCAGCAGCGCGCCGACGGTATTCTCGACCGCCGCCGCCCGGTCATCGGCCAGCTCCAGCAGCTCCGCCAGCGGCCCGAGCAGGCCTTTCAGGTCATCACGCCGCTCCAGCGCCGCCGCCACCGCGGGGCCGAACCCGTGGTACTCCCGCTCCAGCGCCTCCAGTGCACCGACCCGGGCCGTCAGCAGGTTCTCCCGGTCCTCCGCCTCGGTGAGCCCCCGCCGGGCCTCCAGCTCCTCGGCCCGCAGCGCGGTCAGCCGGTCCCGGCACGCCTGCAGCTCCTCCCGGGCCTCCTCCTCGGCCTCGGACAGCTCCCGCGCCCGGTGCGCGAACAGGTCGCCCTGCTCCTCGAGGCGCGCCAGCTCCGAGACGATCTCCTCGTGCTCCAGCCCCAGCCGGTCCGACCGCTCCTCCGCGTCAGACGCCCGGGCGCGGCCCGCCTGCGCCGAGGCCTTGAGCTGGGCGATCCGGTCGGCCAGCTCCTCCTGCCGCGTCCGCGTCTCCTGCTCGGCGTCCCGGGCCACCGCCAGCTCTTCCCGCAGCACACGCTGTCGTTCCTGCGCCGCCGCCACCTTCGCCGCCAGGTCCTCGGCCCCACGCCGCCGGGCCTCCAGGTCGTCATTCAGGCGCCGGATCTCCTCCCGCAGGGCCGCCGCCCGTTTCCGCGTCTCGACCCGCTCGGTCTGGATCTGCTGGAGCCGTCGTTCGGAGTGAGCGCGGCGCTCCTCCGCCACGGCGAGCGTGCGCTCCCGCTCGGCGATCCGGCGGTTCACCGTCTCCAGCCGGCGGGCGTGGGTGCCCCGCTCGCGGGAGACCTCCGCGTTCTCCAGCCGGCGTCGCTCCAGCTCCGCTTCGGCCGTGCTCAGGTCCGCCCGGGCCGTGGGCTCCAGCTCCGTGAGCTCCGTGAGCCGCTGATCCGCGTCGGACAGGGAGTCGCGCAGCCGCTCCAGCTGCATGCGCGCGACCGTGACCTCCACCGCCCGCCTCCGATCCCGCATCTCCTGGTACCGCTCCGCCCTGCGCCGCTGGCGGGCCAGGCTCCGGACCTTCGTCTGGACCTCGGAGATCAGGTCGTCGAGCCGGGACACGTCCGCCTCGGCGGCCTCGAGCCGGCGCCCGGCCACCTTCCGGCGGTCCTTGTACCGCCCGATCCCCGCCGCCTCCTCGAAGACGTCGCGTCGCTCGTCCGCCCGGTCGCTCAGCAGCGAGTCGACCATCCCCTGCTCGATGATGGCGTATGCGTTCGCGCCCAGTCCGGTGTCGCGACACAGGTCCAGGATGTCCTTGAGCCGGGCGGTCTCCCGGTTCAGCTCGTAGTCGCTGCCGCCCTCCCGGTGGACCGTCCGCCGGATCTCGACCTCGTCGTGGGGCATGGGCAGACGATGGTCCGCGTTGTCCACGATCAGGGCGACCTCGGCGCGGTTCACCGCGCGCCGCTCCTGCGTCCCCTGGAAGATGGCCTCGTCCATCCGGGAGCCCCGGATGGCCGTGGGCCGCTGCTCGCCCAGGACCCAGCGGATCGCGTCGCTGATGTTGGACTTCCCGCACCCGTTCGGGCCCACGATGGCCGTGACACCGTCGTGGAACTCCACCTCCGTCCGGTCGGCGAAGGACTTGAACCCGCTGAGCTGCAGCTTGCGAACCTTCATGGACCCCCCGGGATCGACTGTCCGGTACGCGGCACCAGGGGCGCCTCGATCCCGGCCGACTCCAGCATCTCTTCCATGACCGCGGCCTCCGTCGCGGATTGATACGCCCCGCCGTACACCCGGTACCGGGGCTCCCCGCTCTCGTACCGCACCTCCACGACGTAGGCCGGGATCTCCTGCGCCTCCAGCTCGCCCACCCGGACGTCCGCCTCGTCCCGGGTGTCGTACTGCCCCAGCAGGAACGCCAGCGACGTCGGTCGGATCGCCCAGTCGTCGTACGCCGTCTTGTGGCCCGTATCCACCAGGCGCTGCATCAGCGCGCCGGCCGCTTCGCGGTCGGACACCGGGCCGGCCAGGATGCGATGGAACTCGGTCCCGTTCGACATGACCGGCGCGACGTAGAACTGGACGTCCGGCACGGCCTCACCCAGCGCCACCGCCCGCTGCCACGCGGTGCTCAGGTCCCGGTACGCCGCCATGGCCACGGAGAAGGGGATGGTCGCCGCCACCGGAGCCCCCCGTACCGGCTCGTCCTCCACCTGCTGCGTCCGCGGCCCCGGATCGGGGTCGGCCGGCGGCGAGGAGGCGAACAGCTCCTGGTACACGAGCCAGCCCCCCACCGCGACCACCACGGCCAGCAGCGCCCAGACCGCCGGCGCCATGGTGCGGGGGCGTCGGCGGGGCTCCTCCCGGAAGACGAGAGGCTCCGTGAGCTGGTCCGCCCCGGTCGGCGCGGCCACCTCCTTCTCCGGCTTGCGCACGCCGGTCACCGTCTCCGGGTCCAGCACGGCGACGACCCGGCACGACGGGTCCAGGCGCCCCTTCATCCGGGCGGCGTCCTCCGCCCTGCCGATCAGGACGGCCTGGCCCGCTCGCGCCGACAGGATGCCCAGCCCCGGGGCGCTGGCGGGTACGAACAGGATCATCCGTGCCCCGGCCGTGCGGAGCTCCCACTCGACGTGGTCCCACCCCGAGCTTTCGAGGACCGCGGCCGGGTCGGGGACGTACGCCCCGGGGGGCACGAACTCAAACGGGTGCGCCTTCGGCTGGACCTTGACCCGGCTCAGCGATGCGCCGAAGAGGAAGACGTCGGCCAGCCCCTCGAGGTTGCGGAGCCCCAGCTCGTCGTGCAGCCGGGGCGCGTCGAAGCTCGCGTCCGCCAGCACGGTGGCGAGGCCGGCACCGGCACGGGCGCTGGCCACGGTGATGGCCGTCCGGATGGGCCCGTCCCCGGAGTCCGGGGCCACGAGCAGCAGCAGCGGGGAGTCGGCGTCGTCGGTGAGAACGGATCCGAGCGGTGAAAGGGACTCACCGGACCCGGAGTCGTCGGATGCGGCCCGGGGCCTGTCCTCGGGGTTCATGCGTGCAACGGATTCAGGTCCTCCACAGTGGCCGTCGTCCCCTCCTTCAGGGTCTCGGCTTCGTCGGTCCAGAGTCGCCTAATGATATCCATGCACCGCCCGTTCCAACAGGCGCTCCCGCTAGAACGAGGGTCCGAACGCCAGCGTGAATACCCCGTTCCGGTCGCGGCTCAACGGGAACGAGTAGTCCAGGCGCAGAACGGCGTAGAACACGTTCAGGCGCAGTCCCAGTCCCCAGCTGTACAGGGGCGTCCTCCAGTAGTACGGGTCCTGCTCCGGGCCCCGCTCCCACACCACGTGCACCTCCCGGGTCTCGCCGGCGCAGTCCCGGGTCGGGTCGAAGTCCCGGGTCGTGCAGACCCGCTCGTCCCACGCGAGCCCCGCGTCGAAGAAGACCACTCCGTCCACCGGGGGGAGCGGTCCCAGCGGGCCCAACCGGAGCTCCGTGAGTACCGGGAACCGCAGCTCCGCGTTCGCGAACGCGCCGCTCGAGCCGATGAGCTGGTCCCGCACCGGGCACCGCGTGGTCCCGCCCGCCGCCCGCCCTGCCTCGCACTCGCCCTCGGAGAAGCTGTGACCGTCGTAGCCGCGGATGAAGTACGGCCCGCCCCAGAACAGGGAGAACCGGTCACTGTCCGGCCCGGTCCGGGCCAGCGCGACCAGACGCAGGGCCATCACCACCCGCTGCCGGTAGCTCCAGTAGTTGCGTACGTCCACCAGCGCCTGGGTGAACGCCAGCTCCCCTTCCGTCCTCGAGAGCTGCAGCCGGTAGCGTCGGCCGTCCACGGGGCCCGTCCACCCGAACAGGGCGTTGTCGAACACCAGCGCGACCGACGGCTCCACGAACAGGAGGTCGCCCACCGCCTCGTGGTAGTCCAGCGGCCGCTCGTTGTCCAGGTAGTATCCCCGGAACAGGTTGTCCCGCTGGAAATGCGCCAGCCGGGCGCCCAGCTCCACCCGGCGGAACGCGTCGAACGGATACGCGAACCTCCCGCTCGCCGATCGGATGATGTCCCGGACGAACACGTTCGCCAGCACCTCCCGCGCCTCGCCGCCCTCCCCCAACGTGAACGACTGCAGCCCCCGGTACCGGTAGAACGGCAGCTGCTGAAGCGCCACGCCGAGGTTCGCCCGGTACCGGTACAGCCCGTAGCCGCCGTAGAACATGGCGTCCGAGATCGAGCCGTTGACGTTCGCCGCCAGGACCACGTTGTGGTTGCCCAGCATGTCCGACAGCGAGACGTAGCTGCCGCCGTAGACCCCGTTGCCGTAGTAGCCCCCCGCCTGCACCCCCAGCGTCGGCCGGCCCACCAGGTCCGGTGTCAGCTTCACCTCGTAGTCGACGACCCGGAACTCCGACGTGTCCGGCAGCGCCCGGGCATCCCGGTCCAGCAGGTCCATGACGGAGAGCGGACCGGCGTCCCGCGTCGTATCGGACGGCAGCGCCGCGCTCGACCGGAACCGGTCCCCCCTCCGGTAGAGCGACGCGGTGAACCCCGGCGCCCCCGCCTCCAGGCCGGTCGGCTCGCCGGCCGGCTCCCCGGCCACCGCTCCCGCCGCCCCGTCCGCGTCGGGAAGGCCCTCCGCGTCATCGACCCCGGCCGGGGTGGGGGGGCCGTCCGCGTCGGCCTCGGTGGCCGCCCCGGCCCGGGATGCCGCTCCCGCCGCGCCCGGGACCCGGGACCCGGCGTCGGCGGCCCCGCCGGCCATACCGCCGGCCGCCCGGGCGGCCGGCGGGCCGACCCCACCCCGTTCCTGGCGTCCGGGCTCCGTGGGGACCGCCACGCGCCCGTCGGGGCCGCCCCAGCGATCGAGGGCCGGCAGTCCCCGGGGATCGTCGACGGCGTAGAGCTGGTAGCCGGCGCTCTCGAAATGGACGAAGACCATCCGGTCGGTGCCCGGCGCCCAGGTCAGGACCGGCGTGAGGTGGTTGGTCCCGATGATCCCGGTGAGCAGGTCCGTGACCCGACGGAGCTCCTGACGCTCCAGGTCGAACAGGTACAGGTTGTTGACCCCCGTCCGATCCCCGATCCACGCCAGCCCGGCGCCATCGGGTGACCAGACGGGGTTGATGTGCTTGCCCGACTCCTGGTGGGGCAGCACCGAGATGTTGCGGGTCGCCAGGTCCAGCAGGGCGATCCGGACGTTGCCGTACCGGAGCGAGGCGAGGTCCGAGCCCGGCCCGCGATCCGAGCTGAACGCGATGGTCCGGCCGTCGGGAGACCACGCCGGCTGGAGGTCCGCGTACGGGTCCCGGGTCAGACGCGTGAGTCGCCCCTCCAGGTCCGTGATGAAGAGGTCGCTGACCCCGCCGTCCACGCCCGTGAACACCAGGCGGCGGCCGTCGGGCGACCACGACGGGTTGCCGAGCCCGTCCAGGTCGAAGGTCAGCTTCCTCCACACGGCGCGCCGGTCCACGTCGTACAGGTAGAGCGCATCGGCGCCCCCCGTCTGCGCCGCGAACGCCACGAGGGAGCCATCCGGCGAGAAGGCCCCCGCGGAGCTCTGGTAGCGCAGCGACTCGAAGCCCGGGCTCCGGGACCCCTCCACGAGCTTGTCCAGCACCTCGCCCGTGCGGCCGTCGGCGAGCCAGAGGTCCATGAAGAACCCGTCCCGTTGCGACGCGAAGACCAGCCGCTCGCCGTCCGGCGAGAGGGCCGGCGCCAGGTACCAGGGATCGCCAAGCTCCCGTCGGCCGGTCAGGCTCTCCGCGAAGTCGTCCGGCATCCCGTGCCGGGCCAGCTCCGGGAGATGGGTCGTCCGGACCGACGTCAGCCAGTCCCCGCTCAGCTCGTCCAGGCTGACGCCCAGCGTGGAGACGATGGCTCGCTCCACCCCGACCCGGGGCGCCTTCTGGAGCAGGATCCCGATCACCTCGTCGCCCCAGGTCGCCCCGATGTACGCCCACAGCGACTGGCCGAACCGGTACGACAGGTAGTCGTCGCGCCGGTTCATCTCCTCGATGCTCCGGATGTAGCCCTTGAGCGTGGCGTCGCGGACCCAGGACGCCGTGTGGGGATCGATCCGGCCGATGGCCAGGTACTCCGCCATCCCCTCCATGAACCACAGCGGGATCCGCCCCAGCCTCGGCGGACCGGCCTCCGTCAGCAGCCCGTTACGGAAGATCACGTCGAACTGGAACGCGTGGACCAGCTCGTGGGTCAGCACGTGGTCGAACTCGCGGTACGAGCCCGTGAACGGGAGGATGACGCGGTTCTTCAGCATCTCCGTCGCCCCGCCCGTGCCCTCGTCGATGAAGCCCGCCAGCGCGTTCGTCTGCTGGAAGTGGGCGTGGGACGCGTAGACGATGATCGGCTTGCGGTCCCGGAACTCGTGGCGCAGGACCTGGGCGAGCCGCGCGTAGGACCGCTCCGCCATCCGGGCCGCGTCCAGCGCCGCGTCCCGCTCCTCCGGGTAGAAGTGGAGGTCGAAGTGCTCGGTCTCGATGACCTCGAAGTCGAACGCCCGGTACTGGACCTTGTTCCGGCCGAACTGGGCGTGCCCCGGCGCCGCCCCGACCGCCCCGATCAGCAGGGCCAGCGGGAGAACGGCCCGGCGGGGGCCGGCCCGGGAGAGCGGCCTAGCTTTCCAGCGCCAGCCCCGGCGCGTCCCCCCAGAGCTGCTCGAGGTGGTAGAAGTCACGGGCGGCGGGGTGGAAGACGTGCACCACGAAATCGATGTAGTCGATCAGGACCCAGCGCCCGCCCCGCAGCCCCTCCACGTGGTCCGGGCGCACGTCCTCACGCTTGAGCTCCTCGATGATATGCTCGGCGATCCCCCGGACGTGGATGTCCGATGTCCCGGACACGATCAGGAAGAAGTCCGTGGCGCTCGACAACCCCCGCAGGTCCAGCACCGTCAGGTCCCGGCCCTTTCGGTCCTGTGCCAGCTCCAGCGCTCTCTCCAGCTCGTCGGTCAGGTCCGACACCACCAGAGCCCGGTGGTCTGCATCCGCGCGGTCGTTCGCTCGATCGGTAGGCATCCGCCTCCAAGTATAATGAAACGACGCGAGGGATGGCATGATCGCACCCCTCGCGCCTCCGTCCCGGCCCTCGACGCCCCCCCGCGGGGCGCGCCCGCTCCGGGTCCTAGTCCTCCTTGATGACCCAGACCTTGACCTCGGGCCGGACCTCCGCGTGCAGCTTGATCGCCACGTTGTACACGCCCAGCGCCTTGATCGGCTCGTCCAGCTCCACCTGCTTCCGGTCCACCTCGAAGTCGATCTCCTGCTCGTTCAGCCGGTCCGCGATGTCCGCGNNGCTCGTCCAGCTCCACCTGCTTCCGATCGACCTCGAAGTCGATCTCCTGCTCGTTCAGGCGGTCCGCGATGTCCGCGGTGCCGATGGAGCCGAACAGCTTCGACTCCTCCCCCGCTCGGGCATGGAACGTCAGCTGGATCTCCTCCAGCTGCGACGCCCGCCGCCGCGCCTCCAGGTACGCCCGCCGCGCCTGCTGCTCCGCCCGCTCCCGCTCCTGCTCCAGCTGCCGGATCGTGGCATCCGTGGCCTCATACGCCAGGTCCTGCGGCAACAGGTAGTTGCGCGCATACCCCGGCTTCACCGAGACGATCTCGCCCGCCTCGCCGAGCTTCTCCACGTCTTCCCGCAGGATCACCTTCACCGTCTTCATCTCTGGCTCCTTCAGCCTTCGTCGTTCGCCGTTCGCCGGCCGGACCGCAGGTCCAGCCACGTGTCGGTCACCCCCAGCAGCAGCGTTCCAGCCACCACGATCGGGTAGAGAAATACTCCAACCAGCACCAGCACCAACAACACCGGCAGCTGCAGGCCCACCAGCCCCAGGACCAGCGCCACCAGCACGGCCAGCCCCCGGAGCACGTACAGGGCGCCCATGAAGAACACCAGGTTCGAGCCGACCCGGGGCGCCCAGTCGTCCACCGGCAGCAACAGCAGCGCCAGCCCCGCGATCAGGATCCAGATGAACGGGTCCGGGAACCTGAACTCCGTGAACCGCCCCAGCGGCTCACCCCGTGACGACAGCCGACGATACCCCCACCACGCCACGGCCAGCGCCGCCACCGACCCCACCGCCAGGAATGCCGGGAACAGGCGGGCCGGCAGCTCCGCCGCCAGCGCCACGACCTCGTCCCCGCTCGTCAGCCCGGGCGGCAGCGCCGCCGCCACGCTCTCCGCCATCCTCCGATAGTTCGCCGCGATGGCTCGGTCGAGGGCGGACCAGCCGCCCCGGACCGCGATCAGCAGTCCGCCGCTCAGCACCGTGGCCGCCACCGCCGCCACCGCCCGCTTCACGAACGTGCCGTGCGGCCAGGCCAGCACGGCGAAGATGAACCAGCCGCTCAGCAGCAGCGCCCAGCCCCGCTCCAGCTCCCACATCGGACCGCGCGGCTCGAAGAACACCAGCGCGCCCAGCACCGCGGCGAAGACCAGGAGGCGGGGATGGCGGGGCGGCAGCGCGACCAGCAGCAACGCGAGCGGCACCATCATCAGCTGGAGCGGGTGGATGACCGAGAAGGTCAGCACCACCAGCGTCAGCCCGAGGACCGTGCCCCACCCCGGTCCTCGACCCACGTCAGGTATCGTAGACGTACGTGTACGGCACGAGGGCGAGGTACCGCGCCCGCTTGATCGCCGTGCCCACCTGCCGCTGGTGACGCGCGCACATGCCCGTCATCCGACGCGGCATGATCTTGCCCGCGTCCGTCAGGAATCGCGACAGCGTATGCTCATCCTTGTAGTTGACGTAGCGGATGCCCGACTCGCAGAGCGGACACGGCTTGTAACGACCCCGCGCCATCAGTCCTCCTCCTCGTCTTCGTCTTCGTCCTCGTCGTCCTCGTCGTCGTCCGACCGCGACGGCTCCCGCGTCGCGATCGACATGGCGGCCGTCGGCTCGCCCTCGCTCAGCACGATGAGGTAGCGGACCAGCTCCTCGTCCAGCTTCAGCGTCCGCTCCAGCTCCGGCAGCGTCGACGCCTCCGCCGTGAACTGGACCACCACGTAGTAGCCGGCCGTCTTCTTGTTGATGGGATAGGCGAGCTGGCGCTTGCCCCAGTGGTCGACCGCGGTGATCTCGCCGCCGCCGTCGGTGATGTGCTGGTGGAACTTCTCCAGCTTCTCGTTGACCTGGTCCTCGGTCAGGACCGAGTCGAAGATGTAGACGATCTCGTACTCTCTCACGTCTCTCTCCCCCGGTCGTAAGGCCCCGCCTCGCGGGCGGAGCGGGATCAAAGAGCCTTGAATTGTAAGGGGATCAACCCCGTTCGTCCACCCCCGGGGCCGTCGCGCCGGACCCTCGCGCCGTACGGGACGCCCTGGCCGCGTTCCGGCGCGCTCCCCTCCTGACTGGGGTGTCCGCCACCGGGCGATCCCCCAGGGGCGATCGCCCCTGGGGATCAGGGCGCCGACTCATCGGCCGGGGTTCCGGAACCGTCCCGTCGGAGCTCGGTGCGCGCTTCGGACGGGTCCTCCGTCCAGTAGTACTCCAGCCAGCCCGCCTCATCCGACAGGGTCCGGGTCTCGTGGTGCTCCCCCGTGTGGTCCTCGGGCCGGAAGCACCGGGGACGGGGGCCGTTCTGGTGGTCCCATTCCCCGTTCCAGACGGCGTCGCACGCCGGCTGCTCCAGCGGGTCCGGCTCCTCGACCCAGACCCCGAACTCCACTTCCTGGTACTTCTTCTTCCGGGCCATGCACTCCTGTGGCTTCGGGTGGGGTCTCCAGTCCGTCGGCTTCCCCGTAGAGGAATCCCTCCGCCCTCCCCCGTCAAGCCCGACGGGGCCGGGCGCGAGGGTCGCGGCCGACCGGCGCTCGCGCGGCGTCGTGGCAGGAATCGGACCGCGCCCCCTGGTGGAGCGGTCCGGGGCCCTCGCCCGCGCCTTCCGGCCCCGGGACCCGCTGTGGGGGATCTTCCGACTTGCGGACCCGGGTTCCCTCCCCCCAATTGAGGCTCCTTGTCGAACCGATCTCCGAGGTCACCCCACGCCGGGAGGAACGCCGTGAAG
>JABAOG010005699.1_pt1 | contig 11446 bp, 10 predicted proteins | sample 7062131 | NCBI WGS metagenome assembly JABAOG01 (sample SAMN14538629, study PRJNA623070) | marine sediment metagenome | biome: marine biome [ENVO:00000428]; feature: marine pelagic biome [ENVO:01000023]; material: deep marine sediment [ENVO:00002113] | place: India: Arabian Sea | collected... | reverse complement strand
TCTCACTGATCTTTTATCCTATGCATCTGAGCACATTCCCTACTACAACCGCACCTGGAACGAGCGTCAAAAAAACGCTGCCCTCGAGGGTAAGCTGTCTGAACTCCCGCTGCTGGAGAAAGAACCTCTGCGAGCGGATCCTTATGATTTTGTTGCTGCCGGAAAGCGCAATCGCCCTCACTGGAAATTTCACACCAGCGGCTCCACCGGCACCCCAATCGCGACTTTATTGACAGCCGGTGAAATTCGCGATACGCTCGCTGTGCGTGAAAGTCGCTCAGCTATGTGGGCAGGCGTCCTCTTTTGAGCAGCCGCGGGCAACATTCTCCGGGCGCTTGGTCGAACCCGACCCCAACAGTTCCGGTCCTTATTATCGCTACAATGCAGTTGAAAGACAGGTGTACTTCTCAGCATTTCATTTGCGGGATGAGACAGCCAGCAGTTACCTGGAAGGGCTGCGCAAACATCACGTTCAGTGGATGACAGGCTATGCTGTCTCCTTTTACCTGCTGGCAAAGTTTATCCTCGAACAAAATTTGGAAGCCCCTCCCCTGAAGGCGATCATCACCACCAGCGAAAAACTGACACCACAAATGCGGACGGTCATGGAGAAAGCTTACCAGTGCAAAGTCTTTGAAGAATACAGCACAGTGGAAAATGCTCTCTTTGCCAGCGAATGTGAGCATGGGAAATTGCACGTCAGCCCGGATGTCAGTATCGTCGAAATCCTTCGTCCGGATGGATCTCCCTGTGAACCGGGGGAGGCAGGGGAGGTTGTCACTACCTGCCTGATGCGTTCCTACCAGCCGCTTATAAGATTCCAGTTGGGGGATGTTGCCACCTGGAGCTCAGAGCCATGTGCTTGTGGACGTTCTATGCCGATCATCCAGGAGGTCCTCGGTCGGATTGAGGACGTGGTTGTCGGACCGGATGGCAGACAAATGGTCCGGTTTCACGGGATATTTGTTGATCAACCACATATTCGAGAAGGGCAGATCATCCAGGAAGCCCTGGATTCTATCCGTGTCAAAGTTGTCCCGGTGGGTGCCTACAGCGAAGATGATACTATGGATATTATTAAGCGTGTTCAACAGCGGCTTGGTCAAAAGGTGAAAGTAAAAGTGGAACCTGTAAAAGAGATCCCACGGACGAAAGCTGGAAAATTTAAGGCTGTAGTTTCATTGTTGTCAGAGACATCACAAGATTTATCCAGGTAGCTTGCCTGTGCATATTGTCATCCATACCCAGTATTATCCGCCTGAAATCGGCGCACCGCAGGCAAGGCTCTCCGAACTGGCGCAGGGATTGTCCAAGAGGGGCTGGCAGGTGACAGTATTGACGGGGATGCCGAGCTATCCACGAGGTAAGGTGTTTGAGGGCTACGGCGGTCTGCTTCGGTCTGATGACATAGATGGTGTGCGTATCATCCGCAGTTTTGTTTATCCAACCCAGAGTGCCAATCTGATCCCGAGGTTGATTAATTATTTTTCGTTTGTAATTTCATCATTTTTCACTGGATTGCTGCATATCAGGAATGCAGATATCATCCTGACTGAAAGTCCTCCCCTGTTTTTAGGCATAACTGGTTACCTCCTCAGTAAGGCAAAACGAACAAGATGGATATTCAACGTCTCAGATTTATGGCCGGAATCAGCCGTTCGGTTAGGCGCCATCAGTGAAGGCTGGGGACTAAAAATATCTCAATGGTTGGAACGGTTCTGCTACCAGAATGCCGACTTTGTAAGTGGTCAGTCCAAATCAATTTTAGAAAACATCAAGGATCGTTTTCCCGAAATTTCCACCTATCATTTATCCAATGGGGTGGACACCGACATCTTTTCACCAGAAAAATTTGATAAGTCAACCCGCCAGTCATTTGCAGAGGATGATGAGATTGTTGCCTTTTACGGTGGTTTGCATGGTCTGGCTCAAGGGCTTGACCAGATTTTACGAACAGCGCATGAACTCCAACTGCACTCGAGCATGAAAGTCCGCTTTGTATTTGTTGGTGATGGACCAGAAAAAGGAAAATTGATCAAATTTGCCGATGAGCTGAACCTGAACAATGTAGTCTTTTTAGATGCGGTTGAAAAGTATATGATGCCGAAGCTTGTTGCATCGGCAGATATCTGTTTAGTTCCTTTAAAAACCTACCTTCCAGGGGCTGTTCCGTCGAAGATGTATGAAGCCATGGCATCTGGCAAACCGGTTGTCCTGATCGCTGAAGGAGAGGCTGCAGATTGTATAAATTCTGCTCAGGCTGGTGTGGCAATCACACCTGGAGACATCCAAGGATTAACCCAGGCAATCACAGATATGGCTTCAGATGCGGAAGTCCGGAAGCGGTTCGGAAATGCTGGTCGGCAGGCAGCTCTGGAAAATTTTAACCGCAAAAAAATTGTCAGCGACTTTGCAGAATTCCTCGAGAGAATATGAATTTTTTATTCCGAGAAAAATCTGCTTCCTCATCGGGCTGATCTGCTTTGCCGGGCGGTGGGGTGACCGGAAGGGTCGCGTCCCCACCTGGGATTAATCCTATAAATTTTTTTCCAGTTAAAATGCAATGGATGCAATCATAAACTGCAATGTTTTCTAGTTTCTGATTTCATATAATTAATTCAATCTACGATAAGATTTTACGAAGTATTTCTGTCATACCTTTAGAGAAGATGACCATGCAAAGAAGTATTTTCTCAGGAGATCAAAACACCCAGCCTTTAGGCTCCACCACGGATTACGACTCGCTACTGGTCCACCTGATGGAAATAATCATGATGAAACGAGCATTATCGAAGAATGAAATGGATTTAGATAAATAATGACACATCTGGATGCGAAGCCCTGGCAGGGGAAGAAGGTGTTGGTGACTGGAGCAGGTGGTTTTATTGGCAGCCACCTGGTCGAGAGTTTGCTGGCCCAGGGTGCACTCGTGCGAGCATTTATCCGCTATACATCCCGCAATGAGGCTGGATTTCTGCAAAATGTCTCAGGCATCCCGGAACTGGAGATCCTGGCAGGAGACCTGACGGATGAGTCAGCAGTGGATGGGGCGGTGGAAGGGATGGAGATAGTTTTTCATCTGGGGGCACTGATCTCCATACCGTATTCTTATCAGCACCCACGGCAGGTGGTTACCAGCAACGTGATCGGCACATTGAATGTGCTCATGGCATGCCGCAGGCATGGAACCCAGCGTCTGGTGCACACCTCCACCAGCGAAGTCTACGGTACAGCACGCCATGTGCCAATCGATGAGGAGCATCCACTGCAGGGACAATCACCGTATTCAGCCAGCAAAATTGGAGCAGATAAGCTGGTAGAGAGCTTCCACTGCGCCTATGATCTTCCGGCTGTGACTGTGCGTCCATTCAACACCTACGGACCGCGCCAGTCTGCCAGGGCTGTGATCCCGACCATTATCTCGCAGGCATTGAACCGGGAGACGATCCACCTGGGAAACCTGGATTCAAAGAGAGATTTTACTTATGTCAGCGATACGGTAGCCGGTTTCGAGCTGGCGGCACTGGCAGAGGGAGTGGAAGGAGAAGTTTTCAACCTGGGCACGGGTACGGAGGTCAGCATCGGAGAACTTGCAGAGATGATCCTCCAGATTGTTGACCGCCAGGTGCCTATTGAGCTTGATGAGCAGCGGCTTCGACCGGAAAAATCGGAAGTCGATCGATTGCTCTCGGATAATAGCTATGCCCGCCGGCGATTAGACTGGCAACCACAGGTCAGTCTGGAGGATGGGCTGCGCAAAACAGTAGATTGGATCGCTGAGCACCCAGAGTTCATTGACCCGGACCGCTATGTGTATTAGGATATGAACAACGAAAATAATTTTACGAAAGGGGATTTGCGGGGTATGAAAGCTGTTGTGTTAGCTGGGGGTAAAGGAACACGCCTGGCGCCATATACGTACGTATTACCTAAACCACTGATGCCAATCGGTGAACAACCGATCCTGGAGGTGCTGCTGCGCCAGATGAAGTCTGCCGGAGTAAAGGATGTGGTGCTGACTGTTGGTCACCTGGCACATTTGCTGGAGGCATATTTCCAGGATGGCAGCCGCATGGGGATGAATATCCAGTACAGCTTTGAGGAGCAGCCGCTAGGGACAGCTGGGCCGCTTGCACTGGTATCCGGCTTGGACGATACGTTCCTGGTCTGCAACGGAGATATCCTTACCACCCTGGATTTGAAAGATTTGGTCAATTTCCATCGCCGCCAGGGAGGCATAGCTACCATCGCCATGCATCAAAGACAGGTAAAAATCAACCTGGGGGTGATCCAGACCAACGGCAGCCATCAAATTACTGGTTACGTGGAAAAGCCAATCCGAGATTATACTGTGAGTATGGGTTTGTATGTATTTGAACCCGAAGTGCTTGATTATATTCCGCCCAATCAACCGCTAGATTTTCCCGACCTGGTTCACAAATTACTGCAAGCTGGAGAATTAGTCTACGGTTATTGTTTTGAAGGATATTGGCAGGACCTGGGCAACCCGGAAGATTATCAGCAGGCACAGCAGGACTTTGTCCAGATGGAAGGGCAGTTTTTCTATGGTGAGTGATGCTAACTGGCGCATCCCCCTGGCGGATGTGGATTTTGGGGTTGAGGAGCAGGAAGCTCTCGCAGAGGTGCTGGAGAGTAAATGGCTGACGATGGGGGCGGTTACCCAGCAGTTCGAAGCTGATTTCAGCAAGTTTACAGGTGCTGCCCACACAATCGCAGTGACGAATGGTACAGCCGCCTTACACCTTGCACTGATGGCACTGGGTATTGGACCAAATGATGAGGTCATCGTCCCATCCTTAAGTTTTGTCGCAACAGCGAATGCTGTTCGCTACTGCGGAGCGAAGGCGGTCTTCGCTGATGTGATTAGCTTAAATGACCTGACCATCTCTCCAGAAGCGATCGATCAGGCGATCACACCAAAAACTCGTGCGATTATCGTCATGCACTACGGGGGTTATCCATGCAACATGGAAGCGATCACGGCATTAGCTCAACAACGGGGTTTATTTGTAGTTGAAGATGCCGCTCATGCATTGGGATCGAGCCTGGAAGATCGACACATGGGAACCTGGGGAGATATGGGATGTTTCAGCTTTTTCCCAAATAAAAATATGACCACAGGTGAAGGGGGGATGGTGATCTGCAATGATCCAAAACTGGCGGAACGATTGCGATTGCTGCGCTCACATGGGATGTCTTCCCTGACCTGGGATCGACACCGGGGACATGCCTGGAGCTACGATGTGCTCGAGCTCGGGTATAATTATCGTATTGACGAGATTCGGTCAGCCCTGGGGATCAAACAGTTAAAGAAGTTGAAGCCCAATAATGCTCGCAGACGCCTGCTTTCCGAGAAATACCGGTATTATCTGAACCAGGAGACTCCGGAAGTGATCATCCCTTTTGACGATCCACGAGGTGAGTCAGCGTGCCATATTATGCCAGTGCTGCTGCCTGACGGGATCAACCGTGGTCAGGTGATGGCGAAAATGAAGGAACAAGGTATCCAGACCAGCATTCATTACCCACCTATTCATAATTTTACTTATTATTGTCAGGCGGAGAATATGGGGAACCTGGAACAAACAGAAACAATTTCTAGCAGGGAAATGACCTTACCGCTTTATCCGGGAATGAGCGAAAACGATGTGGCTTTGGTTGCAGCTTCGCTGAAGATCGCTTTGGATAATAATACATAAGTTGAAGATGTGTCTGTTGTATACGAGAGGTAATTATATAAAGTTATGGAATTGAGACAATATTTTCAAATCGCTCGTCGCTGGGCATGGCTATTAGTGTTGGGGCTGGTTTTAGGTGGTGCTGGGGGATATCTCGCGACCCAGTACCAGACACCGGTCTACCGCTCCTCAGCAACGATTCTGGTTTCTGCAAATCCGGAGAGTGTTAACAACACATATGGTTATTACGCCGACCAGCAGCTGGCGGAGACCTATATCGAATTGTTAAAAACCAAAACCCTGCGGGATGCGGTCAGCGAAAAACTCGGATACCAGGCATCTGGGAGCATCTCCACCGAGTTGATCAGCGACACTTCTCTGATCCAACTCTCAGTAGAGAATACAGATCCACAACGGGCCGCCGAGATCTGCAACGCTCTTGTGTCAGAGCTGATCATCCAAAATGACCAGTTACAAAACTCTCGTTACAACTCAACAGAAGTAAGCCTGGAAGCACAGCTGGCACAATTAGAAGAACAGATAAAATCGGTTCAGGGTGAGATAGCCATCTTATCAGAGGCAGCTTTGGAAGAACAGCTAGAGGAAACTCGGAGCGAAATTGATCGACTGGAGGGAGAGATTCTCCTTGTGCAGAAGGAAATTTACGAGATCTCACCGCCAGTGGCAGCTAATCTTCAGCCAGAAGCAACCCTGAGCCCGAACGAATTACTTTCGCTTCAGGAAAACCAGCTTACACTGGATCAATTGCAGTCCAGCCTGGATTTCTATCAGGAAATCTACCTAAATCTCAGGGGTATGGGGAGTGATAATATCAGTCAGGGTCAAGATGAAGGTCAGTTAAGCCAGTTGAAAAGTACCTTAAATCTGTATCAACAACTGTACAACAATTTACTCGCAAGTTATGAGTCGATCCGGCTGGCACGCTTGCAGAATTCACCAAATGTTGTCCAGATGGAGTTTGCCACGATCAACCCAAACCCAATCCGACCGCAGCCAATCAATAATATTTCCCTGGGGGCAGCCGTGGGATTAATGCTGGCCGCGGGGATAATATTCCTGATTGAGTATATGGATGATACGATCAAGACAACTGAGCAAATTGGACATCTGTTTGAGATTCCAGTGATTGGGTATATCCCTGATATTCCCAAAAACGCGATGGAAACGGGTAAGATCTATGTCAACGAAGAGCCGCGTTCACCAATAACGGAAGCCTTCCGGTCTTTGAGAACTTCTGTGGAGTTCAGTGGTGTTGACGAGGAGCTGAAGACGATCCTGGTGACAAGTGTAGGTCCGGGAGAGGGGAAAACACTGATAGCGACAAATCTGGCGATGGTGTTTGCCCAGAGCAATCAATCTGTCATGCTGGTGGACGCAGATTTACGGAAACCAACAGTTCACCAGGCGTTGGGTGTGCGGAATCATAATGGACTATCCGAGGCACTTTTAACAACTGGCAGTGCAAAGAATATTATTCAGCGCTGGAAAAACAGTAATCTTTTTGTGATCCCAAGCGGCATACCCCCGAGCAATCCGGCTGTACTCCTCAGCTCAGAAGCGATGTCTAAGTTTATCCAGAGATTGAAAGAGACGGAGAATATTTCGATCATTGACAGCCCGCCATTTCTTGTTTCTGATGCTGCGGTCCTGGCTTCCAGGGTGGATGGAATAATTTTAGTTGTTCAGCCAGGGAAGACCCGTACCAGTCACCTGGCTGCAGTATTGGAACAATTGGACCGGGTGAAGGCAAATATTATTGGGGTGGTTTTCAATAGGATTCCACCTAAGCTGAGCACGTATTACGGCGGACATGCTTATTATACGCTGGAGCACAGCAGTCAGGATTATTATTCCTCTGAGAATAAATCAATGGTAGCGCGGGCTAACCGAGCAGGGAAGCATGACCAGGCTGGTATAGGCCGGGATAATGGAAAGAAACCAATCAGGACGAAAGCAGAAGAGGCTATCAAACCTCCTCGAGATACCAGATCATCCTCACAAGATGAAAATTTATCTCCAGATAAGGATGGCAAGAACTTTGCGAGTCCATCTGGAGACGGATCGACAGATCGGCCGCCGATCTGGTCTGCTGGATCACCTCGTAAAAATCCCGAGGACACAGAATAATCGATAAATAATCAACAGGGCAGGGATATCTCTGCCCTGTTGATTATTTAAATACATTTTCCATAGAAAACTATACAATTTCAGTCAGCAGGATTCAAGTAATAATTTCACTAGCTAAACAAAGATGCGAAGAAATCTCTATCTCAATTTGCCAGCATGGATTTCCCCAATTCGTGTTGGTTTGTTTATTGTTACATTTATTTTTATGGCGTCAATCCTGGTACCGTCGTTGGAACGCAACAGAATATTCAATTTCGCCTTTGAGAGTGCACTGTCAGAACCAGAGAGTTTCCCCGAGGCACTGGCTGGTTTACAGTCGCTTGAAGCACAGGACTGCCGCCTGACTTGGCAGGTGGGTGTATACAGCAGCTGGATGAGCGGGACCTTGGATGTTGATCCTTACTGGGAAGATCTACTGGCATGTACTCCTCAGGCGATTGAATGGCTGTTTCTCCTTACGCCTGATCGGGAAGATATCGCCTCCCGTGCAGCTGAACTGTACCCCGAACAATCCATTAGCTGGTTCTGGCTGGGTGAGCTGGCAAACACTGGTCCAGACAGATTCCTGGCTGCGTTTTATTTTGAGAGGAGCATGCTACTGAATCCATCCGATGGACTGGCATGGTGTCGCCTCGGACGGATTTATGAAGGCCAGGAAATGTTTGAAGACTCGTTTCAAGCTTATGCCCAGTGCTGCCAGAACGGAGATCCCGGATCGCATGGTTGTTTTGGTGCTGGTAGGCTGTCAGAGAAGCTTGGGAATATCCCTATGGCAATTGAATATTATCAGCGGTCACACCATGAACCTGCACTGGATAGAGCTGAAGAACTGGAAGCGGAACAATGAAGAATTCCTGGTGGTTAATACCCAACAGTCGTGAGAAAAGCTGAGTAAGCTATGGGTCCTTTGAATATTATTTATCTATTCGCAGGTGGATCACTGGGAATACTTGGATTGGCGATTCTGATCTCAGCAGTGAGCTGGAGATTATGGCAGGTTCGGTGGGAATCTGATCGAATGGAAAGTAAACAACCTGATATCGAAATCTGGTTGGATATTGGTGGGGTACTACTCTGTCTGNNTTCATCATGCTCTTATTTCATGACCTGATCCGACGCTCTAGAGCCTGGCGATGAACATACTTCGGAGGATTTATATCGTTGTATCCTGGCTCGAACTATGGTTGGTTGCAGCTGCGGTTTTAGCGGGAATGATCTGGCAGCCAGCATTGATCGCGGCTCCCATAATTGGGCTCGTGTACGCACTGATGCGATTGGCTGTTGAAAGAAGGCTTTTTGGTGGTACCCCAGCTGATTTTGCAATTTTGTTGTTAGTGTTACTTCTTCCCTTAAATTACATATTGGCAGCCAATCCTGGTCAAACGGTTATTCCTATCCTGCGGTTGCTTGGTGGGATATCCCTTTATTACGCCGTTGTGCATTGGGGAAATTCACAGGTACGTCTGCGCTGGCTTGCAGGTATAAGCGGGCTGACAATTCTTGGACTTAGCTTACTTGCTTTTGTAACAGTTGATTGGACAAGGAATAAGCTGCTTTTTATCCCTGTATCAATTTATGAGCGATTTGACCTTCTTTTCCAGGATGTTATCAATCCCAGTGTGATAGGCGGTAGTCTGATTGTTTTCCTGCCATTAACTCTGGCTCTAATTCTATTTTCCTGGAATAAAATTACCTGGATCGAACGAATTTTTTACCCATTAGTCTTTCTTAGTGCAAGCGCCGTGTTGGTGCTGACTCAAACACGAGGGGCGCTGCTGGCTTTGATTGTTGCTCTGATGGTCGTCCTGATCCTCCGTTCTTCCTGGTTCTGGTCATTGCCTCTATTGGGATTGGTTGTGCTGGCAGGTGTCTGGTATACGATTGGGTCTGCTGGTTTGTTGATTCAGGTTAATGATTTGATGACCATCGAGGGAGTTGGGCAGCGCTCAGATATCTGGCTCCGGACGCTTTATATGATCCAGGATTTTCCTCTTAGTGGAGTTGGTATGGGTCATTTCCCGGATGCTTTCCGCATTTTTTACCCGAATTCTTTGGACCCTTCCAGCTATCTTATGCACGCTCACAATATCTACCTGCAGGTTGCTGCAGACCTGGGATTACCCGGGTTGGTGCTCTGGCTGTCAATCCTGCTGATCACGATCGCGGGCAGCTGGCATGTGTATCGGACAGGCAAGCGATATCAAATGCCATTAATGGCAGCTCTTGGTGCTGGGTTGCTGGGCTGCCTCTTGGCAACCAGTCTGCACGGTCTGGTCGATTCAATCCTCTGGGGTGAAATTCGCCCGGCTCCACTGCTTTGGTGGATGTGGGGTTTGGTGATGGCAGCTTTTAATGTATCCACAGAATTACAAACTGAAGATGGTTGCACATCTTCTAATCAAAGAAAGAAGAACATTCATTTACTCACGGATAGTTTATGATCAATAAATAAGCAGGGTTATTTCCAATCCAATTAATTCTAAGATACCGATCTTTCAGGGCTGCCTCCAATGAGTGCAGCCCTGATGCATTTAACCTACGAGAATAGCTACCTCAATCGATCAGTATCTGCTGGTTTTCCACCAAACTTTTGTAGTACGGAGACTTCTCGAGAAGCTGCTGGTGGCTGCCAGTTGCAAGCAGACGTTTATCGCCCAAGAGCAGGATGCGATCTGCTTTTTGAGCTGTAGCAAGGCGATGAGCGACGACAAAGACAGTCTTACCCTTCAGGACCGGTGGGAGTGCATCAAAGATGGACTTTTCAAGGAGGCTGTCGAGTGCGGATGTTGGTTCGTCCATGATCAGGACATCTGGGTTCTTCACCAGTGCACGGGCGATGGAAATGCGTTGTTTCTGTCCCTCGGAAAAATTCTTTCCAAGTTCACTGATGGTTGAATCGTACCCATCCGGAAGACTCATTATGAAATCATGGATACCTGCAGTGCGCGCAGCATGTTCGATTATCTCCTGGGTGGCGTCTGGATTCCCGTAGCGTAAGTTCTCGGCGATGGTCCCGGACATGAGCAATGTGAGCTGAGAGACATAACCGATGTGCTCACGCAGGCTGGTGAGGTTGTAATCACCCAGAGCCCGCCTATCAAAACGGATTTCGCCCCCTGTTGGTCGGTAGAAACACAGCAGCAGGTTGACCAGTGTCGTCTTGCCTGCACCGCTGGGGCCAACGATGGCGATTTGCTCGCCAGGGGCAACCTTGAAGGAAAGGTTTTCCAGCACAGGATCATCTTTTCCGTATGAGAAGGTGACATCATCCAGCTCGATTTCTCCCTGTAGGTGAGTAACCGTTATTCCTTTACCTGGTTGTTCCTCAAGGAGGATATCGAAGAGTGCGGAAACCCGGCCTAATGCAGCTAAAGCCTGGTTCATATTGATATTCGAATGCGCCAGGAATTGAGCAGGTCCATAAACATATCCCAGATAGGATTGGAACGCCAGAAGTGAACCTAAGGTCCAATCCTGGATGATCACCAGGTATGCCCCGGCTACCAAAACCATCAAGCGGGCGGAATCACCAATCAAACTGATCACCAGGTTTGCTGCTGCACCGACAGTTACCCACTCCAGTCCGATTTCAAAGCGCG
>JABAOG010003655.1_pt1 | contig 11450 bp, 11 predicted proteins | sample 7062131 | NCBI WGS metagenome assembly JABAOG01 (sample SAMN14538629, study PRJNA623070) | marine sediment metagenome | biome: marine biome [ENVO:00000428]; feature: marine pelagic biome [ENVO:01000023]; material: deep marine sediment [ENVO:00002113] | place: India: Arabian Sea | collected... | reverse complement strand
TTCTCGGGGTTGCTGGCCTGCAGGTAGCTGATCAGCGTGGCCATCGACGAGCCGATCTCGGGGTCGAGCCACTGCTGGAAGTTGAAGATCACGTCGTCGGCGGTCAGGTCCGGGCCGTCGTTGAACTTGATGCCCTGGCGGATGTTGAGCGTCCACTCATCCACCGCGTCGTTGGTGTCCCAGCTTTCCAGCAGCCACGGGTGGGTGATGTTGTCGAAGTCGGTGAACGTCAGGTACTCGCAAACCTGCCGGAGNNGGGTGGCGATGGTCATGGTGCCACCGCGCACCGGCGTGCTGGCAGAGGTGTCCGGCAGCGGCTCGTCGCCCGCCGGCGGCTCCTCGATATCGCTCGGCGCGGCCTGCGGCGCGCAGCCGGCGAGGAACGCGCTGGCCCCGGCAAACGACATACCCAGCAGGGTCGCGGTCCGCAGGAACTCGCGGCGCGTGATGCGCCCCTGACGGTAAAGCTCCCCCATCTCAGGGATGTAAGGGTGTATGCGCTTCTTCATCTAGATCCTCCTCTAGTGGTGGTGATCGGTTCAAGGCGTTAAGAGCTGCCCACTCTTCGCCGCCCGGGTAATCTTGCGTTCTCCGGCTGCACCTCCTCTCTCGCGCACGGCCTACTCACGGCACAGCGCGGGTCGCGCTCACGGTGGGAGGCGCGTGCAGCGGCCCTCCCGTTGCGTTCGGCCAGTTGGCTTCCGCGTTCAGGCAGGCTGGCGCTCGGCCAGCACCGCTTCGATCGCGCGTTCGGCTTCCTCGCCCAGCGGCGGCGGCTGGTGCTCGCTCAGGATGGCGCGGGCGCGCGCGTTGGCGCGCTCGGTCATGTCCAGCGAACCTCTGGACACCCAGCGGTCGTACCGCTGTCGGTCGATCAGGTCAGGCCGCCACTGCGCCCACTTCCAATTGTCGAGCGTGTGGTTGTCGGCGAGGAACCCGCCGCCGGGCTGCGCCCGGGCGACGGCCTCCAGCGCCAGCGTTCGCGGGCTGACCTCGATGCCCTGCACGAAGTGACGCACCTCGCGGATGATCTCGTCGGCGATCACGATCATCTCCATCGAAGACGTGGTGCCGTACTCGATGTAGCCGACGTCGTGGTTGAGGTTGCAGCGTGACAGGAACGCGCTCATGATGCTGACCGTCGCCTCGGCGGCGGCCTGCGCGTCTACCACCTTGCTGTCCGTCGCCCCGGCGACGCCCCATACCGGCAGGCCGTAGCGGCGGCTCAGCTCGGTCCAGGCGGGCATGCCCATCGCCCACTCCGGGCTGCCGTAGCTCACGATAGCCGACTTCATATCCAGCGCGGCGGTGTTCATGCCGTACAGGAACGGCGCGCCGGGCCGCACGAGCTGGGTCAGCACCAGCCCGGCGAGCGTCTCGGCGTTGCCCAGCGCCAGTGCGCCCGCCAGCGTGATCGGCCCACCGCCCCCGGTGTTAGGCGACGGCGGGTAGGTGACCGGGATGCCGACCTCGGCGCAGAACAGCAGCTTGTCCACCGACTCGAAGTTGAACAGCAGCGGCGAGATCGGCTCGGCGTACAGCATCAGGAACGGCTTCTCGCGCAGCGCGTCCTCGCCGCCTGCCGCCGCCGCGGCGATGCGGTAGATCGCCTGCATGTCGGCGCGGTCGAACGCGGTGTAGATCACCGGCTTGGCCGAGCCGCGGATCATCGCGACGAAGCTGTGCAGGTAGTGGTCGGCGGGCGGCACGTCCGAGGGGGTGCCCATGCTCATCACGAAGTCGATGTTCTCCAGCCCGTCGCACAACCGGGCGAAGCGTTCCACGTCGGCGAGCACCGCTTCGCGGCGCTCGCCGGTCTCAAGGTCGAGGGTGTAGATGCAATCCGAGCCGGGGCCGAAGAACACGCGCCCTTCTTCCAGCGGCATGGTCAGCTCGCCGGTGCGGGTGTGCATCGGGATGCAGCCCGGCGCGCTCTCGATGGCCTGCATCACCATCCCGGGCGGGATGCGCACGCGCCCGTCGGCCTCGGTCGCCCCGGCGTCTAGCAGCAGAGAGCGCGCGCCGTCGTGTGTCATCACGATCCCGGTTTCCGACAGGATGGTGAGCGACGCCTCGTGGATCGCGTCGAGCTGCTCATCGGACAGCATGCGGATCGTCGGCTGCCAGGTCGGCAGGGCGCTCGCGTCTGTCACATCAGGCTCCTTCTCTCCGGTGCCCGCGCGCGGTGGGGGCGGGCTGCCCCCACCCGCGCAGGTGTGTGTGTCCGTACAGGCAGAGCGGGCGGGCTAGTTGATCATCCCGCGGGCGATGTCCACCGCCGATGCGGCGTCCGGCGCGAACGCGTCCACGCCGATGTCCTCGGCAAACGCCGCGGTCACCGGCGCGCCGCCGATCATGATCTTGACCGAGTCGCGCAGCCCGGCTTCGGTCAGCGCCTCGACCGTGGCCCGCATGTTGACCATCGTGGTGGTCAGCAGCGCGCTCATGCCGATCAGGTCGGGGTGGTGGGCCTGCACTGCCGCGACGAAGTCCTGCGGCTTGACGTCGGTGCCGAGGTCGACCACGTTGAACCCGGCGCCTTCGAGCATCATCCCGACGAGGTTCTTGCCGATGTCGTGCAGGTCGCCCTGCACGGTGCCGATCACGAACGTGCCGATGCCCATGGTGTCGCTCTCGGCCAGGAGCGGGCGGAGCACATCCATCCCGGCGTGCATGGCACGGGCCGCGATCAGCACTTCGGGCACGAACAGGTCCCCGGCTTTGAAGTCCCGCCCGACCACGTCCATCCCGGCGATCAGACCGTCCTGCAGAATGGTGTTGGGCTCAAGCCCTTCGTCGAGTGCCTGCTGCACCAGCGCGGCCACTTCCTCGTCTTCGCCTTCGTAGAGCAGTTCGGCCATCCGTTCGAGAATATCTGCCATCTTACGGTTATCCTTCCTGTGGTTGGGTAGTCTGATCAGTTGACAGGGGCGCTGCGGCAGGCCGCCCCAGCGCGGTAAAGGTGAGTTCGGTGCCCAGGTAAATCTCCTCCCCCCAGCCCGAGGACAAAGGCGCGCCTTCGTCCACCCGGACGGTATGGATCTCGACCTGCGCGGTGCCCGCCTCGCGGGCCTGCGCCGCCAGCCACGGCGGCACGATCTGCCCGGCGTGCGCCACGGCCTGCTCCACAGAGGAGAAGTCGGCCACGCCCTCCGGCCAGAATAGCCGGTAGTGCGCGCCGCCGTTCAGCGGGCGGATCGTGGCGCGCGCCTGCTGCGCCACCCCGCCCACCGCCGCCCCCACGGCGTTGGCGACCTCCGCCCCGGCAGGGACGACGTACTCGGTATGGAGCGCGTCTGCGGCCTGCGGCACGTAAGCCGCCGCCGGTGCGCCGATCGCGATCAGCGGGCGGTGCAGGGTGAGCGCCACCCCGACCTCCGACGCGCCGTTCGCGCCGAGCGCCCGCGCCAGCAGCGCAGCGCCCGCCCGATCAGCGGCCCAGTCGGCGGCGTCGCCTTCGTCGGCCAGCGCCTTGGTCAGCACCTCGCGGGCGATGCGGGCGGCGACGCCGTCCACCACCTGCTCGCACAACGCCTCGGCGCTGAGCCCCAGCGCGCGCCCCAGCAGCACAGCGCCCAGCCGCGCGGCTTCGGCATCCCACCGGGTGAAGCGCCCCAACACGTGCAGCGCGTCGGTCGGCGTGAACCCGGCGCGCATCACCACGCGACGCGCCTCCAGCTTCTCCGCACGGCGCAGGGCCAGCGCGCCGAGGCGCGACCGGGCGGCGAGATCAGCCAGCGCGCGGGGGCCGCTGCGCAGCAGCGCCACGAAATCGCGCTCCGAGTCGGTCAGGCCGGGCGCGTCGGGCCGCACCGCGACCAGAAACTGCCCGGTCGAGCCGGGGTCCGCCTCGACGTCGGCGCCCAGCGCGCCGAGTACCGCCGGATACTGCGCAGCCAGCAGGCTGAGCGGGATCACCCGCCGGGGGCCGACCTGCATCTCGCCCATCTCGCCGNNCGGGGCCGCCCGCCCTGCATCCCGGCGATGTCGGTCGTCGTGCCGCCGACGTCTACCACCCAGCCGTCCCGTGCCCCGGCGAGGTGGCGCGCGCCGACCACACTGGCCGCCGGGCCGGAGAGGATCGTCTCGATCGGGCGGCGCAGCGCCCACTCGGCGCGTACCAGCGAGCCGTCGCCGCGCACCACCATCAGCGGGGCAGCGATGCCCTGCGCGTCGAGCGCGGCCCGCACCGTCGCGACCAGATCGCGCAGCAGCGGGATCAGCCGCGCGTTCAGCGCGGCGGTGGTCGCGCGGCGCACCGAGTCGAGCTGCGTGGTGAGCTCGTGCCCGCAGGTCACGGGCAGCGGCGCGCCATTGGCGTCCTGGCTTTCGGCCTCGACGATGGCTCTGGCGCGCAGCTCGTGGGCGGGGTTGCGCACCCCGAAATAGGCCGACACCGCGAGCGCGTCCACGCGACCCAGCCGGGCGCGCACCGCCTCGCGAAGCCCGTCCTCGTCCAGCGGCATCTGCTCGTCGCCGCGCCCGTCGTGCCCGCCCGCCAGATACACCACGTCGCCGGTGACCAGCCGCGGCCCGAAGCCGTAGCGCTCGATCAGGCGGCGGTCGTAGCCGAGCAGCAGCAGCGCCACCCGCGCGCCCCGCCCCTCGACGATGGCGTTGGTCGCCAGCGTGGTCGAGAGCGACGACAGCTCGATCCGCGCGGGGTCGCCGCCCCACCGTTCGAGCGCGCCCGCCACCGCTTCAGCGATCCCGCGGGAGAGGTCGTCGTAGGTGGTCAGCGCCTTGGCGCTCGCCAGTACCGAGCCGGTATCCTGCGCCAGCACGACCGCGTCGGTGTAGGTGCCGCCCGTGTCGATCCCGAGTGAGAACGTCATCTCACGCAGCCAGCCACAGCCCGCTGAAAGGGCTGTTCGCAAGGTACCGGCTGGCGGATTCGAGGACGGTCTGCATGCAATCTCCTGTCACGCTGGGGATGCCAGCCCGGCGGTGGCGGACTCAGACAAAAAGCCGCAGCACATGATGCGGCAGCGCCCGGTGCGTGCCGTCTGATGACGGCGACCGGGCAAACACATGGTACGGGCAGCACAAATATGCCGGGCAGTTAGGAACATCACCGTTCAGATGGATGACCGTCACTAGTGGCCATCGCTGTCCCCTCACTTCTCAAGGTGCCAGCCTGCGCCTTCCTCACGGATCACGCGCTCCATGATCAGGTCGCGCGTTTCCTGAATTTCGTCGCGCATCAGCGCACGTGCGGCGGCGGCATCCCCGGCGGCGAGCGCCTCGATCAGCCGGGCGTGCATCTCTTCCATCGTGGCCCCGGCATGCCGGATGACCATGAAGCGCGCCAGCCGGTCGTGCAGGCTGCGCACCGCTTCGGCCAGCGCGTGGTTGCCGGACGCCTCGGCGACCAGCCCGTGGAAGCGGCGGTTCTCATCGGTGTAGCGGTCGTAGGCTTCGTCGTCGTCGCCCGCGTACCCGGCGTGCACATCCGCCAGCGCGGCGAGCTGGGCGGGCGTGATGCGCTGGGCGGCCCGTTCGGCGGCAGCCAGCTCCAGCACCTCGCGCAGCTCCAGCAGGTCGCTCAGCTCCTTCAGCGTGATGCGCGTCACGAAGTAGCCGGAGCGCGGCTTGATCGTGACCAACCCCTCCTGGCTCAGCATTTGCAGCGCGTCCCGCACCGGGGTGACGCTGGTTCCGTACGATTCGGCCAACGCATCGATGCTCAAACGCTCGCCGGGGGGCCGCCGCCCGACGATGATTGCACGGCGCAACTCCCGGTAAATACGGGTCTTCGCAGTCGCTTCCGACATGAGTTCGCTTTCGCGAGAAGGGGGGTCTTTCGGATCATTGTATCATTCATATTTCAGCGGTTGACCTGTAATACATCACACCCGGCGCATGATTTTTGTCGTTGACGATGCCCTGCGCCCGGCTTACACTACGATATATTAAGATTGAAAACTGATATATCTCCGCACAGCGAGGGCCCTGAATGATCGAAACACATAAAACGTCGCAGGCGGGCGCGCAGTACGCGCGGCTCGGCCCGCAGGAGATGGACGCCATCCATCTGGCGAGCCTTGAGATCCTGAGCCGCGTCGGCGTGGAAGTGCACGCCGACGATGCGAGAGACCTNNGCCGCGCCAGATCACCCTGAGCGACCGGAATGGGCGCGTCGCGATGCGGGCGCGCGGGCACAACTCGTACTTCGGCGGCGGCTCGGACTGCCTGAATATCCTCGACCACCGCACCGGAGAGCGCCGCCGCCCCACCCTCGACGACGTGCGCGACGCGGTGCGCCTGCAGGACGCGCTGCCGGAGATCGACTTCGTGATGTCGGCAGTGCTGCCCGGCGACGTGGATCAGCGCATCTACGACCGCTACCAGATGGAAGTGATGCTCAACCACACCACCAAGCCGATCGTGTTCGTGACGCCGGACTTCGAGGGCACGGTCGCCGCAGTGGAGATGTGCGAGGTGGTGGCAGGCGGCGCGGAGGCCTTCCAGCGGCGCCGTTCGCCACGTGCTACATCAACGTCACCTCCGGGCTGATCGCCAACGAGGAAGCGCTGCAAAAGTGCATGTACCTCGCCGGGAAGGGCCTGCCGCTGCTGTGGATTCCGCTCAACGCGGGCGGCGTGAATTCCCCCGTGACGACCGCGGGCTGCATGGCCTCGATGAACGCCGGGACGCTGCTGGGCGTGGTGCTGGCGCAACTGGTGCGCGAGGGCACCCCGGTCGGCGTGCCGGGCTGGAACGGCGGCCCGTACAACCTGCAAACGATGGTCGGCAACTACGTGCTGGCCGACGAGCAGGGCGTCGCGACCTCGATGGGCAAGTACTACGACCTGCCGGTGTTCGGGCTGGGCGGCTCCACCGACTCCAAGGTGCTGGATCACCAGTGCGGGGCGGAGGCGATGGTCAGCCTGGTCTATGCGCTGCTCAACGGCGCGAACATCGTGCACGACGTGGGCTTCATGGACGCCGGGCTTCAGTACTCGTTCCAACTGCTGGCGATGTGCAACGAGCATCTGGGCTTTTTGCGGGCGGCCAATGCGGGCGTGGCAGTGGACGGCGAGTCGCTGGCGCTGGACGTGGTCGAGGAGCTGGGGCCGGACGGCGACTACCTGAGCCACGACCACACGCTGCGCAACTTCCGGCGGGCCTACCACTCGAAGATGGTGGACAAGCGGCAGTACTCGCAGTGGGTGGAACAGGGCGCGACCACGATGGAGCAGCGCGCGGCGAAGCACGTCGACCGCCTGCTGGCCAAGCACGAGCCCGAACCGCTGCCCGCCGACGTGCAGCGCGACATTCAACAGATCGTCGGGCGCGAGCAAGCGCGCATCGGCTAGAGCGAGGAGACTTCGTTGCACGAGGAAAAACCGTTCTTCATGCGTGACGCGTGGGCCTACGACCCCGACGCCGCGCCCGGCACCGCCCCCGACTCAGACAAGGGCTTCGCCACCCGTTCGCTGCACAGCGGCTTCCACCCGCTGAAGAACGTCGAGCAGTTCCGGTCGTTCGTGCCGCCGCTGGCGATCTCGATGACCTACCCGTACGAGCGCTTCGACGAGTTCCCGCCCTACATCTACGGGCGCAGCAAGACGCCAACCGTCTCGGTATTAGAGGAACGGCTGGCGGCGCTGGAAGGCGGCGAGGCGGCGGTGACGGGCGGGTCGGGGTCGCAGGCGCTGTTCAGCCTGATCTTCACGATCGCCCGCCCCGGCGACAACGTGGTGACCAGCCTGAACACGTTCGGCGAGGGCTACAAGCAGGCCGCGTCGATCTTCCCCGACCGCACCGGCATCTCTTTCCGCTTCGTGGCAGACCCGGCTGACCCCGACGCGTGGGCGGCGCAGATCGACGAGCGCACGAAGCTGGTGTGGGTCGAGACGCCGAGCAACCCGACGCTGTTCGTGACCGACATCCGCGCGGTGGCGGACGTGGCCCACGCCCACGGCGTGCCGCTGCTGGTGGACAACACCACCGCGACCGCCGCGCTGCAAAAGCCGTTCGAGCTGGGCGCGGACATCGTGCTGCTCTCGATCACCAAGTTCCTGGCGGGCAACGCCACGGTACTGGGCGGGGCCATCGTCGGGCCGGAGCCGCTGGTCGAGGACATCCGCTGGAACACGCAGGAGTTCGTCGGGGCGATCATGCAGCCGTTCGAGGCGTGGCTGACACTGCAATTCCTCGAAACCCTGCCGCTGCGCATGGCCAAGCACAGCCAGAACGCGCAGGCGGTGGCGGCGTTCCTCGCCGCGCACCCGAAGGTGCAGCACGTCAACTTCCCCGGCCTGCCCGGCCACCCGCAGCACGACCTCGCCGCGCGGCAGATGGCGGCCCCCGGCGGGCTGCTGTCGTTCGTGGTGCCGGGCGGGTTCGGCGGCGCGGCGGCAGTGATGGACAACCTGAAGCTGATCGTGCACGCGGTGACGTTCGGCACCAGCCGCACGATCTGCATGCACCCGCCGACCATCACCCACGAGCACATGACGCCCGAGGAGCGCGCCGCGGCGGGCATCGACGACGGCCTGATCCGGCTCTCGGTGGGGCTGGAGGACGCCGACGACCTGATCCGCGACCTCGATCAGGCGCTGGGGAAGCTGTAGAGGCAGAGCGCCCGCCCCACCCTGTGCCACTCATCAATCTACGTATTCTTGCCCCTTCTTCCCTCTGGCGGGGAGAAGGGGTTACACTATCCGCGCAACGCCGGAGTTAGAAGCACCCACCGCGCCGACACGCACACACCGACTGGAGGAGAGATATGGACTTCGCCGCACGCGTCAGACACCTTGAGCCAGAAGGCGCTTACCACATGCTGGCCCGCGCACAGGCGCTCGAAGCGCAGGGGCGCGACGTGATCCACCTGGAGATCGGCGAGCCCGATTTCGACACGCCGCGCCACATCAGCGAGGCCGCNNAGGCGGGGGTCGGCGCGATCCTCGAAGGCCACACCCGCTACAACCCGCCGCGCGGCATCGCCCCGCTGCGGGAGGTCATCGCCGCGGATGCCGGGCGGCGGCGCGGGATCGAGGTGCGCCCGGAGCAGGTGGTTGTCAGCCCCGGCGCGAAGCCCAACCTGTTCTTCCCGACCCTCGCGCTGGTCAGCCCCGGTGACGAGGTGATCACGCCCGACCCCGGCTTCCCGACCTACGAGGCGATGATCGGGGTGGCGGGCGGCGTGGCGGTGCCGGTTCCGCTGCTGGAGGAAACCGGCTTCTCGTTCGACCTCGACGCGTTCGACTCGCTGCTCAGCGACCGCACCCGCGTGGTGATCCTCAACTCACCGGCCAACCCGACCGGCGGCGTGCTGCCGCTGGAAGCGCTGGAGCACATCGCGCAGGCGGCCATCGAGCGCGATCTGTGGGTGCTGTCGGACGAGATCTACAGCCGCCTGGTCTACGACGGGCAGTCCGCGCCGAGCATCGCCGCGCTGCCGGGGATGGCCGAGCGCACCGTGATCATCGACGGCTTCTCCAAGACGTACGCGATGACCGGCTGGCGGCTGGGCTACGGCATCATGCCGGAATCGCTGGCCGACCGGATGAACCTGCTGATGACGCACTCGGTGGGCTGCACCGCGCACTTCACGCAGATCGCAGGCATCGAGGCGCTGGAAGGCCCGCAGGGCTGGGTGGACGACATGGTGGCGCAGTACCAGCAGCGGCGTGACGCGCTGGTGGCGGGGCTGAACGCGATCAACGGCGTGCGCTGCGAGCTGCCCGCCGGGGCGTTCTACGCCTTCCCCAACGTGAGCGCGTTCGCGCAGAGCGCGGATGAGATCGCCGAGCGCCTGCTGGATCAGGCGGGCGTGGCGGTGCTGTCAGGCACGTCGTTCGGGCAGTACGGGGACGGCTACCTGCGGCTGGCGTACTGCAACTCGCTGGAGAACATCGAGCGGGCGCTGGAGCGCATGGCGGCGGTGTTCGACGGGCTGGAGAGGGTTTAAGCGTCGGCGGGCTGGTCGGGTAGCACAATCATTTACCTCACCCCTTCCGACGCCCTGACAGGCGTCTCCTTCCCCTCTCCACTTGGTGGAGAGGGGTGGCGGGCTTCCGCAGGAAGGACGACGGGGTGAGGTTGTAGGGGCGGTTCGCGAACCGCCCATCAGGGCATGTTCGACGTATCAAATAGAGGGAGCAGCAGAGCCTACCCCGCCCCGCCATCAAGGATCGCCTGCCAGCGATCCACCAGCGCGGCGGCGCGCTCGCGGGCCAGCGTGGGGTCGCCCGCGCGGATCGCGTCGAGGATCGCGCGCTGGTAGCCCAGGCTCGGCGCGTTGAGGTCGGTGGTGTTGAACCCCTCGTTGACCTCGTTCATCAGTTCAGCGGCGATGTGGTAAAACTGCCGCAGCAGCGGGTTGCGGGCCGCGTCAGCCACTGCGAGGTGAAAGGCCATATCCGCATCGAGGTAGGCCGCGTTGTCGTCGAGCGCAGCCCCCATCCGGTCGAGCGCCTGCTCGATGCGCGCCACGTCCTCGCGTGAGGCGTTCTGCGCGGCCAGCGCGGTCAGCTCGACTTCGAGCAGGCGGCGCGTGTCGGTGATCGACGCGGTGTCGAGGTCGCCGGCACGGGTGCGCAGCAGGTCGAGCAGACGCAGCATGAACGCCGCATCGTCGCGGACATACGTCCCCCGCCCCGGCTGCGGTTCGAGGATGCCCAACAGCGTCAGCCCCTTGACCGCCTCGCGCACCGTCGAGAGCCCCACGCCAAGCTCGCGGGCCAGCTCCGGCTGGGGTGGCAGCCACGTCCCCGGCGCGGCCTCCCCACGCGCGATCATCTGCTGGATCGCACGGCTGACGGCGTCGGTCAGGTTGTCCCGGCTGAGGGGCATCTGGCGGGGCATGGCACGCTTCCTCGCGGCTTGACGCGCCGCAAAACGGTGTGCTACACTGGTTTCGTCATAAACATCTGAAGTTCTGATGTTTAACCCAGTATACACCGGGGCTGCCGGGCGGGTCAATCCGCCTGCCCTGCCTGACGTTTGGGAGCCAACGCCGTAATGCTGAACCCCACCCATACTACCCCCACCCCGATCACGCTGCGTGGTGACGGGCTGACCGGCGCAGACGTGGTGCGCGCCGGGGCCCACTGGGCCGAGCCCGACCGCGCCGCCGTCACGCTCAGCGAGGGCGCGCGGGCGCGCATCCTGCGCTCGCGGGAGGCAGTCGAGAAGCTGGTCGAGGAGGGGCAGGTGGTCTACGGGGTGACGACCGGCTTCGGCCGCTTCCGCGACAAGGTAATCCCCGCCAAGCACGTCGCCGAGCTTCAGCGCAACCTGATCGTCAGCCACTCGGTCGGCGTCGGCGAGCCGCTCACCCCGGCGGTGGTACGCGGGCTGATGCTGATCCGCGCCAACACGCTGGCGAAGGGCTACTCCGGCATCCGGCTGGAGGTAGTCGAGACGCTGGTCGGGATGATTAACGCAGGCGTGTACCCAGTGATCCCGTGCAAGGGGTCGGTCGGGGCGTCGGGCGACCT
>JABAOG010011457.1_pt1 | contig 11454 bp, 11 predicted proteins | sample 7062131 | NCBI WGS metagenome assembly JABAOG01 (sample SAMN14538629, study PRJNA623070) | marine sediment metagenome | biome: marine biome [ENVO:00000428]; feature: marine pelagic biome [ENVO:01000023]; material: deep marine sediment [ENVO:00002113] | place: India: Arabian Sea | collected... | reverse complement strand
TCGTCCTCGGAGATCAGCGCCTCGTGCAGCTTCTCGCCGGGGCGGATGCCGATCACCTTCATCTCCGTGCCGGGGGCCACCGCCTCGACCAGATCCACGATCTTCATGCTGGGGATCTTCGGCACGAACACCTCGCCGCCCTGCATCCGCCCGATGCAGTCGATCACGAAGCGCACGCCCTGTTCCAGCGTCAGCCAGAAGCGTGTCATGCGTGGATCGGTGACGGTTACGGTGCCGGTCTCACGCTGGCGCTGGAACAGCGGGATCACGCTGCCCCGGCTGCCGACCACGTTGCCGTAGCGCCCGCAGCTAAAACGGATATCCCGCGAGCCGGCGTAGGCGTTCGACTGCACGAACAGCTTCTCCGCCGCCAGCTTGGTCGCGCCGTACAGGTTTACCGGGTTGACGGCTTTATCGGTGCTGAGCGCGAACGTGCGCTTGACGCCGGTATCCAGCGCGGCGTCGATCACGTTGCGCGCGCCCATGATGTTGGTCATGATGGCTTCGATGGGGTTGTACTCGCAGGCCGGCACCTGCTTCAGCGCGGCGGCGTGCACCACCACGTCCACCCCGTCCATCGCGCGGCGCAGGCGATCCGCGTCGCGCACGTCGCCGATGAAGTAGCGCAGGCGCGGGTCGTCGAACCCGCCCACGCGCATCTCGTGTTGTTTGAGCTCATCCCGGCTGAAGATGATCAGCTTGGCGGGGTCGTGGTCACGCAGCACGATCTCGGTGAATTTCTTGCCGAACGAGCCGGTGCCGCCCGTCACCAGGACGACTTTGCCATTTAGCTCCATAAGCCTGCCGAATCTTCCGTTCTGCTACAGGGATAAAAGTACCAGTTGGGCCAGTATGCCGATTGTACCGTAGTGAGGTGAGATCGCCATAACGGGGGGCGCGGGGCGGGGGTTGAAACACGGAACCACGGAAAACGCGGATCACACGGAATGGATGACCTGTGTGCAGTATGCCCCTGTTAGCCGATGGGTGGTCCATTCAAGGGAACTGACAGGCGACACGATTGTGTTGTTGCGGAGCAGGTCGTCCAGTAATGCTCTTTCCGTGCTTTCCGACCTGTTCCGATAGTCCGTGATTCGATGTTCTTGCTTGGCGCGGCCACAACGCTGGGGCAGCGCTTCCCCCTTCTCCCACAAGGGGAGAAGGGGTGGCGATTACGAAGTATCGACGGGGATGAGGGGGCGATACCGCCGCTACCCGACATCCTCCGCGCACACGGCCCCGCCGAACTTTGACCGCAGCACCCGCCAGAAGAACTTGGGGTTGCCGATCACGTAGCGCCGCCACAGCCGCCGCGGCTCGACCACCAGCCGGGCCAGCCATTCGAGGCCGTTGTCCGTGACCCAGCGCGGCGCGCGGTACACCTCCCCGGCGAGGTAGTCGAACAGCGCTCCGGCCGGGATCGCCACCCGTGCCGGAATGCTCTCCCAGTTCTCCGCCAGCCAGTACTCCTGAAGCGGCATCCCCATGCCGAGCACCAGCACGTCGGGGTCGGCGGCGCGCAGGTCGGCCAGCACCGCGTCGTTCCCCGCGCTGCCGCGCGTCCTATCGAAGTAGCCGTGGTGGGCGGCGATCTGCAACGTGGGGTGGGTGGCGCGCAGCGCGTCGGCGGCCCGCTCGGCGACCCCCTCCCGTGCGCCGAGGAAGTACAGCGAGCAGCCTGCCGCCGCGCAGCGCGCGGCCAGCAGGGGCATCCAGTCGGGCGGGGTGTAGCGGTGGGTGATGCGCTGGCCGAGCAGCTGCGCGCCGAGCTTCACGCCGACGCCGTCGCAGAACACCACATCGGCCCGCTGCAAAAACCGCCGGAAGCGGGGCTGCTCGCNNGACGATCTGCTCGACTAACTGCTCGACCGGCAGGTCGTCCACCGCCACACCGAGCACCTGCGCGCGCTCGGTCACAGCACGTCCTCCAGCCGCGCCTTCTCGAACACCGTGCACTGCCCGCCGGGGGTCGCGTCGATGATGCGCCGCCCGTCACGCTCGTAAGCCTCCCGCGCCAGCGCGTAAGCCAGCTCGGAGCGGCGCAGGTCGGGGAGCTGCCACACGATGCCCTTCTCGAAGTAGTTGGGCGCGAAGTGGCTCTGGTCCTGCGACNNCTGATCCGCCGACTGGGTGCGCACCTCGACGGTGTTGGGCGTGCCCTTCTCCGCGAAGCTGTGGTCCAGCCCGATGACGATCGCCTCCTCGAAGCCGAGATAATACGCGATCTGGAGCGTGACGTACGTGATCGTCGCGCCGCCGGTGATCGGATGCGTGATGTCCGTGCTGAACGTGTCGAACAGCTTCATCGCGACGCGGAAGAACAGCTTGTCGTCGTCGGCGGGGTCGAACCAGCGGCGGCTGTTCCAGTTGAGGAAAGCGGGCATCGGCAGCNNGAACTGGTCGATCACGATGGTGTTCGACGCGCCGTAGTAGCTCGGCGTGAAGCCCATCTGCTCGAACAGCAGGTAGATTCGGTTCATGCCGAACGTGACTTCATTCTTAATCAGCGAGAAGTCCGTCTCGCGCAGGCTGGGGCCGTTCGCCATGATCACGCAGCGCTCGCCGCGGTGGGTGTCGTGCAGCGCCTCGAGGCGCGCCCGGTTGCGGGCCGCCCGCGGGCTGAGGTGCCACGCCAGCGCGTGCGGCACGTCCTCGGCGCGGCGCGTCACCGCCCCGATCAGGCGCTGCGGGGTGATCTCGTTGAGCGTGAAGCGTTCCACGGCTTGCCTTTCGTCAGGGCGTCCAGCCCCAGAGCGTCATCCAGAAGGTGTGCGGCGGCTGCGCGCCGTAGGCCAGCAGGTAGTCCGGCACCTGACGCCCCAGCAGCGTGCCGACCGTCAGCACGAAGAACAGCGCCACCAGCCCCGCGGCCAGCCAGCGGCGGGCGCGCGGCGGGGCCAGCGTCGTGATGCCCAGCGCCCACAGCGCGAGGATCGGCATCAGCCCCGGCACCACGTAATAGCCGGTCGAGAGGAAGCGGCCCTGGTAGAAGTCGCAGTACCATGGCAGCCGGATCGGGTCGAGGCGGAACACCGCGATCCCGATCACTCCCAGCGCCGCCAGCGCCAGCAGCGCCAGCCCGCGCTTCTGCCACAGCGGCATCTGGCGCGCCTCAGCCAGCGCGAAGCGCACCAGCCCGATCAGGCTGGCCGCGGTCAGCAGCGCCAGCCCGGCCACGATCCAGCGGGGCAGGCCGGGGTTGGCCCACGCATAGCGCGACCAGAACGAGGTGAACAGCCAGCGCACGGCCTGCGAGAGCGCGGTTCGGTTGGCCCGCCAGTCGAAGAACGTCGAGAGCCGCCGGTTCAGCTTCAGGCCGGTGTCGGCCAGCCGGTCGGGCAGCAGCGTCTCGATGGCCGGGCGCAGCAGCGGCAGTCCGCCCTCCGCCGAGCCGTTGAGCACCACGTTGGTGAACGCCTCGCCACCCCACTCGCCGCGCGTCCCACTGTCTGATGCAAACTGCGGCGGGAAGTCCGGGCGCGCGCCGATCGCCAGCGTCACCCCGTCGAACTCCACCGGGGCCGGGTCGTCGCCGTCGAAGAACGGGATCACGCGCACGCTCATGCACTGCGTGCCCTCCGGGATCGCGATCTCGCGCGTGTAGTACGCCCACTCCGGCCCGGCCTCGACCTGCGCCATCTGGTCGGGCAGCAGGTCGAGCGTGCCCTCGTTCGGCGCGGCCCATACCGTGGGCAGCCGCACCAGCGNNCACCTGCCACAGGTCGGGTGGGTCGCCGCCGGGCACAAGTGTCAGCACGCGCTGGCCCAGCGGCGCGTCGTCGCGCACCGGGGCCACCTCGCCGAGCGGGTACCAGCTTACCGGGCGCTGCCACGTGAAGGCCAGCAGCACCGCCAGCCCCGCCGCGACCGGCAGCCCGATCCGCAGGATACGAGGCCACACCCGCCGGAACCCCAGCGGCAGCGCCAGCAGCGCGGCCGGCAGCACGGCGTAGGCGGTGGTCTTGGAGAGCAGCGCGGCGAGCATCCCTGCGCCGAGCAGCGCGAGGGTCACCAGCGAGAAGCCGCGCCGCACCAGCCGCACCGCGGCGTACATCGCCAGCGAGAGCGCCGCGACCGCCGCCACCGTGTTCCCGACCGCGCTGGCGAGCACCACGAAGCTCGGCAGGAACGCGACCAGCGCCGGGATCAGCAGGTGCAGCGTGCGGCGCTGCGGGAACAGCTCGCGCGCGGTCAGCGCGGCCAGCCAGACCGCCGCCAGCCCGAACAGCACCGAGGCCAGCCGCGCGGCCAACAACTGCGCTTCGATGGACGCGCCGGCCACGAAAGGCTGCGTCAGCGCGGCGACGGCGTAATAGCCCGGCATCTCGCCGAGCTGCGACGACGAGATCGGGATGTCGCCCCCGGCGGTCAGGTCTTCGTAACCGGGCTGTGGGGAGAGTTCCGCGCGGCGCTCCGGCCAGGCCACGTCGCCGAGCAGCGCGTTCTGCCACTGCCCCCCGACGCCCCAGCGGTGGTGCTTCCACACGAACGAGTCGAGGATCCGCGCCCGGATCGCCTCGTCGGGCGAGTCCTCGTCGGGCAGGGCGCGGTGCTCGACCAGATATCGCACGTACTCGAAGTGCCCCGGCTCCTCGACGTTGGCCCACGCCGGGGTGACCAGCGCGTGCGCGACCGCCAGCGCGAGAAACGCCAGCAGGATCAGCGCGAGCGCCTGCCGTTCGTGCCGTGTGATCCGTGCGGTTGGGGTGTGCTGAGGGGCTGCGTCAGGCATTGCCGGGCGGTTGCTCCAGTGGTAGGCGGCGCAGACTGCCGCCCGTTCCGGTAATGTAACCTGCCTGCGCGGTCGTCGCAACGCGAACAAAAAGCGCAGCGGGGTGCGCCCCTCACCCCGCCGCGCTGAAGGGAGGATTTCGAGTGTTACTTATCTTCTTTGCGCTTGTGCGGCAGGCCGATGGCCAGCGCGATCATGCCGAACAGCGCCAGCAGCCCGGCGAAGAACCCGCCGCTGCCTCTATTGCCCACCGGCTCGTGGTCGACGTTCAGGCGGCGGTCGATCGGTACGGTGCCGGGGCGCGCGCCGCGGATGATCGCGTGCGCCGGGCGCTGCACGGTCTTCTTGCTCGGCTTGCCCGCCAGCCCTTCGCCGATCACGACCGCGTTCTCCTCCGGCACGATCTTCGAGCCGAAGCGGGTGGCGTACACCTGCGTGAACTCCGCGCCGAGGAACATGATCTGCGCCGAGTAGTACACCCACAGCAGCAGCACGATCAACGACCCCGCCGCCCCGTAGGACGACGCGACGCTGCTCTGGCCGAGGTACAGCCCGATCAGCTGCTTGCCGACGGTGAACAGCAGCGATGTGACCGCCGCACCGACCCACACGTCCTTCCACGCGATCTCCACGTCTGGCAGCACCTTGTAGATCGCGGCGAACAGCAGCGTGATTACCGCAAACGAGATCGCGAAGTTNNAGCTGCATCACTCCGCCGCCCTCCTTCCGCCGCACCTCCCAGATCATATTGAGGGAGTTGTGCAGCTCGCCGAAGACCCCGGTCGCGCCGAAGATCAGCGTCGCGACGCCGATCACGGTCGCGAGGACGCCCTTCGCAGGCTCGTCGTCGCTGCTGTCGATCATGGTGGCCACCATCTCGCCCGCATCCTCGCCGACCAGCGACGTGATCTGCCGCTCGATCTGCTGCTGGGTGCTGGCGCGGTCGAACACCAGCCCGGCGACGGCGACCGCGATGATCAGCAGCGGCGCGAGGGAGAACACCGTATAGTATGAGAGCGCCGCGGCGAGGCGCGGCGCTTCATCGTCCTGCCAGTCTTTGAACGTGTCTCTGATCAACTCGAAGATGGTCTTCAGCGACATTCGCGATCCTTCATTCTGTAGGTTGCCAACCCGGTGTGCAGCCGGGGTTAAACGACCGGGGCACGCTCCACGGCGTCTTCGGTATCCATCCCCTTGACGCGGAACGCGAGCACGATCAGCGTGATGCCGAAGATGATCGCGTAGATGCCGATGATCATCACGATTGCAGCGGCACCCGCCGCCGGGTTGATCATCAGCAGAACGGCGAGGATGATCGACAGCACGCCGCTGACGACCATCAGCCACTCGCCTTCCAGCTCCTTGCGCAGCCGGATCGCCGCCACGATCTCGAAAACGCCAGTGATCAGCGCCCACGCGGCGATGAGGTAGACCAGCGCCACGCCTGCCAGGTCGGGGAAGATGAACGTCAGCACACCGGCGGCGATGCCCGCCAGCCCTTCGAGCAGCAGTGCCCACCAGCGGTCATTACCTGCCCGCTCACGGAAGGCTGCGATCAGGCTGAAAACACCGTCCACAAGAGCGTACGCGCCGAACAGCAGCAGCAGCGCCAGCCCGGTGATGCCGGGCGAGACGATCGCCAGAATACCGAATACGATGGCCAGCAGGCCGCGGATCAGCAGGACCCACCAATGGCGTGAAAGTGTCCGTAACATCGTTAACCTTCTTTCTCGCTATGCTGCGAACTCAACCGGTAAGGCGGCAGGTCAGCCTTGCAGCAGCGACTGCCCACCGTCGATCCAGACCTCGGTGCCGGTAATGTGGCTCGACGCATCCGACGCGAGGAACAGCACCAGCTCGGCGACCTGCTCCGGGGAGCCGGGGCCGCCGTCCGTCAGCGGAACGGCCCCCTTCGGGAACTCGACCGGCACCCGGATGTCTTGCAGGCTTTCCTTCTGTGTGTTCTCGGTGATCTCGGTGTCGATCCAGCCGGGGCAGATCACGTTGACCCGCACCCGGTCGCTGGCAAGCTCCAGCGCGATCATCTTGGCGAACGCAACCTGTGCGGCTTTCGTCGACGCGTAGGCCGTCGCCCCGCTGTTCGAGAACATCCGCGTGCCGTTCACCGACGCGGTAATGATGATCGAGCCGCCGTTGGCCTTCAGGTGGGGCACCGAATAGTGCACGGTGAGGTACGTGCCGGTCAGGTTGATGTCGACCGTCTTCGACCACTCGTCCGGCGTCAGCTCGTCGATCGGCGCCCACACGCCGTTGATCCCGGCGTTGGCGAACAGCACGTCGAGCTGGCCCCAGCGGTTGACCACGCTGGCGACGCCCTGCTGCATCTCGTCGGCGTGCGAGATATCCGCGACGATGACCATCGCCACGCCGCCGCGCTCGCCGATGATGCCAGCTACCTCGTGCAGGTCACCAGCCGAGCGCCCCAGCAGGGCCACCTTCGCCCCGGCGTCGGCAAAGCGCAGTGCTGTGGCCCGCCCAATGCCCGAACCGGCCCCGGTCACCAGTGCAACTTTGCTCGTGAGATCCATGCGGTCCGTCTGCCTCGTTCGTCCTCGTCGGAGATGCGCTGCCACAGCACGCAGCCGCGCGCTTGTGACGCACTGTTAGGCTATCACGAGCTTCGTAAAAAATACCCAAACGTATCGTAAATAAAATCTAAAAGGGGATGTGTGCGAGGTCTGCCGCCGGGGGGGCAGGTTTTGCCGCGCTGGCTGGCGNNGTTGCCGAGAGGGCGAAGAGGTGTCGGGTTTGGCGGCGAATGCCACGCGTCGGGGTGAGAGGCAGCACGCGCCGCCCCTGCGTGGTTCTAGTCGAAGCGCAGCGGCAGCCAGACCCCTTCCGCCTGCCGCACCACCACGACCGGCTCGCCGCCGAGCAGCGCCGGGCGCAGCTTGTCGCACTGGATCAGCCCGTCGCGCAGGATGGTGCCGTCCTCAGTCTGCACGCGGGTGATGCCCGCCGCCAGCACCACGCCGACCGGCTGCACGCCTGCCAGCTCCCGCTGCGCCCCGACCAGCACGTAGCGCCCGTCCGAGCCGCCCGCAGCCAGCCCCACCGCCGCCAGCGCGCCGATCACGCCGTCCTCCGTGCCGCCCAGCCCGGCCAGCCGCAGCCCGGCGGACTCGGCCAGCGCGCGGGCCTCAGCCTGCGTCACGACTTCCTCTCTGACGCGCCTGCCGAACGCGGTCACTGCCTCCGGTGGGTCGTTTGCGACGCACAGGCCGGGGTCGCTGCCCGGCGCGCACGCCTCCCGCAACCACCCGCCGACACGCTCGAACAGCGCGTCGAGCGCCGCCGGGCCGGTGTCGTCCGCGCTCAGGTGCAGCGCCGCGCTGCTGTTCTTCTTGGTGTACGGGATGCGTGGGTCGAGCAGGAGCTGGTGGCGCGTCACCCCGTGGACGGCGTAGCTGCCGTTCAACTCGGCGGCCAGCAGCCGCGCAAGGTGCCCGGTGCCGCGCGTGTCGAGGTTGTCGGTGTCGTCGATCCCCAGCCAAATCATGCCGGGCTACCCCTCACGGAAGATGCGCGTGCCGACCGGCTCGCCGTTCAGCGCGCGGGTCAGCGTGCCGGGCTCCAGCCCGTTCACGATCTGCACCTCGCGCACGCTGCGGGCATTCCTCAGCGCGCCGAGCATCGCCCGCTCGATGGCCAGATCGGCCAGGTCGCGGGAGATCAGGTCGTTGACCTCCACCGCCTCGATGAACTCGGCGTCGGGGTCTTTCTTCGGGTCGGCGGTGAACAGCCCGCGCTCGTCCTTGACGAGGATGCAGCGCCGCGCGCCGAGCACCTCTGCGGTGAGGAACGTGCCCACGTCGGTGCGGTGGGGCGGGATGCGCCCGACTGCGGGCGGCTGCTCCCACAGCGAATAGGGTGGCATGGCGTGCATCACCGGGATCGCGCCCAGCGACATGTAGGCGGGCAGTTTCACCAGATCGTCGTGGCCGATCTTCAACCCGCCGCCGGGGGCGAGCAGCAGGGAAACCATCAGCGCGTTCTGCTCGCTGATCGACGCGCCGAGCTTGGCCAGCACGCCGGTCGGCATGCCGAGGTCGAGCGCGATCGCGTAGGCGTGGCGGCTGCGCGTGCCGCCGCCGGTCATCACCAGCAGAGGGGCGTCTTTTCGGGCCGCGGTGATCTCCTCCAGCAGCGGCAGCAGCGCTTTCGCGCCGCGGTCGATGATGCTCTGCCCGCCGAGCTTGATCACGTTGAGATCCGGCATCGGGCGGAACAGGTTGTCGCGCTCGGTGCTGGCGAGCAGCTCTTTGTCCATCAGCGACTCGGCCATCAGCGGCGTCTCGATGTGCAGCCGCCCGGATTCGTCACGCTTTAACGTCATACCGTCCTCCTGTGCTGGGGTGGGGTGCGCCGACGAGGCGCAGCCAGTATAGGTCTGCGCCTCGCAGTCGGCAAGCAGTGGGGCCCCGAAATAACGTCGGGGCGTGGAGTGCGAAAACCCCCTCTCCCACCGGCGCGCTGCGCGCCGGGGAGAGGGGTAGGCGATACGAAGTATCGACGGGGGCGAGGGGCCCTACTCGTACTTCAGCGCGTCCACCGGGATCAGCGTCGCGGCGCGCAGCGCGGGGTACAACCCCGACAGCAGCCCGATCAGCGTGGCAAACACCAGCGCGAAGATCGGCAGCCACAGCGGGGTGACGACCGCGGTGGACGGCGGCGGCCCGCCCTGCTCGGCGGCCCGCCCGGCGAGGTAGGCGATCGCCAGCACGTTGATCACCTGCCCGGCGCTCCAGCCCAGCACCACGCCGCCGATGCCGCCCAGCAGCCCGATCCCCGACGCCTCGCCGAGGAACACGCTCAGCACGTCGCGGTTGGTCGCGCCGACCGCTTTCATCAGCCCGATCTCGCGGGTGCGCTCCAGCACGGCCATCGCCATCGTGTTGGCGATGCCGATGGCGGCGACCAGCAGCGCGATCGCGCCCACGCCGCCGAAGATCACCTGCATGATCGTGAAGAAGCTGTTGATGCCCTGCACGGTCTGTGCGAGCGTCGACGCCTGGTAGCCCATCTCGTTGATCGTGTCGGCCAGCCCCAGCACGACAGATGGGTCCTCCGCCTTGACGATGGTCATCTGGTAGCCATCTTTGGCGCGGTTGACCCGTACGCCGTTCAGCCACTGGTTCAGCGCCTCGGCGTCCTCGATCGGAATGTACATCGACCAGTCTGTCTCGCCGCGCTCTTCGAGGATGCCGACGATGCGGATCGCGAAGTCGCGGCGGATCTCGCCGTCCTCCGTCCACTTGATCACCGTCAGCTTGATCTGCTGGTCGAGCACGTCCTCGGGTGTGGGCGGGGGCGGCGGCTCCTGCCCCGGGCGTACCATGGGGTCGTAGAAGCCCTCCAGTACGCGGGAGCCGATGATCGCCGTGCCGCGGCTGAGGCTGGTCTGGCCCATCTGCACGTCGAAGCCCAGGTTCGCCAGATCATCCGTGCCGACGCCTATGGCACCGGCCCAGTTCTCCATTCTTCCCACTTTGAGCACGGTCGGGCCGTATATCCAGTCCTGCGGCACAACCGCCACCACGCCGGGGAGCGCGCGGAACGCGTCCAGCGAGTCGGGGGTGATCGGGGTGATGTTCGGCTGGCTGCCCGGCCCGCCTTCGACCGAGATCACGCCGACCCCGGGGCCAATCGGCCCCTCGTTGTAGCCCGGCATGACCTGGATCTGCGTCAGGTCGCCGATGCCGTACAGGTTCTCAGTCGCGCTGCGCTGCAGCCCGCTCGCCAGCGACACCAGCACCACCACCGCGGCGGTGCCGATGATCACCCCGATCGCGGTCAGCGCGACGCGCCCTTTGCGCCGGTTCAGGTTCTCCACCACGAACGCGGCAAGCTCCGCCACCCCCATGTGGCGCCGGTGGTTGTTGTTCTCGGCCATAGGCTATTGTCCTGGCTCGACCGGGACTGACTCCTCGTCGATCATGCCGGGTGGGAACTCGCCCTCCGGCGGCATGAACTCACCCGGTTGGTTGGGCGTGCTCTGGCCGCTGTCCAAACCCAGCAGCCCGCGGATCGCGCGCCAGATGCGCTTGAAGAAGCCCTCCGGTTCTGGCTCCATCGGCGGCTCGAAACCCGGGTCGCCGGGGCCGCCGGGGCCACCGGGGCCCATGTCTGGCGCTTCCATCACGTCTACCGTCAGCGTCTGGGTGAGCGTCTGCGGCTGGTTGAAGTCGTCGGTGTACTTCACCGTCACCTGGACCTCGGCCTGCCCCGGCTCCATCGGGATCAGGATCGCATCGGTGGTGTAGAAACCGCCGGGGTCGAGCCGCCCGATCAGTACGGTGCCGTTGCTCACCTCGCCGCTCTCGGCGCTCACTTCCATGTTGCCCAGCACCGCGCTGTTCGAGCCGAGATTGATCAACTGGAGCGGCAGCGGGCCGGGCTGCCCGGCGAAGAACGGGTCGGGCGGGCGGTAGAAGCTGATCTCGACCTGNNGCTCCGGCTTCCGCCTTGACGTTCACCACCAGCGGCTGGCTGGCGCTGAGCGTGTTCCCGGCTTCGAGATCGCCGAGGAACTGCACGTTGGACGCGCCCAGCGGCGCGAACGTGGTGAACTCGCCGCCCCCGCCTGAGACGCCCCCGGCCTGCGGTGTGCCCTCGCCGCCGGGGTCCTCCACCGAGCCGCCGCCCAGAATCATCGTCACGTCTTCGGCGGCTACCGTGCCGAGGTTGCGCACGTCCAGCGA
>JABAOG010022162.1_pt2 | contig 11456 bp, 15 predicted proteins | sample 7062131 | NCBI WGS metagenome assembly JABAOG01 (sample SAMN14538629, study PRJNA623070) | marine sediment metagenome | biome: marine biome [ENVO:00000428]; feature: marine pelagic biome [ENVO:01000023]; material: deep marine sediment [ENVO:00002113] | place: India: Arabian Sea | collected... | reverse complement strand
CTGTATTTATGCCTCCACCACGAGCGAGATATTATGCAAAGTTCGGGAAAGGTAAATGACCGATAGCAATGGCATTTACAAAGCTGCTTTACATAATTACTTGCCGAGATAGACACTGGAAATCTGCTCACGAATGTGTCCCAGCTCCTGACTGATCGTCCTTCGGGCTTGACGATCCATGACCTTCTGACCGGGACTCAATACTTTCGACACGGGGCCTCCAGCCGCCGGTGCCTTCCAGCCCGTCAGCTCTTCATATCGTGATTGCGCATAGGCATGCCGCAGACCGTGCATCCTGGACAACCCGGCATTGGCGGTCTGCCGTTCATAGACGCGTAGTTGCTGAACATAATTCAGATCAGCCGGGATCAGGGCGCGTTTACCCACCAGCTGGTCGGCACGTTGCAGTACGTCACGCTGTTGTTCAGTGCGAATTGGTATGACACGTTCCTTGCCGCCCTTGGTCCAGCTGGCCTTGAGCAGGATGTGGTCGCCGCGGTCGGCGAAGCCCGGACTGAACTTGATGGCCTCTTCCCGGCGCAGGCCAAAGGCCTGTTGCAGCTCCAGACTCATGCGCACATAGGGATCTGTGATCTTGTCCAGATCCTGTACCGTCACCCCGGTCGCTTTCGATGTACTGCTCACAAACTGTCGATCCGGGATCCCATAGTGCTCATTGGATCGGGCGATAACATTTTGCTTGGCGACTTTCTCTGCCCACCAGCGTAATACCGACATGCGGTTCTTAATGGTGCCGATCGCCAGCTTCTGCTCCATCCAGTGCTGGACCAGTGCGTCCACATGCTTCGGCTTAAGGGATCGTGCCTTCATGCCATGAAATCCCAGCTCATGGAGTTGATTCGCCATCATCATCAAATGATGAAAGCGCTTGGCCTGTGTTGAATAACTGCCATCCCGATTACGACGACAGAGTTGTTTGAGTTGGTAATNNCGAAACTACACAGGTCCGCTTACGCGAAAAGACCATGGGCCACCACGCCCATCGACCTGAAGATGCCTGGTCTCAGGCAACGCTGTTTTTCCCTTTCGGGTAATGGCCCAGCGCTGGCCAACTTGCCCTCACGGGGCTTCTTTTAGGGTGGCTTCATAAAGCACCTCCTTTCGAATAGGCGGAATACATCCGCGGTTTTTGAAAAATGAACTTCAACGGCACCGCCAGAGGCGGGCGTCTCAGTTCGTCGAGTGATTGCAGACAGATGCCTGCGAGAATGAGCCGACGCTATCATCAGATGAGCTCGGTTCGGTTTGGAAGATGGATCCACGGCTGACAGCCGTTGCGCGTCACAGGATCCGAATGCGCTCAATTGCCACTAGTACACGCAGTGGCCACGGTTAAAATCGATCGAGGGCGGCAGTGTAAGAACACAAAACCCCGCTGTAATCGAAAAATCCAATCGCAAACCCGCGCCGTTAACGGGATTGCCGCCCTCGTCACTACCCCGCTTCGCTCGCTAGTGACGAGGGCGCCTTCGGGTCAGGCACGCCCCGCGCCAGGCATTCGCCTGTCACAGGGCATGCTATTGAATATCGATGACGTCATTCGGGCATGCATACCTGCCCAACCGGGGTCCACAGGCGCCGCTAAACGCGGCCCCGCCCTTGGCACGCGAGTTTGAGGCTCGCGTTGCCGTGGCGGGCATGACCTGGGGACTCGGTGGACAGCTATGCAATCGGTGGGCAAGGAGGCATCGGACAAAAGAAACCCCGCGCAAGGCGGGGCGTTGAAGGGGTCGGCTAGTCGGATTTCCGAAATATCTCATCCAGATGGATGCGGGTCGGCTCGACATAATGCTCGATCACAAGCGCCTGAGACTGACTGCCATCGGATTGCGTAATCGAACACAATTCTTCTGACTCATAGCCGTCTGTGTCGTAGTCAATGACAGCAACAGCCGGGGCTGCCTCGGGCCGATCAGCAATGACTGCCTGAACGAGTCCGCCCTCCATGACAACGGCCAGTTGCATACAGGGCTTTGCAGACCTGATGGTCTTCTGATCTGCATCAGTACCGGATGCCTGGCGTGCAGCCTGATAGGCTTGGTCCAGTTCATCCCAGTCGATGCTGCCGCTTCGTGCTTCGCCGCGACGATACGCTTCGACCAGCAGCCGTGATGCCTGAAAGGCTGCATGGCGTCGGCGTATCTGAATTACACTCGCCTCCGGTTCCGGCCAGGGGTCATCCTCTGCCAATTCCTGTTCGACGGTGAACTGTAGTGGGTTATCACTCGTCTCGTCATAGTCGTCGAGCAGTAATGGCACTTCTACCGTGTCCTGCCAGATATCGCCCTGGTCAAACAACGATTCGGCCCTTCTGATCGCTTCTTCCGAGCTGTCGGCTGTGATGCCGACCATGACACGGTGCTCATACGGCAAGGTGTATTGAACAACATATTTCATAATGGTCTCCTTCTGGTTATTGAAACGGGGAGACCATCACCCACCAGGGAGAGAATCTCCCCAGTGGGTATGGCGATTCAAGTCAGCGACTTGATCGGTTGAAAGAACAGCACGAGAACAGTGTTTCAGTCCTCATGCGTCAGCAGAATCGTGATCACTGGCTCACCGGCATCACCGGGGCCGACGATCAGCCTCAACGTGACCCGTTCTGCTTCAACCGACTGCCCATCTCGCGGCACCCGATAAAGCTCAAACAACAACCGATCACCCGAGTTTTTGCTGGTCCGAATGGCGTGAGATGCCATGTAGACGAGATCCCAAAGCCTCCCAGACTGATCCTGATGAACCTGTTTCTGGCTGTCATCGTCCGTCCAGGCCACACAATCGGCCCACGCATCGGTCGTCAAAGCGACTGGCCACTTAAAGCCTGCCTCCCTGGCCATCGATCCCGGGTCGACCAATACACCATCCTCAATCGCTTGAGCACGGGTATAGGTCGATATGACCTTGCCAAAAAATGATTCGACGGACTGTTCATTTGTAGTGTTACACATGGTGTTTCTCCTTTGATGGATAAGCACCGGGTCACACCTCCTTCCCTGCCGAGGGAGAAGCGTCTTCCCCGGCAGGGTTTGTAAAACGTTATCGATGTCAGAGCAACCCACGCTCGGCGAAAGAGACGCTCTCACCAGCCGAGACCACAAAGTGATCCAGCACACGCACATCAACCAGTGCCAGCGCATCTTTAAGCCGGCGGGTCAGCATCTCATCCGCACGACTGGGCTCCGCAACACCCGATGGATGGTTATGGAAGAAAACCATGGCGGCTGCGTTCACCTCCATGGCCTGCTGTACCACAACGCGTGGGTGAACCGAGGCCCCATCAATCGTGCCCTGGAACAGCTCACGCACCGCGATAATCCGATGCCGGTTATCGAGAAACAGGCAACCGAAGACTTCATTCCGGTAGTCTGCCAGGCGCAGACGCAGGTAATTCCGCGTCTCTTCCGGCTTGCTCAATGCTCTTCCGGCTCGATGTTTGATTGCCAGCACCTTCATTGCCAGTGTGATGAGTGATTGTTTCTCCACATCGTTCAAGTCTGCTGGTTTCAGATCAGACAACCGATCGTCTACCAACGTCTCTACGGATGAATCCGTTTTCTTCATAACTGATCTCCTCAAGATAAAGGGAGACCAGTCCCTCGGAGGAATGATCCCCCGATGGGTGGAAGGTGGCCGGGTAACGGAGTGTTACCCGGCCGGTTTTGACTTACGCCGCGTCTTCTTGGGCGGTGTAGAACGGTTGCCCGTCGACCTTGGCCCATGCAATACGCAGGAGCCGGGCCTTCAGGCTGATACCGGTCTCTCCGGCCTTGTCACCGTTCTTGAAAATGAAGGTCTCGGCATACAGATCACTGAGTGTGAAGCCGATCAGTACCTTCAAATTGCCCTCGACGGCCGGTTTGAGCTGACGCACAAGTTCCTGCGCCTGCTTGCCGGACACGCGACACTCGAAATGCGTGTACTGGGCGTTGTCGACGCTGCCCCGGAGGGCGGCGATGGTGACACTGAGGAAGGGCGTACCCTCCTTCGGTGTCACCTCCCGGATCCGGTTGAGATAACCGATACCGTGGGTGTGAAGATCGAAATACTTCGTCGTTTCGTTGGTTGACATAGCGCTTTCTCCTTAAGGATTAAAAATCCGGAGCAAGCCTGTCCCTGACGGGAAAGCTTGCCCGGCAGGGTGATAGGAATGGAAACATGCTCCACTCTCTTGAAGATGGACCGACGACATATTGGTAAACCAATGCCGATGTGCACCTATTGCACGGCCCGAAGGTGCCTCGTTTGCCACTGAACCGCAGTGACGACGGATAAAACCGGTATTATTGATTGACTCAGGCCGCATCGGAGGCCTCGCAGACATAGCGCAGATACTTGAGCATGCCGCGGGCATTGGCGAAGGCCGGGTGTTCGGCGATCGCCTGATGCGGGAACCAGTTGGCAATGTGCTCTGCCAGGGCAACGGTGCCACCGCCGACGAACAGAACACGATCCAGTTCTACACCCAGGCCAAGCTGACGACGGGTCTCTGCATGGAGTTGCTCGACGACCTCGCGCTTGCCGGCCTCAACCAAGGCCGCCACATCATGATCTTTGCCCTGCAGGCGAACGACCTTTTTCTCGACTGCCTGAGAAACCAACTGTTCGCTCAGGGTCTCCATATCGAAGCGCTCCTGAATGCCGTTGGTCACGTGTTGTTTCACGTTCAACATCCCGCACTGCAGGGAACCGGACGAGGCATGCAGAATTCCCTGATCCTTCACCACCACGTAGTCGGTCGTGCGCCCACCAATATCGACAATGGCAACCGGTACAGATACACGATCCGCATCCAGGGTGACGCCATCATCCTGTTCGACGATCACATAGTCATACCAGGCGGCCAGCGCCTCCGGTATGACTTCATGGAACGCGATACCCGACGGCAAGGCATCCGAAAGCGGTCGAACCGCCTGCTTGAGACTGTCGCGCTTCCTTGTAATGCTTTCCTGCCGGTGCTCGCCGCTCTTGCGGTAGAACGTACTGACAGGTAAGCCGGAAACGGCATGCACGCTTTGCCCGGCAAGTCCGGCCTGTTGCAGGGCATGTTGCACAATGGCCCGGTTCAGGCCAGTCCACGGGTAGCCTTCAAAATGTGTGGGCGCACCGTCAATGGCACCAACCGAATACACACCATCCTCTGTCTCGTACTCAAAAATGCGCTGCTCGGCTCTGTTGATCCAGGTCACGTCGGAATGCCCTACTCTGGCTCGCGAAGGAATCGCGATCAGCCGCCCATCCGGGAGTGCGACCTTGGTGAACGCATAGCCGTCATCGAGACCAACAGGGATCGGGTTTATGGAGGGAGCATCAGTCATGTGTTTTGGTCCTGTGGTTCATTATTGATTGAGCATGCAGATGTCCTGCCCTACCCCATTACTTTTCCCAGTGCCGCGAAGGGCTTGTTGGACGTAATCGCCTGTACGTGCGTCACCGCTGCGACAACCGGTTCTGGCTCGGCAAGGCAAATGGTCTTTTGTGCATCGCTCACCTTTCGATTTTTCAATCCCATTGTTGGTCTGCGTGTTATTTCATCTGAGTTACTGCGTAGTGCCTGACACTCGGATAGAAGCCCCTGAACCAACAGCCCGCGTAACCACTCTTGCCGACGGGCTACCGGAAGGCGCTCCCTTCGGTTCAGAATGATCTCCTCCATAGCAACCCGTGGATCGAGATGCAGCACGATACGGTACCGTGGGTTTGCTTTAGCCATGGACTTTCCAGTACATCATTGCAAAACCTGGAACACGATTATGAGTAGGGGTCAGATTCATACCAGTGAAAACCCAATACACTATCCGTCGTCGTTTTTATCAATGGACGAATTCGTATCGGATACAGCGGCTCCAGGGCGCAACTGCACGTTTCCGGAGAATCCCGAGGGAAAAGACACTTTGCGGGGCACCAATGGGGCCTGGCGTTTACCGTTTAACACATCACCTGGCACCTCGCCCATCAACTGTCGGGCCTCATGACTGCGCCCCATCGCGTTTTTCACCTGTTCTCGGTTAATCTTCAGCAACCGGTAGCCTTGGGGAATCATGAATATCGAACGCACCTTCCGTGCGCTTGCCTTGAGGATGTCCTCACAGGATTGGCCACCCAGTAACCCGATATGGCGGACTGTCAGTGCCATGCAAACCAGCTTGTCAAATTCGGTCAGGAGCTTGGCGCCCCGATAGGCGTATGGGTTGGCAAATTTCAGGGGTACCCGGTAGGGGCGCTGGGATGCAGCAATATCAACTGCCATCGCATCCATCTGCTCCAGCCGTTTTTCGAGATCCATTTGGCTGCCACGAATCACATCTCCTGCCTTCTCGATGGCGTCGTGGATCTTGATCAACCACCAGTCCGCATAGGGATCATCATTCCGTGCGCCCTGCCAGATCACACGCAGGCGGTTGGCAAAGCCAACCAGGCCGACGATAGTCGGTTTGTCTGTGGTAGCAACGCGTCCGTGAAAGAGGCGTTGCGCGTGGATGGTTTGAATCGTAAGCCATACCTCGCCCCGGAGTGCACCAGGCTTTTCTGGCAAACTCGTCAGCTCGGCGGGTATTGGCTCCTGATCGGGAATTGAAATTTCTGTCTTCATGACGACATTGAGCCCTGCCACTGGCTAACCTGCCAAGCAACAATCCCTTCTGGATCAAGCGTCGTTTTCTGTGGAAGACCAACAAACGCGGCGTCGATATTTGATACCAGCGCGACTTGAACAACCGATTCATACGTTAAATCACTAAACTGGTTTAAGTATCGTCTATAACAGACTGATTCTTCGTTTTGTCTCGCATGCCCATCATCTTTCTCATCTCAGCAATGTGTTTTCGGCCACTGGCTCTTCGCTGTTGCCACTGCTCGTCTGTCTCTCTGGATGGTTTAGGCAATGCGCTTTGAGATGATTCTGGCCGGACTTTATTCCGCACTCGCCGTCGATCACGCACCTCAATACCCAGATTTGGTAAAAATTTTCCTTGTCGCATCTTCTTGCAAAGCGAGTTAAGAAAACTCATTGCGTCATAGACCGGATTCATCCCTTTCCCTTCCGCCTGAAAGCGACCCTCCAGTTCATCGAGGACAGGCTGGCGCTGATCAGGCGCCAGCGCACTGAGATAGCGAGCAGCGATTTCACGATGGTTATCGCTAAGACGTGCCGGATAGATCAGCAGTCGATTGTCTTCACCAGTCAGAACAAGATTCGTCGGCTCCGCGGTATTGGTAGTAGTAGTATTATTAATATAACTACTACAACTACCCGAGTTCGAATTTCGTACTCCCACCGTGTTCGAATTTTGGTCATGGTGAATCTCCCCTCCCTTTTGTTGGGTCGAGTCACTGCGCAACTGTTTCACCACGTTCCTGGTGAACGAAAAAAAGCGACGCGGATAGCCAGTTTTGGTGACCACCGTGCTTTGTATCCGATGCTCAATTGGATCGACCCGCACACAGATATCCTGGCCGGCCTGAATATCCTCATCCATTGAATCCAGCACACCTTGTGCGACCGTACGGACACGTGCATGCCCATGCCCACGGGAATTATCAAGGAACGACATATAGCCTGCATCGAGATGCAGCGCATCAGCAAGTGGCAGGGGTTCGTCATGGAGCGCGTAGATATTCCCGTGAAACCGACCACTGGTCTTGCGTACCCGAGCGCACAACGTCAACCAGCGTGTCGCACGTAGTATGGCAATCCCACGGGCGATCGTTGAGCGGGACGACACGTTGGCCATCTTGCCAATCGCGTCATAGCCCGGAAATAGCGTCGTACCACCCGTCTCACGAACCGAGAGCATGATGACCATCCAGATCAGCTTGTCGACGGGCTCAAGTACTGGATCTTTAACCACGGCGGTCGGGAACGACTGATGTCGGTTCCCGAGAAAGAGCATTCTATCGACTGGTCCCTGGCCCGTTGAGGCCTCGGCCTGCGCGATGGTCTCCTGGATCAGCGTATCAAGCGCAAGCGTCTCCGATCGAATAGCGGCCGGGTTTTCATTCATTGATACCCGCCCGAACAGATTCCTTGTCGGTCTGACCATTCAGGTTTCCATACTGCGCCCAACGCTGCGTCTGGTTCCAGATAGCGCGCATCGACAGACCTGTTTCATGATGAATGTCCAGGTACTGTGCCGGTGCCAACAAACCGGACTCCTCTCCGCCGACTCGGCTCGACCAGACTTCCCATAACTGGTGCGAGCCCTTCTCGTCCAGTTCGGGTGGGCGACCAATCGTGGGGTCGACCAGAAGGGTCCGACGCAGCCGTGTGTAATCACGCTGATTCAATCCAAATAACACCTGCATCATCTCCTGCGGGGCATCTGCGGAGATCAGTGCCTGTATCGTGTCTTCCATCGCCCTTTGCTCGCCCAGATGTTCAATCATGGGCCAATACACCTGGCGGTTGAGCACAATCTCCAAACAGTGCGCACGTAGCGACTCGACGCGATAGAGATCCGCGACACGCATTTCGCGCAAGGCCTCGATTTCCTTAACACCGAAGTTCATGTTACGCAGCGCCGTCTGGTCGCCTTCTGCCAGACAACGCATCGCGTACATCAAAACGGCTGTGATCAGATCGGCTTCTTTGGTGCCTTCCATCGCCTTTATTCCCAGATCACCGTGCCGGTTTCCAGCGCCAGGTGGCGGATAGACCGGTAGGTATCCATGAGATTGAGCAGATCACGCCAATCTCGCTCATGCAGCGATTGCCAGAGACGATAACCGGTATGGCCAGGGTCAAGCGTCCAGATACTATTGAAGAGCAGTTCAGCATCCTGTCCTTCAATGGCGCGTCGAAGAATTGAATCGCTCGGTAATGTAGGTGTGATCGACTCAATCGGTGCAAAGGTCATTTCTGAACAGGCCGCGAGCTGCCACCAGAGGATATAGACCTGGGCCAGGGCATTCTCATCAAGTTGATCCGCCAGCACGGGATCGNNATGACCAGGTCGCCAATGCCGTTGCGCTGTGCAAGACGTGCCGCCAAGGTCCAGGCTCTGCCCCGCAAGGACTTCAAATCATTTGGTTTGGAATCACTCGCGTCAATCAGCGTATCGGAAACATCAACTGTAGACTCATCCAGATTATCCTGTGGCGGAATTGGTGCTGCATCCATGGGTGCGGCGTCCATGCCTGAGGGCGTTTCACCACCTGCCTCTAAACCGGAATCGCTGGCCCCATGGTCGTTGAGGCCTTCAGTTGTCACTGAATTCTCATCACTGCCATCACACCTTTCTTGCGTGGGTGGTTCTTTGATAGGCACGAACTCCGGGATGACCAATTCCCGCCCATTGATTTCGGCATCCAGCGCAACCCGAATGGTATGAATACTGGTCTCTGCCTCCTCGGCGATTTCATTTTCAATCGCGCCCTGCAACACATCCGTGTCCCACTCTGGCCCGTCGTAGCGGCGGCATAATGCGGTAAACACTTCGTCAAATGCGCTGTCACCGCCAGAACAGTATTGCTGCCAAAGCGAGCGGGCTGCGCGTTCGAGTGCCCGAATCCGTATCACTTGACGGCTTCCCAAACCTGCCTCAAATGCCAATGGAGTCAGTGGCAACAATGTTTGTACGGCATATGCCATCTGACAGATCAGCGCGGAGCTGATGCTATAACCCGATGAACGCAATTTGAGAACAAGATCCTTGTGGGTCATCTCCCCGGAGCCCGCTTCTTCTTCGATGAATCGCTTGGCCTCGAAGACCGCCTGTGCTTTGTCAATGAAAGTCAGACTGCCCCGAAGGTCATTCTCCCTGAGGTGTGCCAACATGACGTCCGACTCGCGATTCCAGGGTCTGAATAAACAGGGAATGCGAGAAAATCGAGAATCACCGGTTTCATCAAACAGTTCTTTTAGTATCAGCAGGCGGGTATTCCCACCGGCATGTACGATGTAGTCTTCGGCCCCGGGTCGTTGAGTAATCACCAATGGTTGATCCAGACCATTGCTCCGAATCGAGTCCTTGATCCGATCATATTCCGGGTTCTCGCTACGACGCGGGTTTCGCTCGTAAGGCTTGATGCAACCTACATCCAGCACCAATGCCTCAGCATTATCGGCAGTACCATGGTCTACCCCTGTACTAGACTTTTGGATGGCCATGGTCAACCCCGCATGTAAGACGTTTCTTTTTTTGCTTCTGCTTTTCCTGACAACCCGTACAGATCGCCTTCCACCTGCCGGCAGGACGATATTCAATGGCCGTTCCGCAACTGCGGCAACGACGCTTAAAGTATTCCGTACAAGCTGGACAGGTCGAGCCATCATTGCCTAGTGGGCCTATATAGGAAATGCTGCAGTGGTTACAGGACTGTTCGTACCACGCATTGATGGCGATTAAACGGGGTACAAAGAAGACACGTGTCAGCGTCAAAAGCGGCACATCCATGATCTCCGTATATGCCACATAGACATGGATCAAGACACTGGATGAGCTGCGCCCGATATTTTCAAGGTGTTGGTACAACCGCCATACCACGTTCGCATGCAACATGCGTCGATTGCTCCTCAAGTACCACGTATCCGTAAATGGCACCTGCCCAGGCGGCGATGGCATTCCGGTAAGTATCGGATACAGACGACTGACAACCTTCTTCGTCAGACCAGTCAACTGGCACACCTGTGCCGCCCGGGCACCCAACTGAACTAACTGAACGGCTTCAAGGGTATCTCGTGCCTGAGTGACAACTTCAATGTCTTCAAGAATACTTGGCTCTCTTTCCTGCCCGCCAACGAGCGCACGCAGCTGATCGTGGTTANNATCGTGGTTACCGACACACATTTAACGAATACCGGCAACAATCAGGAGAGTACGGCCAGACTTGCGGCCTGGAGTATCGCGTCGATCTCTTCGGGATTTTCTTCGGCAAGCGCCGTAAAAAGCCGATACCACCAGACTGCATCGCCCCGTGCAGCCAACAACGGTACTTTGACCTCTGAGATTTTGGTCAGATATTCACCGGGTGCTTGTGCCAGCAAGGTGGCAAGTTCTGATGACATTCCCAGCAGAGGCGCCGCAACGTCGGGATCTTCCCGCGCAATGTCACGAACGTGAATCAAATACTGTAGATTGACGCTGGAAAAATCGATTTTCATTCCTTCTTCTCCTTGTTGTACTTCTTCCCTGCGCATGCTAACGGCTGGGATAGAAATGAATGTGCTCGAAAGCACGCCCCGGGAGAACCGCTTTCCAACTTGATTACTAACCGCCCCGGCGGTATGACCAGAGATTGTGAACGACGTTCAATTATCCACCGTTTCGATGATCTGTTTTGAGACATATGCACGCTTTTGTTGAATTGTGAACGTTGTTCAATTACACTCGAAAAGAATAGAAATATGCACTCCCCGAACGGGCAAAAGCTCCGTCGGAACCTGCCCTATCTGGAGAATCGACGATGGCCCGACGCAGCGATCACAGCCATGAAGA
>JABAOG010001938.1_pt1 | contig 11461 bp, 7 predicted proteins | sample 7062131 | NCBI WGS metagenome assembly JABAOG01 (sample SAMN14538629, study PRJNA623070) | marine sediment metagenome | biome: marine biome [ENVO:00000428]; feature: marine pelagic biome [ENVO:01000023]; material: deep marine sediment [ENVO:00002113] | place: India: Arabian Sea | collected... | reverse complement strand
ACGGGCACCGGGGTGGCCATTGAGGGTGCGGCAGCCGATGCGGCGACGATAGGCACTGCAAACAGTACCGGCATCAACGGTGGAACCGGCAATGACGAGATATTCAATCAAGGGACTCTCGACGTATTGGCTGATGCTGCGGCGACCAGTACTTCTGTTGGAGTATCGGTGTCAGGGACCGGGACAGGCGTGGGTCTTGGCATCAGTCTCGCCCGGGCCGATACCCGAGCCACCGCCAATGCTACCGGCATCAGTCTGGGTGGTATAACAGAAGCGTTGGACGATGATCATAAGTCGCACCTTAGTAAAAAGCGGTATGCGTCGTATGATTCAGCAACGACCCGGAATACGCATGAGCATGAAGATGACCGGCGCGGTGATGACAAGTCCGGCAGAAGAGGGTATAAACATCACGATGCATATGATCACGACAAGTGGGAAACGACAGAGTACCTGGAAAATTACGGCAAGATAACCGCCAAGTCAGTGGCTACTGCGAACAGTGTCAGCGTTTCGGCACAACTCGGTATTACCGGAACCGGCCTGCAGGCCGGTGGTGCCCTGGTCGATGCCGGCACCGATGCGACCGCCAATGCTACCAGTATAGAAGGCAGTGAGCACCAGGACATCATTCTCAATCACAACAGCATTGACGCCATTTCCGTCGCTGATGTCAACACCGCCTCGGTGGCCGTCAGTCTCAACGTCTCTCTCGAAGGTGCGACACTCGGTGCCGCCATTTCCGATGCGACAGCCACGGCAAGCGCGCAGAGTATCGGTATTGCGGGATTAAACGGTGATGATCGAATTCACCATCAAGGTGCAATTACCGCAACATCAAGAGCAGAGACCGACGCGGTCAGTGTTTCCGTGCCGATTGGAATCTCATTTGTGCCGTTGGGCGTGGGCGTCGCAGATACGACCACGACGGCCGACGCGGATGCCATCGGTCTGGATGGCGGGCCGGGTCGTGATTACCTGGAAAGTGTCGGCAGCATCCTGGCCAATGCAGAGTCGGAAGCAGATGGTATCTCGGTCAGCGCAGCACCCATTGGTGTGTCATTTGTCGGTGCCAATATTACTGCCAATTCAACCGTTGTCGGTATGCAAGGTGCCAGTGGTAATGACCTGATCTACCAGACGGAAACAGCCAGCCTGACTGCAACCACCCGGGCCAATGCAACAGGTACCGCTGTCAGTGCCACGTTGTTGGGCACTGCAGGAACGATTATTGATGACAACAACAGCACGGCGAGCAGTCAGAGTACCGGCATTTCAGGTGGTGCCGGTGGCGATTATATAGAGAATCTCGGCAGTATTTATGCCGGATCAAACGCAACAGCAACCGGGACCAGTGTTGGCGTATCACTGGTTGGTGCGGCATTTGCCGATCTTTCTACCACGGCGACATCCACAAGCACGGGGATCGACACAGGCGATGAGGATGACAAGCTGATTAACCAGGGGTCGATTACCAGTTATGCGGAATCTATCGGCGAAGGGACCTCGGTTGCGGCGGGACTGGTTGGTTACTTTGATGCAGATGCCGGCACCCTGGTGAATGCTGCCGCCTCGGGATTCGACCTCGGCGATGGCAATGATCAGGTATTCAATCTGGGTGACATGAATATCGCAGCCAAAACGGGCGCCACACTCACGGCCGGATCCGGTTCCCTGATAGGTCAGGCAAATGCAAGTGCAAATATTTATTCAAATGTATTTGCCTATGGTATTCGCGGCGGTGATGGCGATGATCTGATTATCAACAGAGCAGCGATCAGTGTGGGACCTGTGGAAACTGATCCCTGGATGTCACGCCTGACCTCAACCAGTTTCAGTCTGAATCTGGTTGGTGCGACTGATGCCGAATCAGAAGTGTATTCCAATACCGTAGCAATTGGCCTTGATGGGGGTTCAGGCAATGATCGGGTGTTCAATGAAAGTAATCTGGATGTCACTGCATCCTCTTATAGCAAATCATCATCGTCCAGTTTTACCCTGGCGGGAGCCGCTTCTTCCCAGGGGGCGATAGTTACTGATGCGATGGCTACTGGTATGAGTGCAGGTATTGGTGAAGACCAGCTGGTTAATGCAGGGGGTATAACGGTACAGGCAAGTACCAGTGCGACAAGCAATGCTTCTTCACTGACGATCTTCGGCAGTTCTGATACCAGTTCCGGTATTATTGGAACAGTGACAGCGACCGGCATGGCTGGTAACGGTGAGGAGGGCGACCGCATCGTAAATTTGGGATGGATCGATGTGTTGGCCAACTCATCAGCAACTGCCAATGGGGATTCCTTTGCTTTGTTTGGTGATGCAACCTCGGATGCCTTTATTACAGCTGATGCAAATGCCACCGGTATTGGTGGCGGCCAGGGCGATGATATGCTCGACAACAAAGGCTTGGGCAATGTAGTTGCTGCTGCAACGGCGGAAGCTGGACAGGATGCATCAGTCGGGCTGTTTGGTGATGTCATTGCCGGAGCAGACATGGTGGCCCATGCAGTGGGTCGAGGCATGGCTGCTGACGGTGGTAACGACGTTATCAATAACGAAGGGACTATCAATGTCAGTGTGACGGCAGGCGGTGCGGCGTCCAGTAATTCACAAACCGGGGTATTTGAGGGTGATGGTGATTCCGATGCAAACGGCAATGTGACCGCAAGTGGCATTGGTTTTGAATTGGATACGGGCAACAATACACTGAAAAACGAAGGCAGTATGCTGGTCTCAACATCGGCAAGCATGAATACCAGCGCGATTGCCGATGGATCGAATTTTGCCGATGGAAATGGTTTTGGGGATGCGGGTGCAGGTGCACATAATTTTCTATACGGTGTGTGGGCTGATGGTGGTAATAACCGGATAGATAATGTCGGCAATATCATACTGTCTGGCAACACACTGGCAACAGCAGAAACCTATGCCGATGGCGATGGCTTTTTCGGTTTTGGTGACGGCGATGCCTTCAGCAGTGCCGGTAATAGTGAAGTGTCACCAATCGCGGTCGGTATTCGCCTGGGGGATGGCAATCAGCATCTCAATAATAATGGCATGATCGCGATGAATATGAGAGAAACTGGCTATGCCTATGCAAATGCCGATGGTGATACCGTGTCCGCCACTGCAAATGCCGCTGCAACAGCAACGATGGGTACCACAGTGTATGGCGTCCAGATGGGTGATGGTGACCATATTCTATACAATACCGGCAATATCATAAGTGAAGTCACAGTACATGCTTTTGCCTTTGCCATCACTAATCCACGTGCTGATCCTGACGGATGGGGTAATTCCGATGCGTCGACCTCGACTACAGTTGATGGTGTTGGCATCACTACCGGTAGCGGCCAGCATGAAATAATTAATGCGGGCAATATCACCATCAGGTTAAAAGCAAACCCCGATGTCTCATCGCAGAAGCATGATGCCCATGCCGATGGTGATGGTGATGCACGTTATTCCACGGCCGACACCATTGCCTATGCCAGTGCCAATGGCGCTGGTATTTACACAAATTCATATGATGGCTGGATACTGAACCAGGGAAATATTCTGGTTGATACCCAGGCTGGTGCGGCACCCTATACAGTGTCGAAGTCTGACTGGACCGCCGATACGAGGGGTACAGGCAAGAGTACGGTGATTGCTAACAGTAAAGGCTTTGCGATTAATGGTGATGACAACAGTATCCTCAATGATGGTCAGATCACGATTAAGGCCAGGGTCGCTGCGGTCCCCGCCGTTATTGCTGATACATGGGGAACAAATTCCGATGCTGATGCAATAAGCCGGAATATCATTAGCGCCAATGCAGACGGCATCCTAGTCAATGGCAATAACAACGAGATCACCAACATGGGTGAAATCCAGGTGTCAGGTCAAAGCAGTGCGGATAGCCGGATACGTGCTGAGGCCACTGGCGGTACTAATGCCAATGCTGATGTACTTAATATTTCCCACACTGTCGCAATCAGCGGTGCCAATGGTGTCAATAGCACAGATGGAGCCGACTTGATACACAATNNAGGTAACAGCAACTTCGGAAGGGAAAATGGACTCGGTTGCGCTGGGTGGTTGGGCCGATGGTGATGCACGTGCTTATGCGACCAGTGTCGCAGAGGCCTCTGCCTATGGTATTCGCAGCGATCAACTTTCGCCCGGTAACAACGCGATACTGGATGATTATGTATATAACGAGGCTGATATCAGTGTCAGTGCAAACGCCAATGCATTTGCCTCCGCCTGGGCGGAAGAGGATGCCGGTGGTACCAGTGATGAAGTCGCCAGTGGCACGGCCATTGCCGCAGCCAGGAGTTTTGGCATTTACACAGGTAACGGAAATGACACAATAATCAATCGTGGACTTATTGATACGAGAGCAACAGCTACTGCCGCTGTCTCAGTCGATACAGAAGACAATGACACAGAAATACGCAAACCAACTGCTTCCGCTCAGGCAGTAGGAATTTATACCGGTGCCGGTGATGATGTGATTAAAAATCGGGGCACGATTTTTACCTCACGGACACTGGATGGAATCACTTTGGCGGGTACGGCGATTGATTCCGGTTTCGGTAATGATACGGTTATTCTGGGACGAAGTTCATCCGTCTCGGGCAATATTGTGTTGGGTGAAGATGATGACATATTACATATCTTTAATTCGCCGGTTGTTGACGGGCGGATATATGGTGGTAATGGCGTAGATACCGCCGTGTATGAAGGCGAGGGCANNGGCACTTTCGATAATCCATTGGAACCTGACTTTGAAAATACCGTGAAAACCGGGGCGGGAACTTACACTTTGAGTAGTCTGCCTCCCATGCAGAACATTACCGTCGAACAGGGTGTGCTGGAAATAAACAGTGATTACGAATTGGCGGCCGGGAGTTCCTTTACGTCCTCGGTATCCAGTGGTGAGGGTCAGGGTAAATTAGTCATAAATGGTGTAGTTAATATCTCGGCCGGTGAAGTCAACGTCACGAAAGGCCGTGGTCATCATCTGGATGGTGAAACGCAGACTGTGCTGTATGCTTCACAGGGAATTCAGAACACCTTGTCTTCGGATAATATCAATTTGCCTGAGAAAACCCCTCTGCTTGAGTTTCAATATGAGGTAACTGACGACGAACTGGCGGTCAATACCAGTGTGAAGCCTTTTGAATCAGTCTCAACGACTCAAAACCAGCGAATCATTGCCAACTACCTGGATGATTTGCTTCCAAATGCAAGAGGTGATATTTCAACAGCACTCGGTGAAATTCAGGCAACCAGGGCAGGCGGTCATGCCAGCGCCTTTAACAGCCTCAATCCGGAATCCTATGTAAATACACAACAGGCGCTGGAAACCGGATTCAAGAACTATACTGAAACCTTGCGCAAGCGCATGCGGGGTCTGCGGGATACCAAATATTACAACAATACATTTGTTCAACCAGGGTTTTTGGTGCTGCCAGTTCAGGACAATCGCTTAGTTGGAAAACAAACGGCGGGTGATCTCGATGAAGTCCTTAATCTGGCACGTAATATGGATAAGCTCTATAGCGTCTGGGCGAGACCTTACACGCAATATGGTCAGCTTGATCAGACCTCAGCCAATAGTGGTTTTGGTTTTGATACGGAAGGTTATGCCTTTGGTTTTGATAAATGGCTGGATAATAAGCGGATAATCGGTATGAGCATGGGTACCAGTTTGACCGATGTTGATGTGGATAATAACCGATCGCGCAGCAACATAGATTCTCAACTGTTCTCATTATATAACGGCTATGTCACCGGNNTGTAACAATTGGTCAGATTAATGATTTGGCGTTCAGTGAACATGAGAGTTATGTGTATGGCGCCACTGCAGGTGGCGGTTTGTTCTTCCCGGTCAAGACCTGGGAATTTGAAGTATACAGTGTCCTGCAATATTTGCAGCAGGATGAAGAAGGTTTTCGGGAAACCGGCGTGGGCGGCATCAGTCTCAACATCGCATCACGCAAGAGCGAGTTGCTGAGTGGCGAGCTGGGGTTCCGTATCAATAAACAGTACAAAACCAGAAGCAGCAGTTTGTACACTGAGTTTGGCGCCGCCTGGCTACGTGAATTCAATAAGGATAGTTCGATTGAGGCATCATTTGTGGGTGTTCCAGGTTCATCATTTATTGTCAATTCTCAGGATATCGATGATAACGGACTATTACTTAATGCCGGATTAAGTTACAAAAACCGAAGCGGTTTTTCCGGAACGGCAGAATACCGCACCGAAGTACGCGATGGCTACAGAGATCAGATTATCTCTGCCAATATACGCTATCAGTTTGACTAACAACGCAAGAATTTCGACGTCGCTTTATTACTATGTTATCAGACGACTTGTACAGAAGATATGGGTTAAAGCTGCGTTGAGTTATGCCATCTGCGAGGCTAGACTTCTGTAAGGTTTTTCGGAGGGACCCTCATGGCGAAATTGAACATCAACGGCAAATTGGTCGATATCGATGTCGATGGCTCCACTCCCCTGCTCTGGGTGTTGCGCGAGCAACTGGGCCTGACCGGCACCAAGTACAGTTGCGGCATTGGTATTTGCGGTGCCTGTACGGTGCATATCAATGAACAGGCGGTGCGATCTTGTATTGTGCCGGTCTCCTCGCTGGATACCTCCGAGGAAATCGTGACGATCGAGGGACTCTCTGCCGACAATCGTCACCCGCTGCAGCAAGCCTGGAAAAAACTGGACGTGCCGCAATGCGGTTACTGTCAGCCGGGCATGATCATGGCCGCGGCGGCGCTGCTGAACAACAATCCCGACCCGACCGACAAGGACATTGACACTAAGGTGACCAACATCTGCCGTTGCGGGACCTTCAACCGGGTACGACATGGTATTCACCTGGCGGCCAAGATCAGCAAGCGCGGGAGGTCACGATGAAAAAGGAATGCATCAATGTCGCACGCCGTGAATTTCTGATCAGCGGCGGCAAGGCCGTTGGTGGCCTTACTCTGGGGCTGTATCTGCCTCTGACCGTCAGCGGGGCCCTGGCCTCTGAATGGGATGAGATGCCCTCTGCCGGGGATCCGGAGGTCAATGCCTGGGTAGTGATTGAGCCGGACGATACCGTGATCATCCGGATTGCACGTTCCGAAATGGGCCAGGGCACCCTGACCGGCCTGGCGCAAATGGTGGCCGAGGAGCTGGAGTGTGACTGGGACAAGGTCACCACCGAGTATCCGACGCCCGGAGAGAACCTGGCGCGGGACCGGATCTGGGGCAGTTTCTCCACCGGTGGCAGCCGGGGGATTCGCGGCAGTCACCTCTATGTGCGCAAGGGCGGGGCCGTTGCCCGGCAGTTGCTGATCCAGGCCGCAGCCGAGCACTGGGATGTGCCGATGGCGGAATGCCGTGCCGCCAACAGCGTGATCACTCATGTGCCCAGTGGACGCTCGACCACCTATGGCAAGGTCGCTGCGGCGGCTGCAGAGTTATTCCCACCCCAGCATGTCGAACTCAAGGACCCCAAGGACTGGAAGATCATCGGCAAGCCGGTCAAGCGCCTGGATACCGACGACAAACTCAACGGCAAGCAGGTGTTCGGGACCGATCTGCAACTGCCCGGGATGCTCAATGCTGCCATCAGGGCCTGTCCGGTTTTCGGTGGCAAGCTCAAATCCTTCGATGCTGCCAAGGTGCGCAAGATGCCCGGGGTGCGCAAGGTGGTCCGGGTGGAAGATTATGCCGTCGCCGTGGTGGCCGACACCTGGTGGCAGGCGAAGACCGCACTGGATGCGCTGCCCATCACCTGGGACAAGGGCCCGAACGCCGGTATCGACAGCGCGGCCATCGACAAGCTGCTGGATGAAGGCCTGACCTCCAGCGAGGACGTGTTTGTCGGTAACAAAAACGGCGATGTGCAAAAGGCACTGAAGGGCGCCGCGAAGACCGTCGAGGCGACCTACCGTTATCCCTATCAGAACCATGCCACCATGGAACCGATGAATGCCACTGCGTTATGGACCAAAGAGAAATGCGAGGTCTGGTGTCCCACACAAAACGGTGAGGCATCCCTGGAAGCGGCGGCCGAAGCGGCTGGCCTGCCGCTTACCCAATGTGATGTGTACAAGATTCACCTTGGGGGTGGTTTTGGCAGGCGTGGCGCGTTTCAGGATTATGTAAAGCAGTCCGTGGCGATCGCCAGACAGATGTCGGGTACGCCGGTAAAACTACTCTGGTCTCGGGAAGAGGACATGCAACACGGGCATTATCATCCGATCACCAAGTGCAAACTGGTCGGCGGGCTGGATAAAAACGGCAATCTGACCGGTCTGCATGTGCGCGTCTCGGGACAGTCGATACTGGCCGCGGTGCGACCCGGCTCAATGCAGAACGGCGCCGACATGATCACCTTCCAGGGTTTTCACCCCGATGGGGATCACGCCATCAGCTATACGGTGCCGAATCTGCTGGTCGAGCATGCCATGCGTAACCCCCATGTACCACCGGGGTTCTGGCGGGGTGTCAATATCAACCAGAATGCCATCTACCTGGAGTGCTTCCTGGATGAACTGGCCCATGCCGCCGGCAAGGACCCGCTCGAGTTCCGCCGCAAGCTGATGGCCAACCATCCCAGGAGTCTGGCGGTACTTAACGCTGTGGCCAAAAAGGCCGGTTGGGGCAAACCCACACCCAAAGGTGTGCATCGTGGTCTGGCTGTGGTCAAGACTTTTGGCAGCCATGTCGCGGCGTGTGCGGAGGTCTCGGTGAACCAGAAGGGCAAACTGAGAATCCATCGCATCGTGGCCGCAACCGATCCCGGCCATGCTGTCAACCCGCAACAGATCGAGGCCCAGGTGGAAGGTTCCTTTGTCTATGGTCTGTCGGCCTTGCTGTATGGTGAATGCACCATCAAGGACGGCGCAGTCGAACAGCAGAACTTCAATGATTATCCGTCAATGCTGATCAAGGAGATGCCGAAGGTGGAGACCATCGTCATGCCCTCGGGGGGATTCTGGGGCGGCATTGGTGAACCGACCATCGCCGTGGCGGCACCGGCGGTACTCAATGCCATTTTTGCCGCCACCGGCAAGCGCATTCGCCGGTTTCCGTTAAAAGACGTCGACCTGCGGCCTGCCTGACCGTGGCAGACGTGCCTGAAATAGAAAAGTAACAAACAGGTTTTGCCGGGGTGGTGTTACAGAACCGGATCAGGAAGTTTTTCAGACTAAATAATATTGGGTTGATGATAAATGCGAATAATCCCTCTCTATTACCTATCCTTTATTTTATATTTAAGCCCTTCTGAATTTTCGATATAGATAAAATCAGAAATCCAAGGAAACCGGTATCAAAACACAGTTTTTTATATTAGAAAATACTTTGCTCTGGCCCCAATTATTTATAATCCACCGATGATGCAGCCTGACTCGCCATTTTCTTATGAATGCCATCGCTGCCGGCGGTGTTGTTGCCAGTATCATATTCAAGTAAATCCTTATGAACTAATACATATTGCCATGCATCTCGGTGTGACAACGACAGATGTTTTGCGGCATTATGTCGATGAGGACAGGCCCTGGCTAAAAAGAAAGCGCGATGGCCGGTGTATTTTTCTCGGACAGGACGNNCCATCGGCCTCTGGTCTGCCGTGCTTATCCTTTGGGGATCAAGCGCGACGAGTCGGGTAAACGTATTTTCATAAGACTGGGTTTACCGGAAAGGTCCAGGGGCGAGTTTGGTGTCTCCGGTACGGTCCGGGAATTTCTTGGCGCCCAGGGTTGTTCCCCGTTTCTCGAGGCCGGGAATATCTGCCTGCGACTGCATCGGCGGATTGTGGCTGGTCTCGAAAGCGGGACGGAAACCGTATTGCCAGCGGGGTTTGGCGACCATCCCCTGGACTGGCTGGATGTCGATAAGGTGATTGCCCTGGCGGACAAAACCGAGGCGGCGGTCTCGCCGATGGAAAAATTGAACGAATATGTCGCCGTTCTCGACCTATGGTTAGGAACCGCAAATTTGCCGGATACTCAACAGGAGGCATGACCATGGTATGTGATTCAAAGCGAAACTTGTTAAAGGCTGCTGTCACTTTGGGTGTATCGATCGGTATGAGTGCCAATAATGCCGCTCATGCTGCGTTTGATGCTTTTTTGAAGATTGGCAAAGTCGAGGGCGAAGCCAAGGATGACGCACATCAACCTGAGATAGATGTACTCAGCTATCAGGGCAATGCAAGCAAACCCTCTGCCAGATACAAAGCCAGAATCAAGGGCAACAGCATAAGCCTGCGAAAACCCGACGGCCGGTGGCATCGCGTGGTTGCAGGCCGCTTTCGCTTGCCGGATGGAACCATGATAGTGGTACGCAACAAGCGGATTGTGAGGCGCATACGGACCAAACAATCACCCCAGNNCAAACCTGCCTAAAAATATTGCACCAAAACCGAGTCGTGGTATCGAACCCGACGAGATTGACAGTAAATAGTTTTACAGTGGTGTCGAAAAAATGAAGTCACCCATAAGCCGTCGTCGATGAAATGGACCTGATTAAACCAAGTGTCTCCAGGTGGACTGATGGTCAGGAAGCTTTTATCCCGACGGTGTGAGAATTGTGGCCAGGGCCTGTTCGGCCGTTTCCGGTGCGGAACCATGTAAATGGCCCGCAGATCATAAGCAACGCCTTGCGTTCGAGAGTACATACGCAGGCTGTGACGGACTTTGTGCGCAATATATGGAAAAGGTCAGATTTATTTTCTATAGATAATCCGTGGTTTGCCTGATTATCAGGTTATGGCGAGTGCATTCGATAACGGGTATACATGCCGACAACCAGCAGACCGATGAGCACCGCCGCGCCGGCCAGCCAGAATTGATAATCCTCAAGATTACCCAGCAGCTTTTCCGCTCCCTTGCCCAGGGCAAAGCCCAGCAAGGATATTCCCAGCCCCCAGATCAGGGCCGGGACCAGATCCAGCAGGGTGAAGCGCAGATAACTGATTCCGGTCATGCCGAGGGCGAAGGGCGTGAGAGCGCGAAGACCAAACAGGGCCCGATAGCCGAGAATGATCAGCAGATCGTGACGTTCGAGCAGGTCGCGGATGCGCGCCATGCGTAACTGCCACCCGGGACGCCTGGCCAGCACGGCCCGGCCCCTGGTGCGGCCGAGCAGAAAGAAGAACTGGTAGGTGAGAAACGAGCCGATGACCGAGGCGGTTATCACCCAGTGCAATTCCAGCAATCCCTGCTGGGCAAGGAATCCTGCAGTCAACACGATTGCCTCGCCCNNCCGAACATGATTACCAGATAGCCGTAGGTAGTGATAGCCGATTCAATGGTCACGCCATGGTTCCTCTCTTTTTCTCATGGTTTTGTAAATGATGCTGATGCAATCAGGTCTTCCAGTTCAGGAATATCCTGCCGCAGTTTATCGAGGTTGGTCTGGCCTGAATCAAGATCAAGCATAACGATTGCATCGGGAGTAC
>JABAOG010041272.1_pt1 | contig 11467 bp, 15 predicted proteins | sample 7062131 | NCBI WGS metagenome assembly JABAOG01 (sample SAMN14538629, study PRJNA623070) | marine sediment metagenome | biome: marine biome [ENVO:00000428]; feature: marine pelagic biome [ENVO:01000023]; material: deep marine sediment [ENVO:00002113] | place: India: Arabian Sea | collected... | reverse complement strand
GAGCTGCGGGAGGAGGTCGCGGCCATGCTGGGGGACGAAGTCGAGTGGCTGTTCGTCAGTTGAGGCGATGAGGATCATCGCCGGAGAAGCTGGGGGGCGAAAGCTCCGATCGCCTGACACCAAGGGAACTCGCCCGGTGACCGATCGGGTCAGGGAGGCGGTGTTCTCCTCCATCGGCAGCTGGGTCGTCGATGCGGTCGTGGGCGATCTGTATGCCGGGTCGGGCTCCTTTGGCCTCGAGGCCCTCTCCCGGGGCGCCAGCTCGGCCGTCTTCGTCGAGAACGGGCGCAAGGCTCTCCAGGCCCTGCGCCGCAACATCGAGACGGTCGGTCTCGGTGGGACTGTCATCGAAGCCACCGTCCAGGACTACCTCGGCCGGGCCAATCATCGCTTCCACCTGGTGTTCATCGACCCGCCGTGGGATCGGGGGACCGATCAATTGGAGGAAGATCTGGCCGGGCTGGACCGGCTCCTCCTTCCCAACGCCGAGGTGATCGTGTCACGCAGGCACTCCGACCGGGTCCCCGATCCGCCCGAAACCTGGCGGGTTGCCGCCGATAAGCGCTACGGAGATACCAGAATCGTCAGATACGAGAAGGTAGAAGGCGATGACNNGGAAGGGCCCTGACCCTGTTCGACAGGGTGGTGGTCGCGGTGATCGACAACCCGTCCAAGGAGTCGATGTTCACGCCGTCCGAGCGCTCGGACCTGCTGAAGGAGATCTTCGGGGACGACATCGAGGTCACCTCGTTCAGCGGCCTGCTCGTCGACCATGTCCGTGAGGTCGGCGCCGACACGGTGATCAAGGGCCTGCGGACAGTCGAGGACTACGAATACGAGACACAGATGGCCCAGATGAACCATCACATGACAGGAATGGAGACCCTGTTCTTCGCGACACGTCCTCAATACAGATTCATCTCCTCGTCGCTGGTCAAGGAAGTTGCACGTTTGGGAGCGTCGGTGGGTGGACTGGTCCCTGATGCGGTGGAGAAGGCATTGAAGGAGAAACTCTCATGACCCAGGACACCAGAACCGACCCGGAAGTGATCGTGGACGCAACCGATCCCGCCGATCCCCCCGGGACGCAGCCCGAGACCGAAGACATCCTCGACATCGTCGACGACCTAATCGTCCACCTGCACGAAGCCAAGGTGATGCCACTCTCCTCTAATGTCCTCGTCGATCGGGAATCCTTCCTCACCAAGCTGGAGAGCTTGCGCGCCAGTCTCCCGGACGAGCTGCGAGCCGCCCGTTGGATGGTGCGCGAGCGGGAGGCGTTCATCGCACGGACAAACGAGAAGTCCCGGGAGATCGTCGATCGGGCCCGTGAGGAGGCCGACACCTTGGTGTCGGAGTCCAACATCGTCAAGGAGGCGGTCGAGGAAGCCAACATCCTCGTCCGGCGGGCCGAGGGCGACGCCCGCCGGCTGCGGCTGGAGTCGGAGGACGAGATGGAGCGCAAGCTCCAGAAGCTGGAGCATCTGCTCATCGACCTGACTTCCCAGGTGCAGGGCTCCCGCGCCGAGCTCCATCAGGCCCGGCCAAAGCCGCCTGAAGTCCCGCTCTGACGTCCGGGTCAGATTCCCCACCGCCGCCCGTAGCATTGTTCGGGTGACCAGCCCGGATCTATCAGTCGACGTCGCCGACCTGGTCGGGCACCCCGAGGCCACCCGAGTCGTGTCGGGAGTGCACCAGGTCTCGCTGAGACTCGGCGACGTCACCGTCAAGGGCCCGATGGAGGTGTCGGGCCAGGTCAAGGGGACCGTCGATGGGGTGATCGCCGAGTTCCATGCGAAGGCGCCCGCCCATTTCGTCTGTGTGCGCTGCCTCACAGAGTGGGATGGGCAGGTGGAGGCGACCGGTACCCAGCACTTCTCCAGGGTGCCCGACGAGGACGGGTACGCCATCGTCGATCGTCAGATCGACCTCGCCGGCCCCGCCACCGACGAGCTCGCATTGAGCCTGCCGCACGCTCCGGTGTGCCGGGACGACTGCAAGGGACTTTGTGCAATCTGTGGAACCGACTTGAATGAGGACCCGTGTGACGGCCATGGGGAGCAACCTGATTCTCCGTTCGCCGTCCTCAGAGATCTGTTCNNGGCGGTGCCCAAGAAGAAGATGTCGCGCTCTCGCACTCGCTCGCGCAAGGCAGCCTGGAAGGTCGAAGCACCGCGCTCGGTGGCCTGCGAGCAGTGCGGCAAGCCCAAGCTGCCCCACCGCGCCTGCCGCGAGTGCGGGACCTACGCGGGTCGCGAAGTCCTAGAGACCAACTGAGGTCCCCTTGGCCCGCATCGCCCTAGACGCGATGGGGGGCGATCATGCCCCATCCGAGACGGTTTCCGGTGCGGTCGACGCTGCGGCCAAGGGTGTCGACGTCGTCCTCGTCGGCAGCCAGGAGCTCCTGGAGGACGAGCTGGGCAACCACTCGGTCGATCTCCCCATCGTCGATGCGCCAGAGGTCATCGGCATGGGCGACGATCCTGCCCGCGCCTTGAGGGAGAAGCCGGCCGCCTCCATAGCGGTTTGCGCCAAGCTGGTGGCCTCCGGTGAGGCGGGGGGTTTCGTCTCTGCCGGTTCGACCGGTGCCGCCATGGCCGCCGCGGCGATCATCATCGGCCGGGTGCCGGGTGTCGCCAGACCGGCGATCGCCACCGTCTTCCCCACTCCGGGGACTCCGACGCTGGTGCTCGACTCCGGTGCCAATCCCGAGGTGAAGGCGGAACAGCTCGCCCAGTTCGCGATCATGGGATCGGTGGCTGCCGGGGCTTTGCTGAATGCCGATCCTGCCCGGGTGGGTCTCCTCTCGATTGGAGAGGAGAAAGGCAAGGGTCGTCCCCTCGAGCGGGCCGCCTTCGACCTGATAGCAGCGACTGAAGTCGACTTCGTCGGCAACATAGAGGGCCGTGACGTTGCCACGAACAAGGTCGATGTGATCGTCACCGATGGGTTCACCGGGAACGTGTTCCTCAAGACGACCGAAGGTACGGCATCCATGATCAACTCCTACGTCCTCGAGGCTGTCTCCACCCTCCCCGCCGACGTGCAGGAGGCGGTCCTGCCGGCCCTGGCGCAGGTGAGGGACAAGATGGACTGGGAGACATACGGTGGCGCCCAGCTCCTCGGGGTCAAAGGCTCGGCTCTGATCGCCCACGGCAGCTCGAGTCGCCGGGCGATCTCCAATGCTCTCATCATGGCCACGGACAGCGCCGACAAGGATCTCCCCGGTCGGGTGGCGCGCGCCCTGTCATGAGCCTCGAGGGCAGGATCGGCCACGTCTTTGCCGAGCCCGCTCTCCTCAGGCTGGCGCTCACCCATCGCTCGGTCAGCAGCGAGAACCCGGGGCGGAAGGACAATGAGCGTCTCGAGTTCCTGGGGGATGCCGTGCTCCAATTGGTGGTCACCGATCTTCTCTACGACGCCTATCCCCAGTTGGCCGAGGGGCAAATGGCCAAGGTGCGGGCCGCGGTCGTCAGCAAGGGGACCCTCGCCGAGATCGCCCGACTGCTCCAAATAGGGGAGCACATCGAGCTGGCGGACAGCGAGGAGGCGACGGGCGGCCGGGACAAGGACTCGATCCTGGCCGACGCGGTCGAAGCGGTGATCGGAGCCATCTACCTGGATGGGGGGCTGGAGCCTGCTCGAGACATGATCCTCGAGCTGTGGGCGGACCGAGTCGCCGAACGCGCCAAAGAGCCAGGCGTCAAGGACTACAAGACCCGTCTCCAGGAGCTAACGGCGCGGGACGGTCGTCGCCCGGTCTATGAAGTCGAGGGCAGCGGTCCCGACCACGACCGTCGCTTCAACGCCACCGTCTCAGTGAACGGGACCCGATACGGGTCCGGGGAGGGGCGCTCCAAGAAGGCAGCCGAGCAGGCCGCCGCGGCGGAAGCGATCGAAACGCTCAGCCGAGGCTCTCGGTAGACAGAGTCTCCTTGCGGGCTCTCAGGTCGATGTACCAATGGGTGAACATTGCCGCGATGGCGGCTACCAGTAGTCCTTGAGCCAGGATCCCAAGGGCAGATGCAACACTGAGGCCGGTCCCGACGTCGCCCACCGCGACGAGAGGGAGGGCAACGAGCTGGATCAACTGAGTGGCGACTCCACCAAGGAAGCCGACTAGCAGGAGGAACCCCGCGGTGGCCCACCACCTTCCCCTGACGAGTCTCATGCTCCTTCGGATGGATACCAGCACGCCGGCAGACTCGATGGCGATGGCCGAGGTCGTCATCGAGGCGGACACGCCTGCCCAGACTCCGGGCCCGAGAAGCACCGCCAGCAGCACGAGGGCGACGAGCTCGGTGGCGAGACTCGGTGTCCCGACCGACAGGGCGGGGACCAGCCAGATGAACGACCCCAGGCCGAGAAGGATCGACATCGTGAGCAATATCAGGAGTGTGGCTGCCAGACCGCGCAGATAGCGGTNNGGGCCGCCACCGCGGTGTGGCTCGCCAGGGCGACGAAGACCCCGGCCACGACCTGGAGGCTCACGGCCACGCCGACCGCTACCAGGAACGGCTGAGCCAGCTCCCAGAACACTTCGGTGGGGAGAGTCTGGAGACTCTCTGGCCGGTTGAGTAACTGGTCGAGGAAGTCGGCTGCACCGGTGCCCCCAAAAACCAAGATCGTGACGACGCTCACCGGTATGAACACGGCCAGCGCCGGGAGAAGCAGTGTCCTCCAAACATTGGCGAGACCATTCATGGCATCGCTCATCACCTGGCCGAACTCGCGAGGGACTATGACCATGAGCGACGGTACGGTACCCGGGTGTTGGCTGACGCCAACACATTGGAGTTTCTNNGTCGGTCGGCGGAGACAGAGACGCTGCCAGAGCTTCCAGGAGACAACACTGCCAGAGCTTCCAGAAGTCGAGATCACGAGACGCCATCTCGAAGCGGTGATGGTCGGACGTGTGTTGGAGCGGGTCGAGGTCAACCACCTCAGGACGGCCCGTCACAACGCGTCACCGGATGAGGTGGTGTCCCGGCTCACCGGCCGGCGGATCGAGAGCGTCGAGAGACACGGGAAGTTTCTCGAAGTTCAACTAGATGATGGCCAGACCATGGTCGCCCACCTCGGCATGTCGGGGAGGTGGTCGGTGGACGGAGACGAGGAGATCCCCCACACACACTTCGTCGGGACACTCGACGACGGGGTGGTGGTCAAGTTCATCGACCCACGGACATTCGGCTTCGTGGCGGTCTACGACGAGGACGACATCGGAGCGTCCGGTCTGAGTCGTCTCGGCCCCGACGCCTGGGCCGACCCGCCCACCGTCGACGGCCTGGCGGCCAGCCTCCTAGGCCGGAAGGCTCCCATAAAGGCCCTTCTCCTCGATCAGCGCCCCCTCTCGGGACTGGGCAACATCTACGCCGACGAGGCTCTCCATCTCGCTGGCATCCACCCGCTCACGCCCGGCGGCCAACTCACCGAGGAGGACCTGCGAAGACTGCTGGACGCAGTCGGGGAGGTTCTCCGATCGGCGATCGCCAGCGGTGGGACCACTCTCGACGACCTGGCCTATCTGCTGCCCGACGGCCGGGCCGGCGAGAATCTCACGCTCCTGCGTGTGTATGGGCGCCAGGAGGAGCCCTGCCTCACCTGCGGCACTCCCATAGAGCGGGTGGTCGTGCGCTCCCGCTCGACTCATTTCTGCCCGAACTGCCAGGGGCGACGATGACCAAGGCAATGCACGTTCTCGTCAGGGGGAGGGTCCAGGGTGTCGGCTACCGCCAGGGTTGCCGCCACACCGCCCGCAGGCTCGACCTGGTGGGCTGGGTGCGGAATCTCCAGGACGGGAGAGTCGAGATCTTCGCCCAGGGGCCTGATGACGGCGTCGACGAGCTGCTCGATTGGATCTGGGCCGGACCGTCGGCGGCCAGGGTGATGGGGGTCGAGTCCGACGTGGTGGCACCTGATCAGACCCTGACCGACTTCTTCATCCAGCCGAATCCGGCGAGCTTCTCGGGGTAGCCCGAAACGTGCGGGAAACCGTCCGCGTCTGGTTAGCCTGAACCGGCAATCACAACCGTGTCATTTGCCAGGTAACCAGCTTTGTATCTCAAGTCACTGAAAGTCGCCGGGTTCAAGTCCTTCGCCGACCGGACCCGGCTGGAGTTCCGTCCCGGTGTGACCGTGGTGGTCGGGCCAAACGGCTCCGGAAAATCGAACCTCGTCGACGCCCTCCAGTGGGTCCTGGGCACACAGTCGACCAAGGCGCTGCGGACGCCGAAGATGGAAGACGTCATCTTCGCCGGCACAGCCACCAGGCCTTCCCTTGGCAAGGCGGAGACGACCTTGGTGATCGACAACGAGCAGCGCCAGATCGATCTCGACCTCGACGAAGTGTCGATAACGCGACGGCTGTATCGCGATGGTTCCAGCGACTACGAGCTCAACGGGGTGACCTGTCGTCTGCTCGACATCCAGGACCTGCTGTCCGACTCCGGCGTCGGCCGTCATCAACATGTGATCATCGGCCAGGGGGAGATCGGCCGGGTCCTCAACGCCTCACCAGAGGAGCACCGCGCCGTCATCGAGGAGGCGGCCGGGATCCTCAAGCACCGTCGCCGCAAGGAGCGGGCCGAGCGCCGCCTGGAACGAACCGACGACGACATGATCCGGCTCCACGATCTCCTCGGTGAGCTCAACCGCCAGATGCGGCCATTGCGGCGTCAGGCCAGAGCCGCCGAGAGATACGAGGACCTCAAGTCCGAAGTCGTCGCCCTCCGTCTCTACCTCGGCGGTCGCCAGCTCACCCAAATCGACAGGGAGCTCACGATGTCGGTCTCTGAGAAGTCCTTTCTCACCGAAGGCATCGAAGTCGACCAAAGAGTCGCACATGGCCTCTCCGAGCGACTGCANNGCGCATCGCATCGATCGCCCAGGAGCGGGGCCGTGCGGTGAGCGGACGTCGGGAGGCGGTCGTCGAGCGCCGCTCCGATCTGGAGGAGGAGCTGGCGCGCATCGACGTCGAGCTCGCGGAGATCGAGTCGGGGCGCAGGCAAGCGGAGCAAGAGGCGACTTCTGCCGAGGCGGCGTTCCGTCGTCTCGAAGACGAGGAACGTGCCATCTCCACACAGAACTCACTCTCGCCTGAGGGAGCCCTCGCCGCGGTGCGAGGTGAGCTCAGCGCCCTCGAGTCGTCCCTCACCCGCGATGGGAGGGAGATCGAGAAGGTCGACCATCGCATCAACGTCCTCGACTCCCAGATCGGGGACGAGGAGCAGGAGATCGACCGGATCAACACCGAGATCCAGGCGATGGACTCCTCGATCGGTGAGCTGCAGGCTGAGTACGACCGGAGGTCCCGGGAGAGGGCCGGTGCCCAGGAGCGGTGGTCCGGGGCCGAGGAGGTCGTCGATTCCGCGCGCATCGAGCTGGCATCCGCCAACGCCAGCGTCCAGGCCATCGCGGCGGCGCTCGAGGGCCGGTTCGACGCCGGGGCCCGGCAATCCGTGGAGTCGGCTCCGGGGACGCTCGGGTCGCTGACTTCCCAGCTCGACATCCCGGAGGGTCTGGAGGCCGCGGTCGACGCCGCCCTCGGCGAGTGGGCGGACGCAGTCGCCTTTGGAGATGCCGACGCGGTCCAGGCCGCCGTCGAGCTCGTGAAGGGCTCTGGCGGTGGGTCGGTGTCGGTCGTCTCGGCGATGTCGGAAACGGCCACACCGGCGACAGAAGTCGCGGCCGGCCTCGGATTGGAGGCGTTGGTGGACCTCCTCGGCCCGGGACGTCACCACGGTCTCGCCAGCAGGCTCCTCGGTGACGTGGTCCTCGTCGAGGGTTGGAGCGCGGGGTGGTCACTGATCTCCAAGCACCCGTCCCTCCGGGCGGTCACTCCCGAAGGAGATCTCATCTCGGTGTCGGGAGTCAGGATCGCCGACCCTGACGGTGTGGGCTCGGCCATGCTGGAGGCGGCAGAGGTCGCCGTCGAGCAGGCCTCCACCGCCCTCGCCCGGGCGGAGTCGATCCACACCGCGGTGAAACGGGAATTCGAGGCGACGAGGGAGACCGAGCGACTCGCGCTGGAGTCCCTGGAGAGATCGGAGAGCTCCCTGGCCGGCCACTCCGAGGCCATGGCCCGCTTCCAGTCGTCGGTGCGGGCCCTGATCGAGGAGCGAACCAGGCTCGACGAGCGTCGGTCCTCGCTGCGTGAGTCGATCGAGGCCGGGAATGTGCAGGTCGAGTCCTTACGCACCCGACTGCACGCCCTGGAAGGCGAGGAGTCCGAGCGTCTCGCCGTGTGGGAGGAGATGGAGGCACGTCGGGCTCAGCTCGCCGCAGATCGGGAGTCGGCTCGCTCCGGCTGGCAGGAGGCCGCCACCGCGTTGCGCGCGGTGACCGAGCGAGAGCGTCTGCTCACCGACCGACGCCACACGGTCACGAACGAGCTCGGCAGGCTGGACCTCGGCTTCGTCAGCGAGGATGATCCGGTCCGGCTCGAGACGATCGGCGACTTCGCCAGGCGGGCCGTCGCCAGTCTCGAGCGACGTGTCGAGGAGCTCCGCGAGAGACAGGCCGATCTCCGTGAGCGCAACACCGCGGCCCGGTCCCAGCTGCATGCGGTGCGAACCGAGCATCAGGACCGCACCGAGCGCATCTCCGATGCCCGAGCCAGGATCGGGGAGATCGACGTCCGCCTCACCGAACTCCGTCTCCGCAAGGAGTCCGTGGTCGAGTCGATCCGACGCGATGCCGACGCCGACGTCGAGGATGCGATGGAGGCTCCCCGGCCGGACCTGTCCGAGGAAACCGATCTCGAGGAGCTCATGGACAGCCTGGTGACACAGCTTCGACGGCTGGGGCCGATCAACCCTCTGGCAGCCCAGGAGTATCGCGACCTGGAGGAGCGCCACACCTTCCTCTCCGAGCAGATGGCCGACGTCGAGAGCTCGCGATCGGAGCTGCGCAAAGTGATCTCAGCCCTCGAGACAGAGATCCAGAACCGCTTCGACACCGCATTCACCGAGGTCACCGAAGCGTATGAGAAGTACTTCAACGTCCTCTTCCCGGGTGGTAGGGGGAGGATTCGCCTGGTGGATTCAGACGACCCCCAATCCGGAGTGTCCATCGACGCCCAGCCGCACGGCAAGAAGGTCTCCCAGATGAGCTTGCTCTCGGGTGGCGAGCGCAGCCTCGCCGCTCTCGCCTTCCTGTTCGCCGTGTTCGAGGCGCGGCCCAGCCCGTTCTACGTCCTGGACGAGGTCGAGGCGGCCCTCGACGACGCCAACCTGCGGCGATTCCTCCGCATCGTCGATGAGTTCAGGCAGCGTGCACAGCTGATCGTCGTCACCCACCAGCAGCAGACCATGGAGGCCGCCGACGTCCTCTACGGGGTGACGATGGAACCGGGAGGCTCCTCGAAGGCGATTCGCAAGGAAATGCGAGAAGCCGTCGCTGCAGACCGGATCGCCTAAATTCCCCTCGATGGACGCCCCCCTTCTCATCGCCGCGGTCGCAGTGGTCGTCGTGGCGCTGATCGCGGGTCTCCTCCTGTGGCAGCAACGTTCCGCCCGGCCGGAGCAGGACACCGGGCCAGTTTCCGCTCCACCCGGGCGGTCTGCGATCGGGGCGGCCTTGCGGCGCGCCCTGGGCACCGGTCTCGACGAGGGGACCTGGGAGACGATCGAGTCGGCACTCCTCTCCGCCGACGTCGGTGTCGGGGCCACCGAGCAGATCATGGGCACCCTGCGGGAGCGCCGGCCCGAGACCGTCGAAGAGGCGCACAACGCGGTGCGTGATGGGCTCAAGGCCGAGTTTGCGGGCAAGGACCGCGAGCTGCACCTCGAGGGCACGCCGGCCACAATCGTGATCGTCGGAGTCAACGGTACCGGCAAGACCACGACCATCGCCAAGCTGGCCAAGCGTCTCCAGGATGACGGCAAGACGGTGACGCTCGGCGCTGCCGACACCTTCCGGGCCGGGGCCGGTGAGCAGCTCCAGGCCTGGGGAGACCGCATCAATGTGCCGGTGATTCGTGGCCAGGAGGGAGGCGACCCCGCATCGGTGGCCTTCGACACGCTCGACTCGGCGAGGGCGAAGGGGGTCGACGTGGTGATCATCGACACGGCGGGTCGGCTTCACGGCAAGAAGAACCTGATGGCCGAGTTGCAGAAGATCCATCGAGTGGTCGGTGGAGACCAGGTCAGCGAGGTCCTGCTAGTCCTTGACGCCACGGGCGGTCAGAACGGGCTCGCTCAGGTGCGGGAGTTCTCGACCGCGGTCCCGATCAGCGGGATCGTCCTCACCAAGCTCGACGGCACGGCACGCGGCGGGATCGTCGTAGCGGTGGAGCGCACCCTGGGGGTGCCGGTGAAGTTCGTGGGCGTCGGCGAGGCGGTCGACGACCTGATGGCCTTCGACCCCGATGGGTTCGTAGAATCGCTGCTGGCATGAGCGTGGAAACGGGCGAATTGGTCGAGGCGGCGAGGGCAGCGGCTCAGGGCTCCTACTCGCCGTACTCCGGATTTCGGGTCGGGGCTGTGGTCGTCGGGTCCGGTGGAGAGGTATTCACCGGGGCCAACATCGAGAACGCCGCCTATCCGTCTGGCACCTGCGCCGAGGCCACTGCGGTCAATGCGGNNCGCCGAGGCCACTGCGGTCAATGCGGCAGTCTCTCACGGCGTTCGGTCGATCGAGACGGTCGCGGTCGCCTGCATTGATGCCGAAGACGTCGACGGCGCCTACCCATGCGGCCGATGCCGCCAAATCATGTCCGAGTTCGATGTGAAGCGGATCATCGTGACTGCCGGCGAGGGATCCGAGGTCAGGGAGCACACGCTGGACGAGCTGCTTCCCCACCGGTTCAGCGCCTAGCTTCGCGCTGCCGGAGCAAGAGGTCGTGGATTCCGAGACCCGCCGCTATAGCAACCCGTCGAGCTCGGGTGGCCAGTCACTCCGGTTCTCCTTCCGGACGACGAAGCGGAGACCCGACCACGTGTCGTCGATGGAGCACACCTTGTTGTCCACCATGCCGGTGGGGAGAAAGAGGTCGCGCAGGGTGTCCTCGGTGATGTCACTGTCCCGGTCGGACGACTTCTTGGGCCAGGCGAACCAGATCGCACCATCGGGTGGCAACTGGGTCACCGCTCGCTCGAAGCCCCGCTGCGCCTCGTCACTCCGGTCGGCGAAGATCAGGTACAGGTCTGAAGGCGCGTCCTCGGCGTCGTTGTACACCTGAACGTCCTCGGGCAGCTCACCGAGGTCGAGCTCGAAGTAATTGNNCGAAGTAATTGGGCGAGTTGAAGATGCTCACCGTCATTCCCTCGCTGATGCCCAGCTTCTTCGAAAGGGGAGTCTCGTTGCTGTCACCCATGTGACGATTATGCCCGCTGGGAATCACCGGTAAACGATCACGGTTGCCGCCAGCATGAACACCCAGGAGTTGCTCGAACATCGCCAGGCCAAGGACGAGTTCTTTCGGACCAGCCACGACTCACCTTTGAGCCACGAGGACCAACACCAC